>Ga0157374_10001765_pt1 | contig 18195 bp, 19 predicted proteins | sample M25metaG_FD_115308 | JGI IMG/M metagenome (GOLD analysis project Ga0157374, IMG submission 115308) | Miscanthus rhizosphere microbial communities from Kellogg Biological Station, Michigan, USA - M2-5 metaG | ecosystem: Host-associated > Plants > Roots > Rhizosphere > Soil | place: USA: Michigan...
AGCACTTCGCTTTCGCTGTCCAACGCAGAAGTTGCTTCATCGAGCAGTAGTATAGGAGCGTTTTTCAACATGGCACGGGCAATGGCAATTCGCTGTCTTTGGCCACCCGAAAGCTTCACGCCACGTTCGCCGACGAGCGTATCATAGCCATTCGGAAGTTCTTTGACGAAGTCATGTGCGCTGGCCATTTTAGCCATTCCCTCAATGGTCTGTTGGTCGGCATCCGGGTTGCCGTACGCAATATTCTCGCTGATTGAGCGGTGAAAGAGCAGTGGTTCCTGTGGAACGTACGCAATGTGCCTACGCAGATCATCCTGAGTAATGTGGGCGATGTTCTGTCCGTCGATCGATATAGCACCACCCTGAATATCAGAAAACCTGAGTAGCAATCGAGTAAGTGTAGTTTTACCCGAGCCGGAATGTCCAACAAGGCCAACCTTTTCGCCCGGTTTTACATGTATGTTCAAGCCATCAAAAAGTGGCTCATCTGAGCCATCATGTGTGAATGCTACATCAGTAAATGCGATATCTCCGCGAGATATCTTAACTTTTTCCGGTTGTGCAGGGTCGAGAACTTCAGGCGTAATACCTAGAATCTCAATCATATCACTAGCATCACCCAGCGCACGGTTGTACATACGCAGTGTGTTGTTGCTGAACTGGAAAAGTTGGTTGACCAGGTTACTCGTGTAGCTAAGTATAAGGTACACTGTTGCGACATTTGCGTTGAAGACTACTACTCCAACAACTGCCATTACAAGCGCACCCCCTGACATAAGACTCATGAACGTACTGAAAAACACTTGTTGACGTTGGTGGTCGCGAAGCATGGCGAATAGCCCAGCGCGAGTGTGGTTTGTAGCTTTAGCAAATCGCTTATTCTCATACACGCCGCCGGCAAAACTTTTTATGGCCATGACGTTAGTTATAGCGTCTGCCAGCACGCCGGTTTGCGCACTTTCTCGCGCAGCCTGCTCAGCCCCGAGCTTACGAACTGGGCGAGTGACATAGAATGAGCTGATAATATAGCTGATTGCAAATACCAACAGCACAACAGCATATATGATAGATATTCGTCCAAGTACGATACAAATGAACAGCAAACTGAATAGCATCGGCAACACCATGAATACCGTGTTATCGGCAATACGTATATATGCGCCCATGAGCTTACTGGATTGCGATACTAGTGAGCCTCCGAAATGATTCGCATGAAAATTTGCGCTTTGTTTTTGCAGGTGGTCGAAGACTTCTTGAGCAATATCCCGTTCGACGTTTCCTTCGAGCCGCCAGTCAATCCAGTCGACTATACGCCACATCACTCCGCCACCGACAAGTATGAGGGCTGCGTATAAAACGAGTTCGGGACCAAAGCTTCCCCAGACATTGTGCGGAACAAAATCATGCCGGCTCAGCCGGTTCAATACCTTAGCCAATATTATTGGCGGAAGAACACTGTTTATGAGCACTGTCGCGGGAATAAGGATAGACAAAGACAACACATGTTTTGGATATTTCCACGCATGACGAAAGTAGTACTGGAGTGTTACTTTAGTTAAATCTTTTCGAGTTTTCATAGGCACGGCCCTCCTTGGCACCGACCTGTTAGGTTTATGATTGGGTTAAATTATTTGCGTCCGGCTCACACTGCCGGTTTGGTTCAAAAACGGACTAAAGAGTGTTGGATCGGACATAGCCGGTCGCATCTGCTGAAATCTGAATATACATTGGCTCGTCCTTTCCGTTATTTAGTAACAATTTACAACTATACCACCTCTGTTTTATACTGTGCAAGTGCAAAAAATCATCCTGTATTACAAATTCCAGCCAATCGCCGATCCGGAAACTGTCCGGCTCTGGCAGCGCACGCTCTGTGAAAAGCTGAACCTAAAAGGCCGTATTCTTATTTCCAAACACGGCATCAACGGCACCATTGGAGGCGACCTAGATGACCTAAAAGTCTACGTTAAGGAAACGAAATCCTACTTCAAAAACACGCAATTCAAATGGAGCGAGGGTGACCGAGATCATTTCCCAAAACTCCAAGTGAAAGTCCGAGATGAAATTGTGAGCTTCGGCGCTGCAGACGAACTGAAAGTCGACGAAAATGGTGTAGTCGGCGGCGGTAAGCACTTGAAGCCAGAGCAGCTTCACAAGCTCGTGGAAGAAAAAGGCGACGAAGTGGTTTTCTTCGATGGCCGCAACGCCTACGAAGCCAAGGTCGGCAAATTCAAAAACGCCGTTGTGCCCAACACACGAACCAGCAAAGATTTTGTAACTGAACTTGAAAGCGGTAAGTACGACGAGCTGAAAAACAAGCCGGTCGTCACGTACTGCACCGGTGGTATCCGCTGTGAAATCCTGAGTAGTCTCATGAAAAACCGTGGGTTCGAAGAAGTGTACCAAATGGACGGCGGCATCGTAAAATACGGTGAAAGATATGGGGACGACGGTTTGTGGGAAGGTTCACTCTACGTCTTTGACGACCGCATGGGTATGGAATTTTCCGACCACGCGAAAGTCATCGGCACCTGCATTCATTGCGGCGGACCGACCAGCAACTACGAAAACTGCGCCCTAAAAACCTGCAACGACCTAGTTCTCATTTGCGAAACCTGCAAACAAGACGAAGCAAAATTATTCCATTCCGCTGAGTGTTTTGAAACCGAAAACAAAAGCAAAGTAATAAGCTAGGGAAATTTCGGGAGGGGAGGCGGCTATTGCCAGACATCTCCCCGCCCGGAGCCTCTTAGGTGCCAGTAGGCGCAAGTTCACGTCTATATTTCGCTCTGAAAGTAGACGTTGCCTTTTGGGTAGTGGCTATCTGCCTTTCCAGATGGGCGACGAAGAGCTCGAGTTCGTGCATTTCACCTGAAATAGCCGAGCCATTACTGGATTTCGTCATGGCACGCAGCTTGTCTACTGCCTCCCGGTGTGCGTCATTAAGATAGTCGAGCCGGTATTTCAGAGTGGCGGCGACAACGTGTGTGCCGAAGCTACTGAGCTTTTCTACCAATCCCGGAATATCATCGTACGCATCCGCATAACCCAAGACAACAGCAACTTCGATATGTCGCCGTGTTGCTTCATCGAGACGGTCGATGAAGCTGTTTAACGAATTATCGAAGACGTCTTGAATCACTTGCGAGATGAACGGGCGGGTAAAACGGAACACGAGAATTCCCAGCAGTATGACTAACACTGCGAGCAGTACTGCGATCATGAGCGATACGATATCGGACACGACCTTTCCTTCCTATAGAGGTTCTGACAGACATATGCCTGCTTCCGCGATTTGTACCACGTATACACTTCGCAAGCAGTTAAGTACCCTACACCTACATCTGTTAACAGAGTATAATAGTGGGGTGCATAAAACGCTTGAGACTAAATTGAAGGACCTACCCAAAGAACCGGGTGTGTATTTTCATAAGTCAAAATCGGGTGAAATAATCTACGTGGGCAAGGCCGCCGTACTGCGAAACCGCGTCAGGCAGTATTTTCAGGCCAGCCGAAACCGTGACCCAAAGACAGAAGCGTTGGTCGAAGAAATTTATGATACTGACTGGATGGTGGTAGATAGCGAGATAGAAGCGTTGTTCTTGGAAGCGGAAATGATCCGCCGCTATATGCCGCGCTATAACATTCTGCTGCGCGACGATAAAGCTATGAGCTACATTCGCATCGACTACGATAGCGATTACCCAACCGTGACTACTACACGCCGGCCGCTTGATGATGGCGCCCGCTACTACGGCCCGTATTTTTCGACATACGGCGTGCGTCAAGCGTTGAAATATTTGCGTCGGATTTTTCCATTCGCCGTGCGACGCGTGCCGGGGCAAAAACGCGCGACATTGCATTACCACCTTGGTCTCGATCCGGGTCTGGAAGAAGGCAAAACTTCCTTAGAAGATTACCGCAAAAACCTTCGCAAACTCATTGCAGTTATCCAGGGCAAGCGCACTTCAATGATCAATGAAATTGAGCGAGACATGAAACGCGCTGCCAAAGCGCAAGAATTTGAACAAGCCGCACGGCTGCGCAACCAGCTGTTCCTACTGCAAAACCTGAACCGACAGGTGATTTTCAGTGACAAAGAATTTCTGGACATTTCAAAAGATCACGCGCTCAACGAGCTTGTCGATGTGTTGAGTCTGGAAGGATTTCCGCGCCGTATCGAAGGCTACGATATCAGCCACATGCAGGGCACTAATGTGGTCGCAAGCATGGTCGTTTTTACGAACGGGGTAAGCGACAAAGGCGAATATCGTAAGTTCAAAATGAGCAAGCAACATAACAACGACTTCTTCAATATGAACGAGACATTTAAGCGCCGTCTCGACGAAAAACACATTAAGGATTGGGGCAAACCAAGCTTGATTTTGATAGACGGCGGCAAAGGCCAGCTAGATGCAGCAATAAAAGCCCGCGACGAAAAAGGTCAAAGCAGCATACCGTTCATTGGGCTTGCTAAACGCGAAGAGCAGATTGTCATACACAAAGTCGGATCCAATGTCCGGCTCAATGAGCAGGCCATGCACAAGCTGGGCGGGTTCGCGACCGAAAGTGACGATTTTATTTTGGTGAACCTGCCGCACAGCACGAATGTCGTAAAGCTACTGCAGCGAATTCGCGACGAGTCGCACCGATTTGCAGTCAGCTATCACTCGGTCTTAAAAGTAAAACATCAAACAGCCAGCGTGCTCGATGACATTCCAACCATTGGTCCGGCAACACGAAAAAAACTTATAAAAACCTTCGGCAGCATGCGCGGCGTCATGCAAGCCCGCGACTTCGAGCTCCAAAAAGTCCTCGGCGAAAAGAAAGCTGCCATCCTCAAACAGTACCTTCGTCCACTCAAACGCGAACAACATTCGGATGTAGAGTAAGACTAAAACTTGCAACAGAGCAGATAAGTTATATAATAGCGCAATGGACAGAATGAACAGTCAGTCGGGTGTGTGCCCGGCCGAGAATATTTGTCTCGTTACGGCGAGCCCTCCGGAAAATGTACCATGTGGTTCACGACCGGAACACCTTTCGTCACTTTCAAGGGCAGAGGATTTATGCGGTCGAGCAGTACTTGGCTACACAATGGCTTTGACGCATGGCGAGCGAGAGCAGTATGTATTATCAGATGCCAAACGCAATGTCATGCTTGGCTGGGCGGCGGTTGAGAGCGGTCTGCACCCTAGTGTAGATGAACGCGACAGCCGGTGGTATTTCCAGGCAGCGCAAACACACGCCGCTGCCGTAGTCGAGGGTAGCGTGAAAGCATTCTCTCATCATGCGAGTGCTACTTGGTTACAATTGTATCTGCCGGCTTTTCGTAGTCGTCGTAATACAGAATTTCCAAATGCGAATAACGTATCATCGATCGTAGCAGGTACTCATAACCTATACGAGGAAATACTAGCTGCACCTGTACATACGGCCAAGACACACGGCGAACATTACATACAGCCAGATCATCAGGCTTGTTTTGGTCACGAAAGCGATCGGGATGGCATGATTGCTAAACTCGGCATATTTATGTTGGCCAATCGGGCGGGCATTCTCCTCTATCCAGCCTCGTATCGTGAAGCCAATATGCTGGGAGAAGAAAATAATCGTTATCATCATGACGCTTATGCATTGGATGGTGATCAGAAGCTACCGATTAAAGTGCGGCTAGAATCTAAGAAAACGGTGCGAAGCTCAGCAGACAATTACGGTCAATCATTACTCTATATACCATTGCGTTCAATGTTAGCAGGTGCCAAGCACGACGCAGGGATGCGTGTAGCCGGTGGCGAGAGGGAAAGACTGCCTAGCGATGTGACAAGCTGGTTGCATGATGAATATCACGGCGAAAAGATGTCACGGGCGCGTACGCTTATGCTCGACTTGGCTACAGACTCCTTGCTGGAAAGAATGACCGGGTTCCAAGCCCAACTGCACCCAGCAGATGTCGCGCTACCTTCTCTTGTTAACATTCGCCCGGACGTAAGGAACAAAAACTAACCAGCGAACAATAATAGGGTTACTGGCCGCCCTTTTGTACGAAGCTTCTTACGAAATCTTCGGCGTTGGTTTCGAGTACGTCGTCGATTTCATCAAGTAGCGCATCAACATCTTCTGTCAGCTTTTTCTGGTTTTCTGCCGTGTCGGACTGACCATTTACGGCGCCATTTACGGCGGCGTTGCCCAAATTTGTTTCAGCTTCATTGTCATCGACATCGCGACTTCTGTTTCCGTTTTTGCCCGGTGTTTCGTGCCTTGGCATTCCGCTTCTCCTCATATAATTAGTATGTGCAGTCAAGTATACTCTATACGTATGACAGCACGTACGCATGATTTAGCAGCGGTTGCGGCTTTGGCCGTGGCTGTTTTGGTTTACTCGCCGGAAAGTTTGACGCTTTCGACTGTGCTCGTCGGGCTACTCGCAAATCAGCTCGGAGGTATTACTCCAGACATTGACCAGCCAACTGCGCCATTTTGGCGAAACTTGCCAGAAGGGCATTATGCTGGAAAAATATTTGGGAAGTTGCTTGGAGGTCATCGTTTCATAAGCCACTCAATAATAGGATTCGCACTGTTTGCGTGGTTATGTAATCTACTGCTGCATTTTCTTCACCCAATTATGCCGCATGTCGACATCCAGCTGGTGTGGTACGCATTCCTCATTGGATTTGCCAGCCATTTGGTGATGGATTCGTTCACTAAAGAAGGTGTGCCGTTGCTATTACCTATTCCGATCAAAATCGGCGTGCCGCCGCTTAAAAAATTCCGCATTACCACTGGTAAAGCGGTAGAGGCATTGGTAGTATTTCCGCTTCTGCTCATCTTTATTGTGTGGCTATTTGCGAATCACTACGACACATACGTTTCAATGCTCCGCCACGTCTCCCATTAGCTGCGCTATACTTGAGCGTAGATGAGCCAGCAAATTCTGTGGGAAGGCAACACGGCAATGGGCTACTACCAGGTGGTCGACACGCTCTACGATGGTCGGCCGGCACGCGTGCTCTACAGTGGCGAACGGCAGGCGGCGCAATCTGGAATCGCCAAAGATAACAACTCAGACTTGCTGTTCGATTACAACCAGCGCATGTTCGAACTCGTCACGAGCTTAGTGCCGAAAAGCCTGTTACTGATTGGCGGTGCAGTAGGCACACTGCCGAAAGCTTTGCTCGAAATCTTGCCGGACATTCACATTGATATGATTGAGCCGGATGATGGTCTGACCGAGCTAGCGTATAAATATTTCGATTTGCCAGTAGATGACCGCCTACAGATTTTTCACACAGATGGCCGCAGTTTTTTGCACGCCCATGCGACCCGTTATGACATGATCCTGGTCGATGCATTCATGCACACTACCATCCCGAAAGATCTCAAAACGCTCAATGCTTTTGAGGCATACTTCAAGCACCTGAACCGGCGCGGGATCCTCACAGTGAATGTAATCAGCGGCTACTATGGTCCCGGTGCAAAAGTGCTGCGAGAAATGTGCTCGGCTGCGTACAAAACATTCGATGCCATCGATATTTTCCTGGCGAGTCGTGGCTATAGCATGTGGCTGCCGCAGAATTTCGTACTCACCGCTCAAAAAGACGGCGACTTACCGCTGAAAGATTACATGCGTTACGAATCGGTCCAGCCACCGGAATTTTCTCCCGCCGATATCTCTAACGACGACTAGCTTTTCTACCGAAAATCAAACGCCAAATTTTAGCAAATATAAATGCGATTACTAGGGCGATGAAAACATTAATAAGACCGCCAAGTGGATTGAACTGCGAATTGTGCCCGCCGACAGCTGATTGGGCTTTACCATCGCAGGTACCGTGCAAGGTCGTGGTCGTTGAGTACTTGTACACAATCGGGGATCCGGCTTTCGTGTTATATACGGTTGTAGACGTTGTGTCTTTCAGGTCGTGCGCACACGCCAATGTCTGGTCGCCGCTGGACGAAGAATCCGAGCTTCCCGGGAAACTCGTCAGAACTTTACCGGGTAGCAGCGGTGAAAGCAAAAGCGCAGCTAGGACTACAAATACGACCAAGCCGACAATTCCAGAATGCCCAGTCTTTTTCTTTTCTTTCGGCGGTTCTGGAGTTTCGTCCAGTTTGGGCAGCAATGCCGGTTCTTCCGGCCTGCGCTGCTGTGGAGGCATAGACGGCCTCCCAGGTTGTGGCGGAGGAGTCATTGGTCGCATGTCATTTGGTGCCTGGACAGGACGAGGTGACAGCGGAGTCGGAGTAGCAGGGCGTCGCGGACCGAAGTCGTCCATTAGTGGACGCGGACGCTGCGGATTGCCATGGTTCGGCCGGCCGGGTGTAATATCTCCTTGCGGTCGGTTGGGTTCAATATCCATTATTCCACCAATTTTACGTTACCTTTAAGTATTAAGCGAAAGCGCAAAAATTACAACTGATTTTGAACCGGTGAGCTGGTTTATATCTGCTTTGGGTGGTGAAAGTTGGCTCCGGCAGGATTGCTGTAGTGCGGTTTTTGACCATCAGGTTGCTGAGCGTGAGCTTGTGCCTGGCGGCGGCGTTCAGCCCGCTCCCTAGCTAGTTCGCTGTACGCATCAATTTTAGCCTGTATGTAATGTATTAGCGCAGCAAAACCCCAGCCAATCAGGGCATAGATAATTATTGCAAACAATGCGGCTACATCTAAATAGCCAGTTGTACCAACAGTTTTTGGTGGAAAAATTCCGCGAAATGGTTGCAAAAAAGTCGCAGAGGTATTGTAGACAAAATTCACGAAAGGTGTGCCAGTGTTTGCAGAAAACGCCAGCAAAAATATGCGCATCCCCAATATAATGATGCCAAAAATAACCCATATATACATGGCGTACGTTATGACTTTGCCAACAATGAGATAAGCTGGAGCTTTGGGCTTGTCACCGTCGTCCATAAGCAGTCTCCTTACATACGTTTTTATTACACACCCACGCAAACAGAAGCGAAGTAACAAATCGTACATAAACCTAGTCGATTGAGTTTTATGCCACGGAGGGTTATAACTGTAACGAGATAGGAGGGGTAGCGTGGCATACAAAAAGAAAGGTACTACGTCTGCTAAGTCCAATGACACCCGCGAGCAGTTCAAAACAATGCTGGCGAAATTCCAGCGCCCCAAAGACCCGGATGTACCGCTTCCGGATGCCTTTAAACTAGACAAGCGTCAGCAAAAAATATTGATCGTTGCCGTTATTATCTCTCTGGCTGCCGGCGTATATCTGGTAAAAGGCTACTTTACCGTAATCATCCTAGGAATACTCGCGGCTTTTTTGTTCCATTCACTGTACCTGCGCATCCTAAAAAGAGTGAACAGTCAGGGGACTTCTGCCATGCTGACATTTCTGCTCATGCTGCTTGTTATCATAATCCCGCTCACGGTCGTGGCAATCATAACTGTTGGGCAAGTCGAGCATCTTATAAATCAGCTGACCCACTTAAGTGGCTCATTTTCAGTCAGCGAAGCGGGCAAAAAACTGCTAGATGGCATCAACAAAATTTTAGCGTCTATCTCTGGTGGGCATTACCAGATTTCGGAAGGTCAGGTGCGCGAACAGATTGCCAAGGCAGCCGCCGGAATCGCGAGCTTTTTCCTCGGTTTGCTTACGGGTTCATTCAGTAGCATTGCCAATTTCGTTACTGAGTTCATTTTGTTCCTGTATATTTTTACGTCTGTGCTCACGAATGCCGACTATTTAGTGAGGGTGTTCCGGGCGCTGAACCCGCTGGGCAACGATGTTTCTTCGCTGTATCTTTCGCGAACTGGGCAGATGGCACGCGGTGTGGTCGGAGGACAGTTTGTGATTGCTTTTTGCCAAGGGGTGACGGAAGCAGTGATTTTGCACTTTGCCGGGCTGGGTTATTTCTTTTTCTTTGCGATGATCCTAACGATACTTTCGATAATCCCGCTCGGAGGTGGTGTAATAGCCATACCCATCGGTTTCATTTTGCTATTCACGGGTCACATTTGGCAGGGCTTGCTCGTGCTGCTTGGCCACTTCGTCATCATCACGAACATCGATAATGTGCTGCGGCCACGGCTCATACCTAAGAGTATCCGCATGAACTCCGCACTTATGATGCTCGCCGTGTTCGGGGGCCTAGGTCTCTTTGGTTTCTTAGGTATTTTTGTTGGGCCAATCATCATGATCGTCGTACTCAGCACGCTCCAAATTTACCTACCGCTCGCCGAAGTCAAGCAAAACGCAAACAGCGCAAAGGCACCAATTACAAAATCGTAGGTGTTATTACTCGGCTTTTTCGCCGTATCGGAACAACTGCCATAAATTCGCAGGGGTACTGCGTATTCCGTCTTTTTTGACTGCCGCAACTGCCAGCTTGCCAACCAGCCAAACCCCAACAAGTCCAATCACAATCTGCACGCTCCACACAATTAGCCGGAATTCATTCGCTGCATTTTTACTGTTAAGCTGGCCATTTTTATGCCCGATCCAGATCAAAGCCTGGGCAATTGGCAGCCAAGAAACAACGATCAATCCGAGCCCGAAACGCATTCGCTTCATAGCTTAATTATAGTTCTTGAAATGCTAGATCCGAATGTGAGATGAAATAAACTGCTTATGTTAAGATGAACCTATGTCTCGGCACTCGTCCCACCATCGGGTCAGAATAAAACTACTCAAGAAAAAACAGCAAAAAGAATACGTTCGTAAGGCCGTACTAGCTACTGCGGTCATAGAGCCGCTCATGACCATTCCGCAAATTTACGACATCTGGCACACCAAAAATGCCGCTGGTGTCTCACGACTCACCTGGATAATGTACGTATCGGCTGCAGTTGTCTGGCTACTGTACGGCATCCAACTCAAAGACAAGCCCATCATCATCTCTAGCATCTTATGGGTTCTCACCGAATCCGCCGTCGTCATCGGCATTTTCATGTACAGCTAACGTGTCTGTTTTAATGCATCAGTTTTCTGGTTATAAAGATTTACGAGTGCAAGCAAACGAACAACGCGGAGTTGGTAATCTTTAACGTCATATTTTTTTAGCAATTCTTTCAAACGTAACTGAGGCTTCGAGCCGCTTTTTTCAGTGGCTTCTTGGTACTTCTTATCGAGATGCGGTAGAACAGCCAGCGCGACTTCCGCCAATATTCCATAATCAACCATCAGGGCACCGGTAGGATGATGCGGCGAAACTTCTGGAAACAGATCGGCGAGTTGCTTCTGAACTGTCTGAGCTATCACCCCGACTTCTTTCTCATTCTTCAGCTTTTCGGTATTGCCATCAGCTTCGTGCAAGGCTAGGCCTTTGTCGTTCCAGCGCCAAGACACGATATCTATAGCAAGTAGCCGAGCATTTAGCTCGGCTACTTCTGTCGCTGACAAAGCTGTCAGCTTCATCTAGAGAACTTGGTCAATCTTGAGTGATTGAACGTCCTTTTTCAGACGGTTGTCGCTTACGATTCGCTTTTTTACCATGGCGTCTCCTTTGTTAGATTGCACATATAGTATGAAAACAGAGGAGATAAAAGTGTGTAAAAATTCTTACAGTTGCCATACAACACAGATATCAGTGTTGCAATATGCACAAAAAGTGTTATTTTAATGTCATGAGTAATATCGAAAACGGACCAGAGGTCGAGTTCGTAGGATGTCCTTCGCCTGGATGCGAACAGCTGGCTGAGGTACTATGGAGTACCCACCTCCAAAGTACCGATGGCGCGATGAGACATGTTAAAATCCAGTGTGTTGCACGGCACCTGTTCCTGATGCCCGCAGATATGGTTCCGTAACCTTCGGGGCACAATTACCAATACGGCAGTTCTGGGAAATATTCCTCGACGAGCTGCTTGTAGTACAACATTGTATACGAAGTTAGTACCGAAATTGTCTACTCACAAGATTCAGGCTGAAGGTAGTAATCAATGGTTTGCGCAAGGCATTCATGAAATCTTCCGGCATTTTTATTACCACTGGCAAAATATGCATGTGCATCCTGGTGCAGCCTAATGGCATCCTTGCCAAGCCTTTCGTTGCTTATTGCCTCGGTATGAGGAAACTCAATCTGAGGCCGCAAATGCAGTGAACGTAATAGCCAATTGCCGAAAACTTGAGGACTAGACCAGCGTATAACTACAAATTCTCGATAACTGGCAAAGGTAACCTGGGTGAGATCGGGCTGCTCAGTGTGGGGTTGTAAATCCATGCGTATTCTATAGCACAAAAAGTTAGTTGCATCGATCAAATTAAGCGTGGTACCCCGCACAGGAATCGAACCTGCAACCTTCAGTACCCAGAACAGTCCGGTGGACTGTTTCTGTAGGCGCGAGCGAAGCGTCGTAGAATATCCATGGTATGCGTGGAGGGATTCGAACCCCCGACCTTTGGTACCGGAAACCAACGTTCTATCCAGCTGAGCTACACGCACGCACCACCCCAAGCCAACTGATGCTCTATACAATTGAGCTAACGGGGCATGCTTACAATGTGCTAATCCTGAGCTACGGGTGCACGCATAGAATTCTAACAGATTAGGCAGGAAACAGTAGCGTAAGCTTCGCGGGCGGAATATAATAAGCAGCACCAATAAAAAAAAGGAACACACTATGGCAGCCCCAGCGTTTGAGTCACCAGAGGCTATTTTACATTCGCAAGATGCAGAGCAAAGGAGAGATAGCGAAGATGCTTTGGTGCATGCTGCACTGCAGGGTTATTTCGGCCAAGACGCCAATATCCGCAATGTGACTGCCTTTGAGCGGCATGATTACACCGGACCCGCGTCAGATAAGGTACGCTGCGGCGGTGCGCTCGTAGTAGAGTGTGCGGTCTTTGAAGCAGGCGAGTTCGCGAAGCGAAGGCTGACCATTAACGATGCCAACCGGTCGCTTGGCGAAGATGCCATAACCATACTTGGCGCACGGGCTGCTGAAAACCGCCTGCAGGGCAGATACCTGGTGCGTGACGTCCGCAGCTAATCATAGTAGCGGCTATAGAAAAACCTCGGGTTTCCACCGAGGTTTTTAAGTGCAATATGGTACCCGCGGCAGGATTTGAACCTACGACCCCTTGGTTCGAAGCCAAGTACTCTAATCCACTGAGCTACGCGGGCATATGACCGCTATATTCTAACAGATTACGAGGTGGCTGGAAACTAGCTGTGTAATCTTTATGTGAGTTTGGCAATCGGGACAGAATTAAGCTACTATACATTGTAAAGGCCTGCGAAGCTGATTCGGGTAACAATAAACAGAAAGACACATGCAATTTTTCGCGGACAATTCGGTGGGTGAATCCCTCAGCCAATCTACGAATGCTATCAAACAGATTAGCGACACCCTTTTTTCTAGCAATTCTCTATTTGTATTGATACTTTCGCTCATTGCCGCATCGATACTGTCAAAAATCTTATCTGTAGTTCTGCGCAAGCTGAGCCGAGTGGTCGGCCGAACTGCAGATGCTTCGACGAACCTCGAAACGGTCAATCGACTGCGGCGCACCGAAACTTGGATTATCCTAAGCATCGCCGTCGTAAGGTTGCTCTGTTTCGTTTTTGCATTGTATTTTTGGTGGGTAGTCACACATCCCGATGGCGGCAAGCCCACGGCACTGATCGGTGCTAGCGCAATAATAATTGTCATTATCGGTGGTGTGTTCAGCCCGCTGCTGCGCGACCTAGCGTTCGGTAGCGGCATGATGGCCGAACATTGGTACGGTGTAGGCGATCTTATCAAGGTTGAGCCGTTCATGGACATGCAAGGCGTGGTGGAACGAATCACGCTCCGCTCCACGCGTATCCGCGGCCTAAACGGCGAAGTCATTTGGGTCACGAACCAAAACATTGCGGCCGTGCACATCGCCCAAAAAGGTGTGCTGACCGTGGCAATAGAAATATTTGTGACAGACCCTAAAAAAGCTGACGTGCTTATAGAAAAAACTAACGCACTTTTGCCGACTGGCCCGTCACTTGTAGCCAGCCGTTTGGATATAATTTCTTCCGACGAGCACGATGACAGCATTTGGCACGTAACAGCTGTAGCCGAAACCGCGCCTGGGCGCCAATGGCTGATAGAAAAAACGGCAATAGACCTCATGAAAGAAATCGATGAAAAATCTAGCAAGCCAATCCTGATCACTTCGCCATTTGCGCGCTATGCCGATAATGACACCGAGCGCCAGTTTGCGCGCGCCGTCAAGAACGCCAAAAAGACCAAGCGCACACCGCGCCGCCTGAAATCAGACAAATAGATCACTGAATTCATAAATTTCAATTGCCCCGCTGCTTTACCCGTATAATGTAAACAGTGAATCAGACTAATGATCCAGGTGCAGAATTGTTGCTGCGAACTCGCTGGTACATCCGCCTGCGCTGGTATCTGCTGATTATGATAACTATTCCATCCATACTTTCGGTTTATGCCGACAAAGGCCAGCAAAACCAACAACTAAACGGGCTCATGATAGTATTCGTTGCGCTCGGCACCAACCTACTATTCTGGTTTCTTGATAAAATCCGCGGAAGCAACAGGTTCCACCGGACTCTCGCCATCGCCATCTTGATTTGCGATGTGTTACTCATAAGTTTCTTCATTTTTAACAAAGGCGGAATAGAAAGCCGTAGCTTGTTACTATATGCGCTGCCAATCTTAACTTCGGCGCTCTTATTCGGCCGCCAAGGCGTTTATGCGACAGCTATCGCATCGGCACTTAGTTACGATTTCGTCATTCTCGTGAATTACTTTGGCTGGCTGCACAGCCCGGAACAACTGACGGATTTGTACAAAGATGCTGGCTATGTGGCAACGACTATCATTTTCTTTAATATCATCATGATAATCCTCGCCGTGCTCACAGATTATTTGACGCGTCTGCTTATTCAAAAAGAAAAAGAAGCCTCGGAGGCTGCGGTAGCACTCAGGCGTGCACAAGCTATTGCTAAAGTCGGTAGCTGGGAGTGGGACGTCGTGAACGATAAGATAACCTGGTCGGATGAGTTGTTCCGTATTTTCGGCCTGCACAACAAAAGTAAGTTTGATTTTTCGACGTACCTGGACACACTGCATCCCGACGACCGAAAATTACTCCAAGACACGGTGACGCGTGCGATAAGAACTCGACGCGGTTATAGTGTTGATCACCGTGTGATTTTACCAGATAAGACCATTCGGATGGTGCACGGCGAAGGCAAAGTGCTGACCGACAAAAATGGCAATGTAACGTACCTTATCGGAACTGCGCATGATGTGACAGCTGAACGGATGCTCGAAGCCGCCAAGGGAGATTTCGTAGCACTCGCCAGCCACCAACTAAGAACCCCAGCGAGTGGTGTGCGTATGTTGCTGGCGATGCTGCGTGATGGTTATGCGGAACCGCTCAAGCCAGACCAATTACAGATGGTCGAAGAAGCGTATTTAGCGAATGAACGCATGCTCCGCATCTCCGACGACTTGCTCAATGTCGCCAAACTCGAGTCCGGCCGCATGAAACTGAACAAGCAGCAAATGGAACTTCGGCTTTGGCTGAAAAACATCGTTGCACCACACAAATTGCTTGCCAAGCAGCAGCGTCAACATTTGCGGTTACACGTGCCAAAAGGGGTTTGGTTTTTGCATGCTGACCAGGAGCGCCTGGCCATGGTTGTCGACAACTTGCTAAGTAATGCACGCAAATACACGCCGCCGCGTGGCTTAATAAGCGTCTCGCTCATACCGACCGAGCGAAAATACAAGCTTATCGTCAAAGACTCGGGCATAGGCATGACACGTTCGGAAATCGCCAATCTCTTCGGTAAATTTACCCGCATAGACAACCCCGCCAGCCGAGGTGTAGAAGGCACTGGCCTCGGTCTCTATCTTGCCAAAAGTATTATTGACCTGCACCGCGGTTCTATCCGCGTCAGTTCGCGGCCCGGCGACGGCTCCACTTTTACCGTCACACTTCCGCGGAAGTTAGATTCTAGTTTTTAAGCGGAGGGGATACTGATGATTTCACCTGTTCGGACATTGGCCAGATGTACCCCATGCTCATTACGGAAAACCATGAATTTATCGGCCGAATAGTATTCATATGCCTCTATCATCTTCAACGCATTGCCATGTGCCTGGCTATCCGAAACAACTTTCGCAGTTTCTGGATCGCTCCAGAAACAGTACGATCTGGCCTCGCCAGCCTCATTCGCAATATCACAGAAATAACCAAAGAATTTTTTACCACCGCCATCCACAGCATCTCTAAATGCAGTAGCATCGTGTTCGTGAAGCATCTGCACAACTTCTGGATGCTCTTCTTTGTTGCCCGGCTTTAGTTTGGACGTAAACACGACCACAAACATTGGATGCGCAGGGTCAAGACTGATATTTTCTATCAGTTCGTCAACGGTTCTCACCCAATCGAAAGCTTCACCGACTGTGCAAGTTTGGTAGTCTTCGCCTTTGGGGTATGCCCGCAGCCGTAGTGCATCGTATCTTGCCTCTTCGTCTTCGGGCGCGAGCATGCCGGTAGTGCCGAGGGCGCGAAGGTTATACTCGTCACCGAGCTGCAATTCTTCTTGCCTGGGCTTATTTGCATCAATCATAATTCTATTTGTAAACAAAAAAGCTCCGTACCCCGGAGCCCGTCTATGTGCGTTGCCTAAAGCTTACCCTAACGCACTTCCCGACGAGCGGGTCGTTTGACAGAGCGGCTTGTTGTATACGCGAAACATTGTGTCGTAAATATATCACTCCAGAGGTCAATTAGTCAATCTGCAGGAAATTTTATTATAAACCAAGCAAAAGTAGTTGTTTTTATTGCTATTTATTTAGAGTGCGATTAGATTGAACTAAAAAGGTGGAGGTATGTGATGGCGACGAAACCAAAGAAGAAACAGACTTTTGTTACGCCTTTGTCTTCTAAGTACTTTTTCCCAGCTATAGACTTTCATAATATCGCAAACCGTTCGCCTGGTCTGGTCGATGTGTACCACTACGAGACCGGCCAGTACGTATACGTGAACAATGCCATTAAGCACACACTTGGCTTCGAACCGACGGACATGCTAAAGGGCGGTTTGCCATTTTTTATATCGCACATCCATCCAGATGATTTAGCGCAGTCACGAGACAAGAATGCAGAAGCCAGCAAGGCAGTAGAGCAGCTGAGTCCGGGAGTTGACGATACCCGGCCATTCGCCAGTTTTGAATACCGCGTCCAGCACAAAGATGGCCACTACGTGTGGTTGCACACTGACGCGAGCGTATTTAGCCGTTCACCCACTGGAAAGCTCGAATACGTTATAAACACCTGTGTCGATATTACCGAGCAGAAATCTGCAGAAGAAAAATTACGAAATGCCAAGGATGAGTTCGTATTCATAGTTTCTCATCAGCTCCGAGCACCGGCTACTAGTGTGAAACAGTATTTAAGCATGCTTATGAAAAGTTACGCCGGAAAACCTACGGACGAACAGATGGAAATGCTGCGTGCAGCGTATGACAGCAACGAAAGGCAACTCGCAATAATATCCGACCTGCTCAACATGGCGCGGATTGACGCCGGAAAAGTGAAGCCGCACAAATCCAAGTACGACCTGACGGTTATTGTCAAACATGCGGTCGCTGAGCAGCAGGAAAAATACGCGGCTCGCAAACAAATACTGCAGTTCACGCATGGTCGGGCTCCGGTTAACGTACAAGTGGACGAGAGATTACTACGTATGGTAATCGAAAACCTTTTGGACAATGCTTCGAAATATTCGCCAGAAGGTAAAAACGTAGAAGTAAAGTTAAGCGCTCGTGAGGGTAAGGCAATATTAGAAGTAAAAGACCACGGCCTCGGCATTTCGAAAGCCGATCAGCAAAAGCTATTCCAAAAATTTTCCCGTATAGAAAACGACCACACGTTTCATATCGCCGGCACTGGTCTCGGTCTCTACTGGGCCAAGAAGGTCGTAGATTTGCACTACGGTACTATCACCCTCCGCTCTAGCAAAAAAAACGGCACAGTCTTCACGGTTTCGCTGCCTCTCACCAAATAAGAAATGCACCATGTAGGCCAGTTGCTTCTTGACTATGTGTGAACGGTGTAGCTATCGAAAAGCGCCAGCTCAGCCGCGTCAGGCCGTTGGAACTTAGGCCAATACACGTGGAGCTGCTCTTTTGTGACCGGTACTGTCCCGTGGGCTCCAATGGTATTTCGGTCTTCGAGCCGTCGCCAGAGCTCTTCAAATGACAAATCAAAATAG
>Ga0157374_10001768_pt1 | contig 18179 bp, 14 predicted proteins | sample M25metaG_FD_115308 | JGI IMG/M metagenome (GOLD analysis project Ga0157374, IMG submission 115308) | Miscanthus rhizosphere microbial communities from Kellogg Biological Station, Michigan, USA - M2-5 metaG | ecosystem: Host-associated > Plants > Roots > Rhizosphere > Soil | place: USA: Michigan...
GAGGCAAAAGCGACAGATGACCGAAAACTTGGAAGGACAAATATATCGGGCACTGGACACATTCAAGATTGAATTGCCTTCGTGGGGATTTGCCAATACGGGTACGCGGTTTGGAAAATTTATGCAACCGGCAGCCGCCGTCTCCATCGAAGAGAAGTTCAGCGATGCCAGTCAGGTACATGTGCTCACCGGCTCTTGCCCAACGATTGCTTTACACGTGCAATGGGACCTTCCTAATGGTTTGCATGATGTCGACCGCGTGCGTGGCCTCGAACAAAAACATGGAATTCGTTCTGGTTCAATCAACCCCAACGTTTTTCAAGACCAGGAATACAAATATGGATCGGTCGGCAATCCTGATCCAGGAATTCGCAAGCGCGCTCTTAACCACATTCTGGATTGTGTCGCCATTGCCAATTCCCTGAAATGCCGTGATATTTCACCCTGGTTCGCCGATGGGTCGAATTACCCGGGCACGCAGAACATGCGCGACCGGATCGCATATTTTGAACAAGCACTGAAAGAAGTTCACGGCCGTCTCAGTGCAAACCAACGATTACTGGTCGAGTACAAACCGTTCGAGCCGGCGTTTTACCACACCGACATCGCCGATTGGGGTATGGCATTTTTGCTGGCGCGCGCAGCCGGCCCGAAGGCATTTGTGCTGGTCGATACCGGACATCATTATCAAGCGCAGAACATTGAACAAATTGTCGCGTGGCTGCTGCACCATCGCATGCTCGGTGGATTTCACTTCAACGACCGGCGTTACGCGGATGACGACCTGACCCTGGGCTCCATTGATCCTTATCAAATCTTCCGCATCTTTCACGAAATTCTTCACTATTCATGGCAAACCGGTTCTATTGCTGATCTGGCTTACATGATCGATCAGAGCCATAATCTCAAGGGAAAAATTGAAGCCATGATCCAGACCGTTTGTACAGCACAGGAACTGTACGCAAAAGCCGCGATTGTGGATCATAAGCAGCTAGCCGACGCTCAACAAAAATGTAACTTGATCGAAGCAGAAGAGTGCTTCCGCGGTGCCTTTTGGCAGGATGTGCGCCCAGTTATTCGTCATTGGCGCCGCAGCCACGGACTGCCCGAAGATCCTCTGAGCAGATTCCGCGAAAGTGGTTATCTGGAGAAGATCACAGCTGAACGGCGCGAACGAAATAGTGAGCCGGCCGCATCCTACGCTTAACTTTTTAGAACTTCAAAATCGAACATTTCACTGCCTCCAGGCCGCAATTAACTATCCAACTGCGGACAACGAATCGACTCATACCTTTAACGCGCGAATCGCCGTGCTCCGAGCTGCGACAATCACTCCGATCCATCCCTTATAAATCCCGCCTAGCAATTGCATTTTGGCCTAATCATCCAAAATTTCACTGAACCAATCCATCATGAAATTTCGCCTCTGTTAGTAGGGCTAGGTATGCACGGAGGAAAGCATGAGGGGTCACAAGCTTTGCTACGGACTTCTGGTTGTGGTTCTGCTGGCGGCAACGCCCTGGGGATTAGTACAGATCGGGGCAGCGCAAACCGGGCCCGTAACTTTAGAAACTCCCGTTAACACTAGCCGGGTTTCGCCCGCAGGCCAAACGCCCTCCGGCCCGCAGGAAGGCATGGGCATACATGGCCACTGGACGGTAACAGTTCGGAATGCGGATGGAATCGTCGCATCACGCAAGGAGTTTGACAACAGCGTCACCAACCTTGGCAAAGGCATCGTCTTGGGTTTTCTGTCTGGTTCTCCTTATCCGATGCAGGGTTACGTGCCAGTTTGGGAACTAAAGGTTAGCGAAAATCTTTGTGGCCAACACACTCCTCCTATAAGGAAGACCCCGGGAGACTGCCTGATCCCAGTAAAGGCCGAGCTGGTTATAGGAGGAAAAGTCGAGATGAAAGGAACTGTAGCAATCGAGTTTGCAGGCCAGATCAAATCCGTCGCCACTCAGATTACCAATACCGTTAATTCTACAAGTTCGCCAGTGGTATTTTCTTCGCGTGATCTAACACAACCGGATTCCGCCTCAGGCCAAGCTGCAGGCCCTATCAATGTGCAACCCGGACAGAACGTTGATTTCACCGTGGATATCAACATTTCGTAGGCATTGGCTAGTTGGATCAGGAGGCGTATGAATCAGCTTGTGTTATGGAAATCTGCAGTAGCAGCACAGCTCGCAACATTAATGCTGTTTCCATCAGCCGTATCACAAGCTAAGAACACATCCCCGCAATCGCAGAAGAAAACATCTGTTGCTGTATACAAAATGTCTTCCCACGCAAATTCGGCCGTAGACGAAAATGAAAGCAATGGACACAACGACGGTATCAAAGTGCATGGTCACTGGACGATCGTGGTTCGAAATAGTGACGGCAGTGTCGCCTCGCGAAATGAATTCGAAAATGCATTAACCACAGGAGCCGGAGACTCGGGAGACGGTGTCATTTCTAGCCTTCTGAGCCGCAATGCGGTAGCGGGCCCGTGGATGGTGATCCTTGATGGTTATCAAGGGGTGTGCAAGAACGCGAACAATACAGCGACAAGTTGTTGGGTCGTAGAACCTAGTACACCCTCTATGGGAGGAACTCTGGCTGGCTCCAACTTATTTTCCAATCTGACCATGCAGAGGCCTACATCAGGCACGAATGCATATGCGATTGTTCTATCCGGGACCGCCAAGGCAACGTATACCGGCAATATCGCGGTGGTCAGAACGACTCTGCTTACTTGCCAGGGTAATACAAGTCCGGCAGCCTGCCTGACCAGCCAAACGAATTTCAATGTCATTGGCAGTTTCAGCTCGCAAAATCTAACAACACCAATCACCGTCCAGGCTGGACAGTCCATCGATGTAACCGTTGTATTGAGTTTCTCATAAGCTTTCCGCGCTGTATTAATCGGGATATTGGGAGCAGCTGCAATGAAAAGACGTGAGAGAAGCAAACGATTGGTGACGCTTACGACGTTGCTCTTGCTAACTTATAGCCCGTCTTTCGGGCAGTTAAATGGAAAGTCACAATCATCCATAAACTCCGAAAACACGGAGAGGCCAACTCGCACGATTAAGGCGCAACCGTCACGTGGCAATGGTACCGATGACATCAAGTTACATGGTCACTGGACGATTGAAATTCGCAACCAGGACGGAACCGTCTCCTCGCATCACGAATTTGAAAATGCGCTAATGAATGCTGGGTCAGTCAGTTTGGCGCAGATGCTAGCACACCAAGTGACCACCGCACAGTGGTCAATCTGGCTTACATTCTCGGGTGGCAACCCAAATGTACGAACATTAATTGAGAATACAGGGTCGGCCCAAAGTACTCCTGCCATCTTGCCAACTTTGAGCGTTTCGGTTCCGTGGTCTGGGGCAAACGCAGGAAAGCTGGTGTTAACGGGGACTGTGCCCGGCACTAGCAATCTTACCTATAACGGACACCCGGTTAACTTGAACGGACAATTGCTGGAAGTCATGACAGCACTCTCCATCAGCTGCGTTTCTGGGGTTCAGTGCGGTACCGGGCAAGGTGTTGGCTTTTCCGATCGAGATCTCACAAAAGCAGTTCCTCCCGATACCACTGCTCCACCAGCAATTAATGTGCAGCCCGGGCAGACACTGAATGTAACTGTCGTATTCAGCTTCCAGTAATTGTTTTCTGTTTCGTCGGCACCATGCTAGGGGCTGGTGATGGACGGCGACTCTGACTCGGTCACGAATACTCCCTGGTAGATTACGACGTCTACAGAAGGCAACGTCGAAGCCTTGTCCGTGACGTGGACACCTTCACTCACGTTGATCGCAACGCCCGGCGATGACGCCGGCTTATCCGCAATATGAATACTCTCATTAACAAGAATGGCTACAGGCGTGGTCGGCGATATAAGAGCATCAGATGCATGAAATGATTCGTTGACTTGCACGGGAAGATGATCAGCGGGAGGCATCGGCGCATCTGATACTTGAAATGACTCGTTGATTGTTACCAGTGTATGCGGAGCAGGTGTCGCGGAAACATCCGATAACCCGAGTGATTCACTTACAACTCCTTTTAGATTGGACGCGGGTGTAGATGGTGGTGGCGGTGCAGACCGGGCTGGCGGAGCCGGAGCAACATTGGAAGTCGTTCCGGTTTCCAGGCCTGGTATGACAACTCCAATATTTTTTCCTTGCATCGAAGGAGCAGGTCTACTGGTCGGCGTTGTGGGTACACCTTCCAAACCCGGTATCACTACTCCAACTGCACCTTGGCTTGGGGCCGTCGATGATATTTTTTTCGTTGGTATCGGCGCTCCGCCCTCCAGGCCCGGAATGACAATTCCAGTCGCGCCTCCTCCAGTGCGAGTCGCTACCGCTTTGCATTGTTGCAACCAATAAAGCAGAGAACTTCCCATAGGCAGCGCCGGAGTGCCGTTGTTCGCCTGCAGCAAATTCACCGTCATAGCTGAGTTCAAAATTGCCGTGGCAAAAAATGTCTTCTGCGCTGAATTGCCGGTGTAGGCGGGCAAGTCAAACTCCAGGCGTGCCGCATTTGTAGGCGTGGTTTGATTAATATCGCGATTGAGGACACCGCGCGCCTGCATTTGCGTTATTTGCTGCGAGGTGCCTCCGACCAAGACCAGATGCATCCCATCCGGCTGGCAAGGTTGCGTCGTACAGCTACCGGGGTGAATGGAACCAGAAGCGGCAATCGCTTGCATGTGTCCGAATTGGCCTCTGACCGTTTCGTTGCTGGTAGCCCCCATCCCCGAGCCTGCATCCGTACCGGAACCAAACCCTTCGAATGTGCCGTCGTCGTGGATGGTCAGAGGAATCGGGATGCCTTGACCGTTGTTCAACGAGCGCCCGGATCGTTCGTTAATCGCACCCGGCATGTTGAACGAAGTAGTGGTGACGTTTTGCACCACAATCATGAACTGCGGACATACCTGATTCGTCTGTGGGGGTGGTACACCAACCATACTCGCCGGAGGTCCACCACAACCCAGATGTTTAAGCGTCTCCGTGATCGACTCCATTTCTTTTTGTATCGCGGCGGCTTCCTCATCCAACATTGCGGTGTCGGCCCACGTGGTTTGCCAGCTCCAATTTCCTGAACGGCAAGATGCGTCGTGTCCGGTTTGATGCACTGCATATTCCTGGTCCCGGCAAATATCGGCAGGAATTTTCTGTGGGCCGCAGAAGGGATCGTCATTACCATTGAACAAACCGGTGTCCGGAAACGTGGTCAATCCCTGGATCTCCATAGCGCGCAAATAACCGTTAATTTGCGATTGCAACGAATTCCATTCTGCGTGCGTAGCAGGCTTTCCCGGAGGAGTTGATTGCAGTTTGTTCGTGATCAGGAGTTCGACTGCTTTGAGCTTTTGCAAACGGTCTTGTAATCGCGGTACATCACCACAGCTGCATTGTTTGAGTAGAACAGGCTCATTTGCATTTTCTGGCGCCGACATCTGCTGCCCAAATAAAGTTGTGACTACTGATAAAGCAAAAAATCCTCCGAGCAGGAATGATGCAAATTGCCACAGTATTCGGCGAGGTTGTTCGTGTGTCACCGTGGCGCGGTATTGACAGAGAAATCCCATACGGAAAAGAAGATGCTCGTCTCTGCTCCTCCACCCAGGCTTCCTTCTGCGCGTTTGCCAGCATGAATCGCGCGCAGAACTACTGCATACTCACCCGGCTCAAGCGGCTGTTTGGGTTCGAGTTGAACTTGCCCTCGGCCTGTTCTCTCAGACTTCACCGCGACCCTCGCCTCGGTGACTTTCTCATACGCTTCTGTTCCCATCTGTCCCATGGTGGTTTTGGTCGCGCCTACCAGCCGCCAGTTGTCTTTGCTGCTTACCAGCTTGATTAACTGCGGCTCATAAGCATCGGGATCAATGCCCAACAGATTGCCAAACGACATTTCAAAGCGTGGCTTATTGCTGGCTACAGCTGTCGCTGATTGTTGTCCTGGCAGTGCCCAAACATACGTGACTTTCGGAGGTCCGTGATGACGGCCCATGCCGCCTAACCCGCCCACCATGCCCATCGCCATGCTTGCACCGGGACCGGCGAACATGCCTCCACCGATTGCTCCGAAACTTAATGCTTGGCGGCCGAGTCCCATCAACATTCCAGTGGCTTGAGAGCCGGCTCCTGGCATGCCATCGCCTTTCGTTTGAGTGTTGGCTATTTGCGCGATCGAAGGTTTCACCTGCAGACGCGTCACATCGGTAATCAACGTGAGCGGCGGAAGTTGGCTCGTGTCCAACATGCCGCCTCCTTGCATCGACATGGCCATCGCCATCATCTGCTGCATATTTCCGCCGCCCATCACAGACATGGCGGGATTTGCAACCATGGCGGGAACGGGAGCACTGGGTGCAGGGCTTGCAGATTGGGCAGATGGAATCGGTACAGTTCCCTGCCGCTTCTTCGCCTCAGCCTTCAACATCGCTTCCATCACTTTGCCGGTGACGTTTGCGTCCTTGAGAGTGTTCAGTCCGTTGATGGAAACGTCGAAGTCGGTGGGACTTGTCGCGATGAGGGCAACGATCACGGCTTCATCAAAACCGTCATGCGTCATTTTGATGATGTCCTCATTGTTGAGCGTGTGTCCGGCTTGCTGAGCATTCGCAACCATGCTCAACAGCAACACGGCAAAGCAGCACACGATCCGCGAAAGTTTTTCTAGCCCAACGCAACAGAACATGGCGCAAGTCCTGACTAAGCAGAGTGTTCGCGATGCAAAATGGGCAATACGCCCCCCAGCGTACCGCCCATTCGCAGGGCCCCGAGCTATTTCTGGCCGACCTTGGTTAAGACGTCTGTCGCAGCTTGCGTGAGCAATGGGGTCAACACATCTTCTCCGTCAGACTTTGCTTTTCCTTGCAGCGAGTTTTGTACGACTGGGGTTGTCTGTCCCGCCGGCACGAGCTGATACTGCACGCTCACGTCATCTTTCGACTTGACCTGTTTGTTAAAACCCGAAAGTTGGTTCATAGCAGCCTGCTGTGCCATCTGAGACGCGGCCACACTTGCGGCTTGTGCGGCGGCGGCTCCAGCCATGCCGTGCGCCATCGCTCCCATTGGAGTCATGCTAGCTGCCATGCTCCCGAATTTCGCAAACTTGCCAAAACCTCCTGCTTGACTATGTTTCACCGTAACCGCCGAAAACATGACGTAGTCACATTGCTTCTGCTGCGCTTCGGCTTGCAGTTGCATTGGGATATGTGAATCCAAAGGCGCGACTTCAATTGCTGGTCCGCTCATCAACGCAATTTCTGCGTTGCGGATTGGTGTGCTGTAGTCACCGCCGGTATTGTTGCCTTGTCCAACTTGAGCGTCGGGTGGAGCAACGCCAATACGAATTTTTCCTGGCGCCTTCGGGCCAAGCGCCTGTGGTGACGCCATCGGCGCGCCGCCCTGCTGCATTCCCATTCCTGTCATTCCACCCATTCCGGACGGCATTCCTCCTCCCATTGCACCACCCATTCCCATGGCTTGCGCCTGCGCCATGGCTTGCTGTTGCATCGCCAGCTGAGCGCCCGGATTCATCATCATCTGCGCTGCACTTGGCCGGTTCTGCTTATTGTCTTGGGCAGGCTGCTGCATGGGTTGTTGCATTTGCTGGTTATAAGCGGCGGTTGGTTGTTGCGCGAGTTGCGGTTTCGCACCCCCGTTGAGTTCACTGAATGAGCTTACCTTCGTGTAGCCAGCCGGAACCTCAAACAATTCCTTCTCAAGTGTCTGCTTGGTGATCTCTGATACTCGAGTTCCAATTTGCTGAGTGCTCCCATCGGCGTTATGAAGGGTGAGCGTTTCATCCATCGGGTAGCCGGGTTTGGCACTTCCGCTGCGCTTGCGAATAATCAAATCGCTGCAGCCATCATTCTGCCGTACTGGAGGAAGAAACTGCTGGCAGGCTGTGGCTAAATCCTTGGAAATATCCGCATACCATCCATCGATCTCATAGCTCTGGTTCACCTGAGAGCATGCGCTCTGCGAAGACTGCACGGACACCTTGGCTTTTAAGTGCCGCGCCTGATAACCGTAAAGGGTTTTACGTTCGCCAGTGTCGGTAACCGCCGAGGTTTCGGTGATATAAGCCCCAGAGGTTGCGTCTTGCGTACCGGCCGCCAACGCGGCTGCTTTTACCGCAGCCTCATCCTGGGGATCGCGGGAAACAAAATAAGTCTGTGCCTGCTCATTAATGGTGACGGTCTGCTTCCGATCGCATTGGTGCAAAGTGATGGTGTTGCCAGTTGGAGTCTGACTGACAATCCGTTCACGTGCGCCGTGAATGGAGGTTTCGGTGCTGGAGACCGAATATCCACCGACCGTGATGTTTTTCTTGATATGCAAATCCTGGGCCTGGGCTGCGAGTGTCGTGGACAGCAGTAGCGCGACGATCCAGGAGAGGCGACGCAAAGTTAGGGTAGGCATGGGTTCCACTCCGCGAAAAGACGTTGGGATACGCACTCTGCAGGCATCAACGGCCAACTGTCAGGCTTCGCGAACTTACCTGACAGGCGCCTGACCGCCGACGCCTGCGGAATGCCTCCCTAATTGGAAAGGCGCAAGAAATAGGAGATTTAGGCCAAAAAATGTTTCGTTTTTCGCGTGACCCATTGGACCGCCTATTTCCCGCCTATATGAACGAGGACAAAATGCAGTCCCGGGGCCGTGGCATGCTGTGAAAGCTAAAGCCTCACGCTTTCTTGACTGAACATTAAAGGGAGGTTATGCTTCGCTTGCAACGCGCTCCCCAGCGCGCCATGGGGACACCAAGTGCCGGGCTCTTCCTCTCAGGTCACAGAACTGCTGGTTCGCTGGCGCGGAGGAGACCGCGAAGCCCTCGACTCTCTTCTTCCTCTGGTTTACGACGAACTGCGCCGGATCGCCCGTCATTATTTGCAGGGAGAACGTCCCGGTCACACGCTGCAGAGTACCGCATTGGTCAACGAAGCCTACGTGCGCATGGTCGCACAGGATTTTCCGCTGTGGCAGAACCGCGCTCACTTCTTCGCCGTGGCAGCGCAACTTATGAGGCAGATTCTGGTGGACCACGCTCGCACCCATCGTGCCTCGAAGCGCGGAGGCGACGTCTATAAGGTTTCTCTGGACGAAGCGGGAGATCAACCGCAAGCGACCGACGTAGACATCGTCGCGTTGGATGATGCCCTAAAAAATCTCGCAGAGATGGACTCGCAGCAAAGCAAAGTCGTGGAGTTGAAATTCTTTGCCGGCCTGTCGATCGAAGACACAGCCGAGGTATTGGGCATCTCCGCTTCCACCGTGAAGCGCGATTGGATCACCGCACGCGCATGGCTTTATCGTGAACTCGACCGGAGTTCCACGTGAAAACTGAACGCTGGCAGCAGGTTCGCGCTGTACTGGACGAAGCGATTTCCACGCGTGCTGCGGGCCGAGCAGCATATCTGAACAAAAAATGTGCGGGCGACGCTGAGTTGCGCTCCGAAGTCGATTCCCTCCTTCGCTCACACGAACAAGCTGGCGATGAGTTTCTAAATAGCCCGGCGGTTGATCTAACAAGTTTGGTCCCCGACACCGACAAAATGCCCCGCCGCATCGGACGCAGGATCGGCGTTTATCAGATCGAAGATGAGATCGGACATGGCGGCATGGGCGAGGTATATCGCGCCGTGCGCGCCGATGGCCAGTACGACAAGCAAGTCGCCATCAAACTAGTCCGCGTCGGACTGGATACTCCATATCTGGTAGAACGGTTTCGCCACGAACGTCAAATCCTGGCCTCACTCGACCACCCTAATATCGCTCGCTTGCATGATGGTGGAACTACCGAAGAAGGCATTCCCTATTTAGTAATGGAGTTGATCGAAGGCACTCCAATCGATCAGTACTGTGAGCAACACAATCTGGACATCACCGAGCGGCTACAACTTTTCACGCAAGTGTGTGCTGCGGTTCAATATGCACATCAACGTCTAGTCATTCATCGCGATATCAAACCCAGCAACATATTAGTGACCGAAGAAGGTGTTCCCAAACTTCTGGATTTCGGAGTCGCCAAAATTGTTGACCCGCTGGGCGGCGCAGAAACCACGATGATACGGCCCATGACTCCGGAATATGCGAGTCCGGAGCAGATTCGCGGGGAACCAATCACCACTGCAACCGACGTTTATTCGCTGGGTGTTGTGCTATACAAATTGCTAACCGGAAAATCTCCTTATCCTGAGACCACGCGCACTCCTCACGAATTCGCCCGTTTCATCTGCGAAGCCGAACCGACGAAACCCAGCACCGCGGTTTTACGCGCATAAAGGCAATGGCACAAACAATTCCAAAGACACGGGAATCAGCTTCAAAACTGAATCGCCGACTGGCAGGAGACCTCGACAACATTGTTCTAAAAGCTATTCGTAAAGAGCCGGAGCGACGCTATGCCTCGGCAGAACAACTTGCAGAAGACATTCGCCGCCATTTGCGCGGTTTGCCAGTTACCGCGGTTCCCGATTCGCTTCTATATCGGGTTAAGAAATTTCTCCAGCGACATCAAGTGGGTGCGGCAGCAACAGCTCTTGTCCTTGTCGCACTGGCCGGAGGAGTCATGGCTACCGTTCGCGAAGCGCGGATCGCCGAGGCTAATCGTCGTCGCGCGGAAGCGCGATTTAACGACGTTCGCAAGCTGGCAAATTCTTTTCTGTTCGAGTTCGATGAGGCAATCAAGAATCTTCCCGGATCCACGCCAGCACGTTCGCTGGTGGTGAAGCGCGCACTGGAATATCTGGACGTCCTTGCCGCGGAGGCGCGAGGAGATCGTTCGCTCCAATTGGAGATTGCCTCCGCTTACCAGAAGGTCGCCGAGGTTCAAGGCAATCCTATGTTCCCGAATTTGGGGGATTCTAAAGGAGCTTTGGAGAGTTCCAGAAAGGCGTTAGCGATTTTGGAAACACTGTCCCGCGCGGAACCCGAGAACCAGCAGGTTCGCCTGTCTCTTGCCGGGACTCACCAGCAGATCAGTGATGTCCTGGACTTTTCAGGTGACACCGCGGGCGCAGTCGAACATTCCGGAGAGGCGCTGAAGATGTACGAAGGTCTCGCCGAAAGTATGGCGAGCGATGCAAAATTTCAGACTGAACGGGTGATCCAGACCTATCACTATGCAAACCTGCTGAAATTAACCGGTCACTTGGATGAAGCTGCGACCGAATACCGACAGGCGATCGAGCTGAGCCAGCGGATGGTTGCGGCCAATCCTTCGGACCAGGAAGGCAAGATTCATCTGGCGACAAGCCTGGATGGACTTGGGAACGTTCTTCAAGAAAAGGCAGACACAGCTGGCGCGATCGATAATCGCCGGAAGGGATTGGCCATCCGTGAAGAACTTACCAGGTTTGATCCCAACAATGCACATTACCGCCGGCAGTTGGCCTTTTCTCATCACAACGTGGGATTGTCGCTGGTCGAAGCAGGTGACATTACTTCTGCTCTTGGACACTTCCACCAGGAACTTAGGTTATTCGAATCACTGAGCGCCGCCGACCCCAAAGACGTACAAGCGCGACGGAACTGTTCCCTTGCATATAAACAGATCGGCGACGCTCTAGGGCGAAACAATGACGTCGGTGGGGCGCTCGTCCAGTACCGTGCTGCTCTGAATATCGACCGCAACCTCGCCACCGCAGATCCCAGCAGTGCTCAAGCGACTCTGGATTTGTCGTTCAGTGAAAGCAAAGTCGGGTCAGCTCTGGGAAAACTCGGGCAAACTCGAGAAGCACTGGTCAATTTGCGGAGTGGAGTGGCGAGGCAGGAATCTCTAGCCGCCAAGGATCCACATCACGTCCTGCTCGATAATCATTTGGCAAATAGCTATACGCGTCTTGCCAATTGTCTGTTTGAGAGCGGAAACATAAACGAAGCCACTGACTATTATCGAAAGGCTGTTGCCGCACGTCTCACATACTCGCAGAAGAGCCCGAACAACAGCATGAACCGTGGTGCGCTCGCGGAATGTTATACCAATCTCGCTAAAGCACTCGCACCTAGTGATCGCGAGGACGCGCTGAAGCAATACAGCATGGCTATCGAACTGCTTGAGCCCCTAACTACGACTGATCGGAGCAATGCCCAAGACCGCATTACCCTGGCAGACACACTGTCAAATGCGGCGGAGCTTTATGTGCGCATGGCCTCCACAGAACCTTCGGCGCGCCTTCAGTATTGGATGAAAGCCAAATCGTTCTATCAACGCAGCCAGGAGTTATGGCTCGAACTGGAGAAGGCAGGCAAACTTCCCCCCGCACGGAGTCATGCGGTTCAGGAAGTGAATGACGAACTCGCCCGATGCAATGATTCGCTAGCCAAGTTGGTACAAGTCCACTGACTATAGTTCCTGGAAAAAGGGCGACTTCTGTTTCTAATTTGCAGCCAGTTTCTTCCTCCTTTTTCTCACGCCATGGTAAAACAATGCTGCCACTGCAAGAAAAGGAGTCAGATAAAACAATAAATCCCAGCGTCCGAATCCCTGAGGTGTAGCTTCAACTTGCGATGAGACTTCCCCACTCCCAGCCGAACTTTGCACATGCACTCGCACTTTAAAAAAGTCCTGCTTATCAAATTCCACTCGGGCGTTGTACTGGACCTCGCCCCGGCCGTTATCGCGCTGCATGGTGTACACAACTTCCGCAAGGCGATTGCTCGTGGGTTGGATGCCAAGATCGATTTTCAGATCGTTCGGGACTGAAGTACCCGGCAATGGATCGACCAAAACAAAGAATGTGCCCAAGCCAATGTCAGGATGCGTCCATACTGCAATTTTGACCGTGCCGATTTGTTTATCAGTAACGATAGGGAAAGGCGGGCCGTTGTGAGCTTTCGCGCACACGCTGACCCAGCAGAAGAACAGGGGCGGCAAAATAAATTGCAATGAGATTCTATGAATATTTTTTTTACTCAGTACCATTCGCACTATCCACTCATAAGCATCGCACGCATTTCCATCGGTTGATACAGAAGCCACAACGCCGCCATCGAAACAATTAGGCTCACCGCACCCCAGGGAATAAAAATCTTCCATGGATGGTTGGGGGAATCTGCTGCTGCGAGGTGATAGGTAACCAGCCAAGAAACGGCAAGGCCCAAGCCCAAGAACATCATCTCTATCGGGCGAACAAGGTGCAATGGCACGCCGGTTAATGTCCACATTGGTGTACCGAGAACCGGCCACCCCAAACTAGCGACTGCGTTTTGCGTTACGGGAATAAACGTTAGGATCCCAGTGAAGAAATGGAACCCGTAGTGGGCCAGCCACATTCCGAATCCAAGTGGTACAAGGCCATAGCTATAGCGCACTGCCGTCGGCACGATCGGCCGGATTTGTGTTCCCCACTTGTGCGTGAGCCACGCGGCCAGGCCGAGAAGAATTGCGGGTTCAATGATCAGAAATGATGCGAACAAAATGCTCAAGACCGGGGCTTCATAATTTATGTGAAGCAGCCCTGCAATCCATCTTTCGACCGTATACACCGGACTTACCATGCCGAATGCATTTAGCAAAGCGCCGAAGCTGAAGATGATCGCAAGGGCGGCCAAATCTTTGCGGCGCGAAAATACTCCAATTCCGGAGCGGTGAGGATCAACCGCAAGTTCGTCCCCCGGAATGCGAGAAAGGATTCCAACATTGTCGTGTGGGCAGGCATGGACACAGTCGAGACAGAACGTACAATCCATATTGCCGGCTTTGAGCGGCTGGAACAGGGCGAGTTCGCATCCGCGTTGCATGATTACTAAATCAGGCTGGGACTTACGCCGACCGCGAATGCAGTCTTTCGTATGACACCCGTTACAGATTTCCTGATCACGCACTGTCACTTCCAGCGGCGACAGCAATGATGCGGCGAAGTTAAACTGCCCGATCGGACAGACAAATTTGCAGAAGACCGCATGTTTAAACAGTCCGTCAATGATTAACACCGCTACGAAGTAAGCAACAATCAACCATGCCGTCAGCCAAGGCGACGCCCACAAATCAAACAACTCATAAATAAAAAGAATCAGTGCGAAAAGTGCCACCGACAGCCACTTATTACGCAAAACTCTCGGCCAGTTAAAGCGGGGCGTGATCAACCGGCGCGCCATGTTCCGTACCAGCATGAACGGACACGCTAGGCAGAAAAAGTTCCCTGCGGCAAGCAGCACCAGAACCAAAAGCCCGCGGAAATGAACCCACGTCAGGACAGTCGCAAGGTTCTTCGGTGAGAGCGATGGCCCGAGTAGCCCATGCAGCACCATGACCACGCTCAGAATCAGCAAAGGGATTTGCAGCAGTGTGCGTGAATGCCGCCAACCCAACAGTCGGCCTATGCCCGGAACTTTTAGCAGATCAAAGCGATCGGAAGCAGAAGCAGGAAACGAATTGGAAGCAGGACTCGGCAATTCCCCTAATTAGCCTGGACACCGCTGACGTTGATTTGAGGTTCGAACTTACGCCCATCCGCAAGTATGACATGGGCCAGCACAACCCAGTCGCCGGCCATGTTGAGTTGTAAGACACCCTGGTAGCGTCCGGCTTCGATCTCCTTGGTGTCACTCATCACTGGAGCCATACCAGGATGAGACATGTCGCCCTCGAGTTGAATGTGTGCGCCGGAAACAGGTTGCGCAGCCGCATCGCTGATTTTTATCGTAATTGTCACTGGTCCAACTCGCGCTGGCTGCGGAGATACCACTGAATCAATAGCAACTGGGGCCGAGGAAACTTGCTTGTTGCATCCGGCGAAAAACAGACAGGCTGCTACCAACGTTAAACGCCATCCCAAAAGAAAACTCACCCGTCCAGGATGGCGCTTGATCATGATGCAACTATTTACTTAGGCCGCTTGCGGATTCGGCAGCTCATCCCGATGCCACTCGCAGGTGCAAACCGCCTTGGGTTCACCTTCCAATGGGAACATGTGGTAGTACATGCCAATCACCATGGGAACGAAGACCACCGCATTATAGAAGAGATGGAGTTCCACCCGCGGGAACACAAGCTGCAAAATGCTTGTCGGCACCGGGGAGTGAAAAAAATTGTGATGGATAGTCGCCTGAGTAATCAGCAGGGCATGTTCAACGTGATGCCAGAACTGGATATACAGAGCAATCGTCCACCACTTGAGCGAAGTACCTGTGAATCCTTTGCGCAGCGTCCAAATCCCGATCAGCATGATGACCGCGAAACCATAGTGAAGGGCTTCTGTCTGGATCAGCCACGGGTAAAACATTCCCAATAAGCCTAAGGCCTTAGGCCGTGGCCATCCCATGACATAGATTTGATATGCCTGGACGAGGTGCTCAGCCCAGTGGGCGAGCACGATCAGCATAAGAGACTGCAAGGCCCGCTCGTGCCAGCGCGAATTCAACTTCTCATAAAAGCTCACCTTCCCGGTCGTACATACCGCACCGTGGGTGATGCTTGGGTTCGAGGTAGCCGTAAGATGTTTCTCCTAATTCACTCTATTCACACCCGCAGAAAGTATATTCCTTTAGCAGGTCTACTTCCATCCTCTGTTAGAACGATATTCTTGCGCTCAACTGAATTTCCCGCCCCGGCGTTGTCGCTTCCGTGATCGTGCCAAACTGCGGCGTATTCACGAAACGGTCTGGGGTGCCGAGATTGGTATGGTTGAGGGCATTGAAAAACTCTGCACGAAATTGGAACTTTGCTGCCTCTGTGATGGTAAAGTCGCGGCTTACGGCAAAGTCCAAGCTCTGCATCCCAGGGCCATAGACAGAATTGCGGCCAGCATTACCAAAGGTAAAGGCAGGTGGAGCTGCAAAGGCCGCAGTGTTGAACCACGCACTAGAGTTGCGTGTGCCTGATGGGAAGATCGGCTGACCCGTGACATTGGCGCGAATCGGGTTTTCTCCAAGCACGGTGCCGGAGTTTGCAGTATCGCCGAACACCGAGATGGTGAATGGGAAACCACTTTGCACCTGGTACAGAGTCGACATCCGCCAGTTCTTGGTTAATTTGCCCGACCAGCCGTCCTGGTGTAGTCCAGGGATGTTATACACGGCACTCAGTGCAAAGCGATGGCGGATATCGCACGCCGGGCCCTTCTCCGCAGCCAAGTCATTATTATTTTGCGGAATGGAAGATTCGAACATCGGTGAGCGGAAATCCGGAGCGTCAGTCAGGTCTTTCGCCCACGTATAGTTCGCTAAGAAAGTGAAGCCACGGGAAAGCCGGCGTCGGACATTCACGTAGCCTGCGTCGTACCAGCTCTGGGCCGTGTTCTCCAACAAATTGATGGTGCTGACCGGAAAACAAATCTGGCCATTGGGACAGCCAGCAGCTGGCGCGACATAGGTAACGTTCGACGGCAGGGTGCTGTCCGGCACAAAATTGATTCGCACGAAAGGACGGCGTGGCCCGATCGCGCCCGGCCCCGGAGGCGCGTTGTTGATCAGGTGCGCGCGCTGCAAATGTACTCCATGGGAACCGAGATAACCGAGCTCAAGCGTCGTGTGCTGATCGAGACTCTTTTCCACAGAGAAGCTCCACTGCTCGATGTATTGCGATGGCGCGTGAGGATCCATCCCAGTGAAGCTGACGGTGGTCTGTCCAAGCACCGGATCTCCAAAGTTGAAATGCGAGGCGAGAATTCCCGCTGCCGGCGTGAAATTGTCGCTTTGCTGTGTCTCCGGGAAGACGTAAGGAACATTGTGGCGCTGATTGCACCAGGTGTTCATATCAACCGGAGTGAAGAAAATTCCGAAAGCAGAATGTATAACGATGCCGAACTTTGGCACGGCTTGCGAGAAACCAAAGCGCGGCGCAAAGTTGTGGGTATTAGCGTATTTAAGACCTTTTGGAAAACCGTTCTGTCCTCCCACGAAGACCGAAGGGACCCCATTTGAATCGAACGTAAGGTTGGTATTTGCGTAGCTGATGTCCACGAGCGGGTCCATGTATTCGTAGCGAAGACCCATCTCAACCGTGATGTTGCGAGTGAGTTTGAAGCTGTCCTGAACAAAGCCATCGGCGTACCACTGGCGCAACTGCATCTGGGGAATTCCGGCTTGGCGCTGTTTTACTGCTGGCAGTCCCAACAGGAAACTGGCCAGTGCTGAGCCGGTCCCGTCATTGGTCGCCATTTGGGTGGTAAAACCATTGGTGAACTGGTAGTAACCACGATTCTGAAAGAATCCCCACATAGGCCAGATCAAGCGGCGATAGCTTCCTCCAAACTTCAAGCTGTGCCGGCCATGCTGCCAGCTGAGAACATCGCGGCCTTCGACAACCGTGTCCCAGGCCTTCATCGGTGTAGCCGCGTAGCTATCGCCCATGGGAGAGAATCCCTGAATATTGAAAAAAGGCGCTCCGAAAGCTCCCTGTCCGCCGAAGCCAACGCCGGTGATGCCCAGTTCAGACACAATGTCGTTGTCATCGCTATTTTCCGATGAGCGATGCATCGCTAACCGGGAGATCGTCACCGAAGCAGTATTAAGCAAAACCGGACTGATCACTTTGTTCCAAGCGAGGCTGCCTTGCTGGGAGAAGTTGTCATGGAAAGAACCGAAGCCGGGCAGCAGGCTTCCCAAGCCGGAAACCATCTCACCGGGGGTAAAACCGTGCTCTGCGCTCAACGAATAGCGCGCCGCCAGGCTGTCCCCCTGTTTGAAGCTATGATCCACGCGTATGGTGCCTTGGTCGCTGTCATGAACATCGTTTCTCACGTCAACATAGTTGTTACAGTCGTTTCCTGCGCCAACCACAGTGGGAGCACCCATCATCGCGCTGCCACAAGGCATGGTCTCCATGCCCATCATCATGTCGGCATTGGGCATGGGAACGTGCTGCATCAGAAACATTTGTGCAGTTGGGTTAATTCGATCCTGCGGGATTTTATTCAGTACTCCGCCATCCTGAAATTGAGCGCGCCCGGTCGTCCCCACCGGAGTTGTGGGATCGTAAATATTCACTCCACTCTGACTGAAGTCACCGTTGATTTCCGCCTCGGTCGGCACGGTATCGATCATCGTCATAGCTTTGACCATGCGAAAGCCTTCATAGTTCACGAAAAAGAAAGTTTTGTTCTTCACAATCGGTCCACCGAAGGACGCACCAAAATTGTTCTGCACCAGATGATTGTTGCCCATCGAAGCGAATGTGCTGGCATCCATCGCACCATTGCGGATGAATTCGTA
>Ga0157374_10001772_pt1 | contig 18163 bp, 19 predicted proteins | sample M25metaG_FD_115308 | JGI IMG/M metagenome (GOLD analysis project Ga0157374, IMG submission 115308) | Miscanthus rhizosphere microbial communities from Kellogg Biological Station, Michigan, USA - M2-5 metaG | ecosystem: Host-associated > Plants > Roots > Rhizosphere > Soil | place: USA: Michigan...
ACCTTGCCCTCGGCCATCAGCTGGTTGGCCTTCATGCACTCGTAGGCGTTGGCGAAGTGCGAGCCGATGATCTGCTTCTGGCGCATCCACAGGTAGCGCACGTCGAAGTCGAGCTGGAAGCCCGAGGTGGCGCCGCAGATGACGACTTTGCCGAAGGGCTTGACGACGAAGACCGAGGTCGGGAAGGTCGCCTGGCCGACGTGCTCGAAGACAATGTCGGGAGCGTCGCCGAGGATCTCCTTGACCCGCTTGGCGAAGCCGCGCGAGGCCTTGAAGCGCTCCTTGTCGGCGGCCTTGTCGGCGAGGTTCTCCGGCGTCCGCATCATCTCGCCGAACTCCTTGCGGTTGATGTAGTCGACCGCGCCGAGCTGCTTGATCAGCTCGCCCTTCTCGTCGGAGGAGACGACGCCGACCGCGTTGGCGCCGGCCGCCTTGCAGAGCTGCACGGCGAAGACGCCGAGGCCGCCGGCCGCGCCCCAGATCAGCACGTTGTGGCCCGGCTGCAGCTTGCACTGGTCGATCAGCATCCGGTAGGCGGTGAAGTAGGTGAGGCCGTAGGAGGAGGCCTCGGCCCAGCTCATGTTCTGGGGGCGGGGGAGGAGCTGCTGCGCCTGCACCTTGGTGAACTGCGCGAAGGAGCCCCAGGTGGTCTCGTAGCCCCAGATCTTCTGACTGGGAGCGGCGAGCGGGTCGAGCCCGTGCACCTCGACGTCCTCGTAGGAGGCCTGGTTGCAGTGGACGACGACCTCGTCGCCCGGCTTCCAGCGGGTGACGCCCTCGCCGACCTTCCAGACGATTCCCGAGGCGTCGGAGCCGCCGATGTGGTGTCCGTACTCGGGATGGTCGCCGTAGGGGAAGACCGAGACCGGCTCGCCGAGCGCAGCCCAGACGTTGTTGAAGTTGACGCCCGCGGCCATCACCCGCACGATCACCTCGAAGGCACCTGGCTCGGGCACCTCGATCTGCTCGAGCTGGAAGGCGTCGTTGGGCTCGCCCTGGCGCTCCTCGCGGATCACCCAGGCTGCCATCGTCTCGGGCAGGGTTCCGGGCTCGACGTCCAACTTCGCGACTGTGCTCGTGTCAACGGCCAACTGTGATCCTCCGCGGTTCGGGAAACGGGCGCGGCGAATCCTAGCCGCCTGCTTGGTCAGGCGGCCTTGGAGGTCTCGTTGGAGCCTTCGCGCAGCTCCGGCGCTGTGATCTCGCGAACCGTGATCTCGACCGGTTCGGGCGGCTCGATCGCTTTGCTCGGGGTGACGCCGAGCGACTCGACCTTGCGCAACTGCGGCAGCAGGCGGCGCTCCATCGAGCCGACCGCGGAGTCGTAGGCGTTGGCCGCCGAGGTGAGGCCCTTGCCCACCTTGTCGAAGTCGCTGAGGAACTTGGCGAAGCGAGCGTGCATGGTCCCGGCCGCATCGGCGATCTCGGCCGCATCGGCGACCATCCGCTCCTGGCGCCAGCCGAGCTCCATCGTTCGCAGCAGGCCGATCAGCGAGGTCGGGCTGACCAGCAGCACGTTGAGCTTCAGCGCGTAGTCGAAGAGCTCGGGGTCGGCGGCGAAGGCGGCGTGCAGCGCCGGCTCGTTGGGGATGAAGCAGATCACCAAGTCCGGCGTCTCACCGGCCTTGAACTGCCCCTGGTAGTCCTTCGAGCTGAGCGCGCGGACGTGCTCGCGCGCCTGCCGCGCGTGGCGCTCCAGGTGGAGACGGCGCTCGGCTTCGACCTCGGCCTCCTGGGCATCGAGGAAGGCGTCGAGGGGAACCTTGGAGTCGGCGACGAAGCTGCGCCCCTCGGGCAGCAGGAAGCGGGCGTCGGGCCGCAGGCGCCCGTCTTCGGTGTGGATCGTCTCCTGCAGCTCGAAGTCGACGTGCTCGGTCATGCCGGCGATCTCGATGCAGCGACGTAGCTGCAGCTCGCCCCACTGGCCGCGCGTCTGCGGTTGCCGCAGGGCCTTCTTCAGGCCGGCCGTCTCGGCGTTGAGATTGCCAACCGTCTGGCCCATCTGTTCGAGCAGGGTGCGCGTCTGCAGGTCGCCTTCGCCGCGTTTGCGCACTTCGGCCTCGATTTTTTCCTGACCCTTGGCGATCCTCTCCGCCAGCGCTTTGATCTCCGCCTGGCGCTTGTCGAGAGTCGCCTCGGCCGCCTGGGTGTCGACCTTGCGCGACTCCTCGTTGACCCGCAGCAGGTCGGCGACGGCCTGCGAGGCCGCCTCTTGCATCGCCGGCAGCGGATCGACCGGAGCCTGCTGCTCGGGCCGCGAGGCGACGACGTAGACAAGGGCCGCGACGAGCGCGAGGACGGCTATGGCGAGAACGATGGTCACTCGGCCGATGGTGACGAGCCGGGCAGACGGATCGGGGCGACGAGAAGGCCGCTCTTAGGGCAAAAGCACGTCGTTCTGCGAGGAGCTGCGGTAGGGGCCGACCGTGAACTTAACCGGCTTGACGCCTGGGATTCCGGCTGCCCGCACGGCGTAGGCGCCGGTCGGCAGCGAGGCCTGAAACGAGCCGTTGCCGTTGGCGACCAGTGGGCCGGAAGTTGCATCTTTGGGCCCGCGCAGTTCCAGTTTCGAGTCCGAGTCGGTCATGTTGGCGGCGACGAAGACGACATCGAGCGGCGCCTTGGAGCGGACCTGTGGCTGCCCCGCGTGCTGGTTCTGCGGGATCTGCTGGCTTTGTTCCGGGCCGATCGCGATCCGCGCCGGCTGCATCGTGATCGCCCGCGGGGTGAGCGTGACGCTGACCCGGGTCGGCGGCTGCCGCCGCGCTTCGTTGGCGTGCTCCTGAGCACCGCAGCCGGCGCCGACCAGCGCGATTGCGCCGGCGACGCAACCCGCAGCGAGCGCTCTGCCTCTCCCACGACCCATCGCGGCGGAATCTAACCGAAGGGCAAGTCGACTACTTGAGCCGTAACGCCATCTTCACCTACGAGGAGCTCGGCCCCGGGCTCGGCCTCGCGCCGCAGGATCGCCAGCGCGATCGGTCCGTGGATGGGGGAGACGCAACTGCCGCCCACCTTGCCGACCTCCTTCTCGCCGACCAGCAGCGCCGTGCCCGGCGCGGTCGGAGCGCTCAGTCGCAGGCCGCGCAGGTGCCGGTTCGGCTTGCCCCGGTAGTGCAGGCGGGCGACCGTCTCCTGGCCGATGTAGCAGCCCTTCTCGAAGTTGACCGCGGTCTCGACGATGCCGGCCTCGGCGGGCATCGTCGAGGAATCCATCTCGGCGCCGAAGCGCGGAGTGCCCGCCTCGATGCGGAGGATCTCGACCGCGCCGGCGCTGACCTCGACCGCGCCGGCCTCGCCCAGTGCGGCCCGGAGCCGCTCACCGTCTGCGGCGGGAGCGATCAGGTCGATGCCGAGCGCGGTGCCGACCGCGAGGCACTCGACGCCGTTGACGTTGAGCTCTTCGCTGGCGTGCTCCGGGAGCGGCGGCGCGCCGGAAAGCTCGGCGCTGCGCGGGCCGATCAGCGAGAGCAGCGCGCGGGCCTCGGTCAAGTCATCGACCTCGACCTCGCGACCGACCTTGTACATCTCGAGGTGGCGGCGCGCGGTCGGCAGCGCCTCGGCCTCGGTGTCGACCCAGATCTCGTCGCCGGCCACCCGCAGGACCCGCATGTCGGCCTGCATATGGCCCTTGCGGTCGAGCAGAGCCGCGTAGCAGCCCTCGCCGGGGGCGAGCGCCTCGATGTCGTTGGTGAGCTGCCCCTGCAGGTACTCGGCCGCTTCGGCTCCCCTCAGCAGCAGCTTGCCGCGGCCGGAGCGATCGAGCAGGCCGCACTCTTCGCGCAACTGCCTGTACTGGGCATCGAGCTCAACTGTCGCCGCATCGGTCACGGCACCGATTCTAAGAAGGTGGGAGCGGCGGCACGGTTTTCGGGAGGACGACGAACTCGGAACGCCGCCCTCCCTGTCCATCCGACAGGCACCGAGCGTTCACGTGAGGAGCATGGTGCTGACGACCCGCCCCTGGGCCCGACGCTCGATGCGGGAGCGATGCTAGAGGTCTAAAACGCAGTTTTCGGTGTCCAAACGGGCGAATCTAAGCGGTCGACTCCAGCGGCGCCGCTAGCGTTTCTTGCGCTTCCCTTTGGACGGTTTCAGTTTCTTGCCGAGCGCAGAGCCGAAGACCAGCACCACGGCGGTTGTCGGGATCGACTCGCCGTCGCCCTTACCCTCCGCCCGCCGGTTGGCCGCTTCGCCCTCGATTTCCTCGTATCTCTCGAAGAATTCGGCGGCTGCTTCTTCGGCATCTTCGCGTCCCTTGCCATCGAGAATTCTCGGGTCACGACCAACCACCCAATCAGGGCGTTTGTCAAATGTGCCGGTTTCGAGTGAGACGCCCACGTCTTGCTCAATGTCCGCCAAGACGTCGCCGAACATCTCACGTTGCGCCGATTTGGGTATCAACTTCATCATCCACACAGGGATAAAGACTTTGCTGCTGGCGCGGTAGTAGTGCTCAACTGCTCCGCGCCGAGGCTCGGTCTTGACCATCTCGATGCACTCGAAGTCCTTGAGGACTTTGACGTGGTAGCTGACCTGGCTCAGGCCTTCTTCAAGCTCCTTGGACAGCTCGTTGGGACTTGCCATCCGATCGTTCAAGATCGCGAGAATCTCCACCCGAAGCGGGTGCGCCAGCGCCTTGATGAGCCTTTGATCCACGGTCTTGCTGGATGTCTCTCGCTGCCGCTTTTTGGCAGCTTTCCCCTTCCCTTTGGACCTGCTTGATTTCTTTGCGGCCACGGTTTCTTTCCTCTCTATAACCATCTGGGTACTTGAAAGTAACTGGATCGGTATGGACATGCCGAATGCGCGAAAAACGTAGTCGGTAAGTGGTTTGTTTGTTTCAATTGCTCTAATCTTTTTCCTTTAGTCAAAAATATTTGCGCTAATGGGAGGAGGTAAGCACGATGGCAATCAAGCCGTGCCCAACCGTTATTCCGTCGCTTTCGCTTCTTAAGAACCGCTGAGACCCGGGGCAGGACTTGGCGGAGCTGACGAGCGCCAAGTCCTGCCCGGGCCGTCGGTCTCGCCGCCTCCGCGCGGGTGGGAGAGGAGCGGTGCCCCAGGCATCCTCGAACTTTTAGATCTGTCTAAACTCTTTAGACGTGTCTAAATCGAAGAAAGCGGGCCGGGGTTGATGACGACGGCAGGGGGAAGTCCCAGGCGCGCGCCTGGGACTGAGGCGATCGAGGACTACGCGAAGGCGATTTACGCGCTTTCGAGCAGGCGTGCGGGCCCTGTCGCCAACGGCGAGCTGGCGGAGCGGCTGGGGGTGGCGCCGGCGACGGCGACCTCGATGCTGAAGCGGCTCGCCGATCTGGGCCTGGTCGACTACCTCCCTTACAAGGGGGCGACGCTGACGGACGCCGGGGAGAAGGTGGCGCTCGAGGTGATCCGCCATCACCGTTTGATCGAGGCCTTCCTCTCCGAGGCGCTGGGGATGCCCGACGATCGCGTCCACGAGGAGGCCGAGGTGCTCGAGCACTACATCTCCGAGGATCTGGAGCTGCTGATCGCGGCCAAGCTCGGCGAACCCAGCCGCGATCCGCACGGCACGCCGATCCCGGGGCCCGATCTGCTGCCACCGGCCGAGGAGGGGAAAGGCCGATGAAGCCGCCGCCTGTGACGGAGCTCGACCGCGAGGAGACCCTTCCGGACGACGCGATCGAGGACGTCCTTCCGGGCGAGGCCGCTGTCGCCCGCGCCGCGCGCCGCTCGCTCGACGGTCACGCTCGTGGCTTCGCCCGCATCTGGCCCTTCCTCGGCCCCTCCTTCGTCGCCGCCGTCGCCTACATCGACCCCGGCAACTTCGCCACCAACATCGCCGGCGGCGCCAAGTTCGGCTATCTGCTGCTCTGGGTGATCCTCTCCGCCAACCTGATCGCGATGGTGGTCCAGACCCAGTCGGCGAAGCTGGGCATCGCCACCGGCAAGAACCTCGCCGAGCTCTGCCGCGAGACCTTCTCGCGGCGAACCTCGATCGGGCTCTGGCTGCAGGCCGAGGTGGTGGCGATGGCGACCGACATCGCCGAGGTCGTCGGCGCCGCGCTCGGCCTCAACCTGCTCTTCGGCATTCCGCTCTTTCCCGCTGGGCTGATCGCCGGCGCCGGCGCCTTCGCCATCCTCGCCCTGCAGCAGATGGGCTTCCGGCGGCTTGAGGCGGCGATCACCGCGCTCGTCGGCGTCGTCGTCGCCTCCTTCGTCTTCGAGCTGATCGAGGCGAACCCGGACGGGGGAGAAGTCGCCAAGCACCTCTTCGTGCCCGGCTTCGCCGGCACCGAGAGCATCCTGCTCGCCACCGGGATCATCGGCGCGACCGTGATGCCGCACGTCATCTACCTCCATTCGGCGCTGACGCAGCGGCGGATCGTCGGCCGCAACGCCGACGAGAGGCGACGCATCCTGCGCTTCGAGAAGATCGACGTCGTCATCGCGATGTCGCTCGCGGGCGTGATCAACCTCTCGATGATGATTGTCGCCGCCGCTCTCTTCCATGAAGGCGGCCTGGCCGGGATCGACTCGATCGAAGGCGCCTACGAGGGACTGAAGTCGCTGGTCTCGGTCGACGCTGCGACCGTCTTCGGCATCGCCCTGCTGGCCTCCGGTTTCGCTTCCTCTTCGGTCGGGACGATGGCGGGACAGGTGGTGATGCAGGGCTTCATCCGCCGCCGCATCCCGATCTTTCTGCGCCGCGCTATCACCCTGGCGCCGGCGCTGGTGGTGCTTGGCATCGGCCTCAATCCGACCGACGCCCTGGTCGGCAGCCAGGTCGTGCTCTCGTTCGGGATCCCGTTTGCCCTGGTGCCGCTGCTGATGATCGCGGCGAAGCGGAGCGTGATGGGCGACCTTGTCAACCCCCGCTGGTTGACCGCTTTCGCCGGGACGCTCGCGGCGATGATCATTGGGTTGAACGTGTTCCTGCTGCAGCAGGTTTTCTTCGGCTAGTCGTTGAGCAGACGGTCCAGGAGCTCGGGTAGCTCTCGGGACATGCGGGAGCGGGGGACTACGAGGTTCAGGCCCGCTGCCTCTGCTCGTTGCTTGGTCTCAACGTCGACGTGGGAGTAGAAGCCGAGGGTTGGGAGGCCGGCGGCGACCACGGCGTCGATGTCGGCCGTGTCCAGGTCGCAGACGATTGCTTCGGCGTCGAGCGGGTCGGGCAGCTCGGGTGCGACGGAGACCTCGTGGCCCGCTGCCTTCAGGCTCTCGCTCACGCGACTGGCAAGCATCAGGTCGGAGACGATGGCGACGATCTTTGCCACTAGAGCGAGCGGCGTTCGCGGAACTCCTCGCGGACGCTCTCGGGGCGGCCCCACATCGGCACCACCTCGGCCCGGCCCTCGCGCACCTCGCGGACGACCATCTCGCCGCGGGTGCCGTCGGCGTCGAGCTTCGCCAGCACGCCCTTGACCGTCTCCGGCGCGGCCGCGTGCCCGAAGCTGTGGGCGACGATCAGCCGCCAGTCCCAATCGGCCTGCGAGAAGGGCTGGGCATTGACCTGGCTGAGGGCCACCGCTGTATCCACGTAGCGGCTCTCGTCCTCGATCCGCAGGTCGAGCTCGAGGTCCGTCCAATCGGGCGGCATCGCGTCGAGCACCTGCTGGAAATCCTCGGCCAAGCTCACGAGCGCAAGCGTATCTGGACTCAGGGTTCCGCAAATGCCGCTTCGACATCGAGCGGCCGCTCGAGCAGTCCATGCTTCAAGTCCCAAGCGGCCCAGTCGCGCAGGACCGCGGTGTCGAACGGCGCGGGGCGGAGGTCCGGCAGAAGCGCCTGTAGCTGCGCTTTTTGATCCGCGCGGTCGAGGCTCGGCACTTCGGCGAGGAGATCGTTGAGGCCCTGTTTGGGATCGTCGACCACGAATTCGTAGCCGTGCCTGGTCGCGTCGACCATCGACCGAACCAGGTCCGGGGCGCGATCCAGCGTCTTGCTCGTCGTGGTCAGAATCAACTCCGGGTAAGGGGGTGCTCCGTATTCGTTGACCCTGAAGATGCGGATCGGAACTCCTTGTTGCTGCAGTGCAACCCCCTCGGCATTCCAGAACCCCGTCGCCGCGTCGACCTTGCCGGCGGCGAGGGAAGCGATCGCGTTGAAGCCGATCGTCACTCGCTTGACCTTGGCCGGGTCGCCGCCGTCGGCGCTGACCTCGGAGTCGACCACCGCTTCGTCGGAGGGCAGGCCGGTCACTCCCACGGTGTGGCCTTCGAGCTCGCGCGGCCGCTGCACGCCGCTGCCGCCGCGGGCGATCACCGCGGCGAGCGGGCGCTGCACCAGCGGCATCACTCCGACCAAGTCGAGCCCACGCTCGCGGGCGATCCCGAGGTCGTGGATGTCGAGGATGGCGAAGTCGGTACGGCCGGCCTCGAGCAGCTTCGGCGCGTCGGTTGATTCGCCGGGCTGGCGGATGGTCAGGTTGACCCCGGCGTCGCGATAGTCGCCCTGCCGCTGAGCCGAGTAGATGCCGGAGTGGACCGCGTTCGGCGTGAAGTCGAGCACGAGCGTCGCGCCGACAGGCGCGCCCGGTTCAGCGCCGCTCCCGCCGCAGCCGGCGACGCCGGTGAGCAGCAGGGCGGCCGCCAGCAGCGCGGCAACCAACTTCATCGAGGCGGGAAGCTATTTCATTCGCTCAATATGGGTAGACTGGCGCCGCCCCAGTCGAATTCAGGGATCGAGGAGGAGAGAGAGTGCAGGAACGAGGACTCGCGGCATATCTTGCTGAGCTGATCGGCACCTTCCTGCTGGTGTTCTTCATCACCAGCGTTGTAGTGCTGTACGTCTCAACTGGCGAACAGGCCACGTTCGGGACGGATTTCGCCGTTATCGGGCTCGTCCACGCCTTCCTACTCTTCGGCCTCATCGTCATGTTCGGTGTGGTCAGCGGTGGGCACTTCAATCCCGCGGTGACGCTTGCCGCCTGGGTGATCAAACGGATTGGCTCGCTCGACGCGCTGATCTTCATGCTCGCGCAGCTCTCGGGCGGTGTGCTCGGCGCGCTGCTCTGCAAGGGCCTCCTGCTCGACGAGGGTCGGGCCACCCACTACGGGGCGGCGACCGTGAGCCCCATCCTGGGCAGCGACTTCCGGGGGGCGATCATCGAGGGGATCGGCGTCTTCTGCCTCGTCCTCGTCATCCTCGCCGCCGTCTACTCGCGCAAGAGCTTCAAGGAGTGGGCGCCTTTGGCGATCGGCACCACGCTGGGCTTCATCGTCATGGTCGGCGGTCCGCTGACCGGTGGCGCCTTCAACCCCGCCCGTTGGTTCGGCCCGGCCCTGGTCGGCAATGAGTGGGGCGGCGTATGGCCCTACCTGCTCGGCCCGATCGTCGGTTCGCTGCTTGCGGCCGCGGTCTTCAAGTTCGTGCTGGAGAAGGGCGGCCTGCCGCCGACCGAGCCGGCAGAGCCGGTGCGGCCCCCGGTCCCGAAGTACTCCGAGGGCGCGCGCTAAACCCTGATTCGACTTGGGTAATCCGCCGGGCCGGCTCGGCTCGGCGGATCGTTGCAGTAGCTTGGCACTGTGCGAAGAGTCACCTTCTCGCGGAACTACACGCTCTCCCTCTCGCGCACCTGCCAGTGCTACTGCAAGTACTGCGCGTTCGCGACTCACCAGGCGCATATCCGGTCTCCAGAGGAGGTCGAGAAGCTTCTTGACGAGGCGTTGAAGCGCAACGCCAAGGAGCTTCTGGTGCTGACCGGAGAGCGGCCCGAGGTCAACCCCGTTGTTGCCGCCAAGCTGGCCGAGTGGGGGCATGAGGACTTCACTTCTTACGTTGTCTGGTCATGCGAACGGGCGCTCGAGCGCGGGATGCTGCCCCACACGAATATCGGCGTGCTCGACCACAAGGACCTTGCGCGGCTACGCGAGGTCACTGCGTCTCAGGGCTTGATGCTCGAGTCGGTTTCCGAGCGGCTGATGGAGACGGTCCACGCAGGCTCTCCAACCAAGCACCCCGCCCAGCGGATGGCGACGATCGAGGCTGCTGGCGAGCTGAAGATTCCGTTTACGAGCGGGATTCTCGTTGGGATTGGGGAGACCGAGGAAGAGCAGGTCGAATCGCTGGAAGCGTTGGCGAAGCTGCATGAGAGGTACGGGCACTTGCAGGAGGTGATCCTGCAGAACTTTGTGCCGCATCCGAAGTACTACGGGCAGGATGTCGGCGACATTGCTGACGGAGCTGCACGGGAGCGGTGGGAGACCGCTGGGGCCCCCTCCGGTGGGGCTCCCCTCCGGGAGCTCGGTGAAGGGGTTGGCCGCAGTGTGGGTCGCGAGTTCCCACCGGAGGGGGCCCCAGCGGTCACTCCGGACTGGGCCACGCCTGTCTCGGTTGATGACATCAAGCGATTGATCCTGGAGTGCAAGCGGCTGATGCCCGATGTGGGCGTCCAAGTGCCGCCTAACTTGTCCGATGCTTGGGGGGAGCTGGTCGAGGCTGGCGCTACAGACCTTGGTGGGCTCTCAGCGAACGGCGATCACATATCGCCCGAGCACGCATTCCCGAGTCCTCACGAGGTTCGGAAGGAGCTTGCTCCCAAGGGTTATGCCTTGACTGAGCGGCTCTGTGTCTATCCGCAGTACATGGACTCCGAGTGGATGGAGCAGGGCGTTCTCGATGTGATCAAGCTGAAGTACTGGAGCTTTATTCCGCGCAGTGGGTCGGGGCGGCGGACCGAAGAGACGATCGATGTGGGGCTTGCTCCTGAGGCAATCTCGAAGGGCCGAGAGGGCCAAGAGCTCACGGAGGATGAGCTGACTGCTCTCTTTGCCGAGAGGCGGCCTGAGGTGATTGAGGAGATGCGGGTCGCTGCGGATGAGCTTCGGCGGGAGCTTGCTGGGGACCGGGTTACGTTCGTGGTCAATCGCAACATCAACTTCACCAACATCTGCGTTGTCGGCTGTGCGTTCTGCGGATTTGGGCAGGGGAAGAGGTCGCCTGATGCTTATGAGGTCTCCGAGGAGGACTTTGCCGCTCGGATTGAGGAAGCGGTCGAGTTTGGGGCAACCGAGCTCTGTATGCAGGGGGGGATCCATCCGGATCTGACTCTGGAGGAGTACGGCAAGTGGCTGAGGCTGGCCAAGGATGTGGCGCCGCAGCTGCACCTTCATGCCTACTCGCCGATGGAGGTCCACTACATGTGCGAGCGCTCGGGGAAGGGGCCGGACGAGGTCTTCGAGTACCTGATCGAGTGCGGGTTGGGGTCTACGCCGGGGACTGCCGCCGAGGTGCTCGACGACGGGGTGCGGCAGCGGATCTCTCCCAACAAGCTTCCCGCCGAGCGCTGGGTCGAGATCATCGAGGCCTCGCACCGGGCCGGCCTGCGCTCGACCTCGACCGTGATGTTCGGCCACATCGAGGAGCCGCGCGAGCTCGCCCGTCACATGCGGGTGATCCGCGCGCTGCAGGAGCGCACCGGCGGCATCACCGAGTTCGTCCCGCTCAGCTTCATCCCCTTCAACACGATGCTCGGGCGCACCCATGGGATCGAGGAGATCTCCGCCGCCGAGAACCTCAAGCACACCGCCGCCTTCCGTCTGTCGCTGGGCAAGACGATCCCCAACCTGCAGGCGAGCTGGGTGAAGATGGGCCTCGGCGCCGCCACCGAGGCGCTGCGCTGGGGCGTCAACGACCTCGGCGGCACGCTGATGGAGGAGAACATCTCGCGCATGGCCGGCTCCCAGCACGGGGTCAAGCTGGAGCCCGAGCAGCTGATCGAGGCGGCCCGCGCCGGCGGTCGCGAGCCGGCCCAGCGCACGACCCTCTACGAGATAGTTGAGACCTACTAAACAATCGGTATCGTGGATCGATCGCTTCGCGCTTGCCAGAAGCAAGGGGAGGATTTGCGGGAGTCGCGGCCTTTTCGCTGGCCGTGGTCGCTGAGGCGCCACCAAGGGCAAACGGCACCAAGGGCCCGGGGGCCGACGGGAGCGAAACCGAAGTCGCCTTGCGCGGTGACCTGACCGACGTCCGCAGCCTCGTCGCCACGTTGGTCTCGGAAGGCAACTGCGTGCAGGTCGATGTCGTGCCGCCCGAAAGCGAGTCGGCGGAAGGCGCCCCGGAAGCCGGCGCTGAGGCCGCCGAACCCGGCGCCGTCGCGGAACCCAGCTTGCCCTGAGTCGATGCGCGCGATGGTCTTGCAGCGGCAGGTCGAGCCGCTGCGCCTGCAGGATGTCCCGGAGCCGCGGCCAGGCCCGGGGCAGGTGTTGATCTCGGTCGGCGCCTGTGGCGTCTGTCGCACCGACCTTCACATCGTCGACGGCGATCTCGACCGGCCGAAGCTGCCGCTCGTCCCGGGCCATCAGATTGCCGGCGCGGTGGTCGAGGCGGGGGAGGGGGCGGAGCGCTTCGCGATCGGCGATCGGGTCGGCGTGCCCTGGCTCGGCTGGACCTGTGGCGAGTGCCGCTACTGCCGCAGCGGGCGCGAGAACCTCTGCGACCGTGCCCGCTTCACCGGCTACGACATCGACGGCGGCTACGCCGAGCTCGCCGTCGCCGACGAGCGCTTCTGCTTCCCGCTCCCGCAGGGCTATCCCGACGAGCAGGCGGCGCCGCTGCTCTGCGCCGGGCTGATCGGCTATCGGGCGCTGCGCCTGGTCGGCGACGCCGAGCGGGTCGGCTTCTACGGCTTCGGCGCCTCAGCCCACATCCTCTGCCAGGTCGCGGTCCACCAGGGGCGCCGCGTCTTCGCCTTCACCCGCGAGGGCGACGATGAGACGCAGGCGTTCGCGCGCGAGCTCGGCGCGGAGTGGGCCGGCTCCTCTGACGAGCAGCCGCCAGAGGAGATCGACGGCGCGATCGTCTTCGCCCCGGTCGGCGCGCTGATGACGACGGCGCTGCGGGCCAGCGCCAAGGGCGCCCGAATCATCAGCGCTGGCATCCACATGAGCGACATCCCCGCCTTCCCCTACGAGACTCTCTGGGGCGAGCGCGTTCTCGGCTCGGTCGCCAACCTGACTCGGCAGGACGGCGAAGAGTTCATGGCCTTGGCGCCGCAGGTCCCGGTCAGGACCGAGGTCGAGGTCTTCCTACTTGCCGAGGCCAACGAGGCCCTCGGCGCGATCCGCAGCGGCACCCTGCGTGGCGCCGCCGTGCTGACGATCTAGCGGAAGAGATCCTCTTCGCGCGGTCGGCGGAGGGCTGCCGCGCCGGGGCCGTCGTCGGCGGTGACGAAGCGATCGAGGCCGCGGACGATTACCGCGGGCACGCGGCTGTCCTTGCTTCGGACCAGATCGGCAGCTGCTGCAGCCTCGTCGGCGACGGCAATCATTGTTGCTTCCAGCTTCTGGCCGTGCGCGTCCTCGCGGCCGCGCCAGTCGTCTAGTGGGGTTAGGCCGGCGCAGCCGATTGCCACCTCGGCTTGGCCGAGGCGCCAGGCGCGGCCGAAGCTGTCGCCGATCACGACGACGATGGTGGCGGCGATTTCGGCCCTGATGCGGCGGGCTGAGGCGTCGGGGTCCTCGGGCAGGAGGCAGACCGTGTCGTCTTTGGGGAGGTTGGAGGTGTCGATGCCGGCGTTGGCGCAGACGAGGCCGTGGTGGGTCTCGGTGATCAGCACGTTGCGCTCGGCTCGCAGCACCTCCTTGCTCTCGTCGAGGATCAGCTGCACCAGGTTCGGCTCCTTGCCGAGTACGGCGGCGAGGCGGCGTGCCTCGGCGCCCGGGATCGCGGAGGAGAGCGGAACGACCCGGTCCTCGGCCTTGGAGACCGCCTTCTGGGCGATCACGAGGACGTCACCGTCGCGCAGCTCGGCGCGCGCCGCGATCAGCTCCCCCAGCCGTGTGCCCTCCTCGATCTCGGGAAGCCCCTCGACCCCGATCGCCTCCACCTTCCTCATTCCGGTGCGCCTTTCCCCCGGTATCCGGGGATAAGGCGCACCGGAACCGAGGGGAGGTTCATATGCCGAGCGCCTTGGCGGTGCGGCTCGCCCGGCCGCCGCGCATTTCCAGCTCCAGGGTGAGGGCGACGACGTCGGCTGGGGTGTCGAGGTCGAGCGCCAGCGAGGGCAGCTCCTCGACTCCAAAAGGAACCCCGGCCTCGCGAGCGGCGGCGACGTGGCGGACGCAGCTGCCCTCGCCGAAGGTGGGTTCGATGGCGTCCGGCGGCGCCAGCGCCAGTGCGTTGGTGCCGGTGCCGTGGCGGTCGGGAACGATCGCGACGTAGCGCTCGGGCATGCCGGTCAGCAGCCGCTCGAGCTCGCGTGGCGCCAGCAGCGGGCAGTCGATCGGCAGCAGGACGACGCAGCCGGCGCCCTGCTCGCGGGCGCGGGCAATGCCGGCGAGGGCCGCGCCCGAGTGGCCGCCCCGGTCCGGATCGGGGAGCACCTCGGCGCCACCCGCCGCCGCCAGCTCAATCGCACGAGACTCACTGGTTACGACGATCGTGTGCTCGATCGAACGGGCCGCGGCGATTGCCTCCAGGACGTCCTCGAGCATCGCCGCCGCCAGCTCGGCTCGGTGCGTGCTGCCGATGCCGGGCGCGAGCCGCTGCTTCGCGTCGGCAAAGCGCTTGACCGGCAGGATCGCGGTCGCCTTCAAGCTGTCGGTGAGGGGGAGTCAGGCACCTTCGACGAGGCTAGCGGCGTAGTCGAGGACGATGCGCGCGACCCGCGCCCGCCCGGCCGCGCCCTCCATCAGGGTCGACGCTGCGTGCGTCGGGATCTCGGCGGGTGGCGGGTCGGGATCGCCCTCGTCGACGATCATCGCGTCGATCAGTCCCGTGTAGAGGGAGGCGACGCCGGCCGCCGTGGACGGGCGGCCCAGGGCCTGCATGAAGCGCTCGGTGGGTCCCTTGACGACCTGGCCGGCGACGAACGGGCTGACGGCGATCACTGGGGCGGCCGAGGCAGTGATCGCTTCGGTCATTCCCGGCACCGCGAGGATCGGGCCGATGCTGATCACTGGGTTGGACGGGCCGATCACGATCGCCTCGGCCCCGCGCAGCGCCTCCAGCACCTTCGCGCTCGGCTCGGCGCTCTCGATCCCCTCCAGCTCGACCCCGTGGACCTCGGGCTGGCCGCCGTCGACGATCAGGTACTCCTGCAGGCCACGGCCGCCCGCCGCGGTCAGCACCCTGGTCCGCACCGGCGCCTCGCACATCGGCAGCACCCGCGCCTGGACCCCGAGCCCCCGCGCGATCTGGGCCTGGGCGTCGGTGAGGCTGCCGCCCTCCTCGAGGAACTGGCGCCGGTAGAGGCAGGCGGCGAGGTCGCGGTCGGAGAGGCCGAACCAGCTCGGCGCGCCGAGCTTGGTCAGGCGCTCGAAGACGGTGAAGCTGTCGTCCTTGAGCCCCCAGCCGCGCTCCTCGTCGATTTCGCCGCTGAGCCAGTGGGTGATGAGATCGGGGTCGGGGGAGACGTGGACGCCGAGGATCTCGATGTCATCGCCGCCGTTGGCGATCACGCTCAGGTCGGAGCCGATCTCCTCCTGCATCCCGGCGGCGAGCTTGGCGCCGCCGGTGCCGCCGGCGAGCAGGGCGATCCTCACCGCGGACCGCCTACTCCCAGTGGTCGGCGTCGGGCAGGCCGGTCAGCTGGATCCCGGCGTGGGCCTTGTAGCGGACGTTGACCGAGATCAGCAGGGGCGTCAGCTGCTCGACGATCCGCGCCATCTCCAGCGGGCCGGCGTTGACCGCGCGCAGGCCTCCGATCAGCTCGATCAGCCGCGCCACCCGCGCCTTGTCGGCCTTGCGATCGCCGCAGACGAGCACGTCCTCGCCCAGCTCGGCCCCGGCGTCGGCGAGGGTCGGCGCGCCGACCGTGTGCAGGGCGGCGACCACGGTGACGCCATCCGGAACCATCTCCTGCGCCTGCTGCGCGGCGGAGCCCTGCCAAACGCCGAGCGAGCGCGTCGCCTTGCCGCTCACCGCGGCGGCGAGCGGGACCGTGCAGTCGACCAGGATCTGCCCAGGTTGCAGTGCCTCGCGCAGGTTGTTGAGGTTCTCCGACTGGTTGCGGAAAGGCACGGTGAGGAAGACGACCTCGGCGCGCTGCGCCGCGTCCTCGTTGAGCAGGCCCTCGACCTCGGCGCCCGGGACCTTCTCGCGCAGTTTCGCCGCCGCTTCCTTGGCGCGCTCGGCCGAGCGCGAGCCGAGCACGATCGGCGCTCCGGCCTGGGCCCAGCGCAGCGCCAGGCCGGCGCCGAGGGCGCCGGTGCCGCCGATGATCGGGATCGTGGGCAGGTCAGGCACGAGCGCGTGAGTCTATGCTCACGCCCGATGCGACTGGAGGGACGAAAGGCTCTGGTGACCGGCGGCGCGAGTGGGATCGGCGCCGCGATCGCCGCTCGACTCGCTGCCGAGGGTGCCGAGGTCTGGGTCGGCGACATCGACACCGAGGGCGCCGCGCGGGTCGCCGGCGAGGTCAACGGTCACGCGATCGAGCTCGACGTGACCGACCTCGGGTCCGCCAACGCCGCGGTCGAGGCGGCGGGCACCCTCGACATCCTCGTCAACAACGCCGGCACCGATGAGTTCGGCTTCTTCACCTATACGACGCCGGAGCAGTGGCAGCGGGTGCTGGCGATCAACCTCGTCGGCGTGCTCAACTGCACCCACGCCGCGCTGCCCGCCATGCAGCAGGCCAAGTACGGCCGCATCCTCAACATCTCCTCCGAGGCGGGCCGGGTCGGCTCCAAGGGGTCGGCGGTCTACTCGGCCGCCAAGGCCGGCATCGTTGGCTTCACCAAGGCGATCGCTCGCGAGAACGCCCGCTACGGGATCATCGCCAACGCGATCGCCCCCGGGCCGATCGAGACGCCGCTGCTGATGGGCGCCAAGGACTTCGGCGAGATTGGCGAGAAGGTGATCGAGACGATGAAGTCGGCGACCCAGATCGGCCGCCTCGGCCAGCCCGACGAGGTCGCGGCTGCCGCGGCCTTCCTCGTCTCCGATGACGCCAGCTACGTCACCGGCGAGACCCTGGGCGTCAGCGGCGGCCTCGGGATGGTCTGATGACGGAGTCGGCGCCGGAGCTCGTTCCGGGGATCGAGCGCAGCGATGAGTTCACGGTCGCGCCGCCGCTGGTCACCGACGTCGGCGGCACGATCGGCACCGGCGTGCTCTCGACCCCGGGCATGATCGGGATGATGGAGGCCAGCGCCCAGGTACTCGCTTACGAGCGCCTGCCCGAGGGGCAGGCGACGGTCGGCTTCGAGGTTTGCGTCAAACACGTGGCGGCGGCGGCGGAAGGTGCGACCTGCCGTACGCGCGCCGTCCTGCGCGAGGTCGTCGAAGGCCGCAAGCTTCGCTTCGACGTCGAGGTGAGCGAAGGCGAGCGCACGATCGGCGTCGGCACCCACGAGCGGCGCGTGGTCGGCCAGGCCGGCCCGCCGACCTCGTAGCCTCGGTCGCGATGAACCCGCTGCCGAGCAACGTCCGAATCCGCGAGGTCGGGCCGCGCGACGGCTTCCAGAACGAGCCCGAGACGATCCCGACCGCGGAGAAGATCCGCCTCGTCGACATGCTCTCGGCGACCGGGCTGAAGCGGATCGAGGTGACCTCGTTCGTGCGCCCCGAGGTGATCCCGCAGCTCGCCGATGCCGAGCAGGTGCTGGCCGGGGTGCAGCGCCGCGACGGCGTCGCCTTCTCGATCCTGATCCCGAACGAGCGGGGACTGGAGCGGGCGCTGGCGCTGCGCGAGCGCTTCGACGAGGTCAACGTCTTCGTCTCCGCCTCGGAGACGCACAACCGCAAGAACGTCAACCGCTCGATCGAGGAGTCGCTGGCGGGGTTGGAGCGGACCCTGGCCGGGGCGCGCGAGGCGGGGCTGCGTTGCGAGGGGGTGATCTCGACCTCCTTCGGCTGCCCGTATGAGGGCGAGGTGCCGGAGGAGCGGGTCTTCGAGATCGCCGAGCGGCTCGCCGCCGCCGGCTGCGCCGAGATCGGCTTCGGCGACACGACCGGGATGGCGAACCCGCGCCAGGTCGGCGGGTTCTTCGCCGACGCCCGCGTCCGCCTGACCGGAGTTGAGCTGACCGCGCACTTCCACAACACCCGCGGCCAGGGCCTAGCCAACGTCTGGGCGGCACTGGAGCAGGGGATCGACTCGTTCGAGTCGAGCTTCGGCGAGCTCGGCGGCTGCCCGGTGCCGCCGGGGGCGACCGGCAACATCGCCAGCGAGGACCTGGTCTCGATGCTGCACGAGATGGGGATCGAGACCGGGATCGACCTGGCGGCGCTG
>Ga0157374_10001773_pt1 | contig 18151 bp, 16 predicted proteins | sample M25metaG_FD_115308 | JGI IMG/M metagenome (GOLD analysis project Ga0157374, IMG submission 115308) | Miscanthus rhizosphere microbial communities from Kellogg Biological Station, Michigan, USA - M2-5 metaG | ecosystem: Host-associated > Plants > Roots > Rhizosphere > Soil | place: USA: Michigan...
AACTCTAACGTGGGTTCGAATCCCACTCTCTCCGCCATATTTTCAATGACTTGAAGTGGGTTCCGTGCTGCTTTCCGTGCCGTTGGCAACCAACCTTGCAACTTTCCCTGATGCGATAGTCATTTCATCCGTCACAACTGTGCCGTAAATGTTCATCGTGGTGCGGACATCCGCGTGACGCATTAATTTTTGCTGCACTGCTATCGTAGTCCCAACTGCATCAAGCCAACTGCGGTAACTATGACGCAGCGTGTGAGTTCCAAAGGTCTCAAGGCTCGCAGACGTTGCCGCGTCCTGAAACATCTTCCACGTCCAGGGATACGACCAAGGCAACCGGCCAAGCTGTGACGGGGAAGCAAAGACCCAATCATCAGCGCCGCTAAACCGCGTTGACGTTTTCCAAGTCTTCAGAGCGGCAAGAATCTCCGGGGCGAGTGTCAGAGCGCGCCGTGATCCTTCCGTTTTCGTTTCATCAACCCGCCCAATGACAATGCCGCGTTGGACTAACAGCGCGCCATTGAGCCAATCAACATCGGACCACTTCAAAGCAAGACATTCACTGATCCGTAGTCCCAACGAAACGCAGAGCACCGCCGCAGTACGGAACGGTTCCCGCAGTTCAAAAGCGAACCGCCGAAACTCGTCCGCCGTCAAGCTCCGTGGTTGCTTCAACCGCTTGGATGCACCGCGCACCGTGACTAAAGACATTGGGTTGCGTTGCACCGGAACCTTGCCGGACCACATAGCAAAATCCCAGAGACGGCTAAGCGACGCACGGACCTCGGCTTTGGACTTCGGCGCAAGGGGCAGGGAAGCTAGCCATAGCTCCACGTCCCGAGGCTGTACGTCCGCGATGACGTGCGCGCCCCAACGCGGTATCACATGGCACTTAAGCCAAGACTCGTAGCCGCGCCGCGTGCTGTACCGCGTTGGCATTCGTTCTGCTCGGTAGTGTTCTACCAGAGCGGCCACAGTGGGCGCACTGGATGGTTGAGGTTGGGGCAGTTTGGCCCGGAACAATTGCGCCGTGTTCCAAGCCGCAGTCTTGGTTGAAAAACGGCCCAGCGTTTTGCTGTGACGACGGCCATCCGTCCACCAAAAGTACTGCCATGTCTGACTGCGTTTGTCTTTGACCACACTTCCGGTTGTGCTTTTACTTTCCCGTCGCATTGAATGACTCTCCATTCTTTGCGGCAGATGGCGCGGCCATCATAACACCGTCCAACTCTTCAGCACGGAAACGCCATGTAATACGGTCGGTGCCGCTCAGACGGTGGGCGGGTATGTGGCCGGTCTTGGCCCATTCTAGGATAGTGCGGTGCGATACGCGGACGTATAGCGCGGCCTCACGGGCGGTGAGCCAGACGGATTGGGTACCTGGAATCATGCTACATAGTGCCTACATGGTGCCCGCAGTTTTCGGGTGAATGTTTGAGAAAGCGAGCAGCGTGTTGCTGACTGACGGGCGCCTCTCGAAGCCGCGCATGACAACTCACTTGGAGTGATCAGATTGCGCTGGGCTGACATTAAGACCTCTTCTCCACAACCGTCGTCCGTCCGCTTCGTTGAGTTCGCACGGACGGACAGTGCTAGCCAATTTGATCGATTCCTTCAGCCGTGTCCAACAACTTCTCGTCAGTCTGTTATTCCTGCTGGGAATATCAGACAGCAGCAAGCCGATTCGTCACGTCACGTTTCGTTGCGCAAATCTCTTCGCGGATGCGGAACCGGTGCTACAAACGGCCCGAATCAAGCAGACAACGACAGTCTCATCTGCTTCATCGGCAGGCACTTGGGCGCCGTTTTGCGAAGGGACCGACTACGGACCCGCCGCCACAACTGCGTCTCAAGGATGCCTAACTAGACGGCTTCCGTAAGCGGGCGTCCGAGTCGTATTTGCCGCTCAATCGCTTGCTGAGGAAAATTCTTTACCGAAGTATCGACCCGAGCGGCGCGATTTACTTGGTCGTGGCACTACGTTCGTCTGTTATTCCCCCCAGGAATATCATGCGGACGAGAAGTTGTTGGACATGTTGGTTGAGCAGCGTTACGTTTGCGCCACAAGCAGCCGATTTGAGGTGCTGCCGGAGGTGCAAATGCCCCGTTGGTCGCGAGCTCATTCCATCCGCCAAATCGGACGCTTTCTTCAGTCGAAGCGCGTGCGTCCAACCACAGTTGTTGTTGCCCTGTTCTTCCTCATTCCTGTGGCGGCGCTGGCACAGGGTTCACCGTTCGACACGGGCTTTACCGCTATCCAAAGTCTTTTCACCGGCACCATTGCAAAGGTTGCAAGTCTAGTAGCGATCGTGATCGGCGGCTACGGTTTCGCCCACGGCGAACCCGGCGCAAAGAAGGCCTTGGCCGGTGTCGCCGCCGGCACTGGGATTGCCGTCCTCGCCGTAAACGTCCTGAGTTGGCTTTGGGGCGTGTAGGAGGCCCTACCCGCCAAGCTCAACAGATGCTGAACGAGTCCCTTATGCCAGACAACAAAGATCAGAAGCATCGCACAAATCGAGTCTTCAAGAGCATGCATAAGCCGCTCACCTATCTGGGTGTCGAGCGCACTCTGTTCTACTTCGTCTGCGTCGGCGCGGTGGGAGCCTTCAATCTCTTCAACTCCATCTTGGCCGGCATCGCCGTGTTCATTGGCGGTTTTGCTTTCGGTCATTGGGTAACGAACAGCGATCCAGCGTTTCTCCGCATCCTCTCAAAGTCTGAACGCTACAAATTGCGCTACGACGCTGCGAAACAGCAAATCCAACATGTAGAGGTGGTGTGATGCTGCGTCTCGACAAAGTCATCAAACCGTGGAGAGAGAGCGCAGCTCTCAACGACCACATCAGTCTCTATGGCTTCTGGAATGATACGACCTTCCTCACCAAGAGTGGCGATGTTGGAATGGTCCTCAGTATTTCCGGCGTGGACTACGAGAGTCTTGACCGGTCGGAACAAGAGTATGCAGTGAAGCGGTTAGAAGCGGCGCTTAAAGCGTTTGGCCCAGGCTTCCACGTCTACCAATATCTCTTCAAGTCGAATCGCCCTGACATCCCATTCGCAACGTATGACGATCCGGTCGTGGATGCAGCGATCGATCAGCGGCGAAAGTTCTTTGACCGTAAGCGCGACCATCTCTATCAGGTTGAAATCTTCTACTGCATCCTGCTCGAAGGCGCCCGCTCTAAGACCGGCGTCGGTACGGCGCTCGCTCGGATCTTGCACGATCCAAAAGGCGGGATTGCCGAACTCAAATCGCAGTTCACCAACGACGGCATGAAGACGCTATTGCGTAGGCATATCGAGCGCGATCTTCAACGGCTCGACCAGCAGGTGCAGGCATTCGCCCGGCAACTCGCAGATTTCATGCAAGTCGAGGTCTTGAATCAGCAACGGCAATTCACGTTTTTCCGCCGCTTGCTGAATTATGACGACTGGCGTGTTGTCGGAAGGCCGCAGTCCACGCGGTTTCTCGACTATCAGGTGGGCAATTCCGACATTGAAGCGGAACGCGATCATCTGCGGGTAGGCGATCACATCGTCCGCGTGCTGACGATGAAGGAGGCGATCACCGAAACGAGGCCCTTGGTCCTGGACGCGCTTCTGAAGATTTCCGCCAACTTTTATGTCGTCACGGAGTGGACACCGCTCCCTGCGTACAAGGCCCGCAAGGAAGTAAACAAGCGCCGCCGCCACTTCAATATGTCGAAGACAGGGTTTGTGTCTCAGATGGGCAACGACGCGACACAGGCGAACCCGCGCGATGTGCTGGTGGATGAGTCTAAGCAGGCTGACATCGAAAATCTTGGAGATTGCCTGCGTGCATTGGGTGACGGCCAATCGCTCGGCGATTTCTCGCTCACGATTGTGCTCTACGGCCGGGCGTCATCCGGTCAGGCAAGAACGGAACTCGATCAACTGGTGGCCGAGTTTACCGGCGTCTTCACCAATGCGGACGGCAACGTGTTCGCGGAAACCTACAACCAGCTCAACGCTTATTTCGCCACCGTGCCGGGCAACTACGCGCTGAACCTCCGCCAGTTGTATCTGCTGAACACAAATTATGCCGACATGTCCTTTCTGTTTACGATCCTGCCCGGCGAGAAGACGAATGCGCATCTCGGTACGGAGTACCTGGCCGCGCTTGAAACCGACAACAGCACGCCCTACTTTCTTAACCTGCATAACGGCGAGGTTGCCCACACGTTGATTCTCGGGATGACGGGGAGTGGAAAATCGTATTTTTGTAATTTTCTCCTGCAGAACGCACAGAAGTACGCACCGCTGACCTTCATCTTCGATATCGGCGGCAGCTTTCAGTCGCTTACGACGATCTTTGGTGGTTCGTACCTGAACGTCGGCCAGGAGGAGCGGGATTTCACCATCAATCCCTTCTCTCTGCCTCAGACCAAAGAGAACCTGCAATTTCTTTTCAGCTTCTTCCGTGTACTCATTGAGGGCAACGAACTACGCCACCGGCTCGATTTCAAAGAAGAACGCCGGTTGTGGGATGGGATAGAGCGCATGTACGTGCTGGAGCCGAACCAGCGCACGATCTCGAACTTTTGCAACATAATCGGCGAGTTGAAGGAACGACTACACCGCTGGACTCGCGGTGGACAGTACGGTTTTCTGTTTGACAACGCTGAGGACACGCTCTCGTTCTCCAAATTTCAGACGTTCAATTTCCACGGCTGGAATGATGCACCCGAAGTTCTTGAGCCACTCCTGTTTTACGTCTTGCATCGCGCGTCGAACGAGATCGCAGACCCAAAGAGACTCGCCACATTCAAAACCTTCCTGCTCGATGAAGCGTGGCTGTTTATCAAGAACGACACGATCCGCAATTACGTCGTGCAGGCGCAGAAGACGTGGCGCAAGCACAACGCCGCCATGATCTTGGCTACGCAATCTATCAAAGAGTTGGAGGATTCGGGAATGCTGGCGATTGTGGCCGAGAGTTGCCCTACGAAGATCTTCTTGGCCAACCCGGAGATGAACCGCGAAGTTTACCGCGAGGCGTTTCATTTGAACGACACGGAACTGGACCTGATCTCCGGCCTCGTTCCACCCGGCCAGATGCTCATTCGAAAAGCCCAGACTTCGAAGAAAGTGCAGTTGAACGTCGATTCGGTGTCGCACTGGATGGCAACCAACAACGCCCGCGACAACCTCAAGAAGCGGGACTACTTCGACCGCTTCGGCTTTGCAGAAGGGCTTCGCCATCTCGCGGAAGACTACCCATTCCAGCCGCGCACGCTGGCCGGATCAACCCCTACAAAGAACCATAAAGGAGAAGCGCTGTGAGCCAACTGAGAGTCATCTTGAATTGCTTATTAATCGTTTCGTCCCTCGGCGTCGCGGCGCAAGATTCCGCACGTACGGTGCGGTATCACTCGCAGGATATCATTCCGATCCGCGCGAAGTTGAAATACACGACCCTTATTGAGCTGCCCGCTTCCGAGAAGATTATGGAAGCGGCCACTGGCGATAAAGATTTCTGGATTGTGGATGTGGTTGGCAGCTTTTGCTTCGTGCATCCAGCAAAGCAAGGCATCAGCTCCAACTTGAACCTCATTACGGACAAGGGCAATATTTACAGTTTCACACTCCAAGACATATCGGGGTCCACTCCTGCCGCCAGCCCTGATCTAAAAGTGATCGTCGAACCTGCCGACCGTTCCGCGATTGTGGCCGCGAGTAGTCCACCGCAGTTTGTGCCCGCGGCCCAACTCGAACAGTCGCGACAGCAACTTGCCGCGCTTCAATCGCATGTTGAACAGGCCGTTGACGAGTACAAGAGCGCCTATCCAACACAGCTCAAGTTCGACTATGTCTTCAAGGCGAATGAAGCCCCCTTCGATATCCAGTCGATCTATCACGACGACAAGTTCACCTACATCAAGACCAATGCGCCTGAAAAGTTCAGCGTCTACGAGATGAAGGACGGCAAACCCAACCTCGTGACCTACGACCTTCGAGAAGGAACGTACATCATCCCGAAGATCATGGACAGCGGATATGTAGAACTGGGCAAAAAGAAAATGGAATTCACACGCAAGGGATAGCCGCCATGACCGAAAACGTTTTTACTCCCCGCACCGACACGGGGACCGAACCTCCAGGCTATCCAACGTTGCATCGCAACCTGGAACTGCCGAAAGGAGTCTTGCAGAAAAACCTCAAGACCTTCGTTTATCTGGGTGCGGCATTGCTCGTGATTGTGGCGGCGCTCTTCAGTTCGTCCGGAAAGAGGACGCCAGGACAACAGCCCGGTGCAAAAAGCCAGTTGCCGCAACCGACGTTGCAGGACAACACCGACAGCAACGTGCAGGAGTTGAAAAATCAAATCGAGGCCGAACGTCAGAAAGAACGACAGGCAACGATGGCCGCCGCTGCGATGGGAGATCCGGGGCTTGCGTCTGCGACGCCCGCGCAGCGAACAGCCGCCGCGGGCTATGGCCCCACCGGCATTGCTGCCCCCTGTATTCCAGGCCGACCCTGCTCTCAATTGCAGCAGGGCGACACTCAGGGGCAACTAACGCCCATGCAACAACAAGCCCTGCTCATCGCCGCAAAAGAGCGTGAACGCGTCGACAACTCACGCTTCGCTTCCAACCTTGTGTATTCCGGCTCCGCCGCACAGCCGCAACAACAACAGCAAGGCCAGGCGATGCCCACCCAGTATGGGCCCGCCGAACGGCAAGCAAACAGTAGTCTCGTCGCGCCAGAATCTGAGGCAAAACGCGAAGACACGACTGGAGGCTATAAACGCCCGCTTGAGGCTAATGTCGATTCAGCCACCGGCCAACCGTATCTGATTTATGAGGGCTCCGTGCTCGACACCGTTCTGATGAACCGTCTAGATGGGGACGCAGTAGGGCCCGTCAAAGTTCTTGTGTCAAATCCCCTGTATTCGCACGATCATCAACACGTCATCATTCCCGAGGGGACAGTTGTTCTCGGTGAAGCAAAGAAGATTGGAGCGGCGGGCTTCGGTCAACAGCGCCGAATGGCAGTGGCTTTCCACCGTCTTATTATGCCCGACGGTTATTCCGTCGATCTCGACCAGTTCCAGGGTCTCGATCAAATCGGGGAGCAAGGTCTAAAAGACAAGGTCAATAATCACTACCTTCAGATCTTCGGCACCTCGATCGCGTTGGGTGTAGTCGCCGGGGCCAGCCAAATCACTCAAGGTGGCGGCACAATTACAACCAGCGGTTCTCAGGCTTTCACCAACGGAGCTGCAGGCAGTGTTTCGCAGTCCGCGGCGAGCATACTTGACCGTTTCATCCAGATACCACCCACGATCACGATTCGGGAAGGACATCGCGTGAAGGTCTATTTCACGCAGGACTTGCTTCTTCCCGCGTACTCGAACCACACGATTCCACAGAGCTTTTAAGGAGCCGATATGCGCAGAATCATCGTTGCCGCTGCATTGCTCTCCACTCTGTTCATCTTCAGTTGCAAGAAGCAGATTGCCTGCAACCCTGCCGATTCAGAGGCTGTGTGCAAGGCATTCCAGCAGTGTCTTCGTTCGGAGACCTCGACTGAGGTCTGCCGGATGGGAGAGCAGGACGCTAACAAACTCGAAAAAAACAAGAATCACTGATTACCCAGCAAGGAGGTCTCCCAATGAAACGCACCAGTCTCACCCTCGCGGCAATATTGTCCATTATGCCCGCCACCATTGCGCACGCGCAGTTCGGGTCGGGGATTGTATACGATCCCACTCAATCGGCCCACGCCATCACCCAGATCGAGCACGAAGAGCGGTCCATCAGCAACCAGGTGCAACAGATCGAGAACGGCCAACAGATTTTCTCAAACACTGTCAAGATCGCGAGCACGGCACTCCAAACCTACAACCAAGTGAAGCAGCAGTACGACCTCTACCACCAGATGATCCTTGCGCCGCGGATGCTTTATTCACGCTTTCTCTCACCGACTTCGGACCTGCGTCTGCTGCAACAGATCTCGAATACCTACGGCAACTCGGGAGGCTGGGTCAATTCCGCCAATACTGGCAATGGAGCTTCAGCCGCCTACCAACAAGTGAGCGTCCCCGGTACCAACAGCATGATTCCGGGCTACGGCGGCGTCAGCGTCTCCGGGCAGCAACAGATTGCCGCACAGGGCGCTACCGTCGATATCGGCGATTCTGTACTGACGAACAACCTCGAAATGCTTGGAACGATCCGGGCCAATCAGACGGCAAGACAAACCGACATCGTCAATCTGGAAGCTGCGACACAAACACAAGATCCAAGCCAGCAGACCATCATGGCGGAGCTTCAACGCATCAACCAGGCCCTGCTTCTGCAGTTGCGCACCATGCAGGATGCCAACCAGATCAACGCCAATCTTGCGCTTCAACAGATCGTCACCCAGAAACAACAGCAGGACGCACTAAAGGCAGGATTTCAGGACACGGCGAACTACGGCAGCACCTATCAGACACACGTTGCGCCCGCTTACAACGGTGGCGCACAAGCCCTGACCTATTGATCGTCGGTCTACCCGCGCGAGGTGATGTATGGGAGTGTTGAATTGGATCACGCTGGGATGTGACGCGCTGACCGCCACAGCGTCGCCCACAATCGATGCTTTGGGAGTTCGCATGTGCATCGCGCTCGCGACCATCATGCTCGTCTGGTTCGGGGTGCAGGAATCGCTGGCCTCCACCCATGGAGGCGAGGGTTTACACATGGGGAAGTTCCTCAGCTTTTTCATGCTGATCACCTTCGCCTATACCCTCGTGCGATTCTACGACAGCAGCATCCCAGGTGTTGGTCAATCCTTCCGCGGCTTTATCAACGGCGGTGCGCAGTACCTTGTCTCGGTCATCGGCAGCGACAGCATCACGAGTATTCAGAACACGCTAAATCAGGCTCAGGCCACGAGCGGCCCCGGCATGGTGAAGGCCCTGATGAATCCTTACTACGCCATCGTGTACGTCATTATTCAAGTCCTGATTGCCACCTTCTCTGCTGCGGTCAGCGCCATCGTCGCATATGGAGCAATCGCCAGCGCAGTCATTGGCCTCCTCGGTCCCATATTCATCCCGTTTCTTGTCTTTGACAAGCTGGAGTTTCTGTTCTGGGGATGGCTGCGGGCATTCATTGGGTTCTGCTTCTATAAGGTGCTCGCCGCGGCCGTCCTGAGCATCCTGGCACACCTGCTCGCGCAGTATTACACGGAGCTGGTCAACTTCTCCGATCCCGGCAACATGGTGCAGGAGCTTCCGTTGCTGATCTTGCTGGTACTTGTCAACATCTACATACTCTTCAAGATTCCTGCTATGACTATGAGCATTTTCTCTGGTTCTGCAGGTGGGCATGGCGGGGGTATCGGGCTCATTGCCACAGCGATTATGAGATCGAAATAAGTTAGGAGTTGCAGAGCTTATGAGCAAAAAGACGGAAGGCTCCCCACAAATCACACGAGCCGCTGAGCGCTACCTGGAGCAATACGGGGACCCGTTGGTGATGAATACCTACTTGAAAGTGACCATTCTCGTGCTCGCCGTAGTGTGTGTCAGCTTAGCTGGGCTCGCCTACAAGAGCCAGACGGCGCTAGCCAACATGCACCCATTGATTGTGCGGATCAATGACGTGGGCCATGCGGAAGCGATCGATTACCGGAACTTTCAGTATCGTCCCCAGGAAGCGGAGAACAAGTATTACCTGACCCGCTGGGCCGAACTGTATTTCAACCGCAATCGTTTCACCATTGAACGTGATCAAACGCAGTCACTCTACTTCCTCAATAGCGATGTTCAACGCGCCGTCATCGACCAGGAACGCAAGGACAACAGCATTCAGAATTATGTCAAAGACAGTACCTTGCCGTATGTCGATGTCGAGATCAAGAACGTCATCCTCGACGACCTTCGCCAGTCTCCGTATTCGGCGCGAATCGAGTTCGAGAAGGTTTACGCCAATCCCGCGGATCACGCCGAACTCAAGCGGGAGCGATGGACAGCCAGCGTTACCTATGTCTTTCGCGAGAAGGTGAAGAACAATGAGCTTGCCGTGAACCCCCTCGGTCTGACCATCGTGCGTTTCCGGGCCGACCAGGCGTTCAGCTAAGGATCTTTAGAGAATCCCCGAGACTAAACGATGTCCATTTCTGCTGCCAATCCGGCTGGCCTGCCCCACGTGTCTCAGTGCGTAGTGGACCTGGCGAACGAGAGCGCTCCGAGATCCAACGAAGGTGGCGAGCTTCACCCCTCTTGCGACGGACATGCCAACTCGGAGCGAGCACTGACCGTGGTCGCCTTCCGCAGCCAGTGTGCCCATGAAGGCTTTGCTGTGAAGAGTGTCTGCCGTTATGTATCCCGCCTTTGTTCGGGGACCGCTTCGGGGCTTTTCATGCGCCCTGCGGCAGCTCCCTCTTCTGCTTCGGCTGCGCACCCCTGCGGGTTACGGTTTCCCTCCCAATCTTGTTCGCAAAGAGCGCCGAAAAGATTTCTCCGGAGCCTCCGTAAATGCAGAGCTTCGGCACTTGGGAGCATGGCCCACTCGCTTAATGGTGCCCCGATCAAGATCGGGAAATTCAACAAACGGAGACAATCATGTATCAGAACAAAGTAACTCTCATCGGCTTCCTCGGCAGCAACCCAGAAGGGCGTACTAACAGCCCGGATTTCAGCGTCACCACCCTTTCGCTGGCAACCAAGTCCTCCTACAAGCAGGATGGCAAGTACATCTCGCACACCGAATGGCACCGTTGCGTCGTCTTCGGCAAGCTCTCGGAATTCGCCAAAACGCTCACCAAGGGTGCACATATCCAGGTGGAAGGCGAACTGCGCAGCCGCGAGTACGACAGCAAGAAGACGGACTCTAAGCGGCGCGTCTGGGAAATTCGAGTCGCCTCGATCCTAAAGCTGGATCGCGCTGAAAAGGCCGCTGCCGAGGATCATGAACACGATGAATCGCCTCAGGAGGAACCGGCCGCATAGGCCCTTACTCTTCACTTTCGGAAGCCTGGCTACCCGCTGGGCCTCCATCGTCGTGAGGTTCCCACTATGAGCTTCGAATTGATCCGTCCGTTCCTTCGCCCGATAGAGCCGCTGCTGCTGGACGACAGCATCAGCGAGATTATGGGCAATCCCGATGCCTCATGGTGGTACGAACGGGACGGAATCATGCGCCAAGAAGAAACCATTTCTTTCAACGCTGGCCAGCTGCGCACAGGCCTCGAAGTGATTGCCAATCAGCTCGGCAAGAAGTTAGACGAGGACAATCCCTTGCTGCACGCGCAGCTTCCAGACGGAAGCCGTCTGGCGGCGGTGATTCCGCCGGTTGTGCGCCCGGACCCGGCTCTGACAATCAGAAAGTTCACCAGCCGGCATTACACGATCGACGATCTGATCACTCGTGGCACGCTGACACGGCAACTCGCGGACTTCTTGGGGGAACAAATCCGCAACGGAAGGACTTTGCTCATCAGCGGTGGAACGGGGACCGGCAAGACCACCCTCTTACGGATATTGGCAGACTTCATTCCGGACCACGATCGCATGGTGGTCATCGAAGATACTTCCGAACTTCACATCCAGAAGCCGAACATTGTCCCGGCCGAATGCCAGACTGACACGTTCAAGGCCAACATCTCTTTCGATGATCTTTTGAAGTCCGCTCTCCGCTGGAGACCGGACAGGATCATTCTCGGCGAAGTGCGCGGAGCCGAGGCAAGAACTCTCCTAGATTCCTTCAACACCGGCCATGCCGGTTCGCTGGCGACAATTCATGCCAATTCCGGGGAGAAAGCGCTGCGTCGTTTCGCCAATTTAGTGATGCGCAACCACGCGCAGACCACTTTCTCCGACACCGAGGCCGAGATCGCGGAAGCCGTTGATTTTGTCGTCCACGTTGAGCGGCAGCCGGGGCGCCGCATCCTCCGCGAGGTACTGGCGATTCGCGGATACGACCGGGATGCCAAACGTTTCCTGATCGAGCCGGTCTTTGAGGTGAAAAATGCCACAACTTAATGCTCAGAATGCAACCGTCACAGCTGCTGAATTTCTCACCCGTTGCTTCGCTCCGTGGGAGACGATCGCTCTCTTTCTACGACGTGAAGTCCCTCGCGCGACGATTCAGAGAATCGTCCCATTGGAGACTGCGCTCGCGCCTCGTTATCTCGCCTGGCTCGCCTATGAGAACTCTGCTGGCGCGAATGTCTACGTAGCGGCCAATCCGCTTCGTGCGGACAGCCCGAAACGAACCAAAGAGTGCATTGCCTCAGTCCGCCATCTCTATTTGGACTTAGATACCGATGGAGAGACCCGACTCTCTTCGCTCCGGGCCTCGGAGGCGGTTCCCTCGCCGAATGCAGTCCTCTCGACATCGCTCGGTAACTACCAGATCCTCTGGCGAGTCGACGGCTTTACCCTGGAACAACAAGAGAGCGCACTGAAACTGCTTGCCGTTAGCTTCGGCGGCGATCCCGCTTGTACCGATTGCAACCGCGTGCTCCGCGTACCGGGATTCTTCAATTGCAAGTACGATCCCGCGTATCCAGTGACGGTCGAATATCCCGGCGATTCCACTTGGAAGTGCGATGACTTCCGGCTCGATATTCTAGCCGCCGATGGCATCCTTCCTCACCATCCAATCGCAGCGCGAAAACGTACCTCGAACCACACCCATTCCGAGCACGATTGGGCATGGGTTCTGCATGAGCTTTCCCGCGGCAAAGACGCCGCCAAGCTTACCCGCAAACTGGCTTCGCTCCGCGCCGATAAGCCCAATCCTCTTTACTACGCTCAGCGTACGGTGGACGTTGCGTCGGCCAGACTTTGGCTCATCGAAGGCATTCCGATAGACGACGTTGTCACGTTGCTTGAAGTTCGTCGTCGATTCGAGATTCCCATCGCACTTTGCCGCGCTCGTGCACGGGAGATCGCACAGACGGCGCAAAGAATGATTGCCCGCAGAAAGATTGCCTGATTCCACGACCTCTAAGGAGAACAACAATGCCGTTGCTCGAAATCAACCAGACCCACTACATCAGTGCTTCGGTTCGGCTCGATGAGGCCACCGCCGAGCAGGTCGATCAGTACGCTGCTTTCGTCCACGCATCCGCAGACGATGTTGTGGACAAAGCGCTCAACTATGTCTTTTCGAAGGACCGGGACTTTCAGGACTTTCTGAAGACGCCGCAGGCCAAGGATGTTCCTTCTACATTGCGTGTCCGTAAGGGTCCAAGCAACGGCGCGTCGGAGGAGCCTGCCAAGAAGCTCGTAGCCGGGGCGGAGTCAACGCCTTCTATGCGGGCGGTGAAGGCGTGATCCTGCATTCAAGTTCGTGGCGGAGCAAGAACGGTGCTTCGCACCGGAAGAATTGTGACACTCCATCCCTAAAAGGGTTGGCGTTCGCTAGCGATTGTTTGCAATCGCTAGCGTATTGAAAATGTGGTTGTTGCGAGAGAGCCCGTTTACGACCGTTAACGTTCGTAAGCCTTGCAAGCACGTTGAAATTACTTCAGGTGAAAAATGGGGACCACGGCTTCAACGCAGGCGCTCGAAAAGATAGGACGGCGCATTCCCAAGACAAGGACCATTGGAGTTCGAGTCACAGAACCCGAATACCTTGCTCTTGAAGCCGAGGCTTGGAAAATGGGGAAAACAACAGCCGATTGGGCACGCGATCAGATATTGGGACGGCCAGGGTTCCAAGGCACCGGTTCTCTTGATGAACACCTCTTTACTGAACTTGTTGGCATTCAGTTGCTCTTGATGAACACTCTGGGGCCCCTCCTTCGCGGCGAACGACTGACGGCGGAACAGCTTGACGCGGTGCTTAGACAAGTGCAATCCGCAAAAGCAAGAAAGGCACAGGAACTCCTGACCAAGCGACTGAGCGCGGAGGAGCGACGGGTATGACGACGGTACAGCAATGGGGCAGAAGGGAGTCCATCATCTGGCCTCCACGAGGGTTCTTTTACACCTACGGCGCGATCTTTCTGGCCATCGTCGCTACAGGGTCTTTTGTCTATGTCCACTACGAATTCGCCCTCTCGTCTCTGCAGCAGTATTACCTGCCTTACTATTTGCGGGCAGCGACGGCGGGCCTCACGCACCCCACGAGCATGTACCAACTCGTATACGTTAGCGATGGAAAATCGCGCTCCCGAATCGCACTGGATGCCGATGTCCGACCGGGTGAGACGCCTCAATTGTTAGGCAAACCGTTACCCTTCGTGCTCTCGGCAGGAGCACTCACACAGGGCTTCCGCTACCTCGCGCGCGAACCGATGCGCCCATATCAGAACAAGGGGTTGCACACATGGATCGCGCACTGGATATACGCCGACACGTCCCCCAGTGTGATCTTCGCCACGCCGCTCTATTGCGGGATCTTGGCACTGATCATGCAGCTACCATTTTCCCTACGTAAGGACATCCGGAGGCGCAAAGAACTTCGTTATGGAAGGCGGCTGAAAGGGCCGATCCTGGTAAGCCCGCGCCAGTTTACGAACGCCGTGGCCGGCGACGGCATCGGCATCACAACGAACGATGACAATCGCCCGTTGCGTGTCCCGCGCAACGCCGAAAACAAGCACTTTCTGGTTGTAGGAGATACAGGCTCGGGCAAGTCGAGCGTCATCCGACAAATGCTCTATCAGGTGGCGGACAGAGGCGACAGCGCTATTGTTTACGATCCTGCTTGTGAGTTTGTGAAGCAGTTTTATGACGAAAGAAGGGGCGACATCGTGCTCAACCCGCTCGACGCCCGGATGCCCTATTGGAATCCCTCAGATGAACTACGCCGCAAAGCTGAGGCTAAGGCCCTGGCCGTCTCCCTGTACCAACCGGAGGGCGTGACGAACAGGTTTTTTGTTGAAGCGCCGCAGAAGATATTCGCTCACCTGATGACCTATCTCCCAACACCCTCTCAGCTCGTTTCATGGATGTCGCATCCGGCAGAAATCGACAGGCGGATTAAAGGAACCGAATATTGGATGTTGATTGATCCGAAAGCTCCCCACCAACGCACAGGTGTCCTCGGTTCTCTAAACATGAGCGCCGACAGCTTCCGTTTGTTGCCGAGTGAGCACGATGTGGCTCCTTCCTGGACTGCGACAAAATGGGCCGAGACTCGACGGGGATGGATCTTCATTACGTCGCGCCCCACCATGCGCGAGGCTCTCCGTCCCCTCATCAGTTTGTGGATTGATCTGCTCGTCTTGCGGCTCTTGAATGAACCAACGCAGCAGCAAAAACCAGTCTGGTTCGTGATCGACGAACTGGCCAGTTTGCAGCGATTACCTCAACTCCACACTGCCATCACCGAGAATCGCAAATCGCAAAACCCAGTCATCCTTGGCTTTCAGGGGCGCAGCCAGATGGAGGCCCGGTACGGCGATGACGCTGAGGCTATGCTGTCGCAGCCGGCCACGAAGATCTTCTTGCGCACTACCGAGCCGCGTGCCGCCAAATGGGTAAGTGATGCCATAGGCGAGATCGAAATCGAGCGCCTGCGTGAAACGCACTATGAAGGTTCTCGTGCGGGGAAAAACTTCGCACTCGATCGACAGACGGAGCCATTGGTCATGCCGTCAGAGATCTCAGGCCTGGACGACCTGCGAGGATTTCTGAAGTACGGCAACCACGTGGCGCGTTTCTCTTTCCCCTTCATTGCCCTTGAGGAGAAGCATCCGGGGTACGTCGAACGCGACATGGACGACCTGATTCTTTCCAGCAAACTCCCACCCGCAGAACCGGAACCGCAGGCAAGCCACGCTCTTGTTCCCGACCACGTCGGAGAACATGCTGGCATTGATGAAGGAATGGAGTAGCGCCGTGCTGACAATCTCAAAACCTCTATCGGCCGGGCAAGCCCAGACCTATCACCAGAAGGAGTTCACCTCCAAAGAACAGAGTTACTGGTCACAAGGCAATGCTGTCCAAGGCGAGTGGCAAGGCCGCTTGGCTACGCAATACGGCTTGGTCGGTGCGGTGAGTGCGAAAGATTTCGCCAAGTTGAGCCAAGGGCAACACCCGCAAACAGGTGAGCAACTTGTTCAACACCGCATTGCGCACGAATACAAGGATGAGAACGGGAAAGCCATCAAGACAATGGAGCACCGAGCGGGCTGGGACGCTACATTTTCTGCAGCCAAATCGGTTTCGCTTACCTCTCTCGTTGGCGGTGATCATCGGATCCGCGAGGCGCACCGCGAGAGCGTCCGCGTAGCGCTTGACGAGTTGGAGCGATACACGCAGGCGCGAATCGGCGGCAATCATCCGGCAGAAACCACGGGTAAATTCGCCGTGGCAAAGTTTGAACACGATACTGCTCGGCCAGTGAATGGCTACGCTGCGCCGCAGCTTCATACCCATGCCGTCATCTTCAATGTGACCGAGCGGGCCAACGGAGAGACACGTGCACTACAGGAACGAGGATTGTTTCAATCACAACAGTTTGCGACTGCCATTTATCAGGCCGAGCTGACCTATCGCTTACGCCAACTTGGGTATGAGATCGAACGCGGGCGGAGCGGTGCCCCGGAGATCAAGGGATACACGCAGGAATACCTCGAAGCTTCCAGCCCAAGGAGTCAACAGATTCGTGAATACCTCGAAAAGACTGGGCACAGCAGCAAGGAATCGGCAGAGATCGCCGCTCATTCGACACGGGATCGGAAGGAGATCCTATCCCCGCGCGAGGTCCTAGCTGCTCATCGTCGGCTCGCGGCAGACTTCGGAAACCAGCCGGACGCCGTCGTTAGGGCGGCGCGGGAGCATGCCCAGCGATTGCAACCGCCGACCAATCCCGCGCAGCGCGCCAACGAGGCTGTCACGTTCGCTCGGGACAAGAACTTCGAGCGCGAGGCCGTTGTGGACGAGCGACTCTTGGTACGGGATTCGCTCCGCCGCGGCATGGGCGACGTTAGGTACGCCGAGGTTCGCGCCAGTCTGGAAAGCCGTCAAAAAGCCGGGGAATTTGTCAGCGTCCAACGGAGCGCACATCAGACAGGTCGTCTCCTCACAACCGTCAAGACCATCGCTGCTGAGCGCGAGATTGTTGGGCAAATGCGCGAAGGCCAGAACCAGGTTGAGCCAGTGATGTCACGCCAGAATGCCATCACCACCGTGGACCAGTGTTCCTATATGAACGCCGGACAGAAGACTGTCATCGAAGACGTACTCAGTTCGCCCGATCGTATTCAGGGAATTCAAGGTGTGGCCGGCGCTGGCAAGACCACGACACTCGAAGTCATCCGCAGTGCGGCTGAAGCCAAAGGTTATGAGGTAGAAGGCTTTGCACCAACTTCCCGTGCCGCGAAGCAACTGGAGCAGGCGGATATTCATGCCGGAACATTGCAGAGTTTCCTCGCCCGTACACAAAACGCGGAAGCCGAACCAACTCAGAAACGATTCTTCTTCATCGATGAATCGAGTCTCGCCAGTACGAATCAGATGCGCGACTTTCTGGAACGAATGGGCTCCCGTGACCGGGTTCTCCTGATTGGCGACACTCGCCAGCATCAAGGCGTGGAGGCTGGCCGGCCCTTCCAGCAATTGCAAGAAGCTGGTATGAACACCGCAAAGCTGGAAGAGATAGTTCGGCAGAAAGACCCGGCCTTGAAGGCTACCGTTGAAATGCTGGCGCACGGGCAAACTGCCGCCGCCATCGACGCCTTACGAGAGGGCGGCAGAATTACACAAATCGTCGATCCGCAAGAGCGCATCCACGCGATCGCACGGAATTATGTTGCAAGCCCGGAGCGAACCCTGATCGTCTCCCCCGACAATGCCTCACGGCAACAGTTGAATCAGGCCGTACGCCAAGAATTGAAGGCACTCGGCATCTTGAAACCGGAGGACCACCGTTTTCGTGTGCTCGTTCCGCGCCAGGACATGACTCGTGCCGAGCGTGCGTGGGCCAGCCGCTATCAGATCGAGGACGTGGTGCGGTATTCGAGAGGAAGCAAACTCGTTGGAATCGAGGCTGGAACCTACTGCACCGTAGTCGGAGTCAATCCGACCGAGAATCTCTTGACGATTCAAAAAGCCACCGGCGATCAGATCTCGTATGACCCGAAAAGACTCGCCGGGGTGAGCGTCTACCGCGAAATGGAGCGGGAGTTTTCTGTAGGCGACCGGATGCAGTTCACTGCACCCAAGAAACAGCTTGGCGTCGCC
>Ga0157374_10001778_pt1 | contig 18127 bp, 11 predicted proteins | sample M25metaG_FD_115308 | JGI IMG/M metagenome (GOLD analysis project Ga0157374, IMG submission 115308) | Miscanthus rhizosphere microbial communities from Kellogg Biological Station, Michigan, USA - M2-5 metaG | ecosystem: Host-associated > Plants > Roots > Rhizosphere > Soil | place: USA: Michigan...
ACGCTGGTTATCTGGGGCGGCGAGTTCGGCCGCACGCCGATGGTGCAGGGGGGAAGCGATGGCCGCGACCATCATCCGAATGCATTCACGATGTGGCTGGCGGGTGGCGGCATTAAGCCCGGCATCACGATTGGCGAAAGCGACGAACTGGGATTCAACGTAATCAAAGATAAGGTACACGTCCACGACCTGCACGCCACCATCTTGAATCGGCTCGGTTTCGATCACACGAAGTTCACCTACCGGTTTCAAGGACGGCCCTTCCGGCTGACCGACGTTGCCGGTACTGTGGTCGATAAATTGTGCGTATAGCCGTGGTTTGGCTGCTCGTGGCAGGCGCCGCGATAGCAGCCGATTGGACGGCAGCGGGCAAAGCCTGGTGGAAGCACGTCGACTATCTCGCGAGCGATAAGCTCGAAGGCCGCAACGTTGGCTCGCAGGGTTACGAACAGGCGGCAGCTTACGTCGCCACGCAATTCGAGAACGCCGGCCTGAAGCCGGGCGCTGGAGTGAGCTTTTTCCAGCCGGTCCAATTCACCGAAACCACACTAAGTTCGTGGGGACTGGCATTGGTTCGCGGAGCGAATAGCTTCGAAATACCTGTTCCAGGAGAAGCCCATCTCGGATTTTCGGCGGATTCGGCTCAGCAAATAGAAGCGCCGTTAGTGTTTGCCGGCTACGGTTTGGTCATCCCCGAGGCGCAGCACGACGACCTGAAAGATTTGCCGGTGCAAGGCGCAGTGGTCGTGTACCTGACAGGCGGCCCCAACAAAATTGACGGGGATTTGCGATCCCATTACTCGTCGACAGCCGAACGATGGAAGGCTTTACACGCCGCTGGCGCAGTAGGCACGATTGCTATAGCCAATCCCACAAGCATGGAGATTCCCTGGGCGCGGCAATCGTTGTCATGGGGTATGCCGCGCATGACTCTGACCGATCCGGCGTTGAACTCGACGCGCGGTTTGAAGTTTAGTGCATCCTGGGATCCAGACAAGGCGAACGATCTTCTTGCCGGATCTGGACACGGTTTTGAAGAGATTTTGGAGGCGGCAGGGCGGCAGGAGCCGCTCCCGCACTTCAAACTGAACGCAACGATCCGGGCCAAAATATCGGCTTCGAATCGGATTGTTGCCTCCAAGAATATCGTTGGATGGCGGCCCGGAGATGACGCGAGCCTCAGAAACGAATACGTGATCGTCTCGGCGCATCTCGATCATTTAGGTGTAGGTAAGCCAGTGAATGGCGACCGCATCTATAACGGGGCGATGGATGACGCCTCTGGCGTTGCCTCGCTGATCGAGATCGCGCGCTTGTTGCAGAAGACTCACGCGGCTGCCAAGAGGTCCATCCTGTTTCTCGCTGTTACCGGCGAAGAGAAAGGAGATCTCGGCTCGGAATACTTTGCCGCTCATCCGACCATTGCGGGACGCATCGTCGCCGACCTCAACATGGACATGTACCTTCCGCTGTTTCCATTGAAGTGGCTCGAAGTCCAGGGCCTGAACGAATCGACATTGGGTGACGACGTGCGTGCGGTGGCAAGGGCTGCCGGCGTCGAGGTACAGGCGGACAAGGAGCCTAACCGCAATCGTTTCATCCGCAGCGATCAGTACAGCTTTATCAAACATGGGATACCGGCCGTCGCTTTTAAGTTCGGCTACATCCCCGGCGGTGCCGAGGATAAAATCTTTAAAAACTGGTACACGAACCGTTATCACGGCGTCACCGACGACGTGAAGCAACCTGTGGATCTGGCCGGCGCCGCCCAATTCAATGAGATCTTGAAAAACCTGGCGCTGCGCGTCGCCAGCGCCGAGCAACCGCCCTCCTGGAAAACCGACAGCTTTTTCCGGCGCTTCGCCAAACAGAGCGACTAGATGTATTCGATTCGGATTGCCTGCTCACGAGAGGACGTGGACCGGCTCTCGGGCGAATTGTGGGAGGCTGGGACACTCGGCATACGCGAGATCGATGACGGAGATGGCATCACCCTGATTGCGACCTTCGAAGCCCCCCAACCTGGCGCCTGGAAGGAAGACGAAAGTATCGATTGGGTTGCGAAAACTCAACGGGCCTGGCAAGGACGGACGATAGGCGAGCGTATATTTTTGGCTCCGAAATGGAGCGACAAGCCTACGCCCCTGGGCCGTCTCCGATTGGTTCATAATCCCGGCCTCGCCTCGGGCACAGGCGAGCATCCCTGCACTCAATTGGCGTTAAGGGCTCTCGAAGAATGCGTCACACCAGCAAGCAGAGTGATCGATGTGGGAACCGGCTCGGGGATACTCTCGATTGCAGCGCTGCTATTCGGGGCTGCATCGGCCGTAGGGCTGGACGTGGATGAATCGGCGTTAGCAGTTGCACGTGAGAATCACGCGCTGAGTGGACTGGTACCGGAATTGATTGCTGGCTCGGCTGAATGCCTGGCTGATAGCTGTGCCGATATCGTCGTCGCTAATATTAGCGCGACCGTACTTCTGTTTCTGGGGGACGAACTCCTTCGTATTGCAGCGCCAGGTGGACAGCTAATTCTTACGGGGTTTGTACGATCCGAACTCACTGCCATCGAACAGAATTTCATGGGAGCGGATAGCCGAATCCTTCAATCGGATGGGTGGAACTGCGTCATCTTACAACTTACTTAGCGCGTTTGGAGCGTGGGCGATTGAGCCGCTCGAGCGCCGACTCTATACGTTGGCCGCCTTCAAGTACGGGAGCGAACAGATCGCCTACATGGCGAAATCGCTCGACCGTATTATCAATACGGAAGTCTTCGGGACGCAGGCCGTGCACCACTTCTTTCCAATCGAGCGGTGTCGCCACGGGCGCGCCGTTGTGGGCACGCACGGAGTAGGGTGATGAGATGGTCTTCCCCGTTCCGATCTGAAGATAGTCGAAGTAGACGCGGCCCTTCTTGCGCTTTTCTACCGAGCGCGGCGTGGTGAAGAGGTCCGGCTCGCGGTCGACTGCTAAGTGCGACAGAATCTCAGCGAAACTGCGAACCTGGTCGTAGGTGTAGACCGGATCGAGTGGTACGTAGACGTGCATGCCGTCCCCGCCCGTGGTTTTCGGGTACCCCTTGAGTTTTAGTTCCGTTAGGAGCTCGCGAATGAGCTGCGCGGCTTCGACAATCTTGTCGAACGACGCGTGGACCGGATCCAGATCGAGCAGTATCCAATCGGGATGCTCGAGCTGGCCGACGCGACTCATCCAAGGGTTATGGTCGATGCAGCCCAGGTTGACCAGGTAGAGCAGACTGGCCCGGTCGTTGGCAACCGGATAGTGATTAGTTTTGGGTGGATGGTGTTCGACGATCGGTTCTAATTGCATCCAGTCCGGGAAATGGCTGCCAGCGTTCTTTTGAAAAAAATAATCTTCGGCGATGCCGTTGGGATACCGTTTTAGCGACAGGGGCCGGCCTTGCAGATGCGGCAGCAGCCATTCGGAAACATCATCGTAGAATCGAAGCAAATCGCGCTTTTTCCAATGGTCTTTCGGGAAATAGATCTTATCGAGGTTCGTGAATTTAAGCCGATGTCCGTCAACCTCAGTGGTAACTTCCCGGCCGCTCAGATCGAGCTTCCCAGCGCCGGATTCAACTGTCGGTTCGCGCACCACCTCTTTCGGAGATTTATCGTCCCGCAGGCCGATAAAGACTGGGGCGCGCAACATTCCCTCCTGCGTCCATTCGAGGAACCGAATTTCACAAACGACTTCGGGACGCACCCAGGTCACGTCCTTGATCTTTGGTTTCGGATCGAGACGGCTTGTTTTGGTAATCAGCGGCTGTAACCGGCTGTGGATGGTCTTCATCAGCTTCTGGTCGAAACCTGTGCCGACTTGGCCTGCATGACGCAGCTTGCCGTCCTCCCGAAAGCCCAGGACCAGGGCGCCAAAATAGTCACGCTCGCCGTCGGTGAAGCCCGCGATGACAAATTCCTGCTCGTTTAATACCTTTAGTTTGAGCCAATTCCGGGAACGGCCTTCTTCGTACTTGCTCCTCCGATCCTTGGCGAGCACGCCTTCAAGACCCATGTTCCGCGCGGCGTCCAGCATCTGAGCGCCATCGGTTGCATAGGACTCCGAGATACGAATGCGCTCTCCGGGCGTAACCAGGCTTTGAAGCACACGCTTACGATCCTCCAGCGGCACACCACGCAGGTCATAACCGTCGGCATATAGGACGTCGAAAAGAAAGAGCGTCGCGGGCGTGTCCTCTGCCAGGCGGGGCGCTGCGCTGGGTTTGGCGTTGATGCGGGGCTGAATCAATTCAAAACGCGCACGACCGTCGGCATCCAACACGCAGATTTCGCCGTCGAGCCATACCGTCTTTGCGTTTACGTGTTCAGGTAAATCGGCCAGTTCGGGATATTGCTTTTCCGCGCGATTACCTCGGCGCGAATGGACCTGAAGCGAGCCATTCTCAATCAAGCAGAGGGCGCGCACTCCATCCCACTTAATTTCGTACATCCAATGGGAGCCGCCCGGAGGCGCGGTGACGGCCGTGGCAAGCATTGCCTCCAGCGAAGACGGCACGGCCGCCTTGCGCGCACCTTTCAAGTCGGATACAGTCAGCGGTGCGGTCTCCTCGGCAATCTCCTGCTGCGTACGTCTAGTGGCCGCGCTCCAGGGGAATTTCTCGATGTCGTAATCCGGAACCGCGTGCTCATCCCTCTTTTTAATCAGCAGCCACTCGTTGCCCTTTCGCGAGCCTTTCGCAGGATGCTTCATGTGGACGATGGCAAATGAGCCCTTGAGCTTGGAGCCCTGCAATTCGAACTTGAAATCGCCTCGTTCGATCTGCTCCTGGGCCGAAGGTTCGCCTAGAACTTCGTACGTACCCTGGTCCCACAGCATCACACTTCCGCCGCCGTAATTGCCTTCTGGGATATTGCCCTCGAACGTGCCATAGTCCAGTGGGTGGTCTTCCACTTTCATCGCCAGCGCCTTACGGCTGGGGTCAAGGCTAGGGCCTTTCGGAATCGCCCAACTCACCAGCACGCCATTTACTTCCAAGCGAAAATCGTAGTGGAGACGGGAGGCGTCATGACGCTGCACACAATAAAACCCACCACGGCCGGCCTGCTTTGTTTCGGCCACACGCGGCACAGGCTCGGGTGTTTTTTTAAAATCGCGCTTGTGCGCATATTCCTGGAGCGCTGTATTTTTATGCGGCACGCTGCTACTCTGAGAGCACTCCCTCCCCTGATTTTAGGTCATATAGATTTTAGGTCATATAGATTTTAGGTCACATAGATTTTGGGTCACGTGAACTTCGCCGAACAGCTCAAGAATCAGCTCGACATAGTAAGTGTGGTCGGACACTACGTACGGCTGAAGAGACAGGGCGCCGGGCCGCGCCACGTGGGTTTGTGTCCTTTTCATTCCGAGAAGACTCCTTCCTTTGGCGTGCACAGCGCGCTTCAGTATTACAAGTGCTTCGGCTGCGACGCAGCGGGCGACGTTTTTACGTTTGTGCAGCAGATAGAGAGTCTTACATTTCCCGAAACGCTCAAGCTCCTGGCCGAACGATATGGCATTCCTATGCCTGAGCGGCAGCGTTCAGATGATCCCGAAGCACAACGCTATGCGGCGCTGCTCGAAATGCACGAGATCGCTGCGGAGACTTTTCAGAGCAACTTGCGAGGTCCTTCGGGCGCAGAGGCGCGCCGGTACTTAGAGTCGAGGGGTGTGTCACGAGCTTCCATGGATGAGTTTCGTCTTGGCCTGTCGGATGCGTCTGGCCAGCAACTGGCGCGACGCCTCGAAAAGTTCGGCGCGGCGCTTCTAGAAGAATCGGGACTGGTGGCGAAACGCGAAAGCGGAGGGTTTTACGACCGGTTCCGTGGGCGTTTGATTTTTCCGATCCACAACGAATCCGGCAAGGTGATCGGTTTCGGCGGCCGCGCTCTGCGTGCCGGAGATGAGCCAAAATATCTGAACTCGCCGGAGACTAAGTTATACAAGAAGTCTTCGGTTCTCTATAATCTTCACCGCGCAAAAATCGATGCACGCAAGAACAATCGCATGATTCTGGTCGAGGGTTACATGGACGTGATGGGTGTCTATGCCGCCGGGATTCATGAAGTAGTGGCCAGCAGCGGCACTTCACTCGGGATAGATCAGGTTCGCGCGATCAAACGTCAGATCTCACAGCAGCACGCCGGCGCGGGACAGATTATCTTAAACTTCGATCCTGATCCGGCGGGCGCGCGCTCAACGGAGAAGTACATTTCTACGCTGCTAGCCGAGGGCTTGCGAGTGAAAGTGCTCGAGGTACCCAATGGTCTCGATCCCGATGAATACATACACCAGAATGGCGCCGACGCTTATCGAAAACTATTGGACATAGCGTCGAGTTATTTTCATTGGTTGGCAGATCGCACGCGGACGAAATTTGACATGAAGACTGCTGAGGGCCGCGTCGATGCATTCCAGTATCTCTGGCCGTCGATCCAGCAGGTGAACGACAAGATAGAGCGTTCCGCCATCGCCAACGAAATTGCCGAAAATCTCAATATCGATCGCGAAGTCATTCGGGACCATTTCCGCCGCACGCCCCATGCGGAGCCATCGCGAAATCCTCGGGAGATCTCGTCCGCCTTGCCGCCGAATGAGAAACTACTCTTGGCCTGCCTGTTGGCAAGCGCGGACGCCCGCGCCGCGGTAAAGCACTATTTGGAGAGTTCGGACTCGCTGCATTTACTCGAGGCGCGGAGCATTTTTGAGGCCATAATCCAGCATCACGACGGGTCCGAGCACTTTTCGCTCGAGAGCGTGATGAAAGAGTTGGACAAACGCTCGCAGCAGGTATTGGGTGAGGTCAGCTTTGCCGAATGCGGCATGGCGCCGGAAAGGGCCGTCGGACAGGCATTGGACGCTCTACGGGCTCTCGAAACGACCGCCGTGCAGGCAAGGCGCCGGACACTGCGGCAACAGATTCACGAAATGGAAAACAGTGGAAATTTGGACGCAGCTATGCGGCTCGCGGCCGAGTTAGACCAATTAGGGCAGGCGCCTGCGGAGGGTTGAAATCGTGTTGTACTATGAGGAAGTCGAGTCGAGGAAACAGTTTAGCGCCCTCGGCAGGGTTTTGGGGTTCACTCCGAGGGTCTCGAGCGCGGACGCGCAATAGGAGTGGGAATCGCGTCTAATGCAGGACGGTAACGACAAGGGCTTCGCTCTCTACGACGTCAACGGCGCAGTGCGCGAGGACCTCGGCAACGAGAACGACCTCAACGAAATTTTTTCCGACCTGGAAAATGGTCCCGTAGACCTACTGGGAGAGCCCAAAGAATTCGAAAAGCGGGACGACGAAGAAGACCTCTCGGACCTCGATCTTTCGGCCGGCACACTCGACAAAAGCAATGATTCGGTGCGCGTTTATTTACGCGAGATGGGCATGGTTCCGCTCCTCACGCGCGAAGGCGAGATTGAACTGGCGAAGCGGATCGAGCGCGGCGAAAACGCCGTGCGAAAGGCGCTTTCGCGCTCGCGGCTCGTGATCCAATTTTTGCTCGATACAAAACATGTCGTAGAACAGGGAACCATGCCTGTCCTCGAAGTGCTTCAGGCGCCCGATCAGCAACCCGGCCAGAACGAAGACGAAGATCCCTCGCAGGGCCTTAAGGAGCAGTTGCTTGAGGCGCTGGAGGCGATCGACAGACTCTACCGAAAGAGCCAGCAAACCGAGAGCAAACTGATAAGCGTTTCACGCAACATGAAGCCCAAGCAGTACCGCAAGTTGCGCTTCGAGTACGCTCGCCAGGTCGTGAGCATTTCGCTGAGCGTCCGTGCTCTGCCTTTCTCTGCGCGATACCGCCGCTCGCTTAGCGCGGGTCTGCGCAAAGTCATAAGCCAGGTGAGGCCGCTCGAACAAGAGATCGCGCGGCTGCAGCGCAAATTGGAGCAAGCGCCGGCGGCAAATTCAGGCGCCGCGGCGGCGATTCGTAAAGAGCTGAAGATGCTTTCTGCGCAGCTTCAAACGCTCGAAGACAAATGCGGGAGTTCCTCCACCGAGCTGAAGCGCACGCTGCAAATAGTGGAGCGGGGCGAGTGCGAAACCGAATCGGCGAAGAAGCGACTGATTGAGGCAAATCTCCGCTTGGTCGTTTCGGTAGCCAAACGTTATACGAACCGAGGCATGCAGTTTCTCGATCTGATCCAGGAAGGCAACATCGGTCTAATGCGTGCCGTGGATAAATTCGACTACAAGCGAGGTTATAAGTTCTCCACCTACGCGACATGGTGGGTGAGGCAAGCCGTAACCCGGGCCATCGCCGATCAGGCGCGCACGATCCGTATTCCCGTGCACATGATCGAAACGATCAACAAGCTGGTCCGTTTGCAGCGTCTGATGCAACAGGAACTGGGTCGCGAGCCAACCACCGATGAATTGGCCGAGCGGATGGAGCTTTCTCCCAGCAAGATCCGGCGTGTGCTGCGTATTGCGCAGGAGCCCATTTCGCTGCAAACTCCGGTGGGCGAAGAGGAAGAATCGAATTTGGGCGACTTCCTGGTGGATAGCCGTATGGTCTCGCCCTCGGAAGCGGTAATTAACTTAAATCTTCGCGAGCAGACTGCCGAAGTGCTCAAGACGCTGAGCCCGCGTGAAGAGAAAATTGTAAAGATGCGATTTGGGCTGCAGGATGGCAGCGAGCATACGCTCGAGGAAGTCGGCCAGAGCTTTGCCGTGACACGTGAGCGCATACGGCAGATTGAAGCGAAGGCGCTACGCAAGCTGCGTCATCCCAGTCGCAGTCATCGTTTGCGGAACTTCCTCGAGAACGGCACATCTTCCTGACGGGCATGGCCGACATCGAAGTAGCCGTTCCCACGCCAGTTCATCCAGTCACGCCCCCTAAGAAAGTTCCCAAGCCCAAGACAGCCTTGGAACGGAAGGCGCGCGTGATGCGCATTCTTGCCGAGCTCGACCATATTTTTCCAGCCGCCACCTGTGCTCTAACGCACAAGAACCCCTGGCAGTTGCTCGTAGCTACGATTCTCTCGGCGCAGTGTACGGACGAGCGCGTGAACAAAGTCACTCCCGGGCTTTTCAAAAAATACCCTACGGTAGAGGCGATGGCCAACGCTTCGCAGGATGAGTTGGCAATGGACATACGGTCAACAGGATTTTTCAATAACAAAGCACGTTCTCTCATAGGCGCCGCCAAGAAGATCGTGTCGGACTATCACGGCCAGGTGCCGCGCAGCATGGAGGAATTGCTAAAGGTGCCGGGCGCCGCTAGAAAGACGGCGAACGTCGTGCTTGGTACCGCCTATGGCATTCCGGTTGGGGTAGTGGTCGACACCCACGTGCAGCGCATATCCCAACGGCTCGATCTGACTAAAAACGACGAGCCGGTAAAAATTGAACAAGACCTGATGAAGACGGTTCCACAAGACCGTTGGATTTTATTCGCGCATCAAATCATTCATTTCGGACGGCAGATTTGCGTCGCGCGCAAGCCGCGCTGCGCGTCCTGTCCGCTCGATTCCGTTTGTTATTCGAAAGATAAGACGCTTGCCTAAGCTCTATTTGGGCGTCGATGGCGGCCAATCGAGCACTACGGCGCTGATTGCGAATGATGTGGGCTGCATCGTTGGGCGGGGACGCGGCGGCCCTTGCAATCACGTGACGACCGCGGAAGGCCGTGCCAGATTTCTGAGCGCGATTGGAGATTGCCTGAATCAGGCTTGCCGCGAGGCTGGAATTGATGCGGCGACAGTTCGATTCGCCGCAGTCTGCCTGGGATTAAGCGGCGGTGGGGAAGACAAAGAGGCGTACACCCGTGAGTTGATACGCAGCGAACTCTACAAAATCACGCACGATGCCGAAATTGCCCTGACAGGGGCGACCGCTGGTGAGGCGGGGATCATTATGATTGCGGGTACAGGTTCGATGGCCTTTGGCCGCAATGCGCAAGGAAAAAAAGCCAGAGCGGGCGGCTGGGGCTACATCTTCGGAGATGAAGGTGGCGCTTTCGATCTGACGCGTCAAGCGCTGCGGGCGGCTTTGCGATCCGAAGAAGGTTGGGGAGAACAGAGCGCGTTGCATCGACTGCTCCTGGACGCGACCCGCGCAGCCAGTGCCAATGAACTACTACACCGATTTTATGGCCGGTTGGACCGGGCGCACATCGCCACCCTCGCAAACCTTGTTACTCAAGCGGCGAACGACGGAGATAGCGTTGCGATCACAATCTTGCGCGATGCAGCGGCAAAGCTGGCGTTTTATGTAACGGGCGTCTACAGACAGCTATTCAGCAAAGCAGAGACCGTGCCCGTCGCACCCATAGGCGGCGTGTTCCAGGGTGAACTGGTTCGCCGCGAATTCAGCCGTTGCGTATCGGAGTCGGTCGCATGCAGAGTGATTCAGCCTCGATTCAGCCCAGTCGCCGGCGCTCTTCTGGAGGCGCTGCGGCTGGACGGGAATCCGAGCTCACTTTCCGGCCTGGCGGAGGTTCCCCAGTGATGCTGTACGACTCCTGCAAGGGAATGGCAAAGCCAATCCCACGTTCGGCGCTGGCGTCGAGAAAGCGAAGCAGTAACTCAGTTTGTACTTTCAAGAATTCGTCGCCGTTGGAGGTTCGCACGTAGGCAAAGATTTCCAGTTGCAGCGACTGGTCGCCGATTTTAGTGAAGCGAATAGGCACTCCACCCACGTCGATCATAGGATGCTCGCGGAGCATTTGTTCCAGCAAATCCATCATCTCGCGCACCTGGCTGCTCGTGGTTTCGCGGCGCAATTGGAGGGTGGGATGGAACCACATGCGATCGCGGCGGGAGTAGTTTTCGAGCGTCATCGTGGAGAAGCTCGAATTCGGAACGGTGACCACTGTTCGGTCGTTTGTACGGATCCGGGTGGAACGAAGACCGATGTCCTCCACCGTGCCCATCTGGCCGCCGAACTGGCACAAATCCCCGACAAGTACGGGCCGGTCGGTGATGACCGAGATACCGCCAAACAAATTTTCGATCGTTTTCTGGGCGGCGAGTGCAACAGCTAATCCGCCCACTCCTAGGCCTGCCAGGATGGTGTTGGTGTTGTATCCCCATGCGGCCAACACAAACAAAACCGCGACACAAAAAATGCAAATTTTGATAAACCGGATGCCGAGCGGCAGAACGGAGTACGAGAGCGCCCGCTCCCTCGCATCCATCCTTGACAGAATTTGATCTGAAATCAGATCCACAATACGCATCACGAGGGCCGCGACTCCTAGCGTGAACAACAACACCAGCAGTTTCACCAGATAATCTCGGAGCAGGGCCGATGTCGAAATAAACGTGAGCAGCCCGCGGAAAACGCTGACGGAAACCAGGAGCCGCAACGGCTCGATGAGCGTTTCGAGTCTATGTGAGTGGAATGCCTTCGCATAGCGCTTGGCTAAAGGCCTCACTATTTTGATTACAAGTTGTGAAAGCAGACGCGAGAGCGCCGAGAGGATTAATGCGATCAGGACCATCGCCAGCCAGGACCAAAGTGGTGTCCCCAAAAACTGCGTGTGGACCAGCACCACGGGCAGTCTTTTTTCAATAGCCGATTCTCCTGCCAGGGCGCTCAGACTCGGGATTACTTCCAGGCTCTGCTGCGATACCAGCCAAACCCTCGCATTCTGCTGACCGGTGCGCTGCAGATCAAGAATTGCCTGTGTTCCGTGCGGTTCAAGTGTGACCAAAACATCCCGATCGGGTGCAAGCCGGTCCTCCATATCGCCTTCGGGCCGGTCGCTTAGCCGTTGTACTTCAAACCCCGGATCTCCATCGAGCAACCCTTGTAACTGCTTGGCCAGTTCCGGTCCCTTCAAAGCACGTTCGGAAGGAGGAATTCCGCGGAGATCCAAATACCGGGAAGCGAGCACAAACTTCTCTTCATGACATGCTTCAAGAAAATGGTAGATAGCACTTCGGGGAGTGGTTCGATTCAGCTCGTCGGGCTGCGGCGCGGGAGACTGTGCGCGTATTCCGGTGCAAATTAAGAGAAGCCCCACAAGCAAGGGCGAATAACGGGCTTTGAAGAGCATCACTTATTGTGTTCCTGAATTCAGACCACATGCGGTCACAATGAGTTTCGCACCCAATTCGGTCACACTCGATCCGCGCTTTTTTACATCTATTTAACAATTTCTATTTCATATACTTACGGCCTTTATCTAAAGTATTTACACAACGGACTTGGGCCTCGCCCATTCTACGCTCGGCCGAAAGCAGAGTTCTCAATGGAATCTCATTTCGTGCTTGACGGAAGCTGTCGTGAACATCCGAAAGGATCGATGCTGGCCGGCTGTCCCGCCCCCCATCAAGTATTGGAAATCACATGTGTGTTGCGCCGACGAACCGAAATCACCGCAACGCACTGTCTTAAACTTTCACATGAACAGTTGCGACAAGCGCACGGAGCCGATCCAGCCGACATAGAAGCCATCAAAGACTTCGCGGTTATGCATGATCTTTCGGTTGTGCGTGTCAACCCGAGTTCACGAACCATCGTATTGGCCGGACGGCTTGATTCGTTGGTGGAGGTGTTCGGCGCAGAAGTGGAATTGCGGCAGCTAGGCGAACGAATCATCCGGACGCGCCAGGGCAGTCTCCATATTCCCGTGTCTCTCATGGATAAGGTGATTGCGGTTCTCGGCTTCGATGAACGGCCCGTTGCGTCGACCTACCATCAGCGCGCCGAATCGCGCCTCCATTACGACTCGTTCACGCCGCTCCAGGTTGCGCGAGCATATCAATTTCCTACGAATCAAGGAAGAAATCAAACCATTGCGCTAATCGAATTGGATGGCGGTTTCAGAGATTCAGATCTAGATGCCTATTGGAAGCAACTCGGGCTGAACAACGTTGCCACGGTCGCAGTGAGCGTGGATGGAGCGACAAACAAACCAACCGGCGACCCATCTGGCCCGGACGGCGAAGTGGCCCTCGACATCGAAGTAGCGGGAGCGGTGGCGCCGCAGGCGAGGCTGGTGGCCTATTTCGCGCCCAATACGGACCGGGGCTTCCTGGATGCCATCAACGCGGCGATTCATGATACCGTGCACAAGCCATCCGTGATCTCGATCAGTTGGGGCGCCCCGGAAAATCAGTGGACGCCGCAATCGATGAATGCTTTCAATGCGGCCTTCCACGATGCAGCATTGCTCGGAATCACCGTGTGTGCTGCTTCCGGCGACAACGGTTCTTCCGACGGTCAATTGGATGGCGCGAGCCACGTGGATTTCCCTGCTTCGAGCCCCTGGGTGTTGGCTTGCGGCGGCACACGATTGATCACCAACGGAAATATCATTCAATCCGAAACAGTTTGGAATGACGCAACCGGCGGTGCAACCGGCGGCGGCGTGAGCGGCCATTTTTCCAGACCGGATTATCAGGCGGCAATTCCTTTGAACGGACGTGGTCTGCCGGACGTAGCGGGTAATGCCGATCCGGCAACGGGCTACCGCGTCATCGTGGACGGCAAGGCAAGCGTGATCGGAGGTACGAGCGCGGTTGCACCATTGTGGGCGGGATTGATTGCTCTCATGAACGAGCAGTTGGGTAGGAATGTCGGATGGCTGCATCCCCAACTCTACGGTACGATCGCGCAACACAAGGCGCTACGGGACGTCACATCTGGAACGAACGACGCCTACCGCGCACAAACCGGTTGGGATGCCTGTACCGGCTTAGGTACTCCAAACGGACAGGCGATACTGGCAGTGCTCAAGCAGCAGTAGTTATCTCGTCCAGAATCTTCTCGCAGGCGGCCCGCGGATCGTCCGCACGCGTCACCTGGCGCCCGATCACTAAGTAGTCCGCCCCACTTGCAATTGCCTCGGCTGGTGTAGCCACGCGCTTTTGATCGCCCTTGGCCGCGCCCGCCGAGCGGACCCCGGGGGTCACCAGCAGCATCTGCGGTCCCGCGATGCGGCGCACCCGCTCCACTTCGAGCGGCGAACAGACGATGCCGTCCATGCGACTCTCAACGGCTTTCTTTACGCGCAGTTCCACTAAGTCCGACAGCGGCAAGGGATGCCCAAGATCCGCCAGGTCCTTCTGGCTGAAACTCGTAAGCACCGTCACCGCGAGGAGCTTTGTTGTACTGTCGCCGCGCCCCTCCACAGCTGCCTGCATCAGGCTTCGACTCGCGTGAATGGTGAGAAAGGTGGCGATTCCCTGCCCGGTAATTTGCCTTGTGGCGCGTTTTACTGTCTCCGAGATGTCGTAAAGTTTCAGGTCCAAAAAGACCTTTTTGCCTGTAGACGCAACTTCAGAGACAAATTGCATGCCACCGGCCGCATAAAGCTCCATGCCGATTTTATAGAAATCGGCGGCTGGACCAATTTTTTGGATCAACTCACGAGCGGCCGTCGTGCTTTCTACATCCAGGGCGATGATTAATGGATTCAGACCTTCACCTCGATTGGTTTCCCTTGTCTTGGCTTCACGCGGCCGACAATGTACATCTCGCGCCGTCGGGAAAGAAGTCTGCGCGCCTCGTATTCTGCAAGGGATAGCAGCAGGCCTCCGGATGTCTGCGGATCGTAGAGCAGTGCCTCGATCTCCTTGGGAATCGAGGGCTCCATCGCCACACAGCTCTCCACAAAGTTCCGGTTATTGTGTAAGCCACCCGAGTATGCTCCGGCGATCGAGTATTCAAGAGCCCCCGGGAGAAAACGAATCATGCCGGCGCGGATCTCGAGCGTGACGTTGCTCGCGAGCGCCATCTCACGAGCGTGTCCCAAAAGGCCAAATCCGGTCACGTCCGTACAGGCATGAACATGGTGAGAGAGCATGGCCTCGCAGGTCGCGCGATTCAATGTCAGCATCTGCTCAATCGAAGAATCCAGATGAACCGGTGCGGCAATTCCCTTCTTCAAGGCGGTCGAAATGACACCCGTTCCGATCCGCTTGCTGAAGAGAAGGACGTCACCCGGCTTGGCTCCGGCATTTTTCAAAATATGCCGTGGATCGATGAGTCCTGTCACGGCGTAACCAAACTTGACTTCGTCCTCAGCGATGCTGTGGCCCCCCAGAATGACGCAGTCAGCCTCGTGTATCTTGTCTGCCCCGCCCTGCAGAATTCGTTCCAGGTCATGTATGTCGCCCTTTGCTGGGTAGACGACAAGCGAGAGAGCGGTAACGGGCCGTCCGCCCATCGCATAGACATCGCTGAGAGCATTCGCCGCGGCGATAGCGCCGAACGTGTAGGGATCGTCGACTATGGGCGTGAAGAAATCTACCGTCTGCACCATGGCGAGCGGCTTGCCCCCCGCCTGCGTGAGATCGTACACGCCGGCATCGTCGGCGGTATCGTATCCTACCAGCACCTTTTCGTTAGTAACGCGAGGAACCGCCTTGAGCGCGCGATCCAGTATTTCCGGACTAAGCTTCGAGGCGCAGCCGCCGGCCTTGGCACTGGCTGTAAGCTTCGTAGGCATTACTCTCCAGGGTACCCGGCAGCCACAGCTTCTTCGGCAAACGCCCATTCCCGCCAGCCATCGACCAATGGAAAGTAGAGGCCGAGCCAAATTGGTCCTGCGGCGATGCGCGAAAGCAGCGTCCCATAACTCTCTAACTGTTCGCGATAGCGGCGCTGCTCTTCGTCGAGAAATTGGTCCAGCTTCCCGCCCTTGTGCTGGCCAATCTTAAAGTCGACGATCCAGAGCCGATTTTGCTCGTCGCGGAAGACACGATCGATCGTACCGCTCACCAGGCGCTCCTGAATACGGCCAGCAATGGGCCACTCGGAATGTTCTTCAGCACGGGCCTCGAGGATCCACCGGCCGCGCTCGCTGGCAAGAGTTTTCGTGAAGGCGCGCAGGACGCGCGCAGAAGCCTCCGGTTCTTCCATGGCCGGCACACCGAGCCGGAGCAATTCACCTTTAACCACCAAGGCAAGTTGTGAAGGTTCAAATTCCGTTCGATTTCGCTTCAGCAGCTCGTGGACAACCGTTCCTACATGACGGCTGGTGTCGCCGGCCCATTCGAATGTCGCCCTGCGGGTAGAAGCGGCGGCGCGCCGGAGAAGCGGCTGTTCCTGGACCGGTGCATCCAGGCGCGGAGGTTGCCAGTCCGCCGGAAGCCGCGCGAGTATCGTCCTGGGCGTATCGTCTCTTAGCGGAAGCAGAAGCTGCTGTACCGGCACTCGGCTACGGAGCTTTTCCTGGAACTGTTCTTCGACAGAATTCCAGATTAGCCCCAGAAAAGTCGTGCCCGAGGGCTTGCCGCATTCCGCACCGTTCTTCTTCGTTCTAATGCTCGCGAGCAGAAACAGCTCGTTTCGGACTCGCGTACAGGCGACATAAAATAGACGCCCGAGTTCGTGGAGTTCTTTCTTATCGATTTCCTCGCAAATCCCTTTGTACAGGGCGTCGGATTCACCCTTCGCCGGCTGCGCCGCAATCGAGAGAACGAGCGAGCCATCAGCCCCCGTCTCCTCGGTCCACACGAGCAGTTCGCGCTCGGAGGTCCTTGTCTCTTTTTGTAATTGCGGAACGATGACGGTATCAAACTCGAGCCCTTTAGCCGAGTGGATCGTCATGACTTGCACGCGGTTCTCCCCGGTCGATGGCTTGGCATACAGGAATTCGAGCCGCGGTCCCAACAGACTAAAGTCTCGAATGACGCCGCCCTCCTCCAAATCTTCGAGCAAATCCAGAATGATGTCCACGTCCGCATGTTGGTTCGCCTCCTGCAACACGGCGGGCCCTCCAAGCGCGCACCAGGAGTTTTCGACGAGCTTTCGCAGCGGCAAACGCCCGAAGTGCTCAACCGCATCATGCAAGATCTCGACAGTTCGAATCGTTCTGGCCCGGCCCTCGGACGAAAGCCGCGCGATTCGTTCGGGATCGCATAACAAATCGAGAATGGTTTGAGTCGACTGCCCTTCGGCAACAGTCGCAAGGTCGGCGAGCGTCAGACCGCACCACGGCGCGCGGAGGCAAGCCAGCCACGAGACACGATCGCCAGTATGCGAAATCGCGCGCGCTAGAGAGATCACATCGAGGACATGCTGCTCCCCAGCCAGTTGATCGATCTCAATCGCCTGATACACTATTCCCGCGTTGCGCAAGGCGGGCAGGATCTCTGCTACATGTGCGCGGCTGCGGACCAGAATCCCCACGGTGTGGCCGGCAGGGGTCCTTTTGAGGATACTGACAATCTCGTTCGCTTCGGCCTGACCCTTGTCTTCGATGAATGGCACAAGCTGTGGCGCCGCTCCCGCCGACCTCCGGCTAGCCACAGAATGCCGGAATTTGACCGCGCCGAGACGGCGATCGTCTTCCGGCATGATAGCCGCAAACTGTTTTTCAACCCATTCGAGGATAGGCGCAGTACAGCGGAAATTGGTCGCCAGTCGAAGCGGAGTCAGCCGAACCGATCCCAGCCGTTCCGTCGCCCAGCAGCGGAGAAAAAGACCAACCTCCGCTTCTCGGAACCGCAATATGCTTTGCATCGGATCGCCCACCAGAAACAGCGTGTGGCGGTCTCCGTCAGACCATTGTCCGGTGAGCGCATCGAGCAATTCATACTGTGCGCGCGACGTATCTTGAAACTCGTCGACCAGGACATGCTCGATGCGGTAATCCAAAGCGTAGAGAAGATCGGTTGGGTGTTCCGGAGTTCCCAGAGCCTTGCGAGCCGCACGGTTCAACTCTGTGAAATCGATCTTCCCGGTCCGTTTAAATACACGTTCGAGCGCGTGCCGGGCTTTGTTGAGTAGCTCTCGAAAATCGTCGATCAGGGGTAGTGGCTCGCGGGATGCAAGGAATTCCCATTGGTCGCGTTTCTCGAGCATGCCCGCAACCTGGATCTCCAGCCGCTGCATGTCGTTATCGAAATGCAGGGCCAGACGATGAAAGAGTTGCTGCCCGCCCTCGTCGTCTTCGGTCATGTCACGTAATGTGTCGCGGGCGGCGCGGCGATACAGCTCACGCGCATCTTCCACAATTTTGCTTTCGCCGCCAAACTCAGAAACTACCGGCATCTGCCGCGCGAGCATGCCACTGAAGGAATCGATGGTTTGGATCTGCAGCCTGCCGGGATCGAGGAGCAGATTCCATGATTTTCGTTGATCCTGTGCCAACGCGTCGAGCGCCAGCCCGCGAATCTCGAGATCGAAGTCGTTCCCGGGGAG
>Ga0157374_10001779_pt1 | contig 18125 bp, 14 predicted proteins | sample M25metaG_FD_115308 | JGI IMG/M metagenome (GOLD analysis project Ga0157374, IMG submission 115308) | Miscanthus rhizosphere microbial communities from Kellogg Biological Station, Michigan, USA - M2-5 metaG | ecosystem: Host-associated > Plants > Roots > Rhizosphere > Soil | place: USA: Michigan...
CCTAACTTGGATTTAATTAACTTAGATTCCTGATTCATGATCTGACATTTTTGGGGGTTGACTGATAGTGTGGTAACTTAAAGTTAACCCCTATTGTCAGATCAAATCTTGACTTCTACAATTAATAGCTTTAGCCAGATCGCGGATAATATGAAGTCCAAGCCCGCGCCTTACGCTGCTAATCTCAGAGTCATCAAAAAGTGATTTTAGATTTTCCGGCTTTATGCCCTGGCCATTGTCCTTAATTGACAAAAAGAATTTGCCACCTTCGCTCCATGCCCGCCATTCTATGGTTGCAAGCTCTACGTTTTTTAGAGCTTTTGCGGCATTAGAAGTCAAATTTTGCATAATAGCTTTCAAGTAATCCTCATCTGTCTCAATCGATGCATTTCCCTCATCATGAAAAGAAAATAGTATGTTCTCGTTTGTCGCAAACATCTCTTTCAAATAGGAAAAAAAATCCTCCACTCGTACTAGTCGCTTTACGGGCTTAAATTGCTGCATCTGACTTTTGCTCCACAGTAACATGCTTTCCATCATTTCCAAAAGAGATTCTGCTGATCTGGAAATTTTCCGCTCTCGCTCACGCACTTGATCTTCGGACATTAATCCAGGTTCTCTTTTCTGAAGCCTCATGAAATTGATAAGGTTGGCAACAGGGCTGCGCAAGTCGTGACTGAGGATTCCAAAGAATTTTGCCTTTACTTTATTTGCTTCATCCAACTCCTTATTCAAATTGAGCAATGAAGTATTTGTTCTTTTGCGTGTACTATTTTGCCTGTAAAGCAACCCCCCGATAATGACTAACAGCAATAAGCCGCTGATGAAAAATATCTTTTGTTTGCGCTGGCTGTTTAATTGTAATTCTTTATTTTCTATCTCTTTGTTTTTGAGATCTATTTCTCTTTTGCTTTCAAGACCTGCGATCTTGTTCTTATTTTCCTGAGAGAAGATAGAATCCTGAGTCCCATAGTACTTTCTGATATTGTAGTAGGCATCTTTGAAGTCGCCTTTGTATTCTTGCAATTCGGCAAGCGCCCCGGTGTAAAAGGATGAATTGTCAACATCATTCTTCTGGATGGCCATTTTTATCGCCAGCTTTAAATAAAATTCAGCTTTTGCAAGATTGTCGTTCTCATTCGAAAAGATGGTAGAATCATTATGCAGGGTCTTATACAATTTATTTCGAACCAACTCTGCATATACAATACCCAGGTTTCCAATATTTATTGTAGGCAAAAAATTATCTACCGGGTACTCATCGAAAATTTGTTTGGCTGCCAAAGTCAATTTAATTCTCTTGCTATAATTTGAGGTTGCAACAGTAGCCTGGTTCAAATATACATACGCTTCGCCCCGCTTGTCGTTTATTTGTAAAAATAAAGGCATTGCCTCTTCGTAATATTTCTCTGCTGTTAAGGAATCATGATGCAGTAAGTAATCGTCGCCCAGACCTTTTATTATCAGTGCCTGATTTGCTTTGTCATGCCTTCTTTTAAAAATTTCCAGAGCCATGGTGTTGTACTTCACCGCTTGAGAAAAATTGTGCTGGTTCATTTGCACACTACCCAAATACCTATAGCAATGAGCAATCAATGTATCATTGTTTATCTTTTCGGCAATCGACAAGCTGTTTTGGATACAATTACTAACATTGACATAATCGGATTTATTCAGATATTGCTGGGTTAATTTAAGATACAATGCTGCTTTCTTTTCGGGTTGGTCCGAAGGGGTAGCATTCAAAATAACTTTGAGCGAATCGATAGTTTTAGTTTCCTGTGCATAAATGGCAGAAGGTTTACTGAAACTAAGAAATACTATAAAAAACAGGTAAATTTCGAGAATCTTCATAACAAGCATCAAATTAGCTAATTATGATCGAACTTTCGCGAATCTAATCACCCCGTTCTCATCCTGGGACCGGTCGAACACGCAATAATAGTTGTTCATCAACGGCAGCCCAAGGATCGACTGGTTCTGATCCTCGCCCTTATCGGGTCCCACGATCTGGAAGATGGCTTGCCCCGGAACCGGGTGATTCACCTGCCAGTAGGTCGCCGGTGTACAATCCAGCCGGACATCCTTGTCTCCTTCGCCGCTGAGGATGAAACTGATCACCGGCCATTGATCCAGATCTAGTTTACTTGCCGGTATGCTTCCGGTTGGCGACGTCATCGATTCTTTGATGAGTGTGCCAAAGTCGGGATTCAGGGAATTGAGCGATTGGAGAATGGCATTGAACACGTCCGCAGCCAGCGCCAGGCAGCTGGTGCCGCTGTCGACGATGGAATTGGTGCTCATATACGACACGTATTTCTTCTGTAACGGAAGGGCCGGCACCGCAGGGCATCCCGTCACCTGCACCGACTTAAGATTGGTGTTGTAATACAGATCGTGCAGGACGGGCACCGTCAGGAACTCACCGATATAGAGGTCCTTTTGCTCTTCCCCACCGCCGAGGATGAACCAGCCATTATTGAGCGGGTCGGTGGCGGAACCGGTGCCATCGGCCTTGTCGGCGTGAATAGCGCTGCGCCGGGTATAAAACGCGAATTTGTTGGCGAGAATGTTGTGCCGCTCCAGCGTCGTGAAATAGGGCTCGACGTCCGTGGAGGGGATCTTCTGCGCATCCACCAGGTCGTTGAATTGCACACTGAATTTTTTCCAACTATGCGAGGGAAAGGTCCAGGGGTAAGTAACCGCGGGCTTCACCTGTTCTTTCTCCAGGTAGGCCTTGAAATCATAGGCATCGTTCAGCCCGTTGTAGGCCAGGCCCAGGATCCCATCTTCCTTGGTGGCGAAATTACCTCGTTGCTGCACGTCCGTGATGGCCAGGGGCACCTTTGGCAGGGAAACCAGGTCATGTGGCAGGCCCATCGACACCGTGGTTTGGATCACTGGTCCACCCCAACCGCCCGTGCCATAGGTGACCAGCTGCGCGAGGGGCGTGGCGGCAAGGTCGACATCCTTAAGCGCATGATAGGTGGAAGGTTTGACGGCAAGGGTGCTGCTGCCGGTGTCGAGGATGACGTTTACCGGCGTTTTCTCGCTGCCGATGTATAACAGCGCCGTGTAGTCATAGCCGTCGTAGATGTTGGTAATAGGAATCCGAACGGAGCGCGCGGCGGCAGCGGCTACTTTGATGGTGCGGCGGCCGGGCCGCCGGGGAGGGGTGTTGTTTGGCATGTAAATCGGTTTATAGGTTTCGACCTAGAATTTACGACGGAAATTTGTCCCGGAGAAGTTTAACAAAGCGATTGCCGGCTATTTAGCAAAAATGGGTGTTTTAACGGTGAGAATAGAGTTGATGTTGAGAAGGCGCTTTTAACTGTTATTGGCCGATGGCTTTCCACAAGAGTTGCCTGCAATGGATGGCTTAAAGTTCAAAATATTTTTGAGCAGTTGTGCTATCACTAAATTGATTATTTTTATAGGTTATCTCGGTAGTGTTATATAACCTTAACCCCTGTTACTATGGAAAAGACATGTTTCGTAATTATGCCGATCTCAGATACCGATCCGTATCTTACCGGTCATTTCAAAAGAGTATACGAATACATAATCAAGCCCGCATGCCTCAATGCAGGGTTTCAGCCGCTGAGGGCTGACGATGTACTCAATACAAATTATATTGCGTTAGATATAATCAAACAGATCATCAACAGCGATATGGCTATTTGCGATTTGAGTTCTCGAAACCCAAATGTATTGTACGAGCTAGGAATCCGTCAGTCATTCAATTTGCCGGTTACATTGATCCGGGATACTCGCACCAACAGAATTTTTGATGTGCAAGGGTTTAGAGATATTGAGTATGATGAACATCTTCGAATCGACAATGTTGAATGTTGCACGGCAATCCTATCTGAAACGATAAAAAATACCTACGAAACAAAAGGACAGGAAATCAACTCTTTGGTTTCACTATTAGGCATTCACGCAGCTAAAGTAGCGCAGAATGTCGAGATATCGAAAGACACAGAATTGATCTTAAATTCGATTTCCAATATAAACAGCCGAATAAGTCAGATAGAATCGGCGTTTTCAGCGAAAGAGTCACTTGCTTTAATGCCTTCAGAACCTTCCGGGGTTTGGAAAGAGTTGTCTGCCGAGGAACAAAACGAATTAACTCCTGGAGATACTATTGAGCATTTCAAATTCGGAAAAGGCAATGTCATTCGTGTATACGGGAGCCCTGTTAATCGAATAGCAGATATTTATTTTGCTGCCGGTCATCAAAAGAGTATAATGTTAAACTTCACGAAATTCAAGCAACTTGTAAAAGACCAGGAGAAGTAATAAGGCACCAACCTCCAAAATACCGCCTAATGTTTAATGATCCCGATTTATTCTGGAAGAACTCTGGCCTTGGTATTGACACTTACTTTGAAAAGAATGAGCTAATTCACATCTAAATTCCGCCAATTTAACTTAAAGGGTTTATTGCCATTGTTCGGTACGCCAAATTTCAAAGTACAGAGAAAGCGAGAATTGAAATTTGAACTCCCTAAGCAGTATGAAAATTCTCCGGTCACCTTCAGATCTCGCTTATCCTTCTTCCAGGTCGCAAATTGAGGGTAGTCTGATAGTGATATTCTATAATTGCCTTCTTCTTGGGGAAGCAGTACCTTAGAACCGGATTCCTCTCTCCTTATGGGATTGCTTGGGTCATTGTCATTTTCCGTCAATGGAACGAGTGTAACAGAAAGGCACGCATTCTGTGCGGGTAAAGCACCAAAATTCCTTAGCAGCAGATTAAGTTCATCCGGCTCCTGGCCCCCGAAATCAAGGTTGAAATCGCAAGCGAAAAGACCAACCCATGGCCGCATCCTGGCTGCCATCTCATTCTCAATGGCTCGTCTCTGCGCCTTCGTTTCGCTAAGCGAACGCAATGCTGCCCAGGTGGAAAGACCCACCGCCACAATCCCAACAGCAGAGACTGTTGTACTAATTGCCTCCCAAGTCGCAGGGTTATTTCCCCAGTCACTCATAAAAGTCGATATACAGTTTTAGTTCTCTCACTCACAACGCCTCCCCCAATGCCAGCGGATGCTCGTCCTCTTCCCGCTTCGGCGCCACCTTCTCCTGCAAATACTGGAAGATCACAAACAACACCGGGATAATAAAGATCCCGAGGACCACCCCCGTCAACATCCCCCCAACCGCACTCCACCCAATCGAATGGTTCCCCTGCGCCGACGCCCCTTCTGTGAAGATCAGCGGTAGCATCCCTACGACAAACGCAAAGGACGTCATCAGGATCGGGCGCAACCGCAGCTTCGACGCCTCCAATGCCGCCTCCACCAATCCCATGCCGGCGCGACGCCGCTGCACGGCAAACTCGACGATCAGGATCGCATTCTTGGCGAGGAGTCCGATCAACATGATCAGCCCGATCTGCACATAGACATTATTCTCCAGCCCCGCAAACCCTACAAACGCAAACACCCCCAGGATACCCGTCGGCACCGTAAGGATCACCGCCAGCGGCAGGATATAACTCTCATACTGCGCCGCCAGCAAGAAAAAGACAAAGATCACACTCATCAAAAACACAAACACCGTCTGGTTACCCGCCTTGATCTCCTCCCGCGTCACGCCGGTGAACTCATAGGCATAGCCCTTCGGCAACACCTTCTTCGCGGTCTCCTGCACGGCCTTGATCACATCCCCCGTACTGAAACCCGGCTTAGGGCTCGCATTGATCGTAACGGCATTGTAGAGGTTGTTTCGCGTCACCGTCTCGGGACCGTAGACCCGCGTGAACTTGGCCACCGAACTGGCGGGAACCATCCCCCCGAGATTGTTCTTGACATAGATGCCGTTGAGCGAATTCACATCCAGCCGGTAGGGGATATCGGCCTGCGCCATGACGCGATAGTATTTACCAAATCTATTAAAGTCCGACACAAAACTGCTCCCATAATAGATCTGCATCGTATTCATGAGGTCTGTAATAGACACCCCCAATTGTTTCGCCTTCTCATCGTCTATTTCTATTGTATATTGTGGGTTGTTGGTATTGAAGGTCGTAAAGGCCGTCGCCACCTCCGGTCGCTGCGACAGCGCGCCGATAAAGCCCCAGGCTGTTCCGCTCAGCTTGTCCAGCGGACCATTCGCCCGATCCTGCAGCATCATTTCCACCCCGCTGACATTGCCAAAGCCCTGTACCGTGGGGAAGTTGACAAAGAAGGTGAGGGCGTCTTTCACCTGGCCCGTCTCGCCGATCAGCCGCCCGACGATTTGTTGAGGATCTTTTGCCGGTCCGCGTTGGTCCCTCGGTTTCAGGCGACAGAAGACCACTGCATTCGGTGAGGCAAAGGAGCTGGTGACGAAATTGAATCCGTTCACGCTCCAGGCATCGCTCGCCGCTCCGTCCTTCAACGTGATCTGGTTCACCTGGTCCGAAGCCTTCGTTGTCCGGCTCAGGCTGCTTCCCGCGGGAGTCTGGGTGACGGCGATCACGAATCCCTGGTCTTCGTCGGGAATAAATCCCGCGGGTGTCCGGTTCACCAGCCACGCCGCGACTGCAACAATGAGCAGCAGTCCTACGATGGGGATCCACCGGTAGCGGATGAGGAATTTCAGGCTCCCGACATATTTGTTGGTCATGGCCGTAAAGCCGGCGTTGAAGGCCCCAAAGAAACGGGCGCCCAGGCCCTTTCTTTTTCCCCCGGTGGCATGTACGTCCTTTAGGAAGAGCGCGCAGAGCGCCGGGCTAAGGGTCAAGGCGTTGACGGCGGAGATCAGAATGGCGGTGGCCAGGGTGAATGCGAATTGTTTGTAGAAAACCCCCGCGGGGCCCTGTACAAAGCTCACCGGCACGAAGACCGCCGCCATTACCAGGGTGATGGAAACGATCGCGCCCGAGATCTCGCTCATGGCCTGAATAGTCGCCTTCCTCGGCGGCAAATGGTCCCGCTCCATTTTGCCGTGAACGGCTTCCACCACCACGATCGCGTCATCCACGACGATCCCGATGGCCAGGACCAGGGCGAAGAGGGTAAGAAGATTGATGGTGAACCCGAATAAATTCAGGAAGAAAAAGGTTCCGATGATGGCTACCGGCACGGCGATGACGGGTATCAGGGTCGACCGGAGATCCTGCAGGAAAATGAAGACCACGATAGCTACCAGGACGAAGGCGATAAGCAGGGTTTCTTTCACCTGATTGATCGACGCTTCCAGGAATTCCCGGGCGTTGTACATGATCTTGAAATGCATCCCCGAGGGCAGGTTGTCGTCAAATTCCTTGATCTGCCGTTCCAACTCGGCCAGGATCTGGTTGGCGTTGGACCCGGGTGTCTGTACGATCCCGAAACCCGAGGCGGGTTTGCCGTTGAGCTTGTTCGACGAGACATAGGTATAGGCACCGAATTCGACCCGGGCCAGGTCTTTGAGGCGCAGCAGGGACCCGTCGGGATTCGCCTTGACGATCATGTTCTCGTAGTCCTTGTTGTTATTGCGCTTACCCTTGTATTTGATGACATATTCGAAGGACTCGGCGCTGTTTTGACCAAGCCGGCCCGGGGCCGCCTCGAGGTTTTGATCTTTGATGGCGTTGAGCACATCCTGCGGGGAAAGGTTATTGGCGATGAGGCGGTCCGGCTTCAGCCAGATGCGCATCGAATAATCCTTCGAGCTGAAGACCTGGGCCTGCGCCACGCCGGGGATGCGTTGCAGTTGCGGGATCACGTTTATTCGCAGATAGTTCTCCAGGAAAAGCTCGTCGTACTTCGCGCTGTCGTCGCTGTAGAGACCCACGAACATGAGAAAGCTGGCCTGGATCTTCTGGGTGGCGACCCCTGCCTGGATGACTTCCGGCGGCAGCTGGCTATTCGCACGAGTGACGCGGTTCTGCACGTTCACCGCGTTGATATCCGGGTTGGTGCCTTGTTTGAAGAAGACGGTCAGGTTCATGCTCCCGTCGTTGGAGGAGTTGGAGGTCATATAACTCATGTTCTCGACGCCGTTGACCGCCTCTTCGATCGGCACCGCGACCGTGCGGGCCACGACTTCGGCATTGGCGCCCGGATAGACCGCTGTCACCTGCACACTTGGTGGCGCGATATCCGGGAACAGCGTGATCGGCAGGGAGAACAGGGACAAGATGCCCAACAAAAGAAGAATTATGCTGACGACCGTAGATAAGACCGGCCGGGTGATGAATCTCTTTAACATAGATCTTGGTTTAAAGCGGCGTTGCCTTCAATAGACTATCGGTGGAGATCATTTGAGGCGCGATCACCATCCCATCCCTCAGCCCACCGAAGATGGTGGTAGACATCGAAGACAGGACTATCTTATCGCCGGGTTTGACGCCCTCCGACACGAAATAATAATGGGTGGTCTGGCCGGTAATACCCAGCGGCCGGATACTGATCTTGTTGCTGTCGCCCACGACATAGACGAAGACCTTGCCCTGCAATTCGAAGGTTGCATCCTGCGGGATGACCAGGGCTTCTTTATAGGAAGTGGGTATCCTCACCTTGCCCGTGCTGCCGCTTCTGAGCATTCCCCGCGCGTTGGGGAAACTTGCCCGGAAGCGGATCGCACCCACCGTCTTGTCGAACTGGCCTTCGACGATCTCGACCTTACCCGCCTGCGGATAAACGCTGTTGTCCGCCAGGATCAGCTGCACTGGGGGCATCTGTTTTACCTTGTCGGCGACCGTGTTGCCAGGATATTTTTCTTTGAATTGGAGGAAGTCCGGTTCGCTCATCGAGAAGTAGACCCGCATGTCCCTTGTCTCAGACACCGTGGTCAGGGAGGCGTTCTGCTGCTTGGTGACGAGGCTGCCCGCCTTATAAGGGATGGACCCCACATACCCATCGCCCGGCGCCGTGATCACAGTGAAGTCGAGGTTGATCTTCGCCGACTGCTCCGCGGATTTAGCCTGTTCCACGGCGGCTTTTGCGGTATTATAGGCCGCTTCCGCGGACTTCAGCTGCACGTCCGATACTACCTTATTGGCTACCAGGGGCTTTACCTTGTCTACGTTGATCTGTGCATTCTCCAGCGAAGCCTCCGCCGCCTGCCGGGAGGCTTTTGCATTATTCAATTGCTCTTCGAAGGGTTTCCGGTCGATGAGGAACATCGGCTGACCCTTATGGACATAGGCGCCCTCATCCACCTTTATTTCCGTTAGATAGCCGTCCACCTGGGGTTTTATCTCGATGTCGCGTTTGCCCTCCACCGAGGCCGGGAAGTCCTGGTAGGTGGTGGCTGGGAGCATCGTCGCGGTGATGACGGGCAGCGAAGGTGGCGGCATAGGGCCCATTGCGCCGCCGGACGGGTTCCCATCCTTGCAGCTATAGAATATAATGGCGGCTAGCGCGCAGCCGGCGACCCTCGACAGTCTGGTGTAGTTCATGTTGCAGGCGTTTTGAATATTCTTAATAAATTTAACGATGTTAAACGCCCGGGCCAAAAAAAGTCCTTTAAGTTTAGGTTTGGCTATTCGGAGGAGGTGCTTCTTTCATGGTAGAAATCCCCTTAAATCCATAAACGATGGCCAGGAGGATGCCGAGGAGAAAAGTAAGGATTTGAAGCATGGCCGGCAGCCGGGCCGAGTCGAATACCGATTCGTCTATTTTAGGAACCAACGTCGTGTTGATCAGACTTCCGCTGAGACCCATCATGGCCCAGATGCCGCACAGGATCGAGAGAAACAAGGAAAGCCAGGAGGCCGAAAGCAAGTGCCTGGCCTTCTGAACATTGCCTTTGAAAATATCCCTGGTGAACGTGATGGTGAGCGTAAGGATCCCGCTGGAGATCGTGATCAGTTCGATGGCCAGGCCGTTCACAAAGTCGGCCCCTTTGAGGATCCGGCTGGTGATGTCTACGTTTAGCAGAAGGGCCACAAAGGACATAATCCTGATTTTGCTCTTTGAATAGATTGGACGGTGACAACAACGGAAAAAGCCGTCAGCATGCTTTTTTCTTTCCGTTCCCCTTCATGCATGGCATATTTCAATACCGTACTACAGAGGAGCTGAAAGTTCCTTTCGATCAATCGGGCCGTGCCTTTATCATGTTTCGATTCATAGGCCTCGTCCGCCTTTTTGATCAGCAGCTGGAATTCCTCGCGTGCCTCGGGTGTAACCTCTGCCTCGCGAAAGGTCGCCTGGTAGATCTTCTCCAGGTTCGCATGCAGGGGTTCATGCTCGGAGGGGGCCCGCTGAGCCTGTGCCCGCAAACCGAACCCTGCCAGCAACACTACTGTGAATGCCAATGTTTGGGTGACACCCATCCAGGCCTTGGCGGAAAGGCCCCCGCGGTTGGAGAGTTGAGCGAACATAAAGTGAATTTGAGAAAGAAAGGTACAAGGGATTAAAGAGCCGGACAAGGGTGTTTTCACGGGATTTTCCACTCCGGTCGTTAGCCATGGCCGCCCCTACCCAAAATAGGGTGTTTTTCCCCTTGACAAGAAACTTGAATTTGTGTTGCTTTATGACAAACCGCGCTGACTGCTATGGAAAAGCCTATCGAAAAGCTGACCGACAAGCCTGTCTTTCGGAAATTGCGGGGTTATGCCTTCGACCCTTCCTTCAGCTCCACCGTCGACAAAAGGCAAAGCAACGAAGTGATATACAAGGTCCGCTGGGAGGAAGAACTCAAGCCGGGCCCTTCAGGCGAATATATAGAGATCGTCGACTATGACCCGACGACGGAATGCTTTTATGAACAGATTGACCTCAACGATCCCTATGTCCTCGCAGACAATGGCCTTCCCCTCTCCGAAGGTGACCCAAGATTCCATCAGCAACAGGTGTATGCCGTCGTCATGAGCATCATCGCCCAATTCGAGAAAGCCCTCAGCCGTAAGATCATCTGGTCGCGTATCGTGGACAAAAACATGGGGAACACGGAATTCGTAAATCAATTCGTACCGAAACTTCGCATCTACCCACACGCGCTCCGTCAGCAAAATGCCTACTATTCCCCCTCAAAACTGGCCCTCCTGTTCGGCTACTTCCAGGCCTCCGAGCAGTGGGAGGGAAACAATGTACCCGGGTCTGCCATTTTCACCTGCCTTTCCCCCGACATCGTCGCCCATGAGGTTACCCATGCCATCCTGGATAGCCTCCACCCTTACCTCCGCAAGGATACTAACAGGGATATGCTCGCCTTTCACGAAGGCTTTGCGGATATTATCGCACTACTGCAACGTTTTACTTTTCAGAATGTAGTGGAAGACCAACTCCGCATCTCCCGGGGCGACCTCATGTCTTCTCATAACTTCCTCGGCGACCTGGCCCTTCAGTTCGGACAGGCCATATCCGGTAACCGCCGGGCTTTGCGCAGCTTCCTCGTAGAGACGCTCCCTGACGGGAGCACCCAACTGGTAAAACCCGACCCAACGAAATACCGGGATATCAAAGACCCGCATGAACGCGGCGGCCTCCTGGTCGCCGCCATATTCGATGCCTTTGTGCGCCTGTACCGGTTTAAGACATTCGATCTTATCCGTCTGGCCTCCGGCGGCACGGGTATCCTTGAAAAGGGGGAGATCCATCCCGATCTCGTCCGTCGCCTGGCCGCCGAGGCCCGGGGCATCGCCGATAAACTCATGCTCACTTGTATCCGGGCCCTCGACTATAGTCCTCCGGTAGGTCTCAATTTCGGCGACTATCTCCGCGCCCTGATCACCGCCGATGTGGAGCATAACCCAGAAGACGAGGAAGGCCTTCGTTTCGCGCTGCTGGAATCGTTTCGCTCCTGGGGGATCGTCCCGGACGACCTGGTCAGCTATTCCGTAGCCCAACTCATGTGGAAACCGCCTTCCGCAAATGGTGGACCCAAACGCGCCATCGAGGCACTGGAAAAAGCATTTAAATACATCTTCGATACCGAATCGGCACATCTCGGGGTCATGGAACACATGGAAAAGATCCTTCGATCGAACACCCGGGAAGAGATCTTCATGTTATCGGGTTTTCTGTCTGCAAGGGTTCACGATATGTTGATGGGTAAATTTGCTATCAATGAATCGCAACTCGAACGTTCGCTTGGGATGTGTTTCGATGATATTAATTATTCATTCCAGGATGAGACCTTCAAGGTGCCGATCAAACTGAAAGCGCACCGGAGACCTGTATTTCAAGTATACAAATGCCGCCCCCTGATCCGCTACAATAGCCGGGATGGATATGCCTACAAAATCCTCATCATCACTTTTCTTCAAAAGGTGTATATCGATCTTCGCAAGTCGCCCTATGAAGAGTTCTTCAACGAGTCCGCGAGTTCCCGGCGCGGTGCAGACCAGAAACCCAAGTATATGTTCGACTTCCGCGGCGGGGCTACCCTGATCCTCGATCTGTCCGATTTCAAGATAAAATACATTATCATGAAAGACATCACCAGTTCTGCCAGGTTGCAGAAACACCTGAAATATGCGCTCGACCGGGACAGCAACGAGTCCAATTCCGCCCTGCTGATGCAGAACGAAGAACCCTTCGCCGCCCTTCACATTCACTAAAAAATCGCTTTGTATGGCTGTAACCGTCACTGTCAGAATGTATAATCAAAGGAATCTGGGCGACTGCTTTCTGCTGCGGTTCGCGGATAGTGACTCCCAGTCCTTTCTACTGATAGACTTTGGCTCCTACGAAGGAGTGAATAAGGACCGGGAGAAGGAAATCGCCGCAAGCATCCGGGATACCGTGCAGGGACATCCTCTGAAGATCGTTTTGACCCACCAACATAAGGATCATCTCACTGGCTTTGTCACTGCCGCTTCCGAAATGGACGAACTGAATATTTCGGAGTTGTGGATGTCCTATCTGGACGATCCCAACGGAAGCAAGGCCATCGCCGTTAGAGAGATGATGAACAAATACTGGAATAAGAACAAAGAACTTACAAAAGGGATAAAAAAGAAATTCGGCAGGAGATCACCGGTGAAGAATATGCTGAAAGCAAAGGAAGGCTATGATCTTTTCGCTGAACACCAACGGGGTGGTGAGGCCATTACCAATCTCCTGGGATGGTGCAACAACAACCGGCGGTTTTTGTATCCCGGCGACCATTTCGCTATGCCCGATATTCCCGGCGGCGCTGTCCGGGTATATGCGCTGGGACCTCCACTGGATACCGACATGTTGAAGAAGATGAATCCCGGCAAGAACGATGCCGTCAATGGCCTGAATGCCACATCACAATTGATGAATATCGGGACATCTACCGATTTACTTCTATCTGCCCTCGATCTGCCTGGGGCAACCGGAGCCGGCCACTCCAAGCCGGACAGCGATTTCCCCTTCGCCAAGAGATTCGTTCATAAGGCGTCCGAAAAGACCATACCAACTGCTCTCCAGAGAAGCGCTTATTTCCGCCGGGATAATGCTTGGCGCAAGATCGACCATGAATGGCTGAGCGAGGCCGGTAGGGTCGCCCTTTATATGGATACGTTGACCAACAACAGCAGCCTGGTGCTGGCTTTCGAACTCGTGGAGCAACAAAAAGTGTTGCTCTTCGTTGGGGACGCGCAAATAGGCAACTGGAAAAGCTGGCTGGATGTCAAATTCAAAGGATGCCGGAAGACGGCGGAGGAATTGCTTTCCAAAACCGTCCTGTACAAGGCGGGACATCACAGCAGTCACAACGCAACGCTGTTGGAAAGTCTGAATAGGATGAACACCGAAGACCTGGTCATCATGATCCCTGTCAACAAGCGCGTCAGTGACAGCCGGGGATTCGCCATGCTGCGGCCGGAGATGCTGATGGGCTACAATCGCAAGAGCAAGGGCCGCGTGCTCCGTTCAGACACCGTATTTCATAAGACCCGCGCGACTAGCTCGTATCAATACCCCTTCAAGGACAGCGTGAAGGATTTCGACCCACCCCTTAGAATCAAATGGGACAGTGGCAAAAAAACGCCGTTCTATATTGAATATGATGTAAAATAATTTCTATGCCGGACAAGCCGATCATCAATTGCCACATGCATATCTTCACCTCGAAGCATGTGCCCCCTTTTATCGCTAAGACCTTTGTGCTCTGGCCGCTATATTACCTGTTGCATCTGGGGCGCATCGTCGCGCTCTTCAGGTTTTATTTTGAGTATATCGACTCGGTTCGGTTCAAATTTCTGTATAAGCTGGGAGTAAAGGTTAAGACCGCGATTGCCTGGTTCTTCAACGCTATAAAGCCGGTAAAGATCCCGCTGTCATACTATCTCACCATCCAGGCCTTCTTTATCCTTTATGATCTGATCAGCCCGGTCGAGCCAAAGCTCCCGGATGCGATGGTGGTCAAAATCGAAGCAGTAAGAACCTGGCTGGCCGGCTATTACCTGCTGTTGCCAAAAGGAAGCACAGGCAGGCAGATCCTGTTGGTGTTGGTCGTCCTGTTGCTGATCCCTTCCGGCCGGAACCTGCTCTATTTCGTATTCTCGCGGATGTGGAAATTCCTTGCGGTATTGCCAGGACCGGCAACGAGGGAAATGTTCAGACGCTACCTGAACCTTGGCCGATTTGCATTTCATGACAGACAGCGGACGGTCCTGAGCAAGATCCAGGGCCAATATCCGGATGACACCGCTTTTGTCATTCTACCGATGGATATGGAGTTTATGGCCGCTGGTCCGGTGAAAACATCCTATCGCTGCCAAATGGCTGAATTGGCGGAACTGAAAGCAAATAAAGACCTCAGCAATATCATCTACCCCTTCGTCTTCGCCGATCCGCGGCGGATGGAAAAGGAAGACGACTATTTTGCATACGAGATCGCCGACGGTAAGGTAGTCCTGAAACCCTGCTTCATCAAGACCTACATCGAAGAAAAGAAATTTAGTGGGATCAAGATCTACCCGGCCCTGGGTTACTATCCCTTCGACGAACGCCTGCTGCCCCTTTGGAAATACACCGCGGATAATGGCCTCCCGATCACCACCCATTGCATCCGGGGAACGATCTTCTACCGCGGCTGGAAGAAATTGGCCTGGAACGAGCATCCCTTTATCGGGCAATCCATGCAGAAAGGAAAGCATGCGGCTTTGACGCTGCCGGAAATGAAGAATGTGGATTTTTCGGTTAATTTCACGCACCCCATGAATTATCTCTACCTCCTGAAAGAAGAGCGGCTGCGGATGGTGGTGGCCGCGGCGAAGGACGACAGGATACGGGAATTGTTTGGATTTACCGATCTGCACACCCCGCTGCAACGGGATCTGCACCACTTGAAAATTTGCTTTGGCCACTACGGCGGCGACGATGAATGGAACAATTTCTTCGAGAAAGACAGGTTCGACCACTCAGCCCAGGTCATCAAACGCCCTGAACTCGGCATCCGGTTTAGCGTAACGACCGAAGAGAAACCCTTCGAAGGCCAATCCGAACAGCTTTGGAAATACACCGACTGGTATTCCATTATCTCGAGCATGATGATCCAGCATCCGAATGTGTATGCCGATATCAGCTATATCCTGCATAACAACGCAGCGATCCTGCCACTATTGAAGGAGACCCTGCGAAACGGCAGCCTGCGGAAGAAAGTACTCTATGGCACTGATTTTTATGTCGTTCGCAACCACAAGTCGGACAAGAACATGGTTGCGGATATGCAAGGGGGGCTCGATGCTGCGGACTTCCACGCGATTGCCCGGGACAATCCCCGGGATTTTCTGAATAACCGTCTTCACGGCCAAATACCCATCTGATCATGCGCGGCCCCTCAACCGCGATCTCTTCCCGAAAATAGAAACCGTATCCGGCACGGCCCTGAAGAAAAAAGCCATAGATGCGGATATTATCGACGTCGACCATCGTGAAGTAATTGACAATAATCACTGAACCGGGGGTTGGTGATGATCACGCGAGTCGAGCTGATGCCAAAAGGCGTACCGGGGCTGTGTCGTCGCGTCGATGGTGAGATTGGAGCTTAGGTCGGGCAGCATCGAGGCGAGGGTAATTGTCCGGCCTGCCCGGGATTGGTCGGCAATGTTGAAGACGGTGAGGTCCGCGGTGGCGCTACCATTTGCGGCGGATAAGGCGAAGGTTAAAAGGAGTAGGGTGAGGGTGATCTTCATCTGGGGAACAAGATAGGGAAATCGGCAGAGGCTTGCAACCGCGCGCTATTGGGCGAGGGTGATACTGTTGAGAATGGCCTTCTCATCGCGTTCCAGTCCCGGATCAGCGACCTTGCCATGCTGTCGCGGGATTGAAAAAATCAGGTAGATGGCTGTCCCGGCATCGATACCGTAGAAGGTAGAGGTAAGGCTGCCGGAGATGATCTCCGCGTGCATACATTTATGGCCTTTGAAGGTTGTCTCCTCTATCTTTACCACCTTTGCATCCTGCGCCGTTGCGGCCTGAACAATGGGAGTCAGGTTCTCTTTAAATATAGTATAAGTGTGCTCGGTGCTTGTCGGGAGCTCATAGACTGCGAACACCCCCATAGCCAGGTTTTTCATCGAGTCCGGCGTGAGGGTGATGCGCGTTTGCTCGGTCTTGTCGTCGCGTGTCAGTTGCCAGGTGGGGGGATAGTGCAGCGAGAGCTTGCCATAGGTCGCGGATTTCCAGGCGGAAGTCTGTGCGTGAGCGGTGATTGCCAGGCTGGAGATGATGACGGAGATGAATAGATGACGGATTGCGTGCATAAGAGGGGTTTTGGGGTCACAATTTACGGTCTTTCCTTTTCCCGCGCCGATGCCGGACAACAAAAACCAGCACGAGGGACATGATAACGAGACCAACAATGAAAGGAAAAGCCCGGGAAATCCACCCGCCGATATGTTGGCCATTGCGATAACTCCTGGCCTGGAGGGGAAACTCGCCCGAGAATTCCTTGATGGGTTTGTTGGGAAATTGCAGGGATGCAAAATACTTCTGGAAGATGGGGTCGGATGATCTGATCGGCTGGTTGTTCACCAGGGAGATCATGTAAAAGTGGCTATTGACGAGGACAAGATAAGAATAGATCTCCTGGTAGGTCGTGTCCTTTGAATAGGTCAAATGGATCCATTCTCCCATTGTGCCGTCGAGGGAGGTGTCTGAAACGGCGCTTTTATAGATGTCGATCCCCGGGGTCTTGAAGTAGCCGACAAGGAATCCATCGTAGGCCTGGATGAGCTCGTCGCCATTTTTTACAACGTACTTGTCTTTCACGTGTTTCAGTTGGAAGAAGTATCCTCCGAGGCTGGAGTTGATCACTTCCAGTCGGGGAGTGTCGATAGCGGTGGTTTGTCCGGGCATCATTATGGCGACATCCGGCGTGATCGAAACGCGCTGCCAGGAAGAATCCTGGGCTGAGGCGGTGCGGGTGATGAATAATATGGTCAGGAAAAGGCAAAGGGGGCTGAGGCGATTAGAATACGTCATCGGGATCATCATTGTATTTGAATCCTGTGATCGTCCAGGTCTCTCCATTGTTATACAATTCAAACCGAAACTTCAGGTAGGATTGTTGGAATTTGAGCAGATAATATAAGTGACTAAGGGTCGATTTGACTGTTTTCTCCTGAACCAGTTCGAACGATAGCATCTTGCCATAGGTCGAACTCAGATTCTTTACCTGGTTTGCCGCCGTGTTGGCAAGGGTATCCAATTTGTAGTCTTCGATGACGGTGTAAGGCTTAAGGAGGTCAAATGCTTCGGAGAATTTTCCTTTTTGGAACGTTCCCATGAACTGATTGCAGACTGTGATGATCTCTTGTTTGAGCCTGGGATGTTTGATCTGGGAGAAGGCGAGCTGGCTGAGAAGACAACCTGTCAAGAGTACGAGGGATCTTTTCATTTAGGGGATTTGAGATCAAATATACAAACCTCGAATGCATTCCTGATCAGGAAACCCAATCGACAAAGAAGACACAATAAACATATTTAATTGAATTTCAATAGATTGATGGTATTTTCGGAATATGTGGGCGCCTTTTGCCCTAAATTTCTTTGAAAAAGATTTCAAAACATTTGGCGCGAATGCCAAACCCCCCTACCTTTGCACTCCCAATCGAAATAAAGCCTTCGGGTTCAACACGAAAAGGGTCGGCGGAAACACCGAAAAGTTCTTTGAAAGAATGGAAGCAATAGCACTAAAGAAGTAATTTTTTAGGTAAGGTTATATTAGCGAAAGAAAATCGACAATATGACCGTCATTTCGAGAGAAAATGATAGTCAGCGTCA
>Ga0157374_10001783_pt1 | contig 18110 bp, 19 predicted proteins | sample M25metaG_FD_115308 | JGI IMG/M metagenome (GOLD analysis project Ga0157374, IMG submission 115308) | Miscanthus rhizosphere microbial communities from Kellogg Biological Station, Michigan, USA - M2-5 metaG | ecosystem: Host-associated > Plants > Roots > Rhizosphere > Soil | place: USA: Michigan...
ATTTCTTTGGCACCCCCGTAAATTACACCAGGCACTTTGTCCTGAGAGCGAAGCTGGCGGGTGGCTCCTTTGCCAAGTTCGGTCCTCAGTTGTCCTTCGATTGTAATTGTTTTCATTTATGTTATTTATTTTGTTTACTTCTTGCTGGTTTCCGGTAACTGTTGATGTTCTCGCTTACCCACTGGCTATTCGCCGCTCTCCAGCTTACCCTTTTCTCTGGGAATGAATAAATAAGCTTGTGATGCTTTTGTTTTCATAAGCGTTTCTGATAGCTATTGCAAAAAGTTCGGAAACGCTAAGCACTTTTATTTTCTTTGCCAGCTTTTTGTTGATTGGAATGGTATCACAAACCACCAACTCCTCCAATACGCTATTGGCAATGTTTTCGTATGCGTTGCCGCTTAATACCGGGTGAGTGATCATTGCCCTTACGCTCCTGGCGCCTTTTTCCTTTAAAAGAGCTGCACTTTTTGCCAAAGTTCCGCCAGTATCACAGATGTCATCTATCAAAACAACGTCCCTGCCGTCCACGTCGCCTATTACCATCATGCTGGCGATTTCATTTGCCCGCTTGCGATGCTTATCGCAGATCACCATTTCGGCTTCAAAATAACTGGCAATTTCCCTGATCCGGTTGGCTGCTCCTACGTCAGGGGCCGCAAAGGTAAGGTTTTCCAGCCTTAAACTCTGTATGTAGGGGATAAAAACAGCTGAACTATCGAGGTGGTCTACTGGTATGTCAAAATACCCCTGGATCTGGGCAGCGTGAAGGTCCATGGTAATGACCCTGTCGGTTCCCGCAGCGACCAGAAGGTTTGCCACCAATTTGCTCCCTATCGAGACCCTTGGTTTGTCCTTACGATCCTGCCTGGAATAACCATAATAAGGCATAACGGCAATTATCTTATAGGCGGAAGCGCGACGAGCTGCGTCTATCATCAGCAGTAATTCCATTAAGTTATCTGTAGGAGCATGAGTGCTTTGAACGAGGAAAACATAATCTCCTCTTACACTTTCAAGAAAAATGGGGCAAATTTCCCCATCACTGAACTTCTGGATGTTGACTCTGCCCAGTTGGCAGCCAAATCGTTTACAAATGAGTTCGGCCAGCTCCTGGGACCCTGTACCAGAAAAGATTTTTGCTGAAGGTTGCATTGGCTGAAATGTATTACAGAGATTTCTTCGGGCGGCGAAGATATACATTAACAGCCATTCAGGCCGCTGTGGTCTGAAATTAATTCGCTGAGCGAAATGAACTATTTAACAAGAGTAATACTGGCAGTTGTATAGCCTGTTGCAGGAGCCTTTTGTTGCTCCTTCTTAACTACGTCCGTCTTACTTGCATTGCAACTATAAAAAATAGTTGAGCAGATAAAGATCGAAAACAGGAGCACTACGACATAAACACCAGCAAAGAAAAGAACGGGATGTAATGCACCCATGGTGGATGAATTTCTAGATCTCATAAGTATTGAATTTTTATTTTACAGGGTTAGGACTTTCCAAGCTTGTGAAAATTATCCAAAAATCCCGCTTTTTATAACGCCAATCTCGCCTTCAAATTGCCTTATTTTCACCTCTCAAATTTTCAGTTCTAAAAATATCGACTTACCCTTATCAATGCAAGAGCACAATTACTCTATAAAAGAATGGGCAAAAGACGACCGACCGAGGGAAAAATTACTAATCCATGGGCCCGGCCACTTAAGCGATTCAGAATTAATTGCCATTCTGCTCCATCATGGAACAAGAGATAAAAGCGCTGTCGATTTGGCTAAGGAGATATTATTAGTTGGGAAGAATAATCTGAACCAATTGGGAAAGCTTACCGTAAAAGAATTGATGAGGATCAAGGGCATTGGGGAGGCAAAGGCCGTTACAATTGCTGCCGCGTTGGAAATTGGCCGACGAAGACAGGCCGGAAGCTACCTCCAAAAGCCTGTTATTTCGACAAGCCGTGACTTTGCCAGCTATCTGCAGCCGCTCTTGCAGGATCACAACCGGGAAGTATTTGCCGTAGCTTTTTTGAACCAATCAAACCGTATTAACCACGTTGAAATTATAAGTGAAGGAGGGATAACAGGTACTATCGCTGACCCGAGAGTCATTTTAAAAAAGGCCCTCGAAGAAAATGCAGTTGCACTTATACTCTGCCACAACCACCCCTCAGGCAGTTTAAAACCCAGCCGGCAAGATGAAGAAATTACTTTAAAGATTAAAGAAGCTGCCAAATACTTCGATATAAAGGTTCTCGATCACATTATCGTAAGTGACTCAGGCTACTTCAGTTTTGCAGATGAAGGGATTTTATAACTGGGAGCGATCGAACTTGTTTCCCGGGCACTTTTATCATATGCCATAAGGCAACTACGCCTGCGCAGCAGGGCCACCAAAATTAAATGGTATCTGTACTTCTTCTATATCCTTTATTTGGCCATTTGCTGTTTCATATCGACCTATATTTTCTGTAAGTGCTTTCATCAGTCTCTTTGCGTGCTGTGGAGTAAGTATAATGCGAGACTTCACTTTGCTTTTTGGAGTACCCGGCATGACGTTTACAAAGTCAATGACAAATTCTGAATGCGAATGAGTGATGATCGCCAGGTTAGCATAATGACCTTCCGCTACTTCCTCAGAAATTTCAATGTTCAATTGATTGGGTTGTGGTTGCTGATCTTGTGGCATTATTAATATTTAGGGTGTAAAAGTAAGTTCATTCGGCTAATAAGAGAAGCAAATTCACTTCAACCTTACCTCGCAAGGCCGAGAAGAACATCAAGTAATTGCATTAGGCTGGATCGGGAAGTGAGACAAGGTGAAAATGGCGGAGTTCCTTGTTTGTACTTGTCTACTTAAGAGATGATTGCACCTTATAATATGCACAGCAAAAATTATTTTTTTGAAATGCATTTTATCTGTTTGTTTTTTCTTTCCATCTGTTTACCGCAGGTATCTTTGAAAAAAGGCCTCAGAAGAAGTTTGGAAAAAACTACTGTCGACACAAACACGATTTTTTCTATATGATAATAAATCTTCCTTTATGTGGATATTAGTGTATCTTTAAACTGTGATTCTTAGTTCTTCCAACATTCAGTACCAGTTTAGCGCAAATTTTTACTCTTCGATATAGTAATATTTACCTCCACTTTACTTTTTGCTGTCGGCTTCTATCACAGGTATTTTAATTATTTATTTTAAAAAATTTTTGGTTTATGAACATGTACATTTCGAATTTAAGTTTTCACACTACTGATGACGACTTAAGAGTGCTATTTGAAAAATTCGGCACCGTTTCTTCGGCTAAGGTAATAACCGACCGTGAATCGGGTCGCAGTAGAGGTTTTGGGTTTGTGGAAATGGATGCAGCTGCAGACGCGAATAAAGCAATCCAGGGTCTGAATAACAAAGAAATTGAAGGCAGGGCTATTTCTGTCTCTGTGGCCAAAGAAAAAAAAGCAGATAATAAAAGGTGGTAACTTTTAAACTGTTATTGAAAAAGCCCTTGCGGGCTTTTTTTGTTGGATGACACTACAAGTATGGATTTAATTGTTTAGTTAGCCGGCATTATCACGGTATCTACCGAATGCACAACACCATTATCGGCCTGCATCGCCCTCGCCTGGACCCTGGCACCGTTAACAGTACCAAACCATTGCGGCATGAACAACAAGTTCTTTACCGTTCAATGCTTTTAATCTTTGTCCATCTGCGAAATCCTTAAAATTATTTCTGCCTTCGACTACAAGATTGTTCAAAATGCCCGTAAGCTTTATTCGGTTTTCAGGTTTCAACAATTCAGTTATTTCGTCTTCTCTTAATTTTCCAAACGCAAGATCGGTAGGAGCAAAAAAAGTAAATGGTCCAGGTTTACTCCATTCAGTTTCAAGACTGGCAGCTTCCACACTTCTCAAATATGGTAGCGAGATTTCTATCAGCAACCATAACATCTAAAATGTTTGACATATTCCTGATTTGTTTGCAGATAGAACGTTTGCATTATTGGTAAGGTAGTCTTATTAAACGGTAACGATCATTCTATTTGACAAATAATGCCAGGAGCCGTCTTTTTGCTCGCTTGTCTATTAAGTGGAAACAAAAAAAGCACACTCGTTGGATAAAGACTACCTTGCGGTTAATCGAACTAGCATTTACTGCAAGAAATAACACGAATGAGGTAACAATCTCCCCCATTACTACTCATTGTTACTCTCGAAGAATGAAACCGCCTCTATCTGTCTTTGCATTTTATTGGAATATTTTTTAATCAATAGCTTCTGCAAACAATGATCGAAGTTAAAAAAGAAGGGGTATTGCTAAGGAAAACGAACCTTGATTTCGAAAATGAAGGTGTCTTAAACCCTGCGGTCATAAGTGATGGTGATCGCATTCACGTTTTTTACCGGGCCGTGAGTAAAGGCAATTACTCTACCATTGGGTATTGTAAGTTAATGGAACCTTTAGTAATTGAAGAGAGATTGGACAAGCCGCTTTTTTCCCGGGAATATGGCTATGAATCGCATGGCATGGAAGATCCCCGAATTACAAAGATTGATGGCCTGTACTATCTCTCCTACACTGCCTACGACGGAGTAAATGCTTTAGGAGCGTTAGCTGTGTCAAGTGATCTCATGCATTTCAATAAGTTAGGGTTGATCGTCCCTCGAATCAGCTATGATACCTTCAGTCGCCTTGCTGAAACAAATAGTATAATCAATGGGAAATATCTTCGATACAATGTACATGGTGGAATTCATAAAGATGCCGGGAAAGAGGTATTTGTATGGGATAAGAATGTAATCTTTTTTCCCCGGAGAATAAACGGAAAATTGTATTTTCTCCATCGTGTGCGACCCGATATTCAAATCGTTGGGGTAAATAATTTAGAGGAGCTTACCGATGAATTCTGGGAGCATTATTTTCTTCAGTTCGATAAAGCGATAGTCCTTACACCCAAACACAAACACGAAGTCAGCTATATAGGGGGAGGATGCCCCCCCATTGAAACAGAACATGGCTGGCTCCTGATCTATCATGGTGTCCATGATACAATAAAGGGATACGTTTATTCTGCCTGTGCCGCGTTGCTTGACCTGCAAAATCCACAAAAAGAAATCGCGCGGCTTCCTTATGCTTTGTTTAAACCGGAATACGATTGGGAACTGGTTGGGGAAGTAAACAATGTTTGTTTCCCTACCGGAACAATTTTGGCCGGGGATACACTATATATATATTATGGCGCTGCCGATGAGCAAATTGCATGTGCTTCTGTTAGTATGTCCGCCCTATTAAAAGAATTAATAAATAATAAAAAAAATGATGACAAATAAAATCGCTTTAAATCATATCACTAATCCTTTACCCAAAATTTTATTCATAACATCCTTTCCGCCCAGGGAATGTGGCATAGCTACTTACTCGCAGGATTTGATAACGGCTCTGAATAAAAAATTCAGCAATTCATTTGAGATCGGCATTTGCGCCCTAGAGTCGGAGAACGAAAGACATGACTATAACGGCGAAATAGAATATATTCTAGACGTGGATGACCCAGGCTCATTTGCCAACATCGCAAAAAATATTAATGATGACGCAGACATCCGGATAGTCATGATTCAGCACGAGTTTGGATTCTTTGAAAAAAAGAAAAATGAATTTGTACAATTTCTGGGTGATCTGACTAAATCCGTTGTTATTGTTTTCCATACTGTTCTTCCAACTCCCAATGAATCCTTAAAGGAAAATGTACAGGAAATCTCAGGGCTTGCCGAATCTATTATAGTCATGACAAACTTTTCAGCGGGAATATTAACCAGCGATTACGCAATACCACAGGAAAAGATCACCGTTATTCCTCATGGCACTCACCTGATTCCTCATCTCGACAAACGCTTTTTGAAGAATAAATATAGATTGACCGATAAGAGAGTACTATCCACATTTGGGTTATTAAGTTCAGGAAAGAGCATCGAAACCACATTAGAAGCATTGCCGGATGTTGTCAAAACAAATCGTGACATATTGTTTCTGATTATTGGTAAAACCCATCCTTCCGTTTTAAAATTGGAAGGAGAAAAATACAGGCACATGCTTGAAGAAAAGGTTGCCGCCTTACAATTGCGGCCGTATGTACGGTTTATCAATTATTTTTTGCCACTTCCAGACTTGTTAGATTATTTACAGCTGACAGATATTTATCTGTTTACGTCAAAAAATCCAAATCAGGCAGTAAGCGGTACATTTTCTTATGCTATTAGTTGCGGATGCCCGATCATATCCACGCCCATTCCCCACGCCCGCGAGGTATTAAAAAATGATGCTGGAATTATTTTCGATTTTGAAAACTCCCAACAATTAAGCAAAGCGATAACCGGCCTGTTGAAAAATGAAGAGCTAAGAAAAAATATTAGTTCAAACGGCTTGCACCGTATGGCATCAACGGCCTGGGAGAATTCAGCTATTGCTCACGCCATCTTGGTAGAAAAAATATGGGATGATGAGGTTTCCTTGCGCTATGATATACCGGCTATAAATCTGAATTATGTAAAAAAGCTAACCACAGGTTTTGGAATCATCCAGTTTTCCAAATTAAACCATCCGGATATTGATTCTGGCTACACACTGGATGATAATGCAAGGGCATTGATCGCAATGTGCCGGCATGTTGAATTAACAGGCGATGCAAAGGACATACAGTATATAAACATCTATTTCAATTTTATAAAATATTGTTTGCAGTCTGACGGTAAATTTCTGAATTATGTAAGCAAAGAAAGGGAGTTTACGGAACAGAATAATTTTGCAAACCTTGAAGACTCAAATGGAAGAGCCATTTGGGCACTCGGTCAGTTGCTTTGTATAAGAGATTTATTGCCGGGTGAACTTATACAAGATGCGGAATTGACAATCGAGAAGGCTTTGTTGAATATAAACAGGATCCGTTCTACGAGAGCCATGGCATTTGTCATAAAAGGATTGTATTACCGTAATAGAAAAAATAAATCGATACGAGATGTACAGTTAATAAAAGAATTTGCGAACAGGCTTGTTCAAATGTACAGGCACGAAAAAAATGATACATGGAAATGGTTTGAAAGCTATCTCACCTATGCCAATAGTCTCTTACCCGAAGCCATGCTATGTGCATGGCTTGTAACGGGTGAATCCATCTATAAGGATATTGCCACAACATCTTTTGATTTTCTTCTTTCGAAGATTTTTTTAAATAACAGCATAAAGGTGATCTCAAATAAGAGCTGGTTGTATAAAGACGAGATCGCTCCAATGACAATCGGTGGTGAGCAACCCATTGATGTAGCTTACACCATTCTTGCTCTAAAGAAATTCCATGAGGTCTTCAAAGATGAAGATTACAGGAAGAAAATGGAAACAGCCTTTAACTGGTTCTTAGGTAACAATCATCTTCACCAGGTGATCTACAATCCCTGTACGGGAGGATGCTACGACGGCCTTGAAGAAAATTGTGTGAATCTTAACCAAGGCGCCGAATCAACAATCAGTTATCTTATAGCTAGGTTAACGGTTAATGAGGAGTGCCCTGATAGCCCTAGGGGCTTGCAAAAGTCAGAAATACGAGATGGTTACTTGATTAACAATAGAGAGGGGATTAGTTTAAGGTTTGCTTGATGTAATTTTCTTAATTACTATAATAAAATTATTAATGAAATCCACGAAAGTTTTATTCATTGCTACTTCGCACGCTAAAGTAGCCGATTCGAATGATGAAACGGGCGTTTGGCTGGAAGAACTTGCTGCCCCCTATTACATATTTAAAGAAGCCGGGACTGACATTACGCTTGCATCTCCGGCTGGAGGCAGAGTTCCACTTGATCCCAAAAGCCAATCTATCATTCTCGCCACATTCACTACAAAGCGATTTTTGAAGGATGAAGAGGCGATGAATTTCTTGTCTAATTCCATGCCGTTGGAAAAAGTGAAGGATGGGGATTTTGATATCATTTTTCTCCCAGGGGGAAACGGTCTGATATGGGATCTTGCAGATAGCAGGAAAGTAAGACAATTACTGGAAGTTTTTTATAGTAATAACAAACCCATTGGAGCAACCAGCCAAGGAGTAGCTTGCCTGCTCCCGTTGAAAAATGATAAAGGAGAGGCTTTGATAAAGGGAAAACAAATTACGGGCATCAGGAACAGCGAAGAAAATTTATCAGGTCTAAAAGATAAAGCGCCATTTTTATTAGAGACCAAATTACTTTCACTGGGCGCCCTATATAGCAAAGGTGAAGATTATATAAGTCACGTGGTAGTGGAGGGACGCATCATCACGGGTCAAAATCCGGCTTCATCAAAAGGGGTTGCACAAAAAATAATTGAGCTGATAAAGCAGGATAAATTTATTGATAACCTGCTTCAACCTGTTTCTAACTAAAAGCATACGGTCACCATACCTTCAATCAAAAATATGAAACAATACAACAAATATCTCATTCGCTCAACCGATCAATTTGATCCAGTAAATTTCTCGTCCCTTGATGATGAGATTCATCTAATAAACGAAGGAACGGCCAGCCTTCCACCTTTTTTTAAAGTCGACATTCTCGTCTCTTTTCTGAAAGGTCATTCCCTCGAAAACGATTGGACAAAGGCAAACCCAGAGTTAACAGATTTAGTCACGTCTGGCTCATTATTAAAAGGGAATATCAAATCACTATTTGAATCCTGCCGGAGCAACCCTGTTTTCCAGCGAGATCTCGAAACTTACTTAAAGAAAGAATTTAAAAAGGTACATCCCCGCGAAGAGCAACTTGAAGAAAACCAATAATTCCTGGAAATTATACGCTAAAATTTAGCTGAGGACTGCTCCAATCGAAATTGAATCTGGCGGACCGGACGGGACTCGAACCCGCGACCTCTGCCGTGACAGGGCAGCATTCTAACCAACTGAACTACCGATCCTTTTTTATTTCTTTGGTAGCATTCAAACCATCCCGATGGCTATCGGGAGAACTACCGATCCCTTTTTATTAAGGGAGGGCAAAGATATGAGTTTTGATTTTTTGAGAAAAACATTTTTAGGGACACCGGGTCGAGAATTAGCTCCGCAGATACTTCAAGTGTTTCCCCTACTCATTCTCAATCGAAGCCGTTTTATATTCCATCCCCTTTCAACCATCCGGCGAAGCAACCGAAAGCGCAGGGCCGATGACCATGGACCTACTTTATTTTTAAGAATTCTCAGTATAATTTCAAAGACAATATACCCTATAAGGACAGAGCTAATCCACTCGAGATGACCAAAGGTTTGTCTACTCACCACCGTTTTTTTCGCAGTGAGTCCCCATAAATTATGGATGCTTCGCGTGGTAAAAAAATGATGTACCAACTGACTGGCCCAAAGGCCTATGATAAAGCCAGTAAATCGGCCAATGAATTGATCTGAAAAATAATTGAATAGCGATTTTTGATTTTGTTTTTTCATAGATACCGGATTAAAGAGTGTTAGCAGCAGACTCTTAAATTAATATTATTTTACCGGATGTACAAGGCTCAATGAAGCTTTTCAACTAACTCGAAAGGGTTCGATTCTATTATGTGAGAAGTTGCATGTTATGATTGCAGGTCTTCCGCCTTCCTGTCGGCGTGCCCAAGATTTTTCTCCGGATTTACTACATCGCGCACCCATTGCTTGATCTCTTTTATTTCCGGAAAGCCATTGTATTCTTTACGATCGAAAATTTTTTTTTCATCAATAAAGATCTTGTACGAGCCGCCGATCTCACTAGGCTGTAATGTCACTGACCTGATATCGTCAGTAAAAGTGGTTAAAATTTCCTGCGCCATATATGCTGCACGCAAAAGCCACCCGCATTTGGGACAGTATTCAATAACCACCGATGGTTTCATCATAAAATAGTTATAACCTCACCGAATTTACCATTATAATTCATATAAATCCATATATGTTTTTCCTTCGTTAAATGATCAAAATCAATCTGGCGAAATCACCATCTTTCCCTCACCAGGCGTATCTTTGTGGGCTCAAAGGAAACCAAAACTGTCCCGGCATATTGGGGCAGTTTTCATTTTAATGATCCCATTTATTAACCATTGAAACCATTTAGCCAATGCCCATCTTGAAAAAATTGCCAATCCTTTTCCTTGTTGTTTTAGCAAGTTTTCTTTTCATTTTCGCAACTAAAAAAGAGCCGGTTGCCACGAACCGCGCTATAGTAGTTTCGGCCGAGAAATTCAGTGAAACTCCAGCTGTCCTGTTTTCGGAGTTACACCTTAGTGAAGCAGGGATGGATCAAACCGTTTTCAGTTCTGCGTTACAAGGATTAAAAAAGCTGGACAGCTCAGGGATTATAAAAAAAGATAGCATTATAACGATTATTGACTTCAGTCAACCCAGCAATAAAAAAAGATTATATGTCCTTGACCTTGCAACCAAACAGCTTTTGTTTAATACGTTAGTTGCCCATGGACGGAATTCCGGGTCACTATGGACCAGCTCGTTTTCAAATTCGATCTCTTCCCTAAAAAGTAGCCCCGGATTTTATGTCACCGGTGAAACTTATACGGGAGAAAATGGCTACTCTCTCCGGCTCGATGGGCTTGAAAAGAATATCAACGATAATGCCCGGGCGCGTTCTATTGTCATGCATGGAGCTCCTTATGTTGATCAATCTTCTATTAATACATTGGGATTTCTGGGAAGAAGCTGGGGTTGTCCTGCCATTCCTGAGACGTTGCACAAGGCCATCATCAATACGATTAAAGATGGCACGTGTCTTTTTATTTACAGCCCAGATAAAAATTACCAACTCCATTCCACTCTGCTGAATTCATAATTTTTAGTCTTCCATTATCAGAGTGTTATGAATAATTATCTTTACCGATAATTTGGTTACATGCTAAAAGTTGGCGTCTTCGGTGTTGGCCATTTGGGAAAATTTCATCTTAACAACTGGAAAGAAATCACAGACACAGAGCTGGTCGGGTTTTATGATCCAAATGATGAAACAGCAACCGAAGTTGCTGAAAAATATGAACTTCCCCGCTTTGCCAAAGCAGATGCTTTGATCAATGCCTGCGATGCCATTGACATAGTTGCTCCTACTAATTTTCATTTTGAGCTTTGCGAAAAAGCGATCCGTAAGGGCAAACATGTATTTGTTGAAAAACCCCTGGCAAATACAATGGACGAAGCCCGCCAATTAGTAAAATTGGCCCAGGAATCGGATATAAAACTTCAGGTTGGCCATGTTGAGAGGTTTAACCCCGCCTTTCTTGCGTTGAAAACGACGGACCTTAACCCCATGTTTATCGAGGTACACCGCCTGGCGCAGTTCAATCCAAGAGGAACGGAAGTGAGCGTCATCCTTGACCTTATGATACACGACATCGATATTATCTTAAGTATTGTCAAAAGCGGGGTGAAAAATATTTCGGCAAGTGGTGTGTCGGTTATGACAGATACTCCCGACATTGCGAATGTGCGGATCGAATTCGATAACGGCTGCGTTGCCAACCTGACGAGTAGTCGCATATCAATGAAAAAAATGAGAAAGATGCGGTTATTTCAGAAAGATGCTTATATCGGAATTGATTTTCTGAATAAAAAAACCGAGATCATTAAACAGAAAGAGGAAAAAGATGTAAATGTTTTTTCGTTTGATATTGAAACATCGAAAGGGAAAAAAACGCTTGCGATCGCTAACCCCGCCATACCCGAAATAAATGCCATAAAAAAAGAACTGGAGGAATTCAGCAGTGCGATTATTCACAATACAAAAACGATCGTGTCAGAAATTGACGGGCTTATGGCAATGGACGTGGCGCACCAGATATTGAAAAAGATTGGCAACAATATCATAGTACGATAGCCGAATGAAGAAAAAAAATAACCAAATACCGATTGTGTTCTACGCCATGATGGACGTCTTTACGGGTGCATTGGCATGGGGTATTTGTTATTATATCAGGAAATGGCTGCTTAGTAAGAATATTTCAGCGGCAGAAAATTTTTCGTTGGATTATAGGTTCTGGATGGGAATAAGTCTTGTTCCTGTAGGTTGGCTGGTGCTTTATGCTATCGTTGGCACCTATCGCTCGTTGTATAAAAAATCCAGGCTTTTCGAACTGACAACGACATTCATTTGCACTCTTATTGGCAGTATCATACTTTTTTTTGTTTTTATTCTTGATGATACAAACGATAACTATTCTTATTACTATATGGCGTTTTTCTTTTTACTTGCCATTCATTTCACTCTTACCTTTCTTGGAAGGTTCATTTTTCTCAATATTGCCAAGCAACAATTAGTTAGCGGCACTGTTCAATTCAATTCATTGATTGTTGGTAATTCTGACTATGTCACACGTATCTTTCATCAAACAGAAAAAAATCTCCGAAGTGATGGCTACTATTATGCTGGTTATGTTGCGTTGTCCCAATTTGGCAAAAACGGAACGAGCAAAAAACTACCTACACTGGGAAACATCGAATCATTGGAATCGATCATTGACACCAATAATATTCACCAGGTGGTGCTGGCCATGGAGAAATCAGAACACGCCATGGTTGAGAATATCATTAACCGCCTCAGTGAAAAGGATGTGGAAGTCAAAATACTTCCTGATACGCTGGATATACTTTCCGGATCTATTCGCACCAGTAATGTGATGGGCGCTTTGCTTATTGACCTCCGAACGGCGCTGATGCCTGAGTGGCAGCAAAATATCAAAAGGCTGATCGACGTGGCAGCCGCTGTTTTTGGCTCGATTATTCTATCACCACTCCTTTTGTACGTTGTCGTGCGCGTAAAATTTTCGTCGAAAGGGTCTGTCCTTTACAGCCAGCAACGGATCGGATTTAAAGGAAGACCATTTACGATGTATAAGTTTCGTTCCATGTATATGGACGCTGAAAAAAATGGCCCCTTGCTTTCGAGCGACAACGATTCACGGATCACACGCTGGGGAAGGATCATGCGCAAATGGAGACTCGATGAATTGCCCCAGTTATGGAATATTTTACTGGGTGACATGAGCCTGGTTGGGCCCCGGCCGGAAAGAAAGTTTTATATTGACCAACTCGTCGCTAATTTTCCCTACTACAAATATTTGCTAAAAGTAAAACCCGGACTGACCAGTTGGGGCATGGTGCAATTTGGTTACGCAGAAAACATCGATGAGATGATCGAACGCAGTAAGTTTGATCTTCTCTATATAGAAAACATCTCTCTCGCCCTGGATTTTAAAATTATGATCCATACGCTGCGAATTATTTTTTCTGGGAAGGGAAAATAATTGTGTACCCGGCAAGATTAGTGCTATTTCGTTCCTGGTGTGTCACTCCCTTGTACTTAAGTAACTCTATTCTGCTTTTATTCGCAGGTTATAAACATTCCATCTTTTCGATTATTTTTGATTGAAATACCACCTGTGAGAAAATCCTTCCTTCTTGCCCTCTCAATTTGTCAATTATCAATTGTCAATTGTCAACAAAACTACTGGCAACAAGAGGTAAATTATACAATCGATGTTACACTTCATGATAAAGAGAACAGCCTTGATGCGTTCGAAAAAGTCGAATATATCAACAATTCGCCCGACACATTAAAATTCATTTGGTTTCACATCTGGCCAAATGCGTACAAAAATGACAAGACGGCCTTCAGTGATCAGTTGTTAATAAACGGAAATACTAAATTTTATTTTTCTGGCAAAGAACAAAGAGGTTATATCAATCAGCTTAATTTTAAAGTTAACAATGTCACTTGTGAAATTGAAGATCATCCGCAATACATTGATGTAATAAAGGTGGTGCTTCCCGAACCCTTGCCGCCGGGAGAAAAAATCGCTCTTACCACTCCATTTCACGAACAGCTGCCTTATAATTTTTCACGCGGAGGTCATGAGGGAGAAAGTTACCAGCTGACACAATGGTATCCCAAACCTGCAGTATACGATAAAAACGGATGGCATCTAATGCCTTATCTTGACCAGGGAGAATTCTATGGTGAATTTGGAAGTTTTGATGTCCAGATAACCGTTCCCGAAAACTACGTGGTAGCTGCAACCGGTCAATTGCAAGATGTTGGAGAAAAGCAGTGGCTGATCGGAAGAAATAACTTTTCCTGGGAGCCGACCAGGAAAAAAGTGAAATCTAAAGCTGGTTCTGTAAAAACGATTGTCCAGAAATTTCCAACTTCATCGACAAAGGTCAAGACACTGAGATACGTTCAAAATAATATTCATGACTTCGCATGGTTTGCAGACAAAAGGTTCATTGTAAATATCGATAGTTGCGAGCTTTCTTCCGGGAAAGTCGTCAAGGTATATACCTTTTATACGCCCCAGCAAAAGGACACATGGAGAGACAGTCTTTTATACGCGAAACGAGCCATACAATTTTATTCGATAGAGATTGGAGATTATCCATATGACATAGTAAGCGTGGTACAGGGTCCTGAAAGTTCCGGCGGCGGAATGGAGTATCCAACCATTACGGTCATCTCGCCCACATCATCCGGCAAGGAACTCGATGTCACAATTGCACACGAAATTGGCCACAATTGGTTTTATGGCGTACTTGCGACAAATGAAAGAGACCATCCCTGGATGGATGAAGGAATCAATAATTTTTATGAACACCGATACACTGAAAAATATTATAAAAATGTCTCTTCAGAAGAAAGAACGCTTTTCGAAACTTTTGCCGGTGAAAAGATCGACCAGCCGATAGAAACCAGTTCTGAAAATTTCAGCGAAATAAATTACAGTCTCGTTGCATATACAAAAACAGCAGAGTGGATGAAATGGTTGGAATTGCAGATGGGCCGGGAAAACTTTGATAGGGCAATGCAGGAGTATTTTCATAATTGGCAATTCAAGCACCCACAGCCAACAGATTTTAAAAATGCAATTCAACAAGGCTCCACAAAAAACCTGGATTCGGTATTTGTCCTCTTAAATACAAAAGGAAGCCTTCCTAACCTTCAGAGAAGCGGAACAAAACTGAGTTTTATTTTAGAACCAAAATATTTCCAACGGTTTTTTAACAACCACTATCATAACCTTATAACCATAAGCCCGATCATTGGAGTAAACAGTTATGACAAACTGATGGCAGGTCTTTTTATCACAAATTTTAAGCTGCCCTTCAATAAATTCAAATTTTTGGTAACTCCAATGTATGCGTTCGGGTCACAAAGATTTACCGGCCTGGGAAAACTCAACTATTCTTTTTATCCAAATAGAACTTTCAGAGCCATTGATCTTTTTTTGAATGGTTCAACCTTTACTGATGATGAATATGCAGATTCTGCAGGAAAGAAGACGTATCTCGGTTTTCGGAAATTAGTTCCCGGCATTCGTTTCACTTTAAAAGACAAAGATCCCCGTAATCATTTGCTTCGGTATATTCAATGGAAAACTTTTTTAATTAGTGAAGATGGATTAAGTTTCTCGAAGGACACGTTAAGCAATCCCCCTGTGACGCGGGTAACCAAAATAAAAAACGACAGCTATGTCAACCAACTTTTATTCGTTGTTGAAAATTCAAGAGTATTATATCCTTACTTCGGTGAATTAAAATTAGAACAGGCGAAAGATTTTATAAGGGCAGCCTTTACCTCCAACTATTTTTTCAACTATCCAAAAACCGGGGGATTGAATGTTCGCTTTTTTGCTGGCAAATTTTTTTATACGGGGGCAAAGACCTCTACCACCGAATTTTCAACGGAACGCTATCATTTAACTATGACCGGCGCCAATGGGTATGAAGACTACACTTTCAGCAATTATTTTATTGGCCGAAATAAGTTTGATGGTTTCGCCAGTCAGCAGATCATGATACGTGATGGTGGTTTTAAGGTAAGGACCGACCTGCTTGCATCACCAATCGGCAAAACGGATGACTGGCTGATCGCTACCAACTTTACTTCATCTGTTCCCGCATCTATAAATCCATTAAGTATTTTACCGATAAAAATTCCATTAAAGGTTTTTTTTGATATGGGAACCAATGCCGATGCCTGGAAGAAAGATGCTGAGACTGACCATTTTCTTTTTGACGGCGGGCTCCAACTTTCCTTATTAAAAAACACAGTCAATATCTATGTCCCGCTTATATATAGCGGCGTTTATAAGAATTATATCCAGTCGACACTTGAAAAGAAAGATCGTTTTTGGAAAAGAATCTCCTTCAGCATTGACATTGCAAATTTTAACCTGAGAACGATCGATAAGTATTTCTCCTTCTGATGGTGCAAACATTCAACATAAAATATCTTTCGCATCACCAGATCGATAAAAATAAATGGGACCGTTGTGTAAAAGAGGCGGAGAATGGACTAATCTATGGTTACTCATTCTATCTTGATCACATGGCCCGTCATTGGGATGGATTGGTGCTAAATGATTACGAAGCTATCATGCCACTTGCATGGAATAAGAAATATGGCATTCAGTATTTGTATCAACCCTTTCTTTGTGCTCAATTGGGGATCTTTGGAAAAAATATTGATGCAGAAATCTCAAAGGCATTTTTAAAAAACGTTCCTTCCAAATTTAAATACTGGGATATCTATCTAAATCATCAAAATATTTTCAACGGGAAGGACTTTAATATCCTCCTTCGCAATAATTTTATTCTGAATTTGACATCGTCCTATGATGAGCTGTATAAAAATTACAGAGAAAATACTCAGAGGAACATTAAAAAGGCGATCCAGCTTGGTTGCGTCACACAAACCAATTTTCCTATAGAACAAGTCATCAAATTGTCGATAGAACACAGGAAAGGCCATGCAGATCAAAAACAAGATTTTGATCAATTCGAAAAACTTTATCATTTGCTTCATGAAAAGAAACAGGCCATCACCTATGGTGCTTTTTCCGCGTTTGGCGAGCTGCTTTCGTCCTCTGTATTCTTTTTTTCAAACAGCAGAGCGTATTATATTCTTGTAGGTAATCATCCAAACGGCAGAGCAGTGGGGGCATCACACGCCCTGATCGACTCGTTTATTAAAGACCATGCAGGACAAAATAGGTTACTGGATTTTGAAGGCTCCGATATTCGCAACCTGGCCTTTTTTTATAGCGGCTTTGGTGCAACCGAGGAGAAATATCCGGCGATCCGGTTAAATAATCTACCCTGGTATTTGAAATGGTTAAAAAAATAATTTTCAAATATCAATTATTAATTGTTCAATAACCTTCTCAGCAATTAATAGGTCCATCGGCCTTGTGATTTTAATATTGGTCTCTTCTCCTTCCGCTAAAGAAACCCTTAAACCGTAAGCTTCCACTACGGTCGCTTCGTCAGTAAATTTGTCCTTATAATCAATATCGAAAGCAGGCAGCAGAATTTTACTATGAAAGGTTTGTGGAGTTTGCACCAACATTATTTTGTTTCGGTCCACCTCGCCGTTACCATCGTCGTTTAGAATTCGTACACTGTCTTTGGATGGAATAACAGGTACCGCAGCACCTGTTTGCATTGCCAGCTCGTAACATCGACGAATGAGGTTAACCGATACCAGGCAACGAACGGCATCATGTACAAAAATGATCGACTCTTCTTCAACCAGTTTTAATCCGTTTTTAACTGATTGAAAACGAGTATCACCGCCAATAGCTATCTTAATTTTTTCTTTATCAAAGTATGCATCGATGATCTCCTCCCCAATGTCCGTGAACGCCGCTGGTAGAACGAGAATTATTTCCAGGTCATCGTATGCATCTAAAAAGGTTTTTATTGAATAATACAACACTGGTTTATCTCTCAACAGCATAAATTGTTTGGGAAGACTGCCACCCATTCTTGAGCCTGTACCCCCGGCAACTATAATTGCGTATTTGAACATTAAGACCCAGGATTTGAAGGAAAGATAAGGATTATAAAGAAACCGGGGTGTTCGATAACATCACAGAATGTACGTCGGGAATCAAACCATTATCTGTAAATATAAACCCCATTACTCCCATCACTGCAACAATAAGCCCGGTACATGCCGGCACTATTCAGGATCATGGCATGATTTCCCTTTGCATCTACGCCGATCATACCTCCCTCACCATCAAGTTTTGTGAGTTTATCGTTGACGACAATGTTCATTGCCTCC
>Ga0157374_10001784_pt1 | contig 18098 bp, 14 predicted proteins | sample M25metaG_FD_115308 | JGI IMG/M metagenome (GOLD analysis project Ga0157374, IMG submission 115308) | Miscanthus rhizosphere microbial communities from Kellogg Biological Station, Michigan, USA - M2-5 metaG | ecosystem: Host-associated > Plants > Roots > Rhizosphere > Soil | place: USA: Michigan...
CTTGGAGACGCGGTCGGCGCGGATGGCGGTCATTCTTGCGTCTGCTCTCCGGCCGGACGGCCGATTCGCGGTGATTCTAGCCGCTCGCGATCCCCGTCATCCCGGGAACTCTTCCTGTCATCCCGAGGAGCGAAGCGACGAGGGACCCCTTTGAAAGCCGTAGCGTGGTTCGAAAGAGGTCCCTCGCTGCGCTGGGGATGACACGAAGGAAGAGTGGGTGCTCACGCAAAAACAAAGGGCCCCTTGCGGGGCCCTTTCGGGAAGCGCGAGAGCGGGCTCAGGAGATCGGCTTGCCCTGGATGAAGACCGTGTCGGCGCTGATCTGGTCGACCGTGACGATGTATGCGCCGATCCGGCTGCCGTTCAACGCCTCGACGCGGATCGTCATCGGGTTTCCGTCGATCGTCGGCAGGGCCGTCATCGGGATCTGCGCGAAGGCGCCGTGGCCGCCGTCGTTCAGGGTGAAGTCGTAGGAGCTCGTCTCGGTGCCGTCCTGCTTGATCGCGTGGATGCGCACCGTCGTCGGCAGGGTGCCGAGCGCGAAGAGGCCGATGTTGGTCCGGAACCGGAGGTTCGTCTGCGCCCCCGGCATGATGAGTCGCGAGTTGCCCGGCGCAACACTCTGGCTGTCCGTGAACACGGAGAGCTGCATGCCGGCCGTGCCCGTCGAGAGATCCGCATAGATCCGGCCGCCGATGATCAGCGGCGCCGTCGCCACGTCGGGGGGCGCGTTGTAGGTGACCTTGAGCATGCCGAGCACCGTCCCGGCCTTCAGGTCGGCGTCCGTCGCGTCGTCGAGGAAGTTGCCCACGACGTCGTCGATCGAGATGCCCTGCTTCGCTCCGATCGAGAGAGGCTTGGTGACGATCGCCTCCGCCGGCGCGCCGGTCGGCGTGTAGTGGTACTCGAGGAACACCGTCCGCGGAAGGGTGCTCGGGTTGTAGACACGCAGGTCCGTACGCCAGTGCGCGTTGGAGGCCTCGTCTTCGATCCGGCCCACGCCGGGCATGTAGTAGCTGACCGGCGTATCCGGCGGCACGTTGAAGCGCGGCGTGTCGTCGGAGACCTGAACGAGGTCATTGTTGCGGCGGTCGAGCGACGAGGCGTACGCCTGCAGGCCGCCCGTGGTGGACGTCGCCTTCAGGATGTAGCGCTTCGTCGGATCGAGCGTGCCGATGATGTCCGAGTCGTTGACGCCCGCCTGGGAGTACGCCGGGACCGCGAAATCGCGCGCGGCGACCTGGACGCCGTCCTCGCTGAACGCGTCGACGTGGAACAGTCCACCGTCGCTCGACGAGTTGAAGAGCGAGACGTTGAAGCGGTAGAGCGAATCGTTGCGCAGCCCGATCAGCATCTGCCCGGTCGCCGCCTCGGCCGCCTGCGCCTGCGTGGCGCCGTACGGGCCGACGACGAACGACGGCAGGGCGGTGCCGAACGAGGAGCCCTGGGCCGTGAAGTACACCCGCGACGTCACGATCGGTGTCGCGTTGCCGCCCTCGAACTTCAGAAGGAGAATGCCCTTGCCGGCGCCGGGCCGGTTGAGGATCGACGCGTCGCCGACGATGTCGATACCCGACCACGACTGGCCCGCCGACAGCGACACGCTCTTCGTCGAATCGAACGGGAGCGTCGAGAGGTCGGTCGGGATGTCGTCCGAGAACGCCGCGAAGTAGAGCGTGATCGTGACCGGCTGCGTGCCCGGATTCGTGACGGACAGGTCCGTCGCCCAGTTGCCGGAATCCGCGAGGATCGAGCCGGCGCCCGGGATCATGAGGGCCTGGAAGCTCGGCGGCGACACGTTGAAGCGGATCTGCGTCGTATTGGTGCCCTGGTTGGTCGTGCCGTCACCGGTCACGGTGAGCGTGACCGTCTCCACGCCCGCGGCGCGGAATGCGTGGGTCGCCGTCTGACCGGAGCCCGTGTCCCCGTCACCGAAGTCCCACGCCCAGGACGCGGCGTGCGCCTCCGCGGCGGCGAACGTCACCGTCACGCCGGCGCTGACCTCGTACTGACCGTTGAACGGATTGATGGTCGCTCCCGTCACCGCGACGACGTTCGACGGCGGCGGCGGGCCTCCCTGCGTGATCGCGATCTGCCATGTCTTCGTGATCGACACCGTGCCGGCGCTGGCCGTGACCGTCACCGTGTGCGTGCCGATGTTGACGTACGTGTACGAGCCCGTGTTCGTCTCGGCCACGGCGTCCGTCGCCTGAGCGGCGTCCGCCGACACGACCTCGTCGCTCTGCGGCGGCGCGCCGATGCATCCGAGATTCGGCGGGCATCCGCCCGGAGGTGGCGGTCCCGGTGGGGGCGGCGCGGGCGGTCCCGCCGTATCGCCGTAGTCCCAGGTGAACGTCGCCGCGGACGGATAGTTCGTCGTCGTCGCCGTGAAGGTCACGGCCGCTCCGGTCGTGCCGCTCGTCGGACCGGTCACGGACAGCGATGCTCCGGGAGGCGGCGGAGGGGGCGGCGGCGGGTTTCCGGAGCCCGCCGTGAACGGATAGGAGTGAATCGTTCCGCCAGTGGCCGGAACTTCGATCTTGAGATAGCAGCTCGAGGAGCAGGAGGCCGGCGCGTACGAGACCGGCCCGGCGCCCGCCGAAGTTCCGAGGGACTGGTCGCCTGAGGTGGATGGAGTCTGGTTGCTCGACTTCCAGTACGACGAGCCCGGGTGCGGCACGCTTCCCATGTTCTCGCCGTCCGAGAGGTAGTAGGTCGTGCCGGTCGTCAGCCCGTAGCTCCCGAGATACGACACCGGCGAGTTACAGGGAATCGAGTTGTTCTTGCAGACGACGAGCACCGGATTCGGCTGGAACGTCGTCGTGGCGAACTGGATCGGAGCCGGCGAGAGCGACTGGCCGCCGCCGTGCGGGCCGGAGAAGTTGTACCGCAGGTGCAGGTAATAGGTTCCGGCATTGCCGGGCGCCGTGACCGTCGTCGTCCCGTTCGCGTTGCAGAAACCCGCCGGGGGCGTGCAGCCGACGAGGCTCGTCCAGGTTCCCGGAGGGGCGGACGAGCTCGTGATCGCGAAGTCGACGAAGTTCAGGCTCGTCGTCCCGCCCTTCTGCATCAGGTTCTTGATCGTGACGGGGCTGTTCACGAGCGCCGGCAGCTGCGACGTGATCGAGAACGCGGGGACGAGGTCGACCTGCTGGACGCCGCCGGCCGTGGTCACCGAATAGTCGCCCTTGTAGTGGGTGACGAGGGAGAACGCGGTCGCAGCGGTCGGCACCGTGACGACCGGCCCGGTCTGCTGCCCGCAGCTCGGCGAGCAGGTGAAGTTCCACGTGAAGGTCGCCTCCGCGGTGTTGCCCTGCGAGGCGCTCGCGTCGGCCGAGCCGCCCGAGAGGATCAGGAGGTTCGTGCCGTCGTAGCCGAGGATCTTGACCTGGGGCGCGGCGATGCTCTGCGGCTGCGACACGGCGGGCGAGAGGCCCCAGCCGTTGAGGTTGTGCGTGTTCACGCCGACGTAGAAGTTGCCGCCGGTCGGACCGCCGGCGCTCTGCCAGCACGCTGTCCCCCCCGCCGGGTCGCCGCCCGAGGACGGGTCGCACGGAAGGTAGGCCGTGGGGATCGTCGACAGGCCGCCGTACGCTCCCGTGAACGCGGCGTCCGGCGAGAAGTTCGCGGCGTTTCCCGAGGGAAGGTTCAGATCCCACCGGATCTGATCGATCACCGGGTACGAGACGGACGCGTCCTTGACCTGCCACTTGTCGCCGAGATAGTTGATCGAGCGGCCCTGCGCCTGCGCCGTGAGGTTCGTCAGCGAGACGTTGGGGATCGGCGGCGACGTCGGATCGGCGGCGATGCAGGAGATGTCGAGCTTGTCCGTGTGAACCGACTGCTGGGGCGCGGTCGTCGTCTCGCGGTACAGGTAGGCGAGGAGCTGACTCCCGCTCTGGGTCACGAGTGCCTCGTATCCGACGCCGCGGTACGACGCGTCCGAGGCGCCGAAGTGCGGGAGGCTCATCGCCCGCTGAGGAGTGCCTCCCTGGGTCAACCACTTCGTGCCGAAGATGTCGATGAACGAAGAGGTCCCCTGGTAGCGGTGCGCGATGATGGCCGGGAACGGGCTCGGGCCGCGGACGATGACCCGGCGATAGTCGCCCGCGATCTCGCCGGCGTCCATGAGCGTGCCCGGGGGCTGGTACTCGTAGATCCGCAGGCCGCCCGACGAGCCCTCGCTCACGAAGATGAAGATCCGGTTCTCCACGACGCCGATCTCAATCGCGGACGGGAGCGCGTCGATCGACGACGACGCGACCTCGTTGGCCGTGCCGTTCGAGGTGTTGATCTCGGCGACGCGGACGGAGTAGCCCGTCGCGGAGGTGCCGGTCGAACCGACGAGGAGGTATTTGTCGTAGGCGGGAATCGAAACGTGCGCCGCCTTCAGCCGGTTCGCGGGACTGGAGCCCGAGCCGGTCTGCCAGCCGATCGCCACGGTGGGCTGGATCGCGCCGCCGACGCTCGGAACGCCGGTCGGGGCGCTGATGTCCGCGACGTAGACACTGGTTCCGGAGACGGGAAAGTAGCCGAAGAACTTGTTCGGAGATCCCGGGATGGCGATCGCCGTCACGCGGCCGCCGAGCGGCACCTTGGCGGGGAGGTTGATCTGCTGCCCGAAGGTCGGCATTCCGGTGCCGGTCGTCATCGCGACCTGAGCCGGCAACCCGGAGAGCGGATCGCTGTTGTCCAGAACGTACGGATACCAGTCGCCGACCATGCGCGCCGTTCCGTCCGGGGTCTGGGCCACTTCGCCGGTGTTCCAGCCCTGCTCGCAGTCGCAGTTGATCTGGATGACGCCGCCGTTGCCCTGGAAGAGGCCGACGTTCGTCAGGTTGTACGGGGTCGGGTTCGCCGGATTCGAGAGTGAAGACCGGGCCCAGCCCCACTGCGTCATGACGTAGAGATAGCTCGACCCTCCGCCCAAAGACATGTCTCCGGAAGGCGGCAACGTTCCCGTATTCGCCGGAAGGGAAGTTGTTGCGTTGGCGAGGGCCAGGCCGCAATCCGTCTGACCGATCAGGACAGGTGCACTCAGAGCGAGCAGCACCAACGAGGAGGCGATCCCGCGAACGACACGGGCGGAGATGGTTAGCACAGATACCCTCCGGAAAGAGTTCGAACCGAGGCCGGTTGAGGAAGACTCGAGATCAGACTTCATATTCTCCCTCATGGGTTCGGAATGGAGAACCTGAAGTCGGACCGTCGGCGCCCCATGCAAGCCATCCCCGGAAAAGAAAAGCGGGCGGGGCCTTTACGACCCCGCCCGCCAAAGAGAACGACTTAGCCGCCGGTCCCGGTCGGGATGATCGACACTTCAGGCACGACGGTCTGAACGCCGACAATACCCAGCGGGTTGCAGGACGACGGATCGAGCTGCGTGCCGGGGACGAGCACCGTCTCGAGAGCGATCGCGCCCTCGAACGAGTAGTCGACCCAAGCCTGATCGAGCACGTCGCCACCGGACGCATTCACGAAGCTCATGTTGACCCAACCGGCCACGCCGGAGGGGTGCGAGAAGTCCGTGATGTTGCGCTGCTGCGTCTCGAGCGGGAAGTTGAACGTCGGCTGCGTGCAGGGCGACGGGCACACGCCCTGGGTCACCGTGTTCTCGTCCTCGTCGTAGAACGTCAGGCTGACGGTCGGCTCCGAGAAGTCGCAGTCGCCGCCAGTCGGCGAGGAGCGCCACACGCGGACGTTCGACGTGATGGACAGACCGAGATCGAACCAACGGGCGGCCCACTTCAGGCCGAGGGGCTCGCGCTGGTCGCCGAAGCCCTCATCCCAGGGAGCGCTCAGCGAGAGGTCGGTGTCCGGGTCGCCGGAGCCGCAGTTCGTGCAGGTGACTTCCGTGAACGGATCCCAGTAACGCGCGTAGAACGTGCGGACCGGGACATCGGGCGTCGTCGAGGCCAGCGTGCCGAACTCGGCATCGGCCTCGATGTTGACGGTCGACATCGCATAGGTCGGGATGCCGAGACCGGACGTGAAGATGATCTCGCCCCAGAGGTTGTTCTCCATGCCGATCGCGTCGTTGGCGTAGTACGCCGGGAGCGTCGGGTTGGAGAGGTTGCAGTAGTTGGCGTGGTCGATCACGATGTAACCGATCGCCAGCAGGTCGAGGTCGCCGTCGCAGTTCGTCCGAAGGGCGTCGACGAGTCCGAAGCCCGGGCCGAAGGCCGGGACCGGGTAGTCGGTCGTCGCCAGGATGTTGTCATTCGGATCGGCCGGAGACAGCGGGAACACGCGGAGGAAGCCGTCCGCATTCGGGTACACCGCGCCGCCCGCGCGCTGACACACGTCGAAACCGACGGTGTCGCCCGAGGCCGGCAGGATTCCCCCGAGGACGTCCGACATGCGCATCGCCTGAACGTCGAAACCGGTCAGGGCGATGTTGAAGTCGAGAACCAGGGTGGACTGACGGTCGAACACGTTGACGTGGGCGATCATCGGCGCCGAGGAGGCGTTGGCGATCGTCACGATCGTGTCGCGGGCTCCGATACCGGTGTTGTTGAGCTCTCCACCGGGACCGTAGCTGACCTGGAAGTACGGGACGAGCAGCGTCGCAGCCGGACGCTGGTCGACCGTGCACGTGATGGCGGACGCCGAGCTCGCAATCGCAAGCACGGCGACGATCGCCAGGCACGTCAAGAGAGTTTTCTTCATTGAGATCTCCTCATTACGGTTGATTCTTCGAAAACACACGATCGAGATTTCCTTCCCTCGAACGATCCCATCACCTCCCGCACTTTTGATTTATTTACACCCGTAAAAGCTGATTGCTGTTCCAGATGGGAGCCCGGCGGCTCCCGGATAAAAAGGATGATCGCCCCCGAATCCCGGAGAGTCAAGGGAAAAAACCCGTTTTTATGCTCCCCGGTCATAAAACCGAATTCAAGGCATGCCGCCTCAGCGCTTTGGGACGTTCCGGAAGACGGACCAGCCTCCCTTGACCGTAGGGTCCGTGGACGTCACCGTTTTCGACACGACGACGTCGAGCCGGCCGTCGCGATCGAGATCGGCGAGGCGGACGGTCTGCCCGGGCGATGCCAGGACCGGCTCCTGCTCCTCCGGGATCTCGACGAAGGCTCCCCCCGCCTGCTGGATGAGGATTCGGACGCGCTGGCGGTCGTTGTCCAGGAAGACGACGTCGTCGAGCCCGTCGCCGTCGAGGTCTCCCATCGCCAGCCCGTACACGCTCGTCTTCGGATCCTTCTTGCGCCAGAGGCGATAGCGCTTCCACTCCCCGCCCTCGAACGCGTAGAGCGTGACTGCGCCCGCCCGCGCGTTCTCGGGGACGTTCGTGGCCATCAGGATCGAGTCGGCGAACGCCGGCGCGCCGTTCTTCCCGAATCTGCCGGGCGCCGTCGCGAAGTGGTACGAGTAGATCTCGATCGCCGGAAACGAGACGGGCGCGAAGGTGCCGTCGCCCCTGGACTTCCAGAGGAGCGTCAATGCCCCCGTGTAGTGGCTGCCGGTCAAGACGTCCTGCCGTCCGTCGCCGTCGTAGTCCCAGGCGTTCAGGCAGTTCGAGTAGAAGCCGCCGACGATCCCCTCCTTGAGGTGCTGCCAGCCCTTCTCGCGGCCGAGGAACTGGTAAACGCGGACCTGCATCTTGTCGACGGACTGTCCCGGCTCCTGTTCGGCTCCGTCGCGGGAGGCCACCAGGTCCAGCTTCCCGTCCCCGTCGGCGTCCAGGAGGACGACCGCCTGCGACGAGAAGTCCCGCTTCGGCAGGCCCGTCCGGACGACCGTGAAGCCACCCTTGCCGTCGCCGAAGAGCGACACGAGGCCGGCCCCGTGCGACGCGCTGACGACGTCCATCTTTCCGTCGCCGTCGATGTCGCCGACCGCGACGCCGCCGTAGTCGATCGAGAACCGCTTGAGCGCCGCGCCGTTCTCCGAGAAGGTGAGCGGCCACAGCTTGAAGTGACCGCTTCCGTCGCCGATCCAGATCTTCAGGTCGCCGTCGCCGAGGCGGGCCGGAGGCGAAACGATGTCCGGGATGCCGTCGCCGTTGACGTCCGCGATCCGGAAGGACGCGCGCCACATCCCCGCCTCCGGAAGGCCCGCGTCCGGGACGGCCTGCAGCGCGAAGCTGGAAGGCGCCCTCGGGGGCTCCAGGTCCTCGAAGTCCGACAGCGGGACGGCGGAGGTCACCCGCGGAGGAGGACGCGTCGAGTCGTGCGGCTGCTGGGCCGGTGCGGCGGCGCTCTTGGCGGCCACCTCCTCGCGGACGGGCTTGGCGATGCTGATGTAGTAGTACTCCTCGTCTTCCTTGAAGAACTCGATCGGCTGCGCGATCAGCGGGTGCTTGACGTGCCGGTCGTCGACCTTCAGATACCGGTTCTTCGGCAGCCGCTTGATGTACCCCGTCTCCGTCTCCTCGACGATGTCGGGATCGGTGCGCGAGAGCACCTTGGTGGGGTCCGGCGGCGGCGCGGCCTCGGCGGCCGGCGCGGACGCCTTCGCCGGCGGGGCCGCGGGCTTCGGCGACGGGTGAGATGTCGAGCAGGCGGACGCCGCCAGCAGGAGCAGGAGAGCGAACCTCTTCACGTGGCCTCCCATGAGACGGGTTTCAGGTCCAGGTCCAGGTTGTCAGGAAAGCGGGGCCGAGCGGAGAACCCCTTCCAATCCGTCTTTATTCACGATGCGCGTCAGATCAGATCGGCGAAGTGCGGACGCGCCCGGGCAAACAGCGCAGCCCCCGCGGCCGCCGAGAGCAGGGAAAACACCGTCAGATACAGCACGGACGAGGGCGGCGGAGCGGCGTGCAGCGAGAACGCCCGGCGGAACAGGTCCACGAGGTGCGTCAGCGGGTTCGCCTCGATGAACGGGCGCATCCGCGGCGGCACCAGCGAGAGCGGATACACGATCGGCGTCGCGTAGAACAGCACGGTCAGCACGATTCCAATCGCATGCACCGTGTCGCGCAGGAACGCCGTCATCGTCGCGGCAATGCACCCGATCCCGAACGCGAGCAGCGTCTGGAGGAGCACCGCCGGAATCAGGAGCAGCAGCCACACGGGCTGGAGGTGCCCGAGCGCCGCCACGTAGACGGCGAACACGGCCAGGGCGACGAGCTCGTTGACGACGGCGGCGAGCACGACCGAGAGCACGAGGGTCTCGACGGGGAACACCGTCTTCTTGACCATGGAGGCGTTGTCGACGAGCGACGACGCCGAGCGCGAGATTCCCTCCTGCACCGCCATCCACGGCAGGAGCGCGGGCAGCAGAAACTCCGGGAAGCTCGAAAACCCGGCCTCCACCGGAACGCGCAACACGAGCGAGAAGACGACCGTGTAGAGGACCATCCAGAGCACCGGGAGGGCGAACGCCCAGAGCAGTCCGAGCGAGGAACCCGAGTACCGGGCGCGGACGTCCCGCACGACCATCTCCTTGAGCAGGAAGGCCTTGGAGGAGAGCGATCGGGCTTGCGGCGACATCTTGCGAAGGGCACGCATTATAGGCGAGATCTATGTTTTAATAGCATTTCCGGAAAAACAGATGTCCTCTCATTCCCCACGCAAGGTCGCTCTCGTCGGCTCGCGCATCCGCGAGCTGCGCAAGGGCCGACACCTCACTCAGACCGAGCTGTCCGAGAAGATCGGCGTCGCGCAATCCGACCTCTCGCGCATGGAGCAGGGCGAGTACAAGGTCGGGCTCGACACGCTCTTCAAGATCCTCCAGGTGTTCGACCTCAAGATGGCCGAGTTCTTCGAGGAGACGGAGACGCCGGCGGAGCGCGACGCGCGCGACATCGCCGGTGAGATCAAGGCGCTCTCGGACGAGGCCCGCCAGGAGATCCGGGACTTCGTGCTCTTCAAGAAGCAGCAGGAAGGCACCCAGGTGACGGACGACACCACCGCCCGGGAAGAAAAGCCTTGAGCCGTCCTGACGGTCGCCTAGAATGATCGAGTCCATATCGTGACCGACCCGATGAGCGATCGCCGAAAACACCTCGAATTCCTGCGCAAGACCGCGAAAGACGCGATCTGGAGCGGAGACTACGAGCGCGCGTTGACGCTCTACGAGGACGGCCTCGCGCTCGCGCGCTCGTGGAAGGACCGGGACCTCGAGGACCTCTTCACGTGCAACCGCGCGACGACGCTGCTCGAGATGGATCGACAGGACTTCGACCTGTCCCGCCTGAAGGAGATCGTCCTTCGCTCGCCGGGCAGCTCGAACGCGGTGCTCGCGTCGTACGCGTCCGCGCACGCGCACGAGGTCCGCGGCGAGTACGGCAAGGCGAGCTTCTACGCCCAGAGCGCGCTGCAGAAGAGCCGCGAGCTCGGGCTCGAGGAGTGGACCGCCGCGTCCCTGAACCTCGTCGCGAACCTCGAGCTCCACGAGAGCCGCTTCGCCGAGGCGCGCGACCTGTTCCAGGAGTCGCTCGAGGCGTATGAGTCGAAGGGCGAGGGACAGTCATGCGAGGCCGCGGTCGTCAGCGACAACCTCGGCTACTGCCACATCGCGCTGGACGCGCTGACCGTCGGGCTCCCGCTCGTCCACCGGTCGCTGTCGGTGCTCGAGAGCCTCGGCTCGCGCCAGGCGATGGACTACCCGTGCCTCGACCTCTGCTTCGCGTCGCTCAAGCTCGAGCGGCCCGAGGAGGCGGAGAGCTGGGGCGTGCGGGCCCTGTCCCTCGGCAAGGAGTTCGGCCGCAACGACGTCGTGAAGAACGCGCACTACCTGCTCGCGGAGACGTACAGCGAGATGGGTCGCGAGGACAGCGCCGAGGAGCACTACGAGGCGCTCGCGAACTACTACCCGAACTTCCCCGCGCTGAAGAACTACCTCCACCAGATCAGCCTCATGGGCCTGATCAACCTGAGGGCATGATGCGCCGCACCCTGCCCTCGCTCGCGGTGCTGGCGATCGCGGCGCTCCTGGCGCTGCCGGCGGCGGCGTTCGCCCTCGAGGAGCACGCGCTCCTGACCTCCAGCGGCACGCTCCACACGGTGCGAGCCGGCCGCGCGGTGGACCTCGGCCTCGAGAACCTCGCGCAGTCCCCCGAGAACAACATCGTGGAGTGGACCGCCGTCTCGCAGGACGGGACCACCGTCACGGCCATCATCCCGGGCACGGACTCCTCCGCCGTCAAGCGCGGCATCGATGCGGCGTTCGACGAGCAGACGCAGACACTCGTCCTGCTCTGGACCGAGGACAACTCCGGCTACACGCAGATCCGAGTCGGCGTCGAGCGCGAGGGCGCGTGGACCAACTCGGGCCTGCTTCCCAACCAGGGCATCTCCAAGGCGTTCAACCCGCGCATGGTGATCTCGCACCAGCCGGTCTTCCACCTCGACGACAAGGACGTGCCGGTCTGGACGACGCGCTCGACCCTCGCGATCGTGTGGTGGGAAGAGGCCCAGATCGGCCAGGCGCGGTTCGCGACGCTGGCGCTCGACGAGAACCAGTTCGACCCGGCCGGGCTGACGGCGTACGACCTGCCGGGGCTGCTCGGAAGCTCCGGGGACGTCTCGTACGACGGCGTACCCTCCGGCGCGTACCTCTATCCCGCTCTGCAGGCCGACGGCCTCGGCGGCGGTCTCGTGGCCGCGTTCGCGGATCTCCACGACCAGCTCGAGAAGGTCGTGAAGATCGGCTTCCCCGAAGACCAGGGCAAGCCGACCGAGATCGGCAACGTGAAGTGGCAGCGCCGCCACATTCCGATCGTCGGCGTCGCGTTCTCGGGCGGGCTCGCGAGGATGACCCCGAGCCTCGCGCTGAACGCCTGGGGCGACCTCACCGTCGGCACGTCGGTCGGCGCCGGCTACGTCCCGACCGTCTACTGGCGCGACGGCGCGGCGCTCAAGTACACGCGCCCCGAGGGCACGGACTGGGCGCCCGTCCGGGCCATCGGGATCGACGACGTCATGACCTACGACAAAGCGCTCTCGCTCGTCGTCTCGATGGGTGAGCGCCGCTAAGCGCTCCCGTCCGCGTCCCGACTCGCCGGCGACTCCTCCTTCCGCTCCCCCGCGACTGCGCTCGGATTCCATATCGGCCGTCGTCCGGGGATCCGAATGCATTAGCCGCGGCTAATACGTCCGAATTCCGCCCGCCTCTCATAGACTCGCGTCGCCACGACAAGGAGGATCCATGGCGCTTCTCTCCGTCGGCGACAAAGCCCCCGGTTTCCGGACCACCGACCAGGACGGCGAGCCGGTCTCCCTGTCCGACTTCAAGGGGAAGAAAGTCGTCCTCTACTTCTACCCGAAGGACGACACGCCCGGCTGCACGACGGAGGCCTGCTCGTTTCGCGACGCGTGGCCGAAGCTGCGCCGCAAGAAGGTCGAGATTCTCGGCGTCTCGGTCGACGACGCGAAGTCGCACCGCAAGTTCGCCGACAAGTACTCGCTTCCGTTCACCCTCCTGGCGGACACCGACAAGAAGATCGTCAACGACTACGGAGTGTGGGGCGAGAAGTCCATGTACGGGCGCAAGTACATGGGAACGAACCGGGTGACCTACCTGATCGACGAGAAGGGAAAGATCGCCGCCGTGTGGCCGAAGGTGAAGGTCGCCGATCACGTCGAAGAGGTTCTCGAAGCGATCGAGCAGGGCTGAGGCTCGGATGGCGACGCTTCTCGATCGGGTGCGACGCATGATCTCCGGCGAGGAACCCCCTCCGGCCGTCGCGACGCTGATCGGCTTCCGCGTCGTGTCCGTCGAGCCCGGCCGCACCGTCTTCGAGATGGACGCCGGCGCCCGTCACGCGAATCCGATGGGAACTCTTCACGGAGGAATCCTCTGCGACCTCGCGGACGCGGCGATGGGAATCGCGTTCGCCTCGACGCTCGAAGAGGGCGAGTCCTTTACGACGCTCGAGCTGAAGATCAACTTCTTCAAGCCCGTCTGGAACGCGAAGCTGCGCGCCGAGGCGGGCATCGTCAAGCGCGGGAAGACGGTCGGGATGACGGAGTGCGCGGTCACCGACGAGGCGGGGAGCCTGGTCGCAAAGGCGTCGAGCACGTGCATGGTGCTGGCGGGCGAAAAGGCGACGGGGAGATGAGGGGATGGAGCACCGGGAATTGAGAATTCGAAATTGAGAGAGGGAGCCTAGTTCGCCGCGGGACTCGCGCGCTGCCACCGCGCTCCATGAGGGCGGGCCCCCCTCACCCCAACCCTCTCCCCCCGCTCGCGCGTGGGGAGAGGGAGTGGATCTCAGAGCCCTTTCGGCAAATCCGCTCTCACGTCCCCCTCGTAGAGGCCGTCCAGCAGCGTCGCCGCGTCCTCGCCCGCCCGCGTCAGCTGCTTCGGAATCATCACGCGCACCGAGTAGATGTGATCCCCCGCGCCGCCCGTGCGGGGGTCCTTGACGCCCTTGCTGCGGAGACGGAAGCGCTGGCGCCCCTGCGTGCCGGGAGGGATCTTGGCGCGCATCGTTCCGTGGATCGTCGGCACGTCGATCTCCGCGCCGCCGTACGCTTCCTTCACGGTGACGGGGACGATCGCGTGGATGTCGTTGCCCTGCCGCTCGAAGTACGGATGCGGCGCGACGCGGACCGTGACGTAGAGGTCGCCGGCCGGACCCCCGTTGCCTCCGGGCCCTCCCTTGCCCGGCACGCGGATCGTGCCGCCGTCCTCGGTGCCCTCCGGGATCTTGATGCGCACGCGCTCGGATTCCGCGACGACGCCCTCGCCGTGACACGTCGCACACCGGGTCTTGCCCGTGCGCCCGGTTCCGCCGCACGTCGGGCAGGTCCGCTCCCGTCTCAGGGACAGCGAAGCGGTCCCGCCGAGGACGGCGTCGCGGAACGGGACCTCGATCTGCCCCCGGAGCTCCTCGCCGGGCTGGGGACCGGCCGGGGCTCGGCGCCCGCCTCCGAACAGGTTGCCGAACAGGTCGCCGAGGTCCCCGCTCTCGAAGTGGACCCCCTCGAACGGTCCCCCTCCGCCGCCGAACCCCGGGCCCCGCCCGCCCCCTCCGAAGCCGCCGAACCCGGCTCCTCCCGCCCCTCCCGCGCCACGAGGGTCGAATCCGTGGCCGGGGCCCGCATGCCCGAAACGGTCGTAGGCCCGCCTTTTTTCGTCGTCCCGGAGCACTTCGTAGGCCTCCTGGACCTCCTGGAACCGCTTCTGGGCGGCCTTATCGCCCGGATTGACGTCCGGATGGAGCTTTCGGGCGAGGCGCCGGTAGGCCTTCTTGACCTCGGTCTCCGAGGCCCCTTTCGGGACCCCCAGGACCTCGTAGTAATCCCGCTTCGCCATGCCGGCGCGGCATTATAGCGACGCCGAAATTAAGCCATTGACACGGGAGGAGAGACTAATATTATTAGTCGTAACCTGCTAAGTCTCTAATCTTATAAGGCACAAAAACGCCTCATGAGCATCGACGAAATCGATCTTCGGATCCTGGACATGCTCCAGCGCAACGGGAAGCTGTCGCAGGCCCGGATTGCGGGCGCCGTGGGTCTCACCACTCCATCTGTCAACGAACGGATCAAGAAGATGGAGCGCCACGGCATGATCCGCGGTTTTGTCGCGCTCCTCGACCACGAAAAGATGGGATTCCCGCTGACCGCCTACGTGGACATCGCTCTCGAGCATCCACGTTACGAAAAGGGATTCGTGGACGAGCTCGAGAAGTTGCTCGGAGTCCAGGAGTGCCACTTCCTGGCCGGTGAGTTCGCATACCGGCTGAAGGTGAAGGCCGCCGACACCGCCTCGCTCGCCGACTTCCTGCAGCGCCGCATCCTCGCGATCAAAGGCGTGACCCGCATGCAGGCGCAGATCTCGCTGTCCTCGAAAAAGGAATCGACGCTGCTGCCGCTGATGCCCGAGCGGAACGACAAGGAACCGAAGCCCTAGTTCCCGCTTCCCGCTTCCGGTTCCCGCTTCCCGCTTCCGTGACTCTCGTCACATTCGCGCGCCCACCGGTTCACGCCTCCGGTTTGCGTTTCGCGCGGCGGGCGTCCTAGAACCTCCAGGTCGCTCCGAGATCCGCGTTCACGAACTGCCGGTGAGGGTGCGCCGAGATGTTGTGGTAGATGAGGCGCAGGTCGATCCCCACGTTCTTCGTCACTCGGAAGTCTCCCTCCGCCCCCGCGTGCCAGCCGAAGACGGTCTCGTGGACGTCCGCGAGGCTCGCGTATGCCGGTAGAACCGCGTCGGGCCGGATCCCGTAACCCCCGATCCCACCCACGAGCCCGGAGGAGAAGAAGCCCTCCCAGAAGTGGTACGAGACACTGACGATTCCATACCCGATCCGCTCGTCGAGCTCCGGCACGGTGGTCGAGCCCGTCGGCGTCTCGACGATCGCGCCCGACGCCGTCTGCTTCGTCATCATCGACCCGTAGGTCAGGCGGAGGTAGACCTGGTCCTCCATCCTGTATTCGAACCAACCCGTCACCTCTCCCCACTTGAACCCGTCGAGGTGGGCGTCCGCGCTCACGTCGTTGATGGTGCCGGCGGAGGCTCCGAACCCGAACTGTTGTGCCCGCGCGACCGACGGCGCGGCGGCTCCTCCGAGCGCGAGAGCGAGCCCGAGAACGATGACGTTTCTTCGCACGAATCCTCCCCCGTTGGTCAGGCGTCACTGTAGCAGGCCCGCCCACGAGACCGGCCATCGCGGCCGGCTTTTCCCGGGCCGGCGCGGGCGGCCCTCCTCCGACAAACGCTAGAATCCCGCCGCTTGCGTTGTACGGAGCCGGACGCCTCGGCGCGGAGGGAGAGCTCGAGTCGGTGGGCGCTCGCGCGCGCCGCGGCGCGATTCGTCTTTCCCTCCACGTGTCTCGCGTGCAGCGCGCGCGAAGCGGACGAGTTCTTCCGCGGCGGCGTCTGCGCGGAGTGCTGGGACCGGCTGCCCCTGCCGGAGCCCGCCACGGAGCGCTGCGCGCGGTGCGATGAGACCCTACCCGCCGCGCCGGCGGTCTCCGAGTGCGGGAGATGCCTCCTCGATCCGCCCGCGTTCGAACGGCTGCGCGCCGCGGCGCCGTATCGCGCAGCGGCGCGAGACATCCTGCTCGCGTTCAAGTTTCGCGGCGCGGACTACCTCGCCCCCCGGATGAGCGAGGCGATGCGAGAACGGCTCGGAGACTGCGCCGCGGACGAGATCGTCGCCGTGCCGGCGACCGTGAGGGCTCGGAGGGCGCGGGGCTACCACCCCGCCGGCGCCCTCGCCGCCGCGCTGGCGCGCTCGCTGCGCATCGACCTGGCGCGCGGCCGGGTCGTGAAGATCCGCGAGACGGAGGTCCAGAGCCGCCTGCCGCTGGCGGAACGCTCGCGCAACGTGCGCCGCGCCTACGCGGTGCGCGGTCGGCCGGCGCGGCGCGTGCTGCTCGTCGACGACGTGGCGACGTCGGGGGCGACGGCCCGCGAATGCGCCCGCCGCCTGGCCGACGCGGGAGCGGAGTCGGTGACCGTGTGGTGTTTCGCCCGCGCGTCGCGCGCGGACGTCGAGCCGGAGATCGCATGAACCCAGTGAATCGCGCGATCGTCGCCACGCTCCCGCTGGTGCCGAAGGCCATCGTTCGCCGCATCGCGTCCCGTTACGTGGCGGGCGAGACGCTCGACGAGGCGCTCGCCACCGTGGCGAAGCTCAACGCGGAAGGATGCATGGCGACGCTCGACGTCCTCGGCGAGGACGTGACGCGCCGCGAGGAGACGGAGCAGACCGTCGAGGCATACGCGCGAGCGCTCCAGGAGATCGCCGCGCGCCGGCTGGACTCCAACATCTCGGTCAAGCTCACGGCGCTCGGGCTGAAGCTCGACCCGGCCGAGTGCCGCCGGCAGTTCGGACGGATCGTCGACGCGGCGAGAAGCCAGGGCATCTTCGTGCGCATCGACATGGAGGACTCCTCCGTGACGGAGGAGACGATCCGCATCTTCCTCGAGTTCCGCGAGCGATACGAGAAGACCGGGCTGGTCCTCCAGGCGTACCTGCGCCGCACCGCCAGCGACGCGCGCCGGGCCGCCGCCGTCAAGGCGAACGTGCGCGTCTGCAAGGGCATCTACGTGGAGCCGCCGCAGATCGCGTTCCAGGACCCGGACGAGATCCGCGACAGCTATGCGGCGACCGTCGATTTCCTGATCGACGCGGGCTGCTACGTCGGGATCGCGACCCACGACCCGCTTCTCGCGGAGCGCGCCCGGGTGACGATCGCCTCCCGCAAGCTGCCGCGCGAGGCCTACGAGTTCCAGATGCTCCTGGGCGTGGCGGGCACTCTGCGCCGGCGGCTCGTCGCGGAGGGTCACCGGCTGCGCGTCTACGTGCCGTACGGCGACGCCTGGTACGCCTACTCCGTGCGGCGTCTCAAGGAGAACCCCTCGATCGCGGGACACGTGATCCGCGGGATCCTGACGGGCGGAAATTAGGGCCGCCTCGGGCTGCCCGGATCCGAGCTCCCGGAGCGCTCGAAACCCCGACCCACACCCCGGCTGGCCCGGGTTCTGCACGGTCCGCGGGAATGGTCCCCTGGTCCCCACGAGTCCCATCCCCGTCCCCTTTCGGGGACTCTCCTGCCCGGCCGGGGGGAGAATCGCCCCGGATGAGGGGGCTCAGAAGTTCCTCAACGGGTGGCAATTGACACGGCAGGAATCTATACTCCGCAGTTGGATAGATCGGCCCTGGTTATGAAACGGCGCAACGTCGCAACCGCGCTTTCGTTTCTGTTGCTCGCAACGGCAAGCGGGACGATCCTCGCCCGGACGCCCGAGCCCGCGCCGCCGATCTCCGGTGTCGTGCGTCACCTCGAGACCCCCGTGGCCGGGGTCCTCGTCATCCTCTACAACCTCGCCGACACCTCGCTGACGCGCGTGCGCACGTCGGAGGACGGCACGTTCGTCCTCGCGTCGGCTCCCGCCGGCGTCTACGACCTGATCGCCTACAAGCGCGGGTTCGAGCCCGCGCTGCAACGCCTGTGGCACCAGTCCGCCGCCGACCAGGTCTCCGCGGTCGCGATCGAGCTCCGGACGAAGGGCGCGAAGGCCGCTCCGGCCGCGGCGCCGACGTCGATCTGGGAGCTGCGCGAGAAGCTCCCCACGGACGTCCTGCGCGAGGTCGGCCTGAGCGTCGAAGAGGCGCCGCCGTCGGACATCGCGCCGGCGCCCGTCGCCGCCCAGACGGTGCCCGTTTCGAAGCTGCTCAA
>Ga0157374_10001785_pt1 | contig 18097 bp, 10 predicted proteins | sample M25metaG_FD_115308 | JGI IMG/M metagenome (GOLD analysis project Ga0157374, IMG submission 115308) | Miscanthus rhizosphere microbial communities from Kellogg Biological Station, Michigan, USA - M2-5 metaG | ecosystem: Host-associated > Plants > Roots > Rhizosphere > Soil | place: USA: Michigan...
CCAAGACCGGCAGCGTTCGATTCATTTGTTTCTGATTCGCCCGGGAAGGTTGAGGCGCTAACTGCGGGTGTGGATTGGATTTATATGGGCACCTTGCACCAGACCAATCCAGAAGCCGAACGATTCACGGAAAAATTGATTGTGGACGCGCCTTCGGCACGTGTGTTCTATGACGTGAACCTGCGAGATGGCCATTGGGATATCGCCCTGGTTCAACGGCTTTCCAGGCTCTCAACCGTAGTGAAGATGAATGAAGCTGAAGCAAAGCGGCTCTTCGAGGTGACCTATCCGGGTTCGAACTTCGGGCTTCAAGCGTTCTGCGAACTGTGGGCGAATACGCATGAAGTCGATGTCATGTGCGTTACGTTGGGAGATCGGGGCGCCTTTGTTTTCTCGAAAGGCGTTGGGAAGATAATTGCTGGGTTAAAGGTTCAAGTGCATGACACTGTTGGGGCGGGGGATGCGTTTTCAGCTGCCTTTCTCTATGCGTATCACCAAGGCTGGACTCTTACAGAAGCCGCGAGCTTTGGTAATGTGCTGGGTGCGCTTGTGGCGTCTCGGCCGGGAGCAGTGCCGCATTGGACCCTCGAGGAGATTCTGCCCCTGTTGCCTTCGGAGTCCACGATATCGTCACTCCTGACACCTGATGATTTGTTGGCGGATATTCGTTCAAGCTGAAGGACTGTCGGGTAGTGGCAACATGCAACATCGATGAGGATTTGAGCGCGGGGTATCGACCACCTTCGTGCTAGACAAAGTTTGAGAAATTTATTTGAGGTGTTCTATGACAAGGGGCTTTCAGGTAGCAGCACTTATCGGAATTTTCACGTTTTCCGGCAATGTAGTTCATGGACAGTCAGCCTTTGGGGCCGGGGAACACTGGGTCGCGACCTGGGCAACTTCTCAGGACATGGCTCCGACGACGCCAGACAGGCCGGTCCTGCCGCCGGACATGAAGAGGCCAGACTTTCAAAACATGAAAGGGGTCAAGCGGCCTTCTCCTAATATTCCAACCGGAGTTGAAAATCAGACCGTGCGAATGGTCGTGCATTCAAGCATCGGTGGCGGACGGATGTGCATTGAACTGGCGAACGCATTCGGCAAGAGTTCCGTATCGGTGGGGAGCGTGCATGTCGCGGCGGCATCTGCCGGCGGCGCTATCAATAGCGGCACCGATCGGCCGCTGACCTTCAGTGGTAGAGAAAGTTTTGAGTTGCGGCCGGGGGCGATCGTGGTCAGCGATCCTGTTGATTTTGATCTCAAGCCGATGTCCGATCTTGCGGTTTCGGTCTTTGTGGTGAAGGGGGAGGGGATTCCGACGAACCATACACTCGGCCTGCACAGCTCCTATATAACGAAGGGGGATACGACATCCTCTGCGTCGCTGCCTGAGTCGACGACGACAACTGCTTACCTATGGCTTCGCAGCATCGATGTAGCGGCGGGCGATCGCGATTTTGGTATTGCGTGCCTCGGAGACTCAATCACGGATGGGTTCAAGACTACCGTGGATGCCAACCAGGCGTGGCCGACACTGCTTGCGAAACGGTTCAGCGAACTGAAGGGCGGGGCTCGGGTAGCCGTTCTTAACCAAGGCATCTCAGGTAATCAGGTCTTGCGCGATGGTGCCGGCGTTAGCGCGCTGGCGAGGTTTGACCGCGATGTTCTGAGTGAGCCTGGGGTGCGGTGGGTTATTTTGCTCGAAGGCATTAACGACATCAATATCCATGGCCAGATTACGGGTGAAGGCGGATTGGTGGCGGAAGATTTGATCGGTGGCTACAAGCAAATCATCGCACGTGCGCACATGCAGAACATCAAAGTCGCCGGTGCGACGTTGACACCCGATGCGGGCGTTTGGCTGGCTGGGCCGGTGGGTGAGGCTACGAGACAAAAGGTGAATGAGTGGATCAGAACAAGCAAATCGTTCGATGCAGTAATCGATTTTGATGCTGCCACGCGAGACCCGTCGGATCCGACCAGGCTTCTGACAAAATTCGACTCGGACGATCACATCCATCCGAACGATCCTGGAAACGCGGCGATGGCTGATGCTGTGCGTCTGAAGGACTTTTTGTCGAATGCAAAATAGAGCGGCGGTCGGTGCAGGGCCACGAAGAGTGGCCACTTCACCGATTTTTGGAGGTTGGGGCGGGTCCGCAGGATTTTCGGACCACGAGTTCGCATCCCAGCAGTATGTCTCTTGGAGGTAGTCCCGGGTCTTCGATGCGATCGAGCATAGCCGATAAGGCCATCCTTCCAATCTCGCGGCAGGGTTGACGCTCGGTTGTGAGGGGTACGGGCAAGAGGCGCGCATAATTCACGTCATCTACCCCGACGATTCGAATATCCTCGGGGATCCGCCGCCCAATGGCTATCAATGTGTGCATGAGTTGGCCAGCGGTGAGGTCATTTGCACAGAGGAATCCGTCGGGGCGATCGGCTTCGAGGATCGAACGTATAAGTTGCTCGTCGGCTGCGTCGCCAAATCGAACTACGCCTTCCGCCCCGTGCGAGTTTGAGGCTACGGCTTCTCGAAAGCCGGCCGCACGTGCATCTACTGTAGGTGCCGAGTTCGGCCTGGCGAAACAAACGAGGCGCTTCGCTCCACATGCAATCAGGTACGCGGCGGCGTGGTATGCGGTACGCCGATTGTCGATTCCCACCAGGTCGTACCGGCTGCGCTTTGGGTAAGGCTCGACACAACGGTCGAGCAAAACAACCGGAATGCCAGCTTTGTCGAATGCGTCCGTGATCCGACGGTTTGCCTCAAACCGCGTTGAGCTATATTCAACCGGTGCAAAGAAGACGCCAGAGACCTTCCGCGTAATGTAGTGCTGGCATAAGTGCTGGGCGACTTCATCCCTTTCCTTGTCCTCAGCATCCGCATTGTTACCCCAAAGTAAGGAATGGTGCATGGCGTGTGGAGCTTCCATCATGCCCTGGCAAATGGCGCCGAAAATCTCGGTTTGGCCAAGTTCCGGTATGAGAAGACCAAACAAGTGGCTACCTGGGTCACTCTTTGCGGCTACGAAGGTGCCCGACCCAACTTTGCGGCTGACGAATCCATGCAGCTTCAACTCCTGCATTGCTCGGATGACGGTCATTCGCGAAACGTCGAAGCGTCGCGTTAGTTCGCCTTCGCTGGGCAAACGGTCTCCGGGCTTATACCGCCCTGAAGAGATATCTTCCCGAAGCTTCTCAAAAATTTCGTGGAACTTTTTATTGGCCACCGATCCCTCGTGATGCTTCCGTCAGCGGCTAGTATATATATAGCTTATATCCATTTCAAGCTGATCCGGTTGACCGTTGTTGGGGAGATTTGCGCTAAATTGCTTGCTCTGCTGCTCAGCCATCTAGACTATTTGGCAGTTCGAGCATCACGGGCAGGACGGCGCGAACATGTGCTGCAGGCTGCGCGAGGGGGAGCTACTAGCTGATTTTCAGTTTACGTTGGAGTTCTTCCAAAGAGACTCTCTTGGTTTCTGGAAAGAAGATGAATACGATCACCGCTTGAAGAACCATCATCGCTGCGAAAAAGACAAAAGGATATGCGCCTGACCGGGCGGCAATCACTGGAAATATCAGAGAAAGTATTGCATTCATGATCCAGTGTGTTCCGGACCCGAGGCTTTGTCCTTTGGCCCTGACGCGAGTGGGGAATATCTCACTTATATATACCCAGATGACGGCGCCCTGCGAGATTGCGAAGAACGCGATGTAAGTAACGAGTGCCCAAACCAGCAGCGCCTTGTGCTGTTGCGTTGCGAAGATGACTGCGACAGCCGCGAGAGAGATAGCTGTGCCAACAGAACCAATCAGCAACAGGGTCTTGCGACCCACCCGGTCGATAAGTGCCATACCTGCGAGTGTGGCTACGAGATTCATCGCACCAATCGCTACGGCCTGGACATTGCCCGAGACTCGGGTGAACCCAGCAGCGGCGAAGATGTCGTTCAAGTAGTAGAGAATGGCGTTGATCCCGCTCAACTGGTTGAAAGCTCCGATAGCAATCGCTAGACAAATCGGTGTCGCATAGCGGAGTTTGCCGGCGCTCATTTCGAAAAGTGATGCCCGCTTCTGGTTTTGTTCCATATGCAGGGAATCGCGAATGTCCGCCAACTCCGCTTCAGAGTTGGGAGTGCCCATGAGTCGCAGAACTTCCAGAGCTTCGTCCAGCCGGTCCTGCGTCGTGAGCCAGCGAGCACTACGCGGAATGCCGAAAAGCAGGCCAAAGAAAACGAGAGCGGGTATAGCAGCGATCCCTAGCTCGAAACGCCATTCATTTGCGCCGAGATTCTTTAGGCTAATGAGGTAATTGGATAGGTAGGCGAGTAAGATTCCGGCGACGATATTGATTTGAAAAGTACCCACAAGGCGGCCACGAATGCGTGGAGGCGCTAGCTCCGCGATATAGACCGGACCGAGGACGGAGGAACCCCCAATACCAAGTCCGCCGATGAACCGAGCCATCAGGAGGAAGCTCCATCCAGGTGCAAACGCGCAGCCAATCGCCGAGAAGATGTAGAGGATGGCCGTCAAACGCAACATTTCGCGAGAGCCATAACGCTGACCGAGAGTCCCGGAGAATATAGCGCCGATCACCGTCCCGAACAGGGCGATGGAAACCGTAATCCCCAGTTCATTGTGCGAAAGCGAGTAGGCCCTGGTCAGCCCCTGGGTGGTTCCCGAAATGACGGCGGTGTCGAAGCCGAAGAGAAGGCCACCGAGCGCTCCTACAAACGTGCTGCGCAGAACGTATTTATTGATAGACAAAAATTCCTCCTGGGAAGCGAAAAGACGCGAAAAATCCTGGAACTGCTGAAAACTGAGTGCTGCGTTGGCGTAAGGCGTCTAACTTCCGCTGATCAGGTTTCGTAGATACTCTGCTCCGCTGAAAGCAAGGTCTTCCGGAGAAGCTTTCGGATCGGGGGCCATGGCGCCAAAGGAGTCAGGCTCGTTCGGAGAGTAACCAAACCCTTCGATCGTCAGATAGCCCTCGTAGCCGATTTGTTGCAATGCGGCGATGATTTCGGCGAAATTCACATCACCCGTACCGAGCAATCCTCGATGGTCCTCACTCATATGAATGTGTTTGCAATCCTTGCCAAGCAATCGCACTGCCAGGGCCGTATCTGTTTCCTCGATACTCGCGTGGAATGTATCTACGGTGACGCCGATGCGCGGATGGTTAACGGCCTCACACAGGAGCTTTGCCTCCGCTACGGTATTCAAGAAACAGGTCTCCGAGCGGTTGACAGGCTCAATCGAGAGCGTAGTGCCATAGTTATCAAGCGTTTCACCAACAGACCGAAAACATTCCACCGCCCAGCTCATTTCATTTTCGCGATTGCCTCGCCCAGGCAAGTATCCGTTTGGAGCAAAAACGGGCCCGCCCACCAGATGCGCACCGATTTGAGCGGAGACGTCGACACAGTCACGTAAATGAGCCAGGGCACGCTTCCGAAGGTCCCGGGCCGGACTGATGGGATTGATGTCCTGCGGCAGAAGAATGCAAACCGTGCAATCCAGACCGCTTGACTCGAACGCCTGGCGGAAAGCTCGGACGTCAATCGATCGGGGATCGACCATGGGGATTTCGAAGCCATCGAAGCCTCGGGCGCGAAGCATGGGCAGGAGATTAAGGTGTGATTGCCTGACAGTTGTAGTCCAGGCGAACGCGCTTATGCCAATCTTCACGAGTGAATTCCTTCTGAACGATTGGGGGCTTGATCGAAGGCCGATCGAATGAAAAAGCGATGGTCCGGGTTGGGGGGACATCGCATCAATGCAGCGATCTTCGGTTTACCTGACGGGACCAATAGTACGTCTGCGTTCGTCTCCCGGTGATTCAAGTTTGCGTCACCGGCGAATCTCCTCTTTAGCCTCATAAAAGCGTGGGAAAGTTGTACAGGTCTTGAAGCCAAGTTGTCAATTTGTTGTGTGTATGAGCGATGTAAGGCTTTACCAAACGTGTAGCGCGCCACCAGCCATCACGCTTCGAAACGGAGGATTCCGGTGCAGTTTTTCGTCCATGAGAGCGAAATCACCCGCCCGCCACACTATTAGCCTATATAGCTAAAATCTATATATACATATAACATTTCGCTTAAATTAGATAAATAGTTGACAAATACATAAGCGATTCATTACTAGTCTCTAGTGCAAAAGGGCGCGATTTTTCCGCTGCGGCGAAATGACGGTCGCAGACCGCGTGGTCGTATCAGTCAGGCTATTTCGGAAGGTCGGCGACGGAAAGGAATGCGAGAGATGACGAGAGCATTTGGTTGGAGTGGAGACAGAGAAATCTCGGCTGCCGCAACTGGCACACAATCAGACAGATCGACCGCCATCTACGTTTGTTTACGCGACCTCTTGTCTGCGGTTCTTATTTGGTTTGCGTTCGGCGCCCCTGTTCAAGCCCAAACGTCGACTGCAGACGTTCTTGGCACCGTCACCGACTCAAGCGGCGCTGTTTTACCGAACGCGACGGTCAGATTGATCGACACAGATACTAACGCCGAGCGCAGATTTCAGACCGGAAAGGATGGATCTTTCACCTTCACGTCTCTCAATCCGGGACCTTATCGGTTGATCATCGAGGCACCCGGGTTCAAGACGGTTACCGGCAACGACATCGTAATCGTTGCGGGCGATCGCCGTCGCCTGGACCGGGTGATGACGGTCGGCAGCGCCGATCAGACGGTGGAGGTGGTGAGCTCGACACCAGCCCTGCAAACCGACTCTTCAGCCCTTGGCAGTACTGTGACCCAGCGGTCTGTACAAGACTTACCGCTGAACGGACGTAATTACATTACTCTTACGCAGCTTGTCCCCGGCGCGAACGAGGGCACACCTAACGGGCTCGCCAGCGGCAATCGGCCGGACGATCGCCGGCAATCTTCGATCGTCTCTGTCAACGGTCAATCCGACGTGATCAACGACCAGATGATCGACGGCCAGGATAATAACGAGCGCCTCATTGGTACGATCGGAGTGCGTCCCTCGATTGACGCGATCGCAGAAGTTCGCGTGCTCACCAACAGCTTTTCCGCCGATTCAGGAAGGGCTGCCGGCGGTGTCATCAACATCATCACCAAGAGCGGAACGAACCAGTTCCACGGCAGCCTTTACGAATTCTTTCGCAACGACGTCCTGAACGCGTACGCCTATCAGTTCGGAGCTCACAACACGAAGCCCAAACTGCGTCAGAATCAGTTCGGCGGGAGTCTGGGCGGTCCGATCTGGAAGAACCGCACGTTCTTCTTCGGCGATGCTGAGTTCTTCCGGCTCATCCAGGGATCGGCCCCTTCTAATCTGATCGTGCCGACGCTCTACGAAGAACAGCATCCGGGCGATTTTTCCGACGTCATTCCGGCGACCTGCAAGACAGCAACAGGAGCCGACCCAACAACCACGCAGACTACAGGGTGTGTCTACGACCCGAACCCAGCCAACGCCGGCTACCTCACCGCGCCCCTGGCGGGCAATGTAGTCCCAAGCACTTTCATCGACCCCGTTGGGCTGGCTTACTTCAAGCTGTATCCGGCCCCTAACAATGGCACAAATACGTACACCGGCAGCCGCCCCAAGGCTCAGTCTTCAACCGTCTATGACATTCGCGTCGATCATAAGCTGTCGGCGAATGACTCGATGTTCGCCCGCTACACGGTCAACGATGTTTACACGACTGCTCAGCCAGCGCTACCTATCAGCAACGCGTTTGCCTCTACAATCGGTCCGATCGATCCACAATCGGGAGTTACGTTTGGCGTCGCGCCTCAACTGGCTCGCAATGCAGCGCTCACTTATCTCCACACCTTCACTCCCCAGTTGCTGATGACGCTGAGCGCGGGCTGGACGTATATCAACACGGACTCGCTGCCTTTGAACTATGGCCTGAATCCCAATACCGGCTTCGGCGAACCGGGCATCAACTTCAGTCCCGATACTTCCGGCCTTGGTACGGTTACACCGACCGGCGTAACTGGACTGGGCGGTGGCGGAAACTCCGTGCCGATTCACGATAAGGACAACACCTATCAAGTGAATGGACAGATGATTTACAACCGGGGTAATCACTCGATCAAGATCGGCGACGGGCTCATCCGTCGCATCGTACTGAATGGCCAGGATCAGTTTGGCGAAGGAACGTTCACATTTCAAGCTGGCCTGCCTGGTCTGCTGGAAGGTGTTTTCTCGAGTGTTCAGCGCGTGAACGGTCTGTATCCCCGTTATTACCAGATGTGGGAAGAGAGCGCTTATCTTCAAGACGACTGGCGTGTACGCCAGAACCTGACGCTCAACCTTGGCGTTCGCTACGATGTCTTCACGCCCTTCACTGAAAAATCCGATCGCATCTCGAACTTCGACCTGGTCGGTGATCGTCTGTTGATTGCCAACGTCAACGGCGTGTCCCGGACTGCTGGACTGCGAACGGACTACTCCAACGTTTCACCGCGGCTCGGTTTTGCCTATACGCCTGACAGAAGCACGGTCATTCGAGGCGGTTTCGGCCTGAGCTTCTTCCCTGACAATTATGGAGCCAATGCCAACCTTAAGAATGCGCCCTATGGTGCGACTTATGGCACCTGCTCATCCGTGACCTCGGCTTTGGGAAGCGCTGGATGCTCGCCGGCCTACACGCGCTTGAAGAACGGCCTTCCCTTGCCGTCCGCCAACCAGCCGACCGACCCTCTTAAACTTGTTGGCTCAATTCCCTCTGAACAATTGCCTGATACCCACTCCGGCGGGCTGGAACAATTCAATCTCACTGTGCAGCAGGAGTTGAAGGGTGTCACTATGACGGTTTCTTATGTCGGGCAACTGGGACGTCATCTGTTCAATACGTTCAACATCAATCGAACAGTCGATTCCAGCGGGCATGGTACTGCATGCTATACCGACGCCGATGCAGCTGCGCGCTGTTCAAAGTACACCAACGCAAACCGTGCCTACTACTCCATCCTGCCGGGCATTACAACAATCACGACGTTCCAGAGCTCCGGCGCGTCGAACTATCACGCGTTGCAGGCTTCACTCGAACGACGTTTTTCACACGGCTTTGGCTTCAACGCAAATACGACCTGGGCGCACTTGTTGGATAACTCCAATGAGTCCATTAGCGGCGGTGCAGGTGGAAACCATCAGGTAAATGAGACGGCTCATATCGATGACTATGGCAACGGCGACCTTGACATTCGCAATCGCATCGTCGTCACCGGAAACTATGCGCTGCCGTTCGGAAACGGGTCCCATGGCCTTCGGAGCCTTCTGATCGCGGGATGGAAGGCCAACATTATTAACGTGTGGTCCACGGGCCTGCCTTTCACCATCACCAATAGTTCGAATGTGAGTAACACAGACCCCGGGGGCGCAGCTGACAGAACCGACGTTGTAGGAAATCCGTTCGCTAACATCGTCGCGCATCCCGGAGTTTCAAATCCGCAATTTTTCAACTTCAGCGCCTTTGCACGGCAGACGACAGGCAAGATCGGAAACGAAAGGCGCAACCCCTATCACGGCCCCCACTATCGGCATCTGGACCTCTCCGTGTTCAAAGAGTTCACACTGCATAGGGAAGAAAAGCTTCAGTTCCGCGCGGAAATGTACAACGTGGCGAATCAGGCAAATTTTGGCAATCCTGTGACGTCGCTGGGTACAGCTGCGACCTTTGGTTCTCTTTCCGCCACGAGCGCGAACTATACGCCCAGGCTCGTGCAATTCGCTCTACGCTTTGAGTTTTGAGGATGAGCTGCACAGTGTCGCCTGCAATCCTGCGAAGCAACCCGGACAGATGTAAGGTTGCTGGATGAGGCGTTTCTTCAAAACGCTGGCGGGTATGCGGCCTTTGGCGTTGTAGCCTCTGTGAGGCAGTCATGACATCACCTGGTTGAAGGGATCACGAAGTATGACTAACAGAAGAAAGTTCGTCGAGTTGCTGACCTTGCTGCCGTTCTCGGTTCCATTTCTCGAGATGAAAGCTTATACGCAGGCGGCCAACCCTGCCGTGGCGCAGAGTTCGGGAAGGGCACTGGATCCAGCAGACGGCAGTCCCGTCGGCGGTCAACTACCCGATCAAAAATGGAAGGTACACGATCGGTCTCGGCCACAGGCGAGACAAGTTGTCCCAGGGCTACCCTTTGCAGAAGAACGTCCACCTTCAGATGCCATCGTTCTCTTCGATGGCAAGGATCTTTCGCGATGGATGACAAGGGGAAGGGACGGAAAGCTGAGTGAGCCGGACTGGAAGGTCGAAAACGGCTGTATGGAGCTTGTGCCAAAAGCAGGAAGCCTTGTTACCAAGGAGGCGTTTGGGGACTGCCAGTTGCATCTCGATTGGATGACGCCGACCGGAATGGACGCCTCGCGTCATGGCCAGAATCGCGGCAATAGCGGTGTCATTCTCATGGGTAAGTATGAGATCCAGGTACTTTCCTCCTACGATAACCCGACCTATGCTGACGGCGCAGCGGGGGCCATCTACGGACTCTATCCGCCCATGGTGAATCCATGCAGGCCGGAAGGCGAGTGGAACAGTTACGATGTGGTGTTCAAAGCTCCGCGATTCGAGGGCGACCAACTCAGGAAAGCGGCGTCGATCACACTCCTATTCAACGGCGTCATGGTGCATGATCATGTTGAGCTCCTTGGAAGTACCGTCGTATTACCCCTCGCCAAATACCAACCCCATGCGCCTGAATTGCCACTGATGCTTCAGGGGCACGATGGCCCAGTTCGGTACAAAAACATCTGGATCCGCCGTCTGATGGGATATGACGCATAACTGCTGCTGCCCTCATTGCGGGGAACTAGTTGGTGTTGTATTGCCACCAATGCATTTATTGGTAACAATTCTTCAACGGCTTTGGCAGTCGGACCACATAAGAATATTTGTGAGTTCCAAAACGATGTACAAGTCACTCGAAATGAAAAGGACGGCCGCAGACATGCGCATTAGATATATTGGCAGTTTTATATTGGCGATGGGCACCGTGGTCCCCTGTCTTTCCGCTCAAGCCGTGCCTTCCGGAAGTCTCAAGGTCGGCGCAGCTAAGACAGATATCACACCTTCTGCCGAAGAGCTGCCAAAGCAGTATCTCGGCGTGCTGGATCACCTTTATGCGCGAGCTATTGTGATCAACAACGGGCACTCCAGCGCCGCGCTTGTCTCACTCGACGCCGGTGGTATACCCAACGCATTGTGGAAGAATGTAACTGAACGGGCCGAAAAGGAACTTGGCATTCCGGCTGTCAACATCCTGATCACCGCAACTCACACGCATGCCGCACCCTTCGCGTTCCGCCCTCCGGCCGGCAGCCAGGAGCTTCCGCCTGCTGCGATTCGTTATCAGGAAAATGTCTTTCAGGCGATCAAGCAGGCCGCGGGCAAACTGCAGCCAGCGCAGGTCAGCTACGGCGTCGGTCGCTGCTACCTCAATGTGCAGCGCGACATTATCGATCCTGATACACACCGCTGGTGGGAGGGTGCAAACTACGACGGCCTCTCCGACAAGACGGTAGCCGTGATCAAGTTTCAAACGCTGGCAGGGAAGCCGATCGCTCTCTATTACAACTACGCGATGCACGCGGTAATTACCGGCACACTCGATCTAGTCAGCGCTGATGTACCCGGCGCTGCTTCCCGTTATGTCGAGCAGGCACTCGGCGACGACGTTGTCGCTCTCTGGTCGGAGGGCGCATCTGGCGATCAGAACCCGGTCTACTTTCAGCAAACATACGATCTCAGAAACATCAGAATCAAGGACTATGCGAGCAGAGGGCAGGACATCAGCAATTCCATGCCGCCAGGCGGACAAGGCCTCGATCGCACAAACCCTGAAGTCATTCGGCTCATGAACGAGCAGAAGTCGATGATCACGTCGATGGGACAAATTCTGGGCGAAGAAGTGCTTCGGGTCAACCGAACCCGTACGCCGGCGCAGTCTGATGTGCGGCTGTTTGGGAAACAAACCTCCGTTACATGCCCCGGCCGGCAGCGCACCGACCAGGGCAGGGGCGGGGCTGCGGGAACCTATACCGACGGGGCGCCGATACAGATTGGTCTTGGTCTGTTGATGATCGACGACATTGCAATCGGGGCTGTGAATGCCGAGGTCTATAACCTCATCGCGCAACGCCTGAAGAGAGAGTCGCCCTACGCCAAGACGATCATGGCGACGTTGACGAATGGAAGCGCATCATCGGGGTATATCCCGGATGATGCGTCATTTGGTCACAACACTTTTGAGGTACTGTCTTCCCGGCTACAACCCGGATGTGCTGAGACGTCGATTGTGGATGGAATAACGGGAATGATGCCGAGAGTCACCTATTAGCAAGTGGCTATGCAATTTCGATTTGAGGGACGCAGGATGAACAACAAATGTCGGACGCCATTCTTCGGAGCCGCAGCACTTGCTATTGGCCTTACGGCCATTCAGGCCCAGCAGGCGCCCGCTCTACCGACTCAAAGTACGCAAATTCCGGAGCGTTTGCGAAATTTGTTTCCTCCGACGCCCCAGAGCCTGCCGCTGTATGGTGACGGCGAGATTCCAAATTCGAAGCCCACTCCCGATGGCGAATCAGCTGGGCTCATGGGGTCACTGACGAAGGTTTCGCGACCGACTCTGGAAGTATTTCTCCCTGCAAAAGTCAAAGCAACCGGCGCAAGCATCCTGATATTTCCTGGCGGCGGTTATGTCGGTCTCACCTGGGTATCGGAGGGCCCTTCGATTGCGCAATTTTTCCAGGACCACGGGTTTGCGGCGTTCGTGGTGAAGTATCGCCTGCCCAGCGATGTAACGATGGTGGATAAATCGATCGGGCCGATTCAAGACGCGCAACAAGCGATTCTAACGGTTCGACAACGCGCTAAAGAGTGGAACCTCGATCCCAATCGGATTGGCATTATCGGATTCTCCGCTGGCGGCCACTTGGCGTCGACGCTCGGGACTCATTTCCTGAAGTCGTATGTAGCCAATCCAAACCAGGTGAGCCTAAGACCGGATTTCATGATTCTTGTTTATCCCGTGATCAGCATGGACTCGAAGTTAACGCATATGGGCTCGCGTGTCGCATTGCTGGGCGCACAGCCGACAGACGAGCAAGTGAAACTATTTTCCAGCGACCTTCAGGTCACCGACGCTTCACCTCCAACACTCTTGTTGCATGCAGCGGATGACAGGCTGGTGGATGTCGATAACAGCATTCAGTTCTTCGAGGCCCTTCGCCATGCCAAGGTCCCGGTTGACGTGACGATTTTCGACAAAGGCCAGCACGGTTTCCCCCTTATCCCGAAAGATCAGTGGCAGGCGATCGCGATGCATTGGATAGACAAGAATCACTGGGCGGATTTAAAAACCCAATGAAGTAGCGAAGCATGATCGAAGCTGGTGGAACAGGTTGGTGTCGGAGTGAACAGGAGATCTTTTCTCAAGGCTGGAACGGCGGCGCTCTCCTCCAGCACGTTGGCTCGACGGTCGCTTTGGGCCGAAGACACTCCGTCGTTAGCGGAAGATCCCCGGCGGCCCCAGTTTCACTTGCTACCTGTGCACAACTGGATGAACGATCCAAACGGCCCCCTATACTTTGAGGGTTTGTACCACATGTTTTTTCAGTACAACCCCGAAGCGGCCGTGTGGGGAAACATGAGCTGGAACCATGCGATTTCGAACGACATGATTCATTGGAAGAATCTTCCGGTCGCCTTTACTGTGACCCCGGGAGGGCCCGATGCTGCGGGGTGTTTTTCCGGTTCGACACTGTCAGTTCCACACAACGATCGACAACGCGTTTATGCCTTGTACACCGGGGTTGTCCGGGACAAAGAGCATGAAACTATCCGTAACGAGGGCTTGCGCGAGTCGCAGTGCCTGTCGTGGTCCGACGACCCGCTGCTGCGCGTGTGGCACAAAAGACCGACACCGATCATTCCGTTGCCGCCAAACGGCTTGCGCGTGACGGGGTTTCGCGACCCATCCGTCTGGCGGCATGGGAGTTCTTATCTCATGGGAGTGGGTTCAGGTATCGAGGCTGTCGGTGGCTGTATGCTGCTCTACCGGTCGGACGACCTGCTTAATTGGAAGTACCTGCATTATGTAGCTGCGGGCAGTTGGACGGGGGCATTTACATCGAATCCTGTTGACGATGGTGAGATGTGGGAGTGTCCTGAACTGTTTCCTCTCGATGGTGGACACGTTTTGATCTATTCCTCGCTGCGCCGCGTTTTCTGGCAATCGGGGGTGCTGGATCCCGCAACGCTCCGATTCACGGCGAAGAACGGAGGCATGCTCGACTTTGGCGCCTTTTATGCGCCGAAGACGCAGCTCGACGCGAAAGGCCGTCGCATCCTGTGGGGATGGATTCCGGAGAAGCGTTCCGAAGATGACATGCGGAATGCGGGGTGGTCTGGAATGGTGAGTTTGCCGCGAGTGCTGCGGCTCGAAGAGGACGGGACGCTGCGCATGGAGGCGCTGCCTGAACTTTCGGTTTTGCGCACAAAAGCGATTCCGGCCACTGTGATGGTCTCGGGAGCGAAAGTGACGCTGCCGGGGAGTAACGGAGAAGTGATCTGCAATGGCAGGCGGGGTGAGCCCTTCGAAATCACCATCGGTACAGGGAGCGTTCTTGTCCGCGTCCAGTATGCGCCTCAGACCCATCGCATCCGCATCGGCGACAGGGAAGCGGAACTCCCGGTTCGCGATGATCCGTCGGTGCATGTCTTCGTCGACGGATCCGTTATCGAAATATTTGTAAGCGGGCGCGTCGCATATACGCAGCGGTTCTATTACGAAGGCCCTTCTGCTCCAGCAATCACCGTTCGGACGACCGGTTCAGCGACTACGCTTCGGAGTTGGTCCCTGGACGCCATCTCGACGGATCGCCTGACGACCCTTGACCGCTCGGCGGCCCAGGCGCAATAGGCCAGCTGGAAGCAAGTTTTCGGTTGCCTATACAACTTATTATATGAATCAGAGCTATAACGTTGACATCTGTCTAAATCAACTGCTACGCTTCCCCGCAACCTTGCCTATGGGATGCTCCTGATTACGGGTAGGCGTTGCCATTCTCGGCGATATTCCGTTCGTAGTTCTTACCCGCCGTCCGCAACCAGGCTGATCCACCTAAGAAAGCTGGAAAAGGCAGGCGGCAAACAATTTAGATCAAGTGGCCCAACCGTCGGCTTATTCAGACGGAGTTGAAGATGCAAAAAATACGGTAGGGGAGATCTCGCGAGAGACCGGGCGAGAAAACGGCGATGAGATTCTACAATCAACTAATCAACGAATCGGCACCCGGAGCTCTACAGGCGGTGCCAGCCGCGACCAATGTGCCAAACGCGGAGTATCCCCGAGTCTATGCCGACGGACGGGCTATCTTCCGGATCCAGCTACCCTTGGCAAAGTCCGTGATTCTTGAAGGCGGCCAGGGGCTCTGCCCGAAGCCGGTTCCCCTGACGAAAGATGCCGCAGGTTTCTGGACGGTGACACTTCCTCCCACGGTGATGGGCTTTCACTACTACTGGTTCAACGTCGACGGTGTACGCATGAACGACCCGGGCAGCGAATCGTTCCGGGGCTATGGTCGTGAAACCAGTGGCATCGAGTTACCCGATCCGCAGCAGATATCTTCCGATCTGGTGACGGCTCCTGTCGTGCCTTTTTACGCTCCACATAAAGGCAGCGCGCAAGGGCAGCTGCACGAGCAGTGGTACGAGTCGCAGATTACGGGGATGTGGCGTCGTTGTTTTGTTTATACGCCGCCCAGCTATTACGATGCCGCCAGCTCAAATACCCGTTATCCGGTGCTCTACCTGCAACACGGCGCGGGCGAAGACGAAACGGGCTGGTGCCGTCAGGGCGGAGTCAACTTCATCATCGACAACGCCATCCATGGGAACTCGAGCAGTTTTTTTACGGCCAGCGCGCCCAAGGCGCAAGAGATGATCGTCGTCATGGACAACGGCTACGCGTCCTATGCGAGTGCCAGTCCAGCCGAGCGCGATCCCAGCGAGAAGTTCCTCAACCCGGGCATGAGTGGGGGGATCGAAGCGTTCGGCGCGGTGATGGTGAATGAACTCATCCCGCTGGTTGACAGTAAGTTCCGCACACTGAGTGATCGTGAGCACCGCGGCATGGCTGGACTGTCTATGGGTGGCATGCAGGCTATGGCGATTGTGATGGCTCATCTGGACAAGTTTTCGTATGTCGGAAGCTTTAGCGGTGCGCAGTTTGCTCGGCGCCGTGACAACTCTGCCACCGCGCCACAGCCTGTGCCGGCGACAGACCTGAACTCGATGTATGGCGGAGCGTTCGCTGATGCTGCCGGTTTGAATGCGAAGCTTCGTTTGCTATGGATGGGCGCGGGAACGTCCGAGGTCGCCATGAGTGACACGCTGCGCGCGAATGTGGCGAAGCTTCGCGCCGGCAATGTCAAAGTGAGCGAGTTCTATTGTCCAGGCACTGCCCATGAATGGTTGACGTGGCGCACATGCCTCAATAAGTTTGCGCCGCAACTCTTCCGCGCGTGACGAAGAGTTGGTCGATCAACCGTATTGAATTCGTAACTGGCGAGGGAGTCGGAACCATGGAACGTAAAGTGAATGACGTTGAAGTGAGCAGTTTGAATCGCCGCGAGTTCATTACAGGGGCGGCCGCAGCGACTGCTGCGCTGGCAGCTGGGCTGCCACATTCATTGAGCGCGGAGCCCGTGGCCGCTTCATCACGTCCTTATGCCGCGCTGCGCAGCTTACCGGCTGGAGCCATCAAGCCGGAGGGATGGTTGAAGCTCCACATGGAAGGGCAAGCCCGTCTTGCCAGCGCGCTTCCGGAAATTTCATTTCCGTTTTTCAGCGGCACGTACTGGGAGGGCGCAGAGGACTCTCCTGCCTGGTACACGTGGGAACAGAAGGCATACTGGGTCGATGGCGCTACTCGTTTGGGACTCGTGTTGGGTGACGACGAGCTTCTTGCGAAGGGCCGCGCTTCGCTGGACTATACGCTGGCGCACCCTACGAGCAATGGATTTCTAGGGCCTAAATTCCTGGAATTTGGAGATGATACGGGCGGGATCAATCGGTGGCCTAATACGGTCCTCAACCGTGGTTACATGGCTCTCGCCGACGCGGACCCCGCTCCGCATAATGTAGATCGCGGCCGGATTATTGAAGCTCTGCAGACCCACTATTTGCGCGACAAAGCCGACTATCTCGGCGGAAGCCGCAATATCACCAACCTCGAAGTTATTTTGTGGTGCTATGAGCGGACAGGAAATAAAAAGCTTTTGGAGTTCGCTCAGAATACCTGGGATAAATACATCAAGGATGCGGAAGCTGAGTACCAGACGTCTTTACACGATGGCCCACCTGCACCGGGCGTACGGAGAAGGAATCGTCATACAGATCTGGCTCCTTCGCGTGTATTTGCGAATGCTCCGGTCCAGTCCCACGGGGTTTCGTATTCGGAGATCTCAAAGCTGCCGGCGATCCTCTACCTCTACACGGGGCAGGAAGACTATCGGAAGTTCGTGGTTGCGGCTCAGAAACGGGTCTTCGATCACCACATGCTGATCGACGGCATCCCATCGTCTTCGGAAGGCTATGCGGGAATTACAGCGCTGGATGAGCATGAAACGTGTGACATCACAGACCATGGATGGGCGTGGACGTATATCCTGCAGGCGACAGGCGATGGACAGTACGGCGACGCGATCGAGCGTGCATGTTTCAATGCGCATCCGGGTGTTACCAAGCCCGATTGGACCGGTATTCAATACTTCGGCAGCCCAAATCAGTTCCTTGCGAATCTCAACTGCGATCACGGCACGGAGCGGTGGTTCGGTAGTCGGCGCATGGCGTACCAACCGAATCCCGCGCAGGTCATCGGTTGTTGCGGTGGCAATAAACATCGCTTCGTCCCGAATTATGCAATGAACATGTGGATGGGAACAAAAGACAACGGCATCGCAGCGACCCTGTATGGCCCGTCAACGGTTTCGGCGAAACTTGGTTCCAGCGGGCAAGCTGTCCAGATTGCGCAGAAAACGAACTACCCCTTCGAAGAAGAAATTCGGTTCGAGGTAAAGACAAGCGGTTCGG
>Ga0157374_10001786_pt1 | contig 18095 bp, 13 predicted proteins | sample M25metaG_FD_115308 | JGI IMG/M metagenome (GOLD analysis project Ga0157374, IMG submission 115308) | Miscanthus rhizosphere microbial communities from Kellogg Biological Station, Michigan, USA - M2-5 metaG | ecosystem: Host-associated > Plants > Roots > Rhizosphere > Soil | place: USA: Michigan...
ACCGAGACCACCAGCACGGCGACGATCACCGCGCCCAGCAGCGGGCGCAGCGACCCCAGCGCCAGACGGTAGGCCGCCAACGGTCCCACCTCCCGCCGGCCGTCGAGCTCGACCATCGCGCGCGCGGTCGCCGCCTGCACCATCCCCAGGCCGAGCAGCGTCAGCGCCGTGCCGATCGCCACCAGCACGAAGGCCATCACCCCGGCCGATTCCCCCTCCACCTCGACGCCGGCCAGCGACGACGCTCCGAACACCAGCGCCTGGAGCCCCGTGATCGCGATGGAGATCGGGATCAGGAGCAGCCCGATGCCGACGAACAGCCGCAGATGGCCGGCGTACATCCTCGCCGACGACGAGAGCACCTGACCCCACGATCGACGGCAGCCGACGTGGATCGGCGTGGCCGGCGTCCAGGTCGCCCGCGTCAGGCCCCAGACCAGCGCCGCCAACAGCGCCAGGAGCGCCACGGTCGTGGCGCCCGGATGACTGATCGCGATCCACAGCAGGCGCGAGCCGCTGCGCATCGCCCCGCAGAAGAAGTCCGTGGTGTCCGTGCCCAGCACACCTCCGGCCGGGACCGCGTACGCGCGCGACCGCCAGTCCTGCGACCAGGCGATCGGGTGCGTCCACTGAGCCTTCATGTTCGGGCCGGTAGGGCCGTTGAAGAACCCCGGCTGGCGCTCGCCCCAGTACCCCTGGAAGGCGATCCACGGGTCGGTGGCCCGCGCCTCGGTGGCGTCGCTGGGGATGGTGTCGACCTGAGGTGTGATCTGGAGGTCGGCGTTGCGGGTGTCGTCGCAGCCGACGCCCTGCTCGCCCGACGACCCCAGGTAGAGCGCCGAGCCGAAGAAGTTCGCGTGCGACCCGGCTGCGGGATAGACGACCGGGTGCGTGGCATGCAGGATCTCGAGCTTGGTGTCGCCCCACTCCGCCTTCTCGCCCCCGGTGTGTTGGCTGTAGCCCACCTCGTAGGGGTGGGCTGTGAGCGCCGCTTCCGCCGTGGGGGCGCGGAAGTTCAGCTGGATCATCTCCCAGTCGCCCTCGTGCAGATTGTTCCAGTCGTTGTAGACATAGAACATCCAGTACTGGAGCGCGATCTGGCCGGGGTAGCCCGGATCGGTGGCGACGTCCGCGTAGACGGTCGGCGGCCGGCCGGCGTTCAGCCGCCGTGACCAGTCGATGTAGCCACAGCCCGGATCGAGGGCGTCTCCCGGGAAGTCGAGGTGGTACCCGAACAGCCCGCGACCGACGTCGGCGGCGCTGGGCGCCACCTTGACCAGGTCGCCCCCACCCCAGGGGCCGCGCAACCCGACCTCGCTGTTGCCGAACAAGAGCTTCACGTCGGTCGGCACGTACGGCTCGCCGGGCCCGCACTCGGCGGGCGCGCCGACCAACCGGATCACCGGCGCAAACCGCGCCGCCAGCGCCGCCACAGGGCTCGACGCCGCCGCGGCGGGGGCCGCCCAGAGCGCGAGCACCGCCGCCGCGCCCACCACCGCGATCAAGCCGGCCCGGCGCCTCATGCGCCGATTCTCTCCGATGGGACCGCGCCGCGGCGATTCACGGCCGTTCAGCCCGGCGATCCCGCCGGAACGTCTGCGCGAGAATGCGCGGCGCCGAGACGACGCTCGACATCTTGACGCCATCGCAGCTGCCGCCATGCGCCTTCAGGGTGCATGCGGGGATTCGCGGATCCACTTCAGCGCAGCGCCGGGATCTGCCCCGGTCGCGGTCGCAGGCCACCGGCAGCCGCTCGGGCGGCCGGGCGCCCCGATTCGGCATAATCGCTGCGTTGCCCGACGCCACGCAGCCCCTCCGAATCCTGCTCGTCGACGACCATCGCGTCGTCCGGGCCGGGCTGCGCATGGTGGTCGAGACCGAGGCCGACCTGGACGTCGTCGACGAGGCGGGCGACGTGCGGGATGCCGTCTTCAAGACGCGCCGGCACACCCCCGACGTGATCGTGCTCGACGTGATGCTGCCCGACGGAAACGGCATCGACGCAATCGAGAAGCTGCACGCCGAGGCGCCGCAGGCGAAGGTGCTGATCCTGTCGATGGAGGACAGCCCGCACCACGTCCGGCGCGCGTTCGGCAACGGCGCGAACGGCTACGTGCTCAAGGACGCCGCGGAGGAGGAGCTCGTCAGCGCGATCCGCGAGGTCGCGGCCGGGGGACGCTACCTGCACCCGGCGCTCGGCGCGAAGATGGTGCAGGCGGACATCGACGAGCGCGAGCGCGCAGCCGCCGACCCCCTCTCCGACCGCGAGCGGGAGGTCCTGCGGCTGCTGGCGGAAGGGCATACGAACCAGGAGATCGCCGCGCAGCTCTACATCTCCGTGCGCACCGCCGAGACCCACCGCGCCCACATCATGCAGAAGCTCGGGTTCACGACCCGCTCGGAGCTCGTTCGCTACGCGCTCGACCAGGGCATGCTCGACCCGAGCTGACCGGCGCCGGGCGGGGGCCCGCGGTTGTCGCACCACGGCGGCTCCGGTACCATCACGCGGCGTGCATCAGACAGCCTGCCGCAGGATTGCCGGCCGATGAGCGACGTCGCCGGATCGGCGTCCGGCGAGCACCTGGACGAGGTGCGGCTGCGCCGCCTGCTCAAGGTCGGGCGGTCGCTTGTCTCCGAGCTCGACGTGGAGTCCGTGCTGGAAGCCGTTCTCGAGGCCGCCCGCGACCTCACCGGCGCCCGGTATGCCGCGCTGGGCGTCCTCAACGACCGCGGCGACGGCCTCGAGCGGTTCCTCACGCTCGGGATCGACGGGGCCGCGCGCGCCCGCATCGGCGATCTGCCGCAGGGGCACGGCGTGCTGGGCGTGCTCATCAAGGATCCCCGGCCGCTGCGGCTGGCGGACGTCGGCATGCACCCCCATTCGTACGGGTTCCCCGCCGGCCATCCGTCGATGACGACGTTCCTGGGTGTGCCGATCCGGATCCGCGACGCCGTCTTCGGGAACCTGTACCTGACCGACAAGCCCGCAGGGGCGGAGTTCGACGAGGCCGACGAGGCGGCCGTCGTCGTGCTCGCCGAGTGGGCGGGCCACGCGATCGCCAACGCACGGCTGTACCGATCGACGCTCGAACGCCGAGACGATCTCCAGCGTGCCGTCGCGGGATTCGAGGCTGCGCTGGCCGTCGCGCGGGCGGTCGGCGGCGAGACCGACCTCGACCGGATCCTCGAGCTGATCGTCAAGCGGGGCAGGGCGCTCGTCGACGCCCGCTCGATGTTTGTCGCACTCGAGTCCGGCGGCCGGCTCACGCTCGACGCCGTCGCCGGCGAGCTCGGGCGGACGCTCGAGCACCGCTCCGTGGACGTCGGCCACACACCCGCCGCAGACGTCCTCGCCTTCCACCAGCCGGTGCACCTGGCCGGAGAGGGAGGGGCGATGATCACCGTGTTCGAGGGTTTGGAGGCACGGGCGGCGCTTCTGGTTCCGCTCGTGTTCCGCGGCGTCGCCGTGGGACTGCTGGGCGCGCTCGACCCCGCCTCGGGCGCCGACCACTTCACAGCCGAGGACGCCCGCATCCTGGAGGCGTTCGCGAGCAGCGGCGCGACCGCCGTCGCGACCGGCCGCAACGTCGCCGAGGAGCGCGCGCGCCGCGCGATCGAGGCGTCCGAGGCGGAGCGGCGCCGGTGGGCGCGCGAGCTGCACGACGAGACGCTCCAGGACCTGGCCAGCCTGAAGATGATGCTGTCCGCCGCGCGCCGAAGCGACGATCCGGCGAACGTCGAGCGGATCCTCGATCAGGCGATCGAGCAGCTGACCTTCGGCATCGCCTCCCTGCGCCAGCTCATCACCGACCTGCGGCCGCCGATCCTCGACGAGGCGGGCGTCCAGCCTGCGCTCGAGCACCTCGTCGAGCGGCTCGGGGTGATCAGCGACCTCGACGTGCGCATGAACGTCGACCTCGCGTACGAGAGCGGGCGCCGGTCGTACAGGCTCAGCCCGGCCGTCGAGGACGCGATTTTCCGGGTCGTCCAGGAGGCGCTCCACAACGTCGTGAAGCATGCTCAGGCGGAGACCGTAGACGTCTCCATCGTCGAGGCGGACAGCCGGGTCGGCATCCGGATCGCCGACGACGGCGTCGGCATCGGCGAGCACCGCGAGACGAGCGGCTTCGGCCTGCGGGGCATGCGGGAGCGCATCGAGCTCGCGGGCGGCTCGCTCGAGATCACGTGTCCGGCCGGCGGCGGCACGGAGATCCGCGCATCCGTTCCCGTCAGCCCTGCGCCCGCCGGGACCCGGGCGGAGAGGTCGCGCGGCTAGACCGCGGGCGGATCTGCGGCCAGCGCGGGACGGTGCCGAGCTCGCCGTGCAGGACGCTTGTCGTCGTGCCGCTCTCCACCTAAGTCCCGGTTCCTGCCCACCACTCGGGCCCGCCGTCCGAAGACGGCGGGCCCGAGTGCGGTGCAAGCGCCCTAGGCGTCCGGCAGCGGGATCGCCACGTCGGGCTCGTCCGGCCCCATGTCGAGCCGGAACGGCGGGTACGCGTCCGTCATCAGCGCGGCATAGGCGATGACGCGGAGCGCCCACCGGTTCAGGCCGAGCACGAAGTCGAAGATGCTGGACGGGTACGTGCCGCGGAAGAGCAGGGTGATCACGCCGATCAGCACGAGCAAGCCGACGAGGCCGCCGCCGCTGGTGGCGACGCCCATCCCGCCGATGATCCCGAGCACGAGGTACTGCGGGATCGCGAGCAGCCACCACTTCACCAGCACGAGTCCGCGCGAGAGCCGCTCCGGATATGCCACGGTGAACGTCGCCGGATAGTCCGCATCGCGCAGGCTGAACGGCGGATACCGGTCGGTGCCGTTCGCGTCGAACGCGTAGAACCCGACCCGCCACGTCCAGCGCAGCACCCCGACGTTGTAGCCGAAGAGCCGGCGCGGATACCGGCCCGTGAAGAGGATCGCGAAGAACGCGACCACGCTCACGAGCAGGAAGCCCACCCACAGGAAGGCCAGCACGATCAGGTGCGGGATGACGAGCAGCCACTTGACGAGCCACAGCCACCGCGAGAGCGGCAGGTCCAGATGGCCCTCGACGCGCACCGGGTACGGGGAGGCATGTACAGACACCGATGTCACCTCCTTTCGTGTGTCGCCTCCAAGCCTCGCCCACGGTCGCCCGACCCGCATCGGCAACGGGGCCCCATCCCGCTGCCAGGAACTACGCATGACGCGGCCCAGCCCGCCGCGCAGGCGACCCGACCGGCCGCCCAGAGCGCTCATCGAATCTTTACAAACTCCACACCGCTTTCGTCCTGCCTCCCTGCCCCAACGCGATAAGACGTCATGGGCAGGGTTCCAAGACGAGAGGGGGAGTCATGCATAGACGACGCCACAGGGCATCCGGCTGGGCAAGGGCGGCGGCGGTGGTCGGCGTCCTGGCCGCGGCGTTCGCCGTCTTCCCCGGCGCGGCGTCCGCGTCCGGGTCGGCGGGGCCGCCGCGGCACATCTTCTACATCATGATGGAGAACCACTGGTACTCCCAGATCATCGGCAACACGCGGGACGCGCCGTTCATCAACCGCCTGGCGGCACGGGACAACCTGGAGACGAACTACTACGGCGTCACGCATCCCAGCATGCCCAACTACCTGGCGGCGATCTCCGGCAGCTTCCAGGGCATCTGGGACGACTGCGCGGCCGGCGCGACGGTGACCTGTCCGCCGGAGGAGTTCGTGCCCGGCTCAGGTGACGGCACGGCCGGGCACTACCTGACGCAGGCGCAGATCGCGAGCGCGTCGGCGACGCCGCACCTGTTCCCGGGCCGGAACCTGGTCGACCAGCTCGAGAGCCACCAGCTGACATGGCGCGCCTACATGCAGTCCATCCCCTCGGTGGGCTCGCAGGTCGAGTACGCGCCGACGGTGCAGACGTCGAACGGGCCGGTGACGGTCGAGCTCTACGCGCAGAAGCACGACCCGTTCATGTACTTCCGCGACATCAACCACCCGGGCAGCAGCAGGCTGCAGCACATCGTGCCGTTCGCGCACCGCTTCGCCCATGCGCTGCGCACGGGCGACGTGCCGAACTTCGTCTGGATCAGCCCGGACCAGTGCCACGACATGCACGGCACCGATCCCGCCTCGGCAGCGCTCGTCGGCTTCCCGAAGTGCGGCTATCCCGACTCGGGCCTCGACCACGGCGCGATCCAGCTCGGTGACCGGTTCCTGCGCCAGACGGTCGGGATGATCACGAGCTCCCGCGTCTGGAAGACGTCGAACTCGTCGATCATCATCTCCTGGGACGAGAACGACTACAGCGGCTTCAAGGGCACGCCGACGAGCCCGCACGGCCGCAACGGCGTGATCCTGGGCGGCGGGCACGTCCCGCTGATCGTCGTCAACTCGCAGGGCGGCGGCCATCGCACCGTCTCGACGTTCGCCAACCACTACAACCTTCTGGCGACGATCGAGCACGAGTGGGGTCTCGGGTGCCTGGGCGCGACCTGCGGCATGGGCCCGTCACAGCTCCTGACGCCCCTCTTCAACTAGCGGCACCCATGCGGCAGGCTGGCCGGTCGTCAGACCGGCCAGCCTGCCGCGCTCGCGCGACCGAGCCGTTGCTCCCTACGAGGGGCGGACGTCGAGCAGGCCATGCACGCGCGCCGAGCCTCCCAGGCGCCACCGGGCGTGCACCCGGCGGGAGCCGCCGTCCGGCATCCGGCAGCGCGCCTCGAACCCGAAGTGCCGCACAGCCGACACGCGCCCTCACCGTCGGCCGCTCGGCGTTCGGACACCTGCACGGCCCGCTTGCTTCTCACGACCGCCCTGATCGCCGGCCACATCTTCATGGCGGTGGTGAACCCCTCGACCCGGCATGCGCTGCGAGGGATGACCCTCGGCGGCGTGAACCGGGAATGGGCCCGCCCACCACCACCGGCGCTGGGTGGAGGAGATCGAGGCCACACGATCGCGGCGTTCCTGGCGCTTGCGGTGGGCGCTGGAGCGCTCGCCGCCGCGATGCCGGCCCACCGGGCCGCCCGGCTGGACGTGCTCGAGGCGCTGCACTACGGGTAGCGCCGCGACGCCCGTTGGCCACCCTCATGCGAGGGATGCGCGACGGGCAGCTCCGCCCTGACGGTCGTCCCCTCGCCGGCCGGGCTGATCACGCGCAGCCGTCCGCCGAGCGCGCTCACCCGGTCGGCGAGACCGCTCAGCCCGCTGCCGAGCTTGCGGTCGGCGCCGCCGCAGCCGTCGTCTGCGACGTCGAGCGTCAGCCGTCCACCACGGCATTCGACCGTGACGCGGGCACGGCTGGCATGCGCGTACTTGGCGGTGTTCGTCAGCGCCTCGGCGGCGACGTAGTATACCGTCGCCTCGATCTGCTCCGGCCGGTCGTGCGGCGCGTAGACGGACAGCTCCACCGGCACGGGGGCGCGCCCGGCCAGGGCGGCAAGCGCGGCCGCCAGCCCCTGGTCTGTGAGGATGGCGGGATGGATCCCGCGGGCGAGCTCTCGCAGCTCGGCCAGCGCCCGCGCCAGCTGATCGCTCGCATCGTCCAGCAGGGCCGCCGCCTCACCCGCCGGGTCGACCTTCGCGCGGGCCATGCGCAGCGACAGCGAGAGGGTCACGAGCTGCTGCTGCGCCCCGTCGTGCAGGTTGCGCTCGAGGCGACGGCGCTCTGCATCCCCGGCGGCAACGATGCGAACTCGTGAGGCTGCGACCTCCGCCCGGGCTTCGGCGCTCGCCAGGCCCAGCGCGACCAGCTCGGCGAACTCCTCGATGCGCGCCTCGGCGTCCGCCGCCAGCGGTGCGTCGCGGGTCGTCGACACGACGATCGCACCCCACAGCTCCCCGCCGACGCTGATCGGCGCGGCCACCGACGCGTCGATGCCGAGGCTCCGGATCAGGGCCGCGAACTCGCCGCTGACCGTCGAGTAGTCGTCGACGCGCGCCGGGCGCCTGGAGCGCCTGACCAGTCCGAGCGCCGTCGGGCCGTCGAACCTGACCCGCGATCCGACCTGCAATGAGCGGAAATCGCCGGTCCAGCCGCCCACCAGCGTGCCCGCATCGGCGTCGGGCTCGAACCGGACGACGTTGGCCGCGCGCCCGCCGAGCAGCCGGCCGACCTCCTCCGCCACGATGTCGAAGACGCTCGACGGGTCGGCTTCCGACGCGACGCACGTCGCCACCCGGCGAAGCGCGGCCTGCTCCCGGGCCAGCAGGCGCAGATCCGCGGCTGCCCGGTTCCGCTCGGTCACGTCCTGCCCGATCCCGGTGGCGCCGGTGATCCGCCCGTCCGCGTCCCGGTCGAGCGTCGTGCTCCACGCGATCTCGCGGCGCTCCCCGGATCTCGTCCGGAGCGGGGCCTCCTCGTGGTCGAAGACCCTGCCCGCCGCCATCTGCTCGACGATCGTGCTCCTGGGGTTGAACGTGTCTGCCCAGACGCGGCCGAGGAGATCCTCTCTCGCCCACCCCGTGAGCTCGCACATGAACCGGTTGCAGAAGCGGATGCGTCCGTCCAGATCGGTGCTCACGGCGAGGAGCTCCACGCCCTCGAGAACGTCGTTCAGCCGCCGCTCGGAGGCGCCCGCCTCCTGGAGCTGCGCGCGCAGCTCCGCCTCGAGACGCTCGTGCTCGAGGGCGCGGCGGCCGGTCACGGGTCGAGCCCAGCCGACGTCCGGCCTGGCAGCTCGACCCGTCCGACGACCTCCCGCACGATCGGAATTCTCATGAGCCTCCACCCGCTCGGGCGCGCGCCACCCGCCGGCACGCTCGCTGTCCGGACGACTCTACGCCTTCCCAGTGGTGTCCGGCTTCCGAGCTCCGGATCGGCTCCGCGGTGGAAAGATCCGCGGCCCGGTGCGCGTCTGGGAGGATGGGAGATGGACATGTCGAAGGCTCGGCGCTGTCCATCGCGCAGGTACGACGGCGTCTACGCAGCCGTCTTGTCACGCCGAGCGCTGGCAAATCGACGGGAGGCGACCATGAAGCGCACGCTCATTCTCACCACGCCGATGATGACCGGCGACGACGTGGTGTTCGCCCAGCGCCTGCTGAAGCGCCACGGCGCCTATGACGGCGAGCTCGACGGCGAGTTCGGGACCCTGTCCTCGCAGGCCTGCAAGGAGGCCCAGTCACGGCTCGGCTACGCCCGGCCCAAGCGGGCGTTCGCAACGCCGCTCGAGAAGTTCCTGAGCGGCAAGGCGGAGCCCACCGCCGCGATGAAGAAGCGGGGCGTCCAGCGGGCGAAGCAGGAGGCGAACGGGAAGAAGCTGCGGCTGAAGGCGCTCGGGGAGATGAAGAAGCTGATCGGGACGATGGAGCACCCGCCGGGATCGAACCACACCACCGTCGGCGCGTTCTACGGCTTCCAGGGCGAGTGGTGCGCGATGGCGGTGACGACGGCCTACGTAAAGGCGGGCTCGACCGGGTTCGCCCGGGGCTCGCGCTGGTCGTACGTCCCGGACATCGTGTCGGCGGCCCGCGCCGGCCAGTACGGCCTCAGCGTGACCGTGGATCCGCAGCCCGGCGACCTCGTCTGCTACGACCTCGACGGCTCGAACTTCGACACCGGGGACAACCACGTCGGCATCTACCTCGAGCGCACCGGCCCGAAGAGCTTCCGGACGATCGAGGGGAACGTCGACGACACCTGCAAGCAGATGGACCGGAGCATGAGCACCGCTCCAAGGATCGTTTTCGTGCGCCCCGGCAGGTGATCCGCGCCCGAGCGACCCGGTTTTAATCCGGCGTCAATCCTGCAGGTTGACAGTTTCTCTGCAGATTGCTGACGGCTCACGACCGCGGGGGCGCACATGGGGGTATCCAATACGCTCGGCTCGCACTGGCGCGTGATCGCCGCAGGCACGGCGCTGCTCGGGCTCGCGCTGGTCGGCGAGATGGGCGTCGCGAGCGGCGCTGCGAACCTCCTTCCGAACGGGACCTTCGAGGGCACCGGCGCGGGCTCGTTGAAAAGCTGGTCGGGGATGAACGCGTCGCTCGCCCTGGCCGCTGACGGCGTCGGCGGCGGCCACGCGGCGAGGGTGACGTTCACGAGCGGCGGCAGCACCTACTCGATCAACGCGTCCCCGAAGCCGGTCACGTCGACGACGGCCGGCACCACGTACGTCGCCCAGGGCATGTTTCGAAGCGACACGCCGGGTCAGACGATCTGCCTCCGCCTGAAAGAGGCGAACTCCTCGAACGTCGGGAAGGGGCAGGGACAGCAGTGTGCGGTCGCGACCACCGCCTGGCAGGCGTTCCCGGAAGTCGACTACACCTCCGTCGCCACGGGCGACTCGATCGCGCTGCGGATCTTCCAGCAGGCGAATGCGGCCTCCGGCCAGAGCTTCGAGGTCGACAGCCTGAGCCTGAACGCAGGATCGGCGGACACCACGCCGCCCAGCATCCCCGCGGGCGTCGCGGCAACGGCCAACGGGCCCACCGAGATCGATCTCAGCTGGTCGCCGTCGAGCGACCCCGGTGGGGGCGTCGCCGGATACACCGTCTACCGCAACGGATCGCCCGTCGGGACGCCCACCGGCACATCGTTCGCCGATGCGGGGCTGACCGCGAACACCACCTACTCGTACACCGTGGACGCCGTCGACACCTCGAACAACCACTCGGCGCAGAGCAGCCCGCCCGTGACGGCGACCACCGATCAGGACACGACGGTCCCGACGGCGCCGGCGACGCTCACGGCAACGGCGGTCAGCGCCGCGCGGATCGATCTGGCGTGGTCGGCGTCGACCGATCCGGACGGCGTCGGCGGGTACCGCATCTTCCGCGACGGGGTCAAGATCGCCGAGGTCACGAGCGGCCTTGGCTACTCCGACACGAGCGTGGTCCCGGCGACGACCTACAGCTACACGGTGCGGGCGTTCGACTCCGTCAACGAGTCGCCCGACTCGCCTGTCGCCACCGCCACGACGCCGGCCGACACGGGCGATCCGATCAAGCACGTCGTCGTGATCTACCAGGAGAACAATTCATTCGACGAGGTGCTCGGGTACACGTGCGCGGTCACCCTGGCCGGCCGTTGCGACGGCGCCACCACCGGGAAGGTGTCCAACGGCTCGACCGTCCCGCTGGCGCAGCCGCCCGACATCGTGCCCACGGTCAATCACAGCCCGGGATCGATCACCACCGGGATCGACGGCGGCAAGATGGACGGCTTCGACAAGAACTCGGGATGCGCCGCACCGACGTACGCCTGCTACGTCAGCTACCGGCCGAGCCAGATCCCGAACCTGTCGATGTACGCCCAGCAGTACGTGGTGGCCGACCGCACCTTCGAGTCCAAGGTGTCGGCCAGCTGGGGCTCGCACCTCGACCTCGTCTCGTCCACGCTGGACGGCTTCCAGGGCGTCAACCCCTCCCACGCCGCGTTCGCGACCAAGGGCTGGGGCTGCGATTCGGGTGCCACGGCTCCCTGGAAGAATCCCCAGACCGGCGGGACGGCGTCCAGCCAGCCGACCTGCATCCCGGACTTCGCGCTCAACCCGACGCAATTCCCGCACGGCGGCGCGTTCGAGGCGACGTCCGTCGCCCACGTGCCGACGATCATGGACGCGATGGACGCAGCCGGCGTCACGTGGCACATCTACGCGCCCACGAGCAGCCAGCAGTTCTACGGGTGGGCGATCTGCCCCAGCTTCGCCGACTGCCTCTACACCGATCAGGAGCAGTCCACATCCCAGCCGAGCCAGGTGCTCACCGACGCCGCCAACGGGACGCTGCCCAGCGTGTCCTATGTCGTGGCGCTCGACAACCAGTCCCAGCACAACTCGAATTCCATGCTCGCAGGCGACAACTGGATCGGGTCGGTGGTGAACGCGGTGATGAACGGCCCGGACTGGCGCTCGACGGCGATCTTCATCACCTACGACGACTGCGGCTGCTTCTACGACCACGTCCCGCCGCCGCCGGGTGCAGGCGTCCGCGAGCCGATGGTGATCGTCAGCCCGTGCGCGAAGCAGGCCTACACCGACCACAACACCGCGTATGCGGGAGAGTCGACGCTGGCATTCATCGAGCACACGTTCAACCTGCCCTCGCTCGTGTCGGGCGGCGACGGGTCGGCATACGACTTCAGCCAGAGCTTCGATTTCGGGCAACCCGGCTGTGGAGGAGCCGGCGCCGCGTCACCCGCGGTGAGCCGGGCGACGATGCACCCCATCTCCGCCGCCGAGAAGGCCTACATCAGGGCCCATCCCGACAACCCGAACGACCCGACGTAACGCTCGGTCACTCCGCCGCCAGCGAGTCCTCGGCGCGATGGCAGGCGGTCAGCCTGCCATCGACCTCGCGCAGGACCGGCTCCTCCCGGCGGCAACGGTCTATCGCCAGCGGGCAGCGGGGATGGAACCGGCACCCGGGCGGCGGCTCAGCCGGATCCGGCGGGTCCGCCCGCCTGGTCTGCGGCCGGGGCAGGGTCTCGGAGAGCTCCGGAACAGCCGCCCGCAGCGCGCGGGTGTAGGGATGTACGGGCCGGGTCATCACCTTCGTCGTCCGGCCGTGCTCGACGACCTTGCCGAGGTAGAGCACCGCCACCTGCTCGCACAACTGCTCGACGATCGCCAGGTTGTGCGAGATCAGCAGGTACGCCAGCGAGCGCTCCTCGCGCAGCCGCGAGATCAGCTGGAGCACGCGCGCCTGAACGGTCACGTCGAGGGCGCTCGTCGGCTCGTCCAGCACGAGCAGGCGAGGCTCGACCGCCAGCGCGCGGGCAATGGCCACCCGCTGCCGCTGGCCGCCCGAGAGCTGATGCGGGAAGCGATCGGCATGGTCGGCCTGCAGGCCGACCGAGGTCAGGAGCTCTCCGACACGAATCGCCAGATGGGCGCGGTCGACGATCGCGTGTGCGCGCAACGCCTCGGTGATCGCAGCGCCGACCCGCATGCGCGGATCGAGCGTCGAGTCAGGGTCCTGAAAGACGATCTGCACGCTCTTGCGGTACGCCTTCAGCGCGGCCCGCCGGGCCCGGAACGCGTCGACGCCGCCGACCGTCACCTCACCCGCGGTGGGGGCGGTGAGACGCACGACGGTGCGGCCGATCGTCGTCTTGCCCGAGCCACTCTCGCCGACCAGGCCGAGGCCGGCGGGCCCCTCCGGCACGCTCAGCGACACGCCGTCGACGGCGACGACGGGGCCGTAGCGCACGACCAGGTCGCGCACCTCAAGCACCGGGCGCCTCCGGGCGGTTCAGGCGCGGCACCGCGGCCAGCAGCTCCCGCGTGTACGGATGCTCCGGATGGCGCAACGTGCGGCCGACGGGGCCGCGCTCGACGATCTTGCCGTCGTGCATGATCGCCACGGTGTCGCAGATCCCCGACACGACCGCCAGGTCGTGGCTGATGAAGAGCGCGGCCAGGGACTCCTCAGAGCGGAGCTTCTGGAGCACCTCGAGGATCTCTGCCTGGACGGTCACGTCGAGCGCGCTGGTCGGCTCGTCGGCGATCAGCACCTCCGCCCGCAGCGCAATCGCCAGAGCGATCGCGACTCGCTTCGCCTGGCCACCCGACATCTGGTGCGGGTAACGGCGCAGGAGATCCGGCGAAAGCGCCACCGACCGCATTGCCGCGGCCGCCCGCTCGCGCGCCCGCGGCTTCGAGGCGCCGTGCAGGCGGAGCGCGCGCAGGAACATGTCGCCCACCCGGAACACCGGATTCAGCGACGAGATCGGGGCCTGGAAGATCATCGCGATCTGACGCCCGCGGACGTCGCGCAGCTCATGATCGGACAGCCCCAGCAGCTCGCGTCCCTCGAGTTTCACCGACCCTTCCACCCGCGCGCCCATCCCCGGTGCGAGACCGGCGATCGCGTAGGCGGTCATCGACTTCCCGGAGCCGGTCTCGCCGACGATCCCGAGCATCTGGCCGCGGTCGAGGTCCAGCGCATCGACGGCGACGACCTGGCGCTCGCCGAACCACACGCCCAGGTTCCGTACCTCGAGCATCACCGGCTGATCACCCGCCTCGGGTCGAGCAACTCGCGGACGCCGTCGCCGATCAGGTTGAACGCGATCGCCGTGAACAGGATCGCGAGGCCTGCGAACGTGACGAACCACCACTGCGTCGAGAAGTACTGCGCCCCCTGGCTCACGATCAGGCCCCACTCCGGCGTTGGATCCTGGGCGCCGAGGCCGAGGAACGAGATGGACGCGGCCGTGAGCAGAATGCCGCCCGCGTCCATCGACATCTGCACCAGCACCGGGGTGATCGAGTTCGGCAGGACGTGCCGCAGGAGGATGCGGATCGGGGAGACGCCAAGCGTGCGGCAGCTCTCGATGTACGGCCGGGTCGCGACCGACGCGGCCTCGCCGCGTACGAGCCGCGTGTACCACGGCCACCAGGTCACCGCGATCGCGATCGTCATGTTGGTGACCGAGGGCGTGAGCACGAAGGCGATCGCGAGCGAGAGCAGGAGGGCGGGGAAGGCCAGGAACACATCCGTGATGCGCATGATGACCTGGTCGACATGGCCACCGAAGTAGCCGGCCGCGAGCCCGAGCGGGATGCCCACGAGGCCGGCGATCACCAACACCTCGACGACGAGCCGGAGCGAGATCCTGGCTCCGTACATCACGCGCGTGAGCAAGTCGCGCCCCACCAGGTCGGTGCCGAACGGATGCGCTGACGACGGTCCCGCGAGCACGCGGAACGGGTGCGTCGCCGTCCCGGCGTCGGCGGGATCAGGCGCAAGCCAGGGCGCCATGAGCGCGACGAGCACGATCAGACCGAGCAGCACGACGCCCGCCACGAGGGTGGGGTTGCGACGGGCGAACCCGCGTCTGGGCACGACCCGGCCGATGCCGACGGCGGTCACCGGAGCCGGATCCTCGGGTCGATGGCCGCCTGGGCGATGTCGACCAGCAGGTTGAGGACGACGTACACGATCGCCACGATCAGCGTCACGCCGACGATCGCCGGCGTGTCGAGTGCCTGAAGCGAGTTGGCGGCGTAGCTGCCGAGCCCCGGCCAGTCGAACACGGCCTCGACCAGGAACGTGTTGGCGAGCGAGTAGGCGAACACGAGCGCGGTCACCTGCACCACCGGGTTCATGGCCGGGCGCAGCGCCCACCGGCCGAAGATCGCCCGGTCGCCGAAGCCGAGCGAGCGCGTCATCCTGATGTGGCTCTCGCCGAGCGTGTCCAGGACGGAGGCCCGCACCATCCGTGCGAGGAGCCCCGCCGGGTACAGGGCGACGACCGCAGCCGGCAGGATGAGATGCGAGATCGAGCTCTCGAGCACCGGCAGGTTGCCGGTGATCAACGCATCCACCGCCGGCATCTGGACATAGCTGGTGAGCGGGCTCGAGTAATACAGGTTCGGGTCGTACTCACCGGCCGCTGGCAGCCAGCCGAGCCGCTGGGCAAACACGAGCTGCAGGATCAGCGCCGCCCAGAACACCGGCATCGAGACGCCGATCACCGACACGATCCTGACCAGGAAGTCGGGCAGCTCCCCGTGGAAGCGCGCCGAGACGAGCCCGAGCGGCAGCCCGACCAGCAGCGCGAGCAGCAGGCCCGCCGTGACCAGCTCGATCGAGGCGGGAAGCGCCGTCCGCAGGTCGGACAGGACGGGACGCTTCGTGCGGTACGAGGTGCCCCAGTCGCCGGTCGCGATGCCCTTCAGGTAATCCCCGAGCTGGACGACCACCGGCTTGTCCAGCCCGAGCTGCCGGCGGGTGTGCTCGAGCTGGGCCTTCGAGGCACGCGGACCCGCATACGTCACGGCCGGATCGCCCGGGATGACCCGGGCGATCAGGAACGTGAGCACTACGACGCCGACAACGACGAGCACGCCAAGCGCCAGCCGCTCTCCGGCGTACCGGATCATTGACCAGGCTTCAGGCTGTACACGAACACCACGCTCGGATAGGCCGGGTTGTCGACGTAGCCGCCGACGGACTTCTGCATCGCCCGCTCATACGTCTGCGTCCCCAGGAACAGCGCAGGCGAATCCTTGAGCAGCGTCGTCTGGATCTGGGTGTACAGGTTGATGGCGGCCGGACGGTTCGTCGCGGAGAGCGGCTCGACCCGGTCGATCTGCTTGTCGACCGTCGGGTTGTCGTAGTAGGCGAGGTTGAAGTACGGCGGGTTGGCCGAGTGGAACAGGTTGATGAACCACGAGTACGGGTCCGGATAGTCCGGCCACCAGTAGAACAGCAGGATGTCCTGGCGGCTGGCCGGATTCGTCGACTTGGCCTTCGACCACTGCGTGGGCCACGCCAGCGACGCGACGTTCAGCTTGATGTTCAGCGGTGCGTACTCGGCCTTGAGCCGCGATGCCGCCGTCTGCTCGTATTGGTCGCCCTGTGTGTAGGTCAGGTTCAGCGTCATCGCCTTGCCCCCCGGTCCGTAGCCCGCCGACTGCAGCAGCGCTTTGGCCTTGGCCATGTTCGTCTGGTAGGCGGGCAGGTTCCGGTTGTAGCCCCACAGGCCTTTCGGGATGATCCCGATCGACGGCGTGAAGGCGCCCATCGCCGCGACGAGGCCCTTGTAGTCGGTGGCGTAGGCGAGCGCCTGCCGCACCTTGACGTTCGCGAGCGGGCCGTGCGACGTGTTCAGCATCCCGAACAGGTTCTGGTAGGAGGTCGCGGTCGTCGTCACGATGTTCGGGTCGCTCTTCAGCGAGTTCCACAGCTGCGGCGTCATCTGCTCGGCCCACGTGATCTGGCCGTCACGCACGAGCTGGGCCGTCGTGCTGGCGGTCGAGACGACCCGGAAGACGACGTTCTTGTAATGCGCGCCGGACCAGCCTCCCCAGTAGCCGGGAAAGCTCTTCAGGCGCAGCTCGATCTCCTGGCCCTTGCTGTACTGGGCGACGGTGTACGGGCCGGTGCCGGCGTCGTGTCCCTGCGCGAACCATTTCGCCGGAGGCGTCGAGCCCGAGGCCTTGGTGTCGTAGATGAAGGCGGCGTAGCCGGCGGATGAGATGAGGTCGATCGGCGCCGGGTACTTGAGGTGGAAGACGACGGTCGTCGCGTTCGGCGCGGCGATCGACTTGACGGCGCCCCAGATGTACGCGGCACCCTGATTCACGGTGATGGTGCGGTCGATCGACGCCTTCACGTCGGCCGCCGTCATGGCCTTGCCGTCGTGGAACTTCACGCCCTGGCGGATCGTGAACGTCCACGTCTTGGCGTCGGCCGACTTCTTCCACGAGGTCGCGAGCAGCGGCTTGACCTGCCCCGTCTGGCTGTCGTAGCGCGTCAGGGTCTCGTACATGTTGTTCATCGCGATGATCTCGTTGGAGTAGTCGGTCGACGGATCCCAGCCGACCATCACCGGGGTGAACGCGCCGTAGGTGAACGTCGCGTTGACCGGGTTGCCGCCGGAGCTCGCGCCGGCCGGCTTCGACGTCGATCCGCAGGCGCTCGCGGCGAGCGCCACCACCGTCACGAAGGCCGTGACGGCCAAGCTCCATCGCTGGCGATTCGGATGGTCTGCGGTGAGCACCGTGATCCCTCCTTAGTGGGCTTTCAGCCGTCCCGCCGCCTTGACGCGGACGCGGACGGCAGGCGTGGTCAGATATGCAAGAGGCAGCTCTTCGAGCGAGACGATCTCGACGCCGGCCGGATCCGCGCCGGCCCGCACCGCTTCGTCATGCGCGGTCTGGCGGGCTTCGTCGAGCATCGTCGAGCGCCCGCCCGGCCCGTGGTGGTAGATGCGGTCGACCTGGCCGGAGACCGACGCGATGGCTGCGCCGATGGCGTTCGCGACGTCGTGGCTTCGCGGCCGCACGACCTCGCTGATCCCGGGAAGCCGGTCGGGAACGAGCGCGCCGGCGCCGCCGACCACGACGAGCGGCGCCTCGCCGCGGGCCGTCTTGATCCGGTCGATGGCGTCGGCCAGCATCTCGTCGGAGCGGCGCATGGCGCGTTGCAGCTCGCCGCGCCGCGCCTCGGCGCGGGCCGGATCTCCGAGCTCGAGGCGGCCGCAGGCGACGGCGGCGTCGGTCAGCGTGGCCGTGCCGCCTCCGAACACGAGCGCCTGCTCGCGGAGGCGGTAGCCAACGCTGGCGGGTCCGACGTGAGGCACCGGCTCGGCGTCCTCGACGATGCTGCCGCCGCCCAGCGCGATCGCAACCAGGTCGGGCATGCGGAAGTTGGTGCGCACCCCGCCGACGT
>Ga0157374_10001787_pt1 | contig 18093 bp, 21 predicted proteins | sample M25metaG_FD_115308 | JGI IMG/M metagenome (GOLD analysis project Ga0157374, IMG submission 115308) | Miscanthus rhizosphere microbial communities from Kellogg Biological Station, Michigan, USA - M2-5 metaG | ecosystem: Host-associated > Plants > Roots > Rhizosphere > Soil | place: USA: Michigan...
CCGCCGTCGAGTCCGCGCAACCGATCATCGAGCGCGTCCCGGGCCGTGACGATCAGCACCGGCACCGGATTGTCGCGGCCGCGAATGCTCGCCAGCACCTGCAGACCGTCCTTGCCGGGCAAGCCGAGGTCGAGCAGCACGAGGTCGTAATGCTGGGCCTCGAGGGCGGTCAGTGCTGCCTGCCCCGTCTTCACCCAATCCGTCGCGTACGAAACGTCTTTCAGTGCGTTTTGAACGGCCTCGCCGATCATCGGATCGTCTTCGACCAGCAATACCCGCATTCATCCTCCGTCGCCGATTCCAGCCTGCGTTCAATGCGTCGCTTTCGCCGCTCGTTGCCGGAAGATCAGAATGCCGAGCACGATGAAGCCGAAGAGCGCGGCCGAGGCCGAATAACGGCTCATGGCCAGACCGCCCGCGTTGAGCGGTTTGTCGAGAAAATCGCCGACCGCTGCCCCGAGCGGACGCGTCAACACGAACGCCGCCCAGAAAAGTATCGTGCGCGACATGTTTGACCAATAATAGGCCGCCGCGACCAAAACGAGCAATCCACCGAACACGAGCGCGGCACCGCCGTATCCCAACCCCATGCTGTCGGCCGTCCAATCGCCCAATGCCGTACCCAGGGTCTGGGAGAACATGATCGTCACCCAATAGAAGATTTCGGCTTTGGGTGTGGTGATCGTACTGACAGAGACCGAGCCGAGCGTCCGGTACCAGACAAAGAGCGAGATCAGCAGCAACGCGAGCAGTAGACTCGATCCGCCCGCATATCCGATGCCCAAGGAGCGATCCGCGAAATCGGCCATCGTCGTGCCGACCGTCGTGGTGGCGATGATCGTCAACCAGTACAAGAAGGGGTGAAACCCATTTGCACGGATTTGCGCCATGACCGCCACGACGAATATCAACGCGAAAATGGCCGTCCCAATGAGGTATCCCAGGTGCATCGACATCGTCACTGCGTCGCCGCCCGTTTCGCCCAGGGTGGTCGCGGCAATCTTGAGAAGCCAGAACCCGAGTGTGACCTCAGGTACCTTCGCCAATGCGTGTTGAGTCGATTTGGTCATCGTAAGGTTCCTTTTGATGCAGTCATTGCCTTGCAGAATATGAAGGGTTGCCGCATGACTCGTGCCTCCGTCGCCGCGGATCTTACCCAGTCCTTATTTGCGCACCCATCCCAACGCAATGAACTTGCTGAAGAGCAAGCCGTGAACGCAGGTGGCCGCCCGAAAAATGTATGGCAAGCATGGCCTTATTGCACGCCGCGTCAGGCCCACGCTCAACAGCGAGACGATTGCCGCGCCCGCCATATCGAAGGGGAAATGGACGCCTACGTAGATGCGCGCCCACGCGATGGGCAAGCCGAGCAATGCGAGCAGCACCCCGACCCGAGGAAAGTTGCCGGGCATGGCCAGCGCGAATGCGACCGACCACCAGAGCGTCAAATGATCGCTGGGGAAGGACGAGTCGGGTGCGTGCGCAACCAATGTGTGCCCGAGACCGATTACGAAAGGACGCGGGTGCATCCATACAAGGCCGATCAGCTGATTGATACAAAGCCCGATCGACGCGGCGACGGTGGCTTCGATCAGCGCCTTACGCGTGCGCTCGCCACCGCGTAACCAGACGATCGCGATCGTTGTGGGGATCAGCCAAATAAAATATTCGGCAAAAAACAGCGCCATCGCCATCGATAGCTGGCCAGGGTTGTCCGGCGCATTGAGCCAGAGAAAAAGCGCCCGATTCAGTCCTTCCATCAATTCTCCGTGCGCGCTGCGTCGCGGGGACGAGCGGGAGGTGGCAACAATAGTGGGGAGGATATCGACGAAGACTTAGCTGATACTGAGCAGGCCACCGCGGAGTTTCATTTCGGATGGCTTTCGATCGTCGGTATATCGACGACATTATCGCCCAGGGAATATGCGCGAAATGAACTGGCTCGTACCGATGCGATGAGATCAGCGACAAATTCCTGGCGCCATCGGCCGCGAGCAGCGGCATGGGGGCGCGAGAATCCCGCCTGCCGGTTGGAGTACTCGCGCTCCTTACTTGGCGCTCGGCCAGCGCCGCGTTGTTTTATTGCGGTGCGTTTTCGATTTGCTCGATGGCGATGCGGACGGCTTTGCGTACCTCAGGATCGCGATCGCCAAGCGCGTGATGCAGTGCGGGCAGTGAAGCCGCAACGCCCAGCTCGCCCAGCGCCAGCGCGGCTTCCTTGCGCAAGTTGCTGATCGGATGCGCGAGCAGCATCGCAACGGCAGGGGCAGCCTGCCCATCACGCAATTGCCCGAGCGCGCGAGTCGCGCGTAGCCTGACCTGCCAGTATGCGTCGTCGAGCGCCGTGACGAGCGGTTCGCGCGCCGACACCACGCCGAGTTTGCCTAGCGTCGTCGCGGCTTCCTCGCGCACTTGCCAAGCGTCGTCGGACAGCGCGGCGACGAGTGCTTCGACGATAGAGGCATCGGCAGGCGATGCAAAACCCAGTGCGCCGATGGCTGCGCGGCGCACCTCGGCCTGCGTGTCACGTGCGGCGAGAGCGGCGAGCGATGCCAGCGCGCGTGCGTCTTTCAGCCAACCGAGTACGGCGACAGCCTCGAGCCGTACATCGGCTTGTCGCGCGGCGAGCGCCTCCATGGCGGGATCGAAGGCATCCGGGAAGCGCAGCTCGCGCAGCCCGCGGAGTACCGCGCGACGCACGAACGGCTCCGGCCGCAGCGCCCAACGGCGCAGCACATAGCCGGAACTCGGTTGTTTCAATTCAGACAGGCTTTGCGCCGCCTGTGCGCGTACCGGCTCGGCGTCGTCGAGTAGCGCTGTGCACAGCGCCTCGACGACTTCGTCCTGCTCCCATGACGCGAGCACGGCGGCGGCCTCGCGCCGGACTTCGGGCGCCGGGTCATCGCGCAGCGAAGCGAGAAACACAGGCAAGAGCACGGGATCTTCGAGGTCGGCGAGATCGAACAATGCCACACGGCGCACTGCCGGGTCGGTGTCGGCAAGGCGGGCTAGGTGGGGGGCAGCTTCGCGCGGTAGATCGGGCACGGTGGTATGGGATGCAGCCAGCACGTCCGGTTCGTGTACTTCGGTATTCATCGGGTTTTCCTCGTCCGCGCGCAGCATGCTCGCCTGGTTGCACGGGCAGCGGCAAGCGCCGCGTCACCTCATGTTCCAGGGATCTGATCGGTTCGTTACTACAACGTGAAGGGGTCAGTCTAGAGGGGTTTTGATCGGTGCCAAACGAAGCTTTTCTGATATGTATTCTCGGCGGAGGCGGGGCGCTGATCCACCCTTGGGTTGAGTTCAAGAAGGCTGACGCATATTCAGGGCAAGTCGACTGAGTGGGTCTTCACTCGGGCAGGAACTCAGGACTCATCGCCTGCTCCATCGTCCATGGACAGGCTTCAGGGAACACAACAAGGTTCGTTTCTTGGATCGCTTTGGTCACGGCATCAGACCAAGTCTTACGGATCCAATGCTCATCAAGCAACGAGCGCTTCAAGCTCGGCGTCGAGTGCATGCGGCGAATCGGCCACCGTCAGCGGCGTCTCATCGGTCGGTTTCAGTGTCGCATGCGTGAACGGCGCCGGATGCTTAGCCGAATGGCTATTCGCCAGCACCTGGATAGACGCGGAGCAGCTTTGCGGCCCGTCATCGCCCAGACGCAGTACTGCCGTGGAGATTTTTTGCCCAGACGCGGTTTTCGGCCAGCCAGCTCGCCGCATCACGCAACGGCCGTAAAAGAGCCAGCCCGGAGGCTGGCGCATATTCGATTGGCTTGGGCTTCACTCCGGCAGGAACGCCGGATCCAGCACCTGCTCCATCGCCCACGGACAGGTTTCAGGGAACCCCTCAAGGCCCGTTTCGTTTTCAGCGCTCAACACGGCTTTGCTCCACACCAGGTCGAGCCATTGCGCGTCGTTGAACTTCCCTCGTAGACTCGGCGCTTCGTTCAGCACATAGACCACGTCCTTGCGCTGAACTGCAATCGTGCGTGTCCAGCTCTTGCCCCGCAAGGCAGGCTGATACTGCCACTTGAGCAGATGTGCCAGCAGCACGGCCATGCGGCTGATCAATTCGCGTTGTTCGCTCTTACCCACGTCCTCGATTTCCTCCGCGATGTGCTCCACATCGATGGCCGAGAACTCGCCCGCGCGCAACAACGCAGCCTGTTCCTTGGCCCATGCCACCACGTCCTTCTCGTAGCTCGTTCCCATTTGCCGGCCCCTAAGCTCAGTCACGCATGGCGACATTTTAACCACTCCCGTAAGCTCACCCTATTCCTCCGTTTCTCCCTCGCCTTGCGCCTCGGGATATCAGCGCCCGGATGCTCGCCCGCGTATAGACCTGCGTCGTCTTGATATCCGCGTGGCCCAGCATCGCCTGGATGAACCAAACGTCGGCCCTGTTCTCCAGCATTTGTGTCGCCATCGCATGCCGAAACAAGTGGCAGTTCACGATGTTGCCCAGCCTCGCCGCTTGCACGCAGTTACGCACCATCTGGGTCATCCGGTTATCCGAGAACGCCTGACCCGTTACCGTCAGGAACAACGTGCCGTCGTCACCGCGATCGCCAGCCAAGAATGTCAACCGATGCGCGTACGGATTGACCACGTGTATCGGCTTGAGCAACCGCTGTGCGTTGCGGTGCAACGTCGCTGGGCGCCCGCCGCAGTCTGATTAACGGCGCGAACGCCCGGGGAGCGTCCGACACAAAGTCGCAACCGTACGCCAGTGCGTCGGTGTCCCCGTCCAACTTTCCGTGCGCCTTTTTACAAGCATGCCGTTTTTTAGCTGGATAAATTGATCCCCGGGTTGATCTTGCAGTGGCAGTCGACTGGCACTCGACTGTCCTTGAAGACCAGTTAAAGAAAGCAGAAGTTTGCTCATCGACATTATGAGCCGATATTTATTTTCAATCATGAAAAAAATATACCTGTATTTAATTTTGATTATGGCGATGCTCCCGAACGCCTCTTTCGCGTATTCGGGTGGAGTCGTGAATTACCAATCGTTCGACATCAGTGGGTACCTCCAAACCAACAACAGGGTCGACCCGAAAACCACCTTCTCGCCGATTCTTGAATCATTCGGCGACTATAGTTTCGGCGATCTCTATACCTATGCCATATTCGAAACGTCCCTCCAAAACAATGGCGACGGAGCGGCGACAATATGGTATTACAAATTTGTGCCAAGATTGAGCCTTGGTAAGATCATCGGCAAAGACTTATCGTTCGGTCCGTTCAAGGACTTGTCGTTCGCGCAGTGGATCGCAAGAACCGAGCATGGCAACTACAACTATTTTCCAGGTGTCGCCATCGACTGGCAGGCATCGTGGATTGGCTGGCTTAGGACAATTTACTACTGGGAACATAATTCTGGCGAAGGATGGAATGATCGGCGCATTCACGTCGATTACGGATTCCCATTTTCGACCCGTTTCGGTGATTTCAGAATCGTCGGGACCTTCGATCATACGTTCGGGTTGCATGGTCAGGCTAAAACTACCGATTTCAAGCCGGAATTGCATTACGACCTCGGCAAGGAGTTAGGCCGGCCGGCTGGACATTTGTGGGTAGGTATCGTCCTCGATCCGATAAAAAATAAATACAAAATTCAAAATACGGCCTATTACCCGACCAACCAATTTAGCTACGGAGCTTTGGTTCGATATAGCTTCAATTGAACCGTGGCGGCGGTCATACAAAAGGTGTTATATGAATACGTACAGTAAAGCATATCAATCGGTCATACTCGCGCTGTTGAGTGCAATCTACTTCCTGATTACGGCCGCTACGTTCACCTCCCTGGGTGTGGTGCTGCCGCGCATGATTGCGGACTTGCACTGGAGTTGGTCCAGTGCGGGCCTCGGCTTCTCTCTGCTCGGACTGGCATGCGGCCTGTCGAGCTATTTGCCGGCGATGTCGATCCGCAGGGTGGGTGTGCGGCTGACCTTTCTAGCCGGCACCGTCATCTTGGCAGCGGGGTTTGCGCTGCTCGCGCGGTGCGCCTCCCTCCTACCCTATCTGCTGGGCGCGACGTTGCTGGGAATCGGCTTCAGCTTCGTGGCCACGGTGCCGGGTACATATGTGATCGGTCGGCTGTATAAAAACCAGTCTTCTGCTTTCGGCTTTTATTTCACTGTCGGCGGATTGGGCGGCGTGGTCGGCCCTTGGCTAGTGGTGCTAGCCGTCAACGTGCTCGGCGACTGGCGTATGCATTGGGTGCTCTGCGGCGTTTTCATGACCGTCACCGGACTCCTCGCGGCAATGCTGATGCCTGCTGGCGAAAAGGAGCGTGAGCATGCGAAGTATGTCGGCGAGCGTGTATCCGCCGATTCCGCTGTCTATCACACGGGGGAAACCTGGAGCGCACGCGAGGCCATGCGTACTTGGCAGTTTTATGCCATCGCGGGCGGCTATGCGGCATTTCTGCTCGTCGGCATCACGACGAACAGTTTTGCGGTTGCGCATATCACTGAGCACGGCTTCAGCGCGAAGACTGCGGCCGCGCTGCTGAGCGCCGAAGCGTTGATCAATTCCCTGTCGCGTTTTGCGGCCGGGTTCTTCGGGGAGAAGATCGAGCCGAAAAGCATGTTGATCGTCAGCCTGCTGCTGATGGTGGCGGGCACGCTCGCCTTGGGCGCATCCACCTCGTTGCCCGTACTCTTGCTTTTCACAGTCGGAGTGGGTGCGGGTTACGGCATGACCTTTCTCGCCACCAGCGTCTTGCTATCCAATTTTTTCGGGCGCCTGCCGTACCTCGAGATTTTTTCCGTCACCAACCTGCTATCAACGTTCGCCTGCTTTGGCCCTTGGCTGGCGGGACAAATGAAGGACGCATTCGGCGGCTTTACCGGCGCGTTCTTGCTGGTTGCCGGAATTCCGCTGGTGATATCGGTCGCCATTGCCTTTATGCAGCCGCCAGTCAAGATGAAGCGCTATACCGAAGAGCTATCGTCGGGAATTTGATCTTTTCGGTTCCCGCATTCGAAAGACGGATTGTTTTTTATGAAGGTGAAGGATGAAGTGCTCTAAAGAATTTGGTGTTTTTCTGCCCATTGCTCAAGGCGGCTGGATCATTTCCCGCAATACGCCGGTGCTGGACGCGTCATACCGGCAGAATCGCGAGGCCGCGCTGCTGGCCGACGAAATCGGTCTTGACTTCATCATGTCGATGGCGAAATGGCGTGGGTTTGGCGGCGAGACGCGGCATTGGGACGCCTCGCTCGAATCGATGACGATGATGGCTGCCATCGCCGAGGCCACGCGGCATGCGCGCGTCATCGCCACGATGCACGCCGGGCTGCACAATCCCGCAGTAGTGGCCAAGATGGTGTCCACGCTCGATCAGATCAGCGGCGGCCGCGCCGGCCTCAACATCGTTTCGGGATCGTTCAAGGACGAATTCGAGCAGATGGGTGCCTGGGACGGCTCGCTAAGCCACGACGAGCGCTACGCGATGACGCAGGAGTGGACCGAGATCATCAAGCTGCTCTGGGCGAACCCGCAACTTAGCTACGACGGCAAGTTCTTTAGGATGAAGGAGTGTGTTTCGAATCCAAAGCCCTTTGCCGCGCCGCGCCCGTTCCTCGTCTGCGCGGGGCAATCCGAACGCGGACTTCAGTTCAGCGTTCGAAACACGGATGCATGCTTCATCGGGGGAAAGGATGAAGCGCAAACGCGCGCGATCAGCCTGCGTGCAAAAGCCCTGGCCGCGGAGTACGGGACTTCGATCAAGACATATTGCATGTCGACCGTCATTTGCGCGAACAGCGATGCGCAAGCCGAGGCACTCGCGCGGCATTACCAAGACGGGATCGACCGAGGCGCGGTGGAGGGCATGATGCGTAGCTTCGGCGTCAGCGTCAAAGGCGAGACCAACGCGATGGTCGAGCGCGCGGGCAACACGTTCATGACGCACGTCACGATTGGCGCCGCCGACAGTTGCCGGCGTCAGCTTTCGCAGCTGTTGACCGATTGCGAGCTGGACGGCGTGATGTTGATTTTCCCGGATTACGTGGACGGGCTCACGCGCTTCGGCCGCGACGTCCTTCCGGGGCTGCGGGCTGATTTCTCATGAACCGGCTGTCGCTAGCGGAACGGCTGACCGTTGACGGCGTGGCCCTTTGCGTGATCGATGTCCAAGTGGACTTCGGAGCGCCGAACGGCGCGCTTGCGCGTATGGGGGTAGATGTGGGGCAGGTGGCGTCCGCCGTCGACAATGCGGCGCGTCTCGCGCAGGCCGCTCGCTCGGCGGGCGTACCCATCTTCTTTGTCGGGCTGAAGACTGAGCCTGCGACCGACTCCTCCGTTTGGCGCGAATGGATGGACTATCGTGGCCTGTCGGCGGAGACGGCATGTGCAATATGCCGCGCCGGATCGGGAGGTGAAAGCTTTTATAAGCTCGCGCCTCGCCCCGACGAGCAAGTCGTCTGGAAACGGCGCTACAGCGCGTTCGTCGACACTGATTTCAACGAGCGCTTGCGCGGCGAGCGCATCCATACCCTTGTCCTTTGCGGCCTGACCACCGAGTGCTGCGTCGATTCCACGGCCCGCGATGCGTTTCAGCGCGACTTGCTGGTCGTGGTCGCGGGTGACGCGTGTGGTGCGTATCGCGAAGACTTCCATCGATACACGCTCGACATGCTGACTGAAAACTTCGCGCTCGTTCTCAGCACCGACAATATCGTCGGCCAATGGAACACGCGCACCGAGAGAGGATCCTAGCGTGACATCGCATCTAACGAGATTGCCGGACTCGATGCTGCACCCCGTCTCTGACGACGATCGGCTGCGCATTGCTGCAGCCATTGATCAGCAAGAGCTTACCCGCCTCGCGCTGGAGCTCGGCAATATCCGCAGCCGTTCCGGCGAAGAAGCCGGCGCCGCTGCGTATGTCTACGATTGGCTGCAACGAGAGGGGTTCAAGCCGCGCGCTATCGGCGCAACGCCCACACGGCCCAACATAATCGGCGAATACGGCGGCGGCGGTGACGGGGCGAATCTGCTGTTTACCTCGCATCTGGACACGGAGAGCCCGGCCTATTGCCCCGCGCTCGACGATCACAAGTATCGTCCGGAAACAGTGGGGCAGCGCGAGTGGACGCAATGCTGGCTCGAAGATAACCGCCTGCACGGCTATCCCGTTGCCAACGATCGCGGGCCGATGAGCTGCTTCATGATCGCCGCGAAGGCGTTGCGTAGCGCCGGCATCCGATTGGCGGGGCGGCTTTTTCTGACCGCATGTCCAGGCGAGATCGGCCCCGAGCCGATCGAGGAATATCAGGGTATCGACTTCCTGGGCAAGGACATCGGCGCGCACTACCTCTTTCACCACGGCGGTGTCGCCGCCGATTATGCGATCGCCGCGGAAGCGACCGACTACGGGGTCACTTGGCAAGGCTGCGGCTATGTTTTGTTTCGCATACAGCTCTTCGGCCGCGGGGCGTTTACGCCTGCACTGGTGCACGATGCCGATATCCTCACGCACCCGAATCCTATCTATCGCGTCGGCCGGCTCATCGAGGCGTTGCACCGCTTTAGCGCGGATTACGAGGTTCGCAATCGGTACGAGACGGAGGGTGGCTTGTCGGTGCCGAAGGTCCAGATCGATTCCATCCGGGCAGGTGCACCTCACACTTTCGGCAGCGGAAGCGAAGTCTGTTCGCTCTATTTGGAAGTGGGCTTGACAGCCCGGCAGACCGTGGCCCCGGTGCAGCGCGAACTGGAGCAACTGCTGCGCGGCCTCGATCTCGGCGAATTCGAATTGCGTCCGCTCGTCGTGCGCCACGGCTATGAAGCCGACCGTGAGGCGGTCAAGCCGCTGGCGGCGGCGCTGGGTCTAGCCACCGCCTCCGTGCTCGGCCGGCCATTGCAGCGGTCGGATCCGATCTATTCGAGCATGTGGCGCGATCACAATGTCTTCAACATGCACCGCATTCCGGCAGTTACCTGCGGAATCCCGCGTCATTTGCCGACGCCCGAAGATCTGGTGCGCAGCGCGCAAATCTATGCCCTCACCGCTCTCGCAATCTGCGGCAGGTGTTGATTCCAGGAGCAGCACTATATGAGTTCATTTTCGTTTGCATCGAGTGCCGTGTGTATGAACGAAGCGCGTTCGGAGCAGGAGTTGACCACGCAGTGGCGCGCGGCGATGTCCGATTTTCCCACCGGGGTTACGATCGTCACCACTGCGGACAACGGACGGCCCTCCGGCAGTACCGTCAGCGCGTTTTGCAGCTTGTCGCTGCGGCCGCGCCTCCTGCTTGTTTGCCTCGACGTACGAAGCCAGACTTTGGCGTCGATAAGGCAGTCGAACGCCTTCGCCGTAAACATTCTCGCCGACGAGGCGCGCGCTATGGCCCTGAAGTTCGGCACCAAGGTCGGCGATAAGTTTTCCGGGATCGACTACCGGTTGGGCGTATCAGGCTGTCCTTTGCTGCCCGATTGCTGCGCAAGCATCGAATGTCGGTTGAGCGCGTGTCATGTCGAAGGCGACCATGCCATCCTGATCGGCGAGCCGCGCCATCTTACGCGCGAGCCGGCGCGTCGTCCGCTGAGGTATCACCGCGGAGAATTTGGCGCTTGAATCGTCGCCTGGCAGAAAGCGGTGCCCAAGCCGCTGCGGCGACCAGCCGAATTGCCGGCGTTGGCGGGTGCCGTCAGGCACCCTGCCGTCAACCTGGAGTTGCGTCCGCGAGCATTTTGGCGCGAAACGCCCTCGGGGAGCAGGCATACTTCGCGCTGAACGCCCGGCTGAAATAGGCGAGATCGTTGAAGCCCCAACGAAAGCAGATTTCGGAAACCGAGAGTGAAGCGTGCTCCCTGCTGGAAAGGTCCTTCTTGCATTGCTCGAGCCGACGCTGGCGCAAGAAATGGCTGAAGGTCGAATTGGCTTCGGCAAAAATCTTCTGGATATAGCGCGGCGATACGTTGTTCAGTCGCGCGACCATTTCCAGGTTCAAATCACTGTCGCCCAAGTGCAGATCGATGCTGTGGCAGATGGCACGAAAACGATGCTCCTGCCCCTGATCACGAAACCGCGGGGTGTCGTTTTCCCGATGCGACAAGCAGTAAGTCAGCAGCTCCGAGAGGGCCATTTCGATCGGATAGAACGACGTCTGCGCCAAGCTTTCCATTCGAGCGGCGACGGAAAATAGGAAGTCTGAAAGCAGTTGATTGACACCTTGCCGGCCGGAGATGGTGCCCGCCCGGATCGTGCCTGGATTGATAAGGCGGCGGTAAAAGGCTTCGTGGGTCATCTCGACCGTCAAAATGCGAAAGTCGCTGCTAAGGTGCAGTTCTACGTTGTCGACGCCGCCGGCGCCATAAAGGATATCGCCGATCTCGAGCGCGCAATGCTTATCTTCGATGCGCAGCGTTGCCGTTCCTTCCAGCATCAACGCGATCCACAAGTTGGTGGCGCTCGTCGATTGCAAAGGGTAACTGCCGATGATGGCTTGCGGTGAGCCCGCGAGCTTGACGAACTGCGTGCCGAGCGGCGAACGGCAGTAAACTACTTCTCCGCGCAGCCCCGTCACCGCCGCTTCGCAGGGCGCGGCCATCGATAGATAAACCTTTTGCAACGCATGTCGCCAGACCTGCTCCCGTTGCTCGATCGCGTACTGGGAAGTACGAACGCTCCAGTTATTCATCACTCCCTCTTCGTCAACGACCGAGGGTGTCACACGCAAGTTTCGGACCGAGCATGCCAGGGCTGTAGACAGGTGGGGCGAGCATTTTTCTCGAGTTGCCTGCCCCAGTTCTATACAAGCCATGCCCAATCATGGGGAAGCCGATCCGCTAGCTCTCAATGTCCAGGTGAAGACGAATGGCCACATAACGGCCTCGGGCACAGAAGCCGGATTTTGTTGCCGGCACCGAAATCGACCTGCGCCGCTTCGCCGGGCGCAAAGCTGAGCGGCACGGTGGCCTCGGGCGGACGGTCCGCGTTGATCGAAACGATCATGCGATAAACCGACGAATAGCTGCCGGTATAGCCGTGCTCACGCCGTAACGCGGCCAGAATCGCGGTGCCGGGCACGTTCTGCTCGAGCCACGATGCAATCAGGGCGCGGTGGACTTCGAGTCCCGAGACGGTGGAGGTCGCTTTGCCGCGACGGCAGACACTGCCCCCCCAATCGCCCCATATCCAACACCCGAGGCGACCTTTGCCTGCAATGGCCCGCAAACCTAGACGCGGCGCGACTTTGCGACCCGTCATCGCCTAGATGCGGTTCGATTTCGGAGATTTTTTGCCCAGACGCGGTTTTCGGCCCTTAGATGGCGTCGACGAAGGACGTTAAAGAGCGATGGCGCGTAAGCGCCGACGGGCCGATTGTATCGGCCCGTCGAGATAGTAAGAAGGGATGGGGAGTGCCGCAGAAGCGCGGCTAAGAAGGAAGCGCCGTCGCAAGCCCGCCGGGCCAAGACGGTACAGCGGGGCATTACAGCAGAGCTTCCAAGCCCTTGCGATCAACCAGGTCGAGCAGTTTCAGCGAAGGGCCGTTCGGATGCTTTTGCCCCTGCTCCCATTTCTGTACCGTCGAGATGCTCGTGTTCAGGCACGCCGCGAACACTGCCTGACTCGCCTTGGCGCGCTGGCGCAGTCGCCGAATCTGCGCCGCACTGTATTGCTTGATCGGTGGCAGACACAACGCGTCGAACTCTCGCATCGTCACCGAATCCATCAGCCCGATCTCGTGCAGGTCTTGCGCCGTCTCATGCAGCGTCTTCAACAGTCTGTCACCCATCGCTTTCCACCTCATATAGCTTGCCTGTGCTCAGCGCCTCACGCAGCTCCCGAGCATCGTAGCCCAGTAGCTGCGACGCCAGCCGTTTCAACGTCTCCAGCTCTTTGTCGCTCACGTTGGACCGCTCGTTTTTCGCAAAGCCGAACACGAAGAAGGCTCGATCTCCCACCCGCAACGCCAGCAGCGTACGCACTCCGCCGCTTTTACCTCGTCCGCCAATGCCCACCCGCTTCTTGAACACATGACCGCCCAGGTTCGCATCAATCAACCCTCGGCTTATCTCATCCATTGCCGCGAGCAACGCCGCATCGCTCACACCTTCCTTGTCGGCCCAACGCGCAAACATCCTGGTCTTGAAGACCCTCATACCGGTCCTTTTTCTTGCCCAACATTATAGCACTCCGTGCTATAGGTGAGCACCGACCTCGCTAGCCGCCTCCTCGTCAAGTGCGGTCAGTAAGTCGGCCACCGTCGCCAGAGGCTGATCCTCCGGCCTCAGTGTTGCACGCGTAAGCCGTGCCGGATGCGTAGCCGAATGGATATCCTTCAGCGCCCGGATGCTCACCCTCGTGTAGACCTGCGTCGTCTTGATGTCCGCGTGCCCCAGCATCGCCTGGATGAACCGAACGCCTCATCACGATATCGGCCCACCCACGCCAGCGCTCGATCGCCGATCGGAATCATCCGATCTTTCTTGCCCTTACCCTGCCGGACCATCAGCGTGCCGCGCTCGTAATCGACGTCGCGCTGCTGCAGCCCGATGATCTCCATGCGCCGGATCCCCGTGCTGTACAGCGTCTCCAGCATCGCCCGATCGCGCACACCCAGCGGCGTCGTCGTGTCGGGCAGGTTCAGCACCCGCTCGACCTCCTCGATCGTCAGCACATGCTCGGGCAAACGCTCTTCCACCTTCGGCAGATCCAGGTCGGCCGCCGGGTTGTACAGTATCCGGTTGTTGCGCGTGAGCCACCGAAACCATTTTCTAATCGGCGTCACCCGCGACGCCTGCGTCGTCGCCGACAGCGGTGCGCCGTTTTTCTTGCGCTTCAGAAACAGGTGCCGTTGATAGCGCTCCAGGATCGGCCGTGTAATCTCCGCCGGCCGCGTCAGGCCTCGCTCGTCACACCAGCTCACGAAGTACCGCAGATACAGCTCCCAATGCTTGAGCGTATGCCGCGAGGTGTTGCGCTCCTCCAGCCACATCAGGAACTCCATCATCTGCCGATACAAGCTCAGCGGATCGTGCGCCGGCCCGATCGGAGGATACGGTTCATGCCTCCCAAGGTTCGGCATCGTTAGGACGACTCAACAGCGGCGGCTAAAGAGAGGATGCCACTCGCAGGGTTAGCCGTGCTCGGCACAGGCCCGACCGGATCGACGGCTTCGCCTTGTGCTGCATGGCTCTGCGGCTTTTCGCCAGCCTCCGACCGTGCCCCGACCACGGCCCGACCAGACCCCGACCGATCATCGCTTGACCCCGGCCGCATGCCGTCCTCTGCAAGGGCAGTCGGGTCGATCAGCCCGCACAGATGCGCCTTGCCATCATCCTCGCCGCTGTACAGCAACTCGTATTCGAACACGCCGTTGCGGCCTCGGTGCGCGATCACGTACTCGAGCTCGACCAAGCGCGACAGATGGATTTTCAGTTGCGTATCGCCCCAACGCGTCGCCGTGCGAACCTCGCGCCGCGTGAAGCGCAGCGCCTCTCGCGTTTCGTCCCGGGCCTCGCATTCATGCTTGACCCAATCCACCAACAACGTGAGCAACCGCCGCGTCTGCGGCGGCAGCTCATCGAGCGTGCGGCCCAGCACGTCATGCGCGATGCGGTTGGCCAGCGCAATGTCCTCGCGCGTCACTTCGATGTATTCGATGCTCTGGCCGCGATGCTCGACACGCTTCACCTCGCGCTGATGCTGGTGCAGCAGCGCAATTGAGCGGATCAGCGTCAGGTATTTCACGTGATCGCGCCGCGTTCTCGTCTTGTCATCGAGGCACGTCAGTCGATGCGCGTACGGATTGACCACGTGTATGGGCTTCAAGAGCCGCTGTGCGTTGCGATGCAACGTCGTAATGGCTTCGCGGTCCGCCTCGGCCAGCAGCCCCTCCAACGTCTGCGCCGCACGCTGGCGCGCATGGATTGCCCGCGCACGCGGCCCTGGCATACTCATGCGCGCACCGCGCGCGTGACTCGGGCCGGGGGCGCCAGACATAAAGCAAATTAGCACCGGCCGGCAGGACGGGGCCGAGGCGACCGATCGTGAACCTCTGGCCCCGGCCTGACGGCCGGTGCTAATTGCCTTTGCGTTATGTTCAATCGTGGGATTCGGCCCGCAAGGGACGAAGCCCGCGATTTACCCCCGGCCCTCGTACTCCTCGGCGCGCAGCGCCGCTGGATCTTACTGAGCGTCCTATGCCGATCGACCAATCGGTAGGACTACTTATTTTCTATACAATCAAAGACTTAACACCACAGCTAACGGAGAACGGCTACCCCTTCCATCGCCCGTAAACGCAGCGCGGGCCGCATGGGCGCCAACCCATACGACCCGCTGACCAACATCAACTCGTCCAGGAGTCGATCATGGCTGACGCCAATCTTAACGCACGTCCCGCTCATCCCGAGCGGCATGTCACCATTCAGCAGTCCTGGCGCTATCGCCAATGGAAACCCAACCGCAGCTATCGCACTGACCCGCCGCTCTTCCCCTGGTTCAAGGTTTCAGGCCGGTGGCTCGAGCACGCCGGCTTCAAGCCCAACCAACGCCTCAAGATCGAAGTCCACGACGAGCGTCTCGTAATCACGCCCGTCTGAATGGCCACATAGGCAGCGAATTCGGCCAACGCCGGACTCGCTGCTTGCGTCCCCTGATGCGAAGCTATCTCGCTCGCTCAATGCGGGCGCAGGAGGCTAAATCGAAGCTCGAATCCCGCCACACGAATCGCAGATCCTGCTTTTTCGAAGAACGCCTGAGCCGTCTCACTCAAGGCGAACTTACTCACAACATTGATCACTATGTTCCGCCCGCTCGCTTCAGGAAATTTCTTGACAAGCTCGCCACTCTCAACGAACCGAAGGTATGCATTCAACTTCTCCTGTAGAAGAAGGAGGTGCTGCCCCTCTCCTTCGCCCCAAGGAAGATGATCACTCACCGTAAGCAATAGATCGCCAGAGTCACGATCAACGTTCACGATATCGACCGTACCAGTTTGCTCAATAGACATAACGCTTTAAGGCCCTCGGATAATTTGAACAGTCGTCGGGGGAATCGTTGTTCCACCTGGAAACCCTGGCTTCCCGGCTCCAACCACTGTACCTCCACTCTGAGCAATCTCCGGAAACGCCAACTTCTGATTTGTCGTCAGCGGTGCCGTCGAAGATGCTTTGCATTCGACGCAGCTAACGTCGCCCGTCAGCGGATCCAATGTCAGGAAGTCAAGCCGTGTCCTGACACCACTCTCTGTCTCGATCGTAACCTGCTGTCCGATCGTATAACCACTCTGACTCAGTTGTGCCTCGACAGCCTGCTCAAAGGCAGCCCCAGCCGCCTTATTCGCTGCTAACTGATCAGCAGCAGAAAGCCCGCTCCCACCGCCGGCAGAACCCGCCCCTGACGGCCCGGCTCCCGTACCACTGTCGCTTCCGTTGCTCGACAGTATCGCATTGCCCGGCGAAAGCCCCGGCACTGCGACGCCCGGTGCAATAGGTACAGGCCCCTCCGGCGTCATCGCATAAGCCGGCGGCGTGACGACAGCACCTCCCGTCGCCGGCGGATTACCCCCGTTGCTCGCACTTACCAGCGGATTCGGATCGGGCGGCGGCGTCTGGCCGCTATTCGCATTCATCAAACCGATGAACTGGTTCCCCATGTTCACCGCGCCACGCCCCACGCTCGCCAGTTGGTCACCAACGTAACTACCCGCGGCGCTCAGGAATGAGCCGAACTGCGAAAGCAGTCCGCCTTTCTCGGCGCTACCTTTCACGTCTTGGGGCGCACCGGAATTGTTCAGCGCCTCGTTCTGCGCGGCATTGGCACCGCCCTGCGCGTTCGCGCCTGCCAATCCAGCCAGACCACCGCCCAGCAACGTCGCGAAGCCCGCCAACGCGGCCTGCTGGCCCGGATCGAGAGCGGCCCCCGTCGGGTCGATCGCCTTAATGAAGTCTGGCGAGAACGCCGCACTAGCCGCTCCGCCAATCGCCCCGCCTTCGCAGCCTGTCCCTCCCAGCGCGCTGGCCGCACAACCCAGCGCTGAATGGAGCCCCACATAGGCGAGTTCTCCCCCTACTGCCCCAAAGTCCTTGGTGAGTGTGTTCTGCGCCCCTCCGATCTCGTAGGCACCCAGCGCAGCCAGATCGCTCAGCCCAACCCCTTTCAAGTCGTTCAGGAAGCTGCCACCCTCGATCGCCGTCTGCACGCCCGCGTTGATCACCGCTGTCGCGCCCAAGGCAGCCAGTTGGCTAGGCAAACTGCTCGCCGCCGTCGCACCAGCCTGGGTGATCTGCCCCAAGGCATTGCCGATATTGCTGAGGCCTGCCAACTGTCCAAGCGTACTCGTGCCCGCCGGAAGGCTGTTTAGCCCCTGGCTCAGACCGTTCAGCCCGAATTCGCCCGTCGTGCCGTTATACGTGATGCCGTTGGTCAGCCCCGCCGTGATCGCCGCTATCGCTCCGGCCTCCAGTAGCGCACCGAAGTTCAGTCCCTGCCCCGACGCCAACTGGCTCGCCGCACTTCCCGCCATCCCCGATAGTGCGGCAACCGCGATGGATTCACCGAGCGTCATCGTGGTCAGCGTCGCTCCCATTGCCGCCGCGGCAGCGCCAGACGTCGCGATCGACGCGGCAATGGCGATCGCCATCACCACAAACGTCGGCAGACCACCGCCGTCCTTCACAAAGTCCGTATGCAGATGATCGGTCAACGTCATCTGCGTGAAGTTGCCCCCCAACTGCTGCGCAAGCGCAGCCGTCATCTGCTGCGTGCCCGCCTCATCGAGCGTGCCGTCCGCGTTGAGCTTTTGCAGCGCCCCGCCTATCCGGCTCAGCGTCTGCACGTTCAGGTCCATGTTCGCCGCGCTCATGAACCCCGCCCGGCTGCACCACCGTCCCCGTGGTGTCGATGTAGCCGCCCTTGACGCTGCTCCAGATCTGCCCAACGTTGACTTGATTCGCTTGGTTCGTCAGCGTGGGCGTGTTCACCGTCAGCGTGTTGGACGCACTGATGCTGCCCGTATTCAGAACGCTGCCCTGCCCGTTGCCCTCGAAGTTCAGCGTCACATCCTGGCCGATGATGTTGCCGCCCGCCGACAGCGCGCTCGTCGTCGACGGCAAATACACCTGC
>Ga0157374_10001792_pt1 | contig 18071 bp, 17 predicted proteins | sample M25metaG_FD_115308 | JGI IMG/M metagenome (GOLD analysis project Ga0157374, IMG submission 115308) | Miscanthus rhizosphere microbial communities from Kellogg Biological Station, Michigan, USA - M2-5 metaG | ecosystem: Host-associated > Plants > Roots > Rhizosphere > Soil | place: USA: Michigan...
AGCATGGCGAAGCTGATCGGCAGAGCGAGTTTGATGATCTGCCTGTAGGTCGTATCAACTTGTAAGCTATGCGGGCTTGCCATATTAAAAAGGGATGCAAGATAATGAAGAAGAGACAAGCCAGGAAACTAGGCGAAGGAACAAGAAAACAGAATGAAGTTGTAAGGGACAAGGGAGGTACGAGATCAAAAAATCTTGAGCCTGGTATTTTGTGCCTTGAACCTTTCCCTTATATTGCAAGCCATGAAGCCGGTTTTTAAAATAGGAACCAGTGAGGACCTGAACGCGTCACAATCCAATCTGCTGATGGAAATTGGTGAAACACATTGCTGTTTTGCCATTGCTGATCATGCAGATCAGATGATGATGCAATCGGTTTATTATGCGGCAGAAGATAATGACAGGGAGGAAATGCTGAAGAAAGTTCTTCAAAACCACCCCGAATTGAAACGCTCATTCCGGCAAACTGTGATCGGATATTACATGAGAGAAAATATCCTGATCCCTTCACAGCTTTATCATTTTGAAGAAACAAAAAAATTATTGCGGGCCCTCTACGAGACAGAGCAAAACACCACAATAAGCGAATCTGTTTCCGAATGGCAATTGTACAATGCGTACAATGTACCGGTTTCGCTACATGAATTACTCAGCCGCAATTTTGCAACAGGTAATTTCTGGCATGTTTATTCGATTATTTTAAAAAACAGGGTTGAACAGCATGAGGGCGGGACACTGATAATAGATTTTAAAACGGATAGCTTCAGCGTCGTTGTAATTAACAATAATTCAATATTACTGGCCCAGATTTTTGCTTATGCGAAACCAGCAGATATATTGTACTGGCTGCTAAAAGTTTGTAAGGAATTTTCGCTTTCCCAAAATGAAGTGATGTTGTTGATATCCGGTCTGATCGACAAGCGATCCGCGATATATAGAGAGCTGAGTCAATATTTTTTGAATATCGGTTTTGCATCTATTACAAATGGAGTGAAACTAAGTAACCCCTTTCATGAATATCCTATACATTTTTTTTCATCGCTATATAAGCTGGCCGCATGCGTATCATAGGAGGAGAATTAGGAGGAAGAAAAATCCATCCACCGAATAAGATGCCCCATACAAGGCCCACCACCGATATTGCAAAAGAAGGATTATTCAATATTATTGAAAACAATCTGGATATCTCTGAATTAAAAACGCTTGACCTTTTCGGCGGTACCGGTAGTATCAGTTTTGAACTGGCTTCAAGAGGATCTGTCAATCAAACCATCGTGGAAAAAGATGGCCAGATGTTTGAATTCATAAAAAAAACCGGTGGCCAACTCAAGCTTGAAAATCTGCGGGTGATAAGAATGGACGTGTTCAAATTCATTGAGCAATGTAACGACCAGTTTGATTTTATTTTTGCGGGCCCACCTTATGCTCTTACTGAAATCGATGAATTACCGAGGCGAATCTTTGAAAAAAACCTATTGAAGCAAAAAGGATGGTTTGTATTGGAACATACGCCCAGGAACGATTACAAAAAATTTCCGTTCTACAAAACGGAACGATCTTATGGAACAACTATTTTTTCGATATTTATTGAGAACAGGTAAAGGCCAGATTGTTTCGGCCTCATTTGTAGGCCTCGCTATGACGACAAGCTGTATGCTTTGTCATCGCGATGTTCATCTAAATTGAATTCATTTTGCTATGCATAAAGAAGAGGCAAGAGGGATTTATAAAGAAAAGAGAAGGGAGCTTTCAGCGGCGGAAAGAGCAAAGTCCGATGACCTGATGTTGATACAATTTCAAAGAATTGAATTTCCCCATATTGATCATCTCCTCTCCTATTGGCCGATCGAAGAAAATAACGAACCCAATACGCATCTTTTCAATGAGTATATTGAATTTAAAAACCCTGCGATAAAGTTTCTTTATCCAATAACTGATTTTGATAAACAGGAAATGGAGGCAGTTGAGGTAAATACGGATACGGCTTTTCAGAAAAATGGCTGGAATATCCATGAGCCAATGGACGGAACCATTACTGATGCAATGAGCATTGACATGATATTTGTGCCGCTTATTATTTTTGATAGACAAGGTTACCGTATTGGATATGGAAAAGGTTTTTATGACAGATACCTGCAACGGTGCCGGCCTGACTGCTTGAAAGTAGGTTTTTGTTACTTTGAGCCCATTGATATAATAGAAAGCACCCACGAATTTGACGTACCTTTAAATCTTTGTATTACGCCGAACAATGCCTATGTTTTCTAACTGGTTTTTAAAATCCTTCCGCATTCTTTTACTACCGTTTTCAATTATTTATTGGTTCGCTGTATGGCTGCGCAATTTCCTTTATGACATAAAAATTCGTCGCTCGGCTTCATTTGGCCTTCCCATCATTTGTGTCGGCAACTTGTCCGTTGGCGGTACCGGAAAATCTCCCATGGTTGAATTTCTAATCGGTCACTTGAAGGATAAGTTTAAACTGGCGACGCTCAGTCGTGGGTATAAACGGAAGACAACAGGCTATGTGCTGGCCAGTGAACACACAACTTCATTGGATATCGGTGATGAGCCAATGTTATTTCACCAGAAATTTCCCGATGTACCTGTAGCTGTAGGAGAAGAACGACTGGTTGCCATTCCCCAGTTATTGCATGACCGGCCCGACAGACAGGTCATTATTCTCGACGATGCATTCCAGCATCGAGCCATCAGCGCCGGGATGAATATTTTACTTACCGACTGCGGTAATTTATTTACGAGAGATTTTTATTTGCCGACAGGAGATCTTCGTGACCTCAAATCAGGATATAAAAGGGCCGACATCATTGTAGTTACAAAATGTAAGTTTGAAATGACCGAAGAGGAAGCTGATAAAATTAGAAATGAAATACAGCCCCAACCAAAGCAGCAATTATTTTTTGCATCTATTCAATACGGAAATCCATACCACATCACCAATTTTACCCCATTCGAATTAGATATAAACACAGAGGTGTTGCTTGTCACAGGCATCGCCAGCCCGCAACCCTTAAAGAAATTAGTAGAAGAAAAATGCAACACTTACCAGTTAATGCCATTTAGTGATCACTATATTTTTCATATTGATGATTTGAGGGACATCCGGAGAAGATTCGACCGCATTGAAGCCTCGCAAAAGATCATTCTGACCACCGAGAAAGATGCCATGAGACTCATGAAGTTCAGAAACGAACTGGAAAGATTACCCATGTACGTTATCCCAATCAGTCACCACTTCTTGTTTGAGGAGGAAATGAAATTTATAGAAGCTGTTACAAAATTCATCAGAGAGTTTAAATCATCGAATGTGAAAAAGGGAGAAAAATTACCGGAAATATAAGTGAGTCCAGGCGATTAATGTCGGGATGCCGGACGATGTTTCGAGCCGTAAATATCGGCATGACACAATCGCCTTAAGGGGGACTGCAGAGAAACAAAAAAGTTGTCAAACAAAAAATAATTCATGGGAAGGAAAAATTCAAAGAAAAAAAAGAAGGAAAGGCATTCAGCGCATGAACAAGCATTAAACGGCGTTATTGATATTACCCGTTCTGGAATGGGCTTTGTGACGATTGAGAATTTGCCGGTGGATGTTATGGTAAGGCCAGCCGATATTAACACTGCTCTTAATGGCGACCTTGTCCGAGTAAAGATCAAAGAAGAAAGGAAAGGTGGTCGGCGGATGCAAGGGATAGTAAGCGACGTGCTGCGCAGGAAGCAAACAGAATTCTTGGGAAAAATGGAGATCAACGATACCGGGGACGGAAAAGGTTTTGGTTTTTTTGTTGCTGAATCAGATAAGCCAATGCCCGATATTTATATTCCAAAACAAAATTTGAATGGCGCAAAAGATAATGACAGGGTGATCGTAAGGATGATTGAGTGGGAAACGGGTGGCAAACGGCCTTTGGGTGAAGTGGTGTCGGTCCTGGACAAAGAAGATAGCAACGACGTAGCGATGAAAGAAATTTTATTGGAGAATGGTTTTCCTCTCGAATTTCCCGAAGAAGCCATGGAAGAAGCTGCAAGAATTCCTGATCAGATCCCAAACTCAGAGATCAAAAAAAGAAAAGACGTCCGGGACATACTTACATTCACGATCGATCCTGTCGATGCAAAAGATTTTGATGATGCAGTCTCCTTTCGAGTGTTAAAAAATGGAAATTATGAAATTGGTGTTCATATTGCCGACGTGGCTCACTACGTAGAAGAAGATACGGCATTGGATAAAACGGCCTATGGAAAAGCAACGTCTGTTTACTTGCCGGACAGGGTAAATCCAATGCTGCCTGAGCACATTTCAAATGTATTGTGTTCGTTGCGACCGAATGAAGACAAGCTTACCTTTTCTGCAATTTTTCAAATCTCTCCGAAGGCGCAGGTCAAACAGCATTGGCTTGGTAAAACCGTCATTCATTCCGATCACCGCTTTACTTATGAAGAAGTGCAGGAGATCATCGAAAAAAAAGAAGGAATATATGTGGAACAACTCCTGGTGCTGAATCAACTTGCCCAGCGCTTCCGTAAACAACGGTTTAAAAATGGGGCTATTAATTTCTCCTCGCAAGAGGTCAGATTTAAACTTGACGAAAATAAAAAGCCGGTGGGCATTATCGTCAAGGAAAGTAAAGAAGCACACCAGCTGATCGAGGAATTTATGTTACTCGCAAACAGAACTGTAGCGGGTGACCTGGCAAAGGTAAAAGTGAAAGCCAAGATTCTAACCTTCCCATATCGTGTGCATGACAACCCCGACGAAGAAAAATTGACCCCTTTCGTTGCTTTTGCACGAAAGTTTGGTCACAAATTCGACACATCTTCTCCCGACGCTATTGCAACTTCTTTTAACCAGATGCTGATCGATGTTCATGGAAAACCTGAACAGCATGTGCTGGAACAATTGGGTATCCGAACGATGGCTAAAGCAAAATATGCTATAGAGAATATCGGGCACTACGGACTGGGTTTCGAAAACTATTGCCACTTCACTTCACCCATTCGCAGGTACCCGGATGTCATGGTTCATCGTGTACTGCAGCAAGTAATTGAGCAGAACGTGGTCCTTGATAAAAAAATGGAAGAAAAATGCAAGCACTGCAGCGAGAGGGAAAGGGCCGCGATGGACGCCGAACGGGCGGCTAATAAATATAAGCAGGTGGAATACATGCAAAATTTCCTGGGCGAAGAATTCGAAGGCGTGATCAGCGGTGTGGCAGCGTTTGGATTTTGGGTGGAAACGGTAGAACATAAATGTGAAGGTCTTGTCAGCCTCAACAGCTTGCTGGATTTTGATGATTTCCGGCTCGTGGAAACCGATTATTGCCTCGTTGGTCATCGTTCAGGCAGAAAATTCAGAATGGGTGATAAGGTTTGGATAAAAGTAATCGCGGCTAACCTTACAAAACGGCAACTCGACTATGAGTGGGTGGTCACGAGCGGACTTAAAAAAGAAAAGAGAAAAAGATAAAATAAATAGATAAAAATTTGAAAGTGACTCAGCTTACTGTCATCCTGATCCGGGTCTGTTAATTCTTCACAACTTAGATGCCGGATCATCCCGATAACTATAGGGAAGGCATGAAATAAAGGGCCTTTGAAAATAACACACAACTAAAAATTGATCATAGTTGCTCACTTAGTTTTTAATTTTTATCTTTTCACCTACTTAATTTTATTGCATGCAATCATTCGAACTGCTATCGCAAAAATTTGCCCTACACTTTGAACAGCCTCATTTCCCGAATGACCCGGCGTCTTTATATAAACCCAACGAGTATTTTCTTCAATTGGGGGGCAAACGAATTCGTCCTGTGCTCTGCCTTATGGGAAACGAATTGTTCGATGAAATAAACCCAGATGCCTGGCACGTAGCAACAGCGATCGAGTTATTCCACAATTTTACTCTCATACATGATGATATAATGGACAAGGCTCCCCTGAGACGGGGAAACGAAACAGTTCATGCAAAATTTGGAGAAAATACCGCGCTGCTTGCCGGAGACGTAATGCTGGTTGCAGCCTATAATTCTTTAAACAAGATCAATACTTCGTATATACGCTCGATCATTAGTTTGTTCAATAAGACTGCAAGCGAAGTTTGTGAAGGTCAGCAACTGGATATGGATTTTGAAAAAACGGATACCGTTAGCCTGGATGATTACCTGCACATGATCGAACTAAAAACTTCGGTATTATTGGCTGCGAGTTTAAAGATGGGTTCCGTACTCGGAGGAGCTTCGCAACGGAATCAAACGCTTTTGTATGAGTTTGGGAAAAAACTCGGTATCGCGTTCCAGGTACAGGATGATTACCTTGATGCTTTTGGTGATCCAAAAAAATTCGGTAAACAACCGGGTGGCGATATAAAAGCGAATAAAAAAACTTTTTTGATCGTCCAGGCAATGTGCGTTGCCACCGATGCGCAAAAAAAAGAATTAAAAAAATTAATGGACGGGAACGCAAAAGATAAGACGGAAAAAGTTTTGCAGCTATTCCATGATTGCAGAGTAAATGAATGGGCATTACAATTGAAAAATAAATATCTTGACGAAGCTTTTGCGCACCTGGAGGATGTAGCCGTGCTTTCAAAGAGGAAAGAGGCACTGCAGGAAATGGCGAAGTTTCTGGTGCAGAGAGAACATTAGAAGTTGTGAGTTATGTTTATGAGTGATCAGTATTGAGTAATAGTAAATAATAACCAGACCAGTAACCGGAAACAAACAACTGCTTCATGGCAAATTCACTCTTCAGGACAAAAAAAATTGACTCAATTCTTTCGCAGGGGAGTGATGATCATCATGGCAAAGAGGGTTTGAAAAGAGTGTTAAACGTCCGTGATCTCACTTTCTTTGGCATCGCAGCGATCCTGGGAGCCGGAAGTTTTAGCAGTTTGGGAGGAGCTGTTTTTCACGGTGGACCCGGCGTAGTCCTACTGTTCGTTATCACAGCCATCGCCTGTGGTTTTACTGCGTTTTGTTATTCTGAATTTGCCAGTCGTATTCCAGTCGCAGGCAGCGCTTATACCTATGCGTATGCCTCTTTCGGAGAACTGTTCGCATGGATCATCGGATGGGCATTGATCATGGAATATTCCATTGGCAATATTTATGTAGCTTATAGCTGGAGCGATTATTTTACTTCTTTTCTTGATAAGGCAGGTTTTCATATTCAGGAATATCTTAGCACGAGTTATCTGGAAGCTAAGCATGCAGTAGAAAGAGGAAGCACGAATCCGGATGAGCTGGCCGCCTGGAACAATGCGCCCGTCATTGGGGGGCTTAAAATAATTTTTGACCTGCCGGCCTTTATCATTAATCTTCTGATCAGCTATTTAGTTTTTAGGGGTGTGAGGGAGAGCCGCAATTTCAGCAACGTCATGGTGATCTTAAAATTGGCAGTCGTAGCATTGATCATCATGGTAGGTGGTTACCTGGTTTTTTCACACGGTCTTACATTTAACTGGACGCCGGCAAACGATGAAGGGGTTCGATCATTTATGCCCAACGGGTTTAGCGGGGTGATGGCAGCCGTTAGTGGTGTGTTCTTCGCTTATATCGGATTCGATGCAGTCAGTGTCTTAGCAGAAGAAAGCAAGAACCCCCAAAGAGATCTGCCAAAAGGTATGATCCTATCCCTGGTGATCTGCACAGTTATTTATATTCTACTCGCACTTGTTCTGACGGGTGCTGTCAATTACAAAAAATTTGACGGGGTCGGCGATCCGCTGGCGTTTATCTTCGAAAAAGAAAACCTTGATATTGGCTGGATGCAATTTTCTATTGCCATTGCCGCTGTCATCGCCATGACAAGTGTGTTGCTTGTGTTCCAGATGGGTCAACCGCGAATTTGGATGAGCATGAGTCGCGACGGGCTACTGCCTCCCATTTTTCAAAAAATTCACCCAAAGTATAAAACACCATCGTTTGCAACTTTAGTTACAGGACTTGTAGTTGGCGTTCCTATCTTGTTTACTGATAAAACGTTTGTCCTTGATTTCACGAGCATTGCCACCTTGTTTGCTTTTGTCCTCGTTTGTGGAGGAGTACTGCTTATACCCGCGAGGAAAAAAGAACCGGGAAGATTTCATATTCCCTATGTCAACGGACAATTCATATTTCCACTGATTGTTATTGCCGCGATCATTACAGCGCAATTACTGTCTAAAAATTATTTCGCGGGTTTGTTGAATTTTGATTTCAGCGACAATGAAGATTATGTAAACAATAAGATCAGTTTTATGGATGCTGCCACGCCAAACATTTCCCTGATAATTTTCTGGCTAAGCGCTATCATTCTGTCCGTCTTTGCGTTTATAAAAAAGTTTTCTCTCATTCCTTTAATGGGCCTCATTACCTGTTTATATCTTCTTACCGGCATGACCAAAAGTAACTGGGCGTGGTTTCTCAGCTGGCTCCTGATCGGAATTATTTTCTATTTCCTGTACGGGTATAAAAAAAGTAAATTGGCTCTTGCCAGCGCAGCTATTCGGGAAGTTGAAACAAGAGATGCTCCTCTCCGTTAAAGGTTACTTATTTATGTACCCGGCTTGTGTTTTGCCATGGCGCCGTTCCTTGCCGACCCGTCCGTTCAGGCGGGCGTCGCACACTTCAACTGCATATTGCCTGCGATGCACAACCTTAATTGAATTGTTCAGCAAACCCCTTCTCTCTGTAACTTTGTTTCTCATTTTTGATTTTTAAAACTCTCCGCCCTAGGCGGATTAAGGGCGACATGAAATTCCAGATCGGCGACAGGGTTTTGGTACTTCATTCTAATGAAGAAGGTGAAGTGATAGACATCATCAATAACAAAATGGTGATGGTTGATGTCAGAGGTGTAAAATTCCCCGCCTACATTGACCAGCTGGATTTTCCGTATTTCAAAAACTTCTCAGAAAACAAATTGTTTCCAAAGAAAAAAGACAAAAAATATATTGATGACCTAAAAAAGGAGAAGAATATACAGAGGGTGGCGGACGGAGTATGGATCACCTTTTTGCCAGTAATGGAAATGGATGAATTTGGCGATGAAGTGGTAGAAGAGTTAAAAATCCATTTGATCAACAGAACCGATATGGCTTATAAATTCATTTATAAGCTCAATTACTTTGGAAAAACTGGTTTTGAACTAAAGAACGAGGTATTGCCATTCCAGGATTTCTATTTGCATGATATACCTTTCGAAGATCTCAACGACAGTCCAACGTTTGATTTTGAATTCTCATTACTGCCGCCGATAGCTATTGGGGCTCAAAAAGGTAAAGCGGATCACTACGAAGCATCACTGCGGCTAAAGCCAAAACAACTTTTTACAAAAATTGAAGAAATAAGACTAAAAGGTGAGGCCACTTTTTCTCATCGATTATTTGAAACATATCCTGATAAAATGAGCGATGATAAGTTTGAATTGGGAAATCTTGCAGCAAAGAGTTACAAAGTATATGATTTAGCAAAGGCAAAGCAGCACCTGGAACCGCCGCGCTCTGTCGTTGACCTGCATATCGAGAAGATCACTGATGACTGGAATGGCTTAAGCAATCATGACATCGTCAGTCTGCAATTAAAGACGTTTGAAAAATACTACGACCTCGCCGTTGCTCACTTGCAACCGTCGCTCATCGTTATACACGGTGTTGGTACAGGAAAATTGCGCGAAGAGATTCATGAGCAATTAAAACACCGCAAAGAAGTAAAGACTTTTGTCAACCAATATCACCCCGCATTCGGCTATGGGGCTACTGAGATCTTCTTTGAGTATTAAATTTTTTTTCGCACCTTCATAAACATTACTTTTATAATCCTCTTAATCCTGCTTCAACAAAATAAATGAAATCGATAGTTAAGACTAAAACAGGAATTAGTGGCCTTGATGAGATCACAGAAGGAGGATTGCCGCAAGGAAGGCCTACTCTCGTTTGCGGAGGGCCTGGTTGTGGTAAAACATTGCTCGCCATTGAATTTATTGTTAAAGGTGCCACATTGTACAATGAGCCCGGCGTATTTATGACTTTTGAAGAAAAGGCCGAAGAATTGGCTGCTAACGTTGCATCTCTCGGCTTTGATCTTGAAAAGCTCGTAAAAAATAAAAAACTCAGGCTTGATTATGTTCAGATTGACCGAACTGAAATTGAGGAAACAGGTGAATACGATCTCGATGGTTTATTTATCCGGCTGGAGCATGCTATTGACAGTATTGGAGCAAAAAGAGTTGTGCTGGACACGATTGAAAATCTTTTTGCAGGGCTAACCAACGAGGGTATTTTGAGAGCGGAATTACGCCGGCTTTTCCAATGGTTAAAGAATAAAAGAGTCACTGCGATCATAACCGGAGAAAAAGGCGATGGTACCCTGACAAGGCACGGTCTTGAAGAATATGTTTCTGATTGTGTGATGCTTTTAGATCATCGGATTATTAACCAGGTATCAACGAGAAGAATGAGGATCGTGAAATACCGTGGCTCCCACCATGGAACCAATGAATATCCATTTCTGATCGATGAAGAAGGCATCACTGTTTTTCCCGTTACATCACTAAAGCTGGATAAAGATGTTTCTACTAAAAGAATTTCTACCGGTGTCGCTTCTCTTGATAAAATGTTTGGTGGTAAAGGGTTTTTCAGGGGCAGTAGCATCTTAGTATCAGGCACATCCGGTACAGGTAAATCAAGTATCGCTGCTTATTTTGCCGATGCAAACTGCAGAAGAAAAGAGAAATGTCTTTTTGTTGCACTTGAAGAATCTCCGAAACAGATCATACGTAACATGAAATCCATTGGTCTTGATCTTGATCGCCACGTAAAAAGCGGGTTGTTGGAATTTCAGTCATTCCGGCCGGGCCTGCATGGACTTGAAATGCATTTGGCGAGCCTGTATAAAATGGTTAGGAAATTTAAGCCACAAAGTGTGGTTGTTGATCCTGTCACAAACCTGGTAAGTGTGGGTTTGCTTACAGAGGTGAACGCTATGCTTCTGCGTCTTATTGATTTTATGCAATCAGAAGGAATTACTCTTATGCTGACGGCATTGAACAGCGGCTCAACGGAGCATCTTGATGAAAATGTTTCCTCACTGGTAGATGCCTGGATATTGGTCAGGGATCTTGAGTCGGATGGCGAGCGCAACCGCGCTATTTATATCATGAAATCAAGAGGCATGCCGCATAGTAACGAGGTGAGGGAATTTCTCATTACTTCAAAGGGATTGGATCTTGTTGAAGTTTACAGAGGTCCAACTGGGGTGTTGGTGGGCTCTGCACGCAAAGCGAAAATGAAAGAAGAGATGGCTTTTGCAAAAAAGAACCACCGCAACCTTTTAAATAAACCTGCAAAAAAGATCCAGGAATAAATATATGTCAAGAAAAGAAGAAAAATGGGAATTGCGGTTATACGTAGCCGGTAAAACACCTAAATCCGTCACGGCTTTAACGAACCTGAAAAAATATTGCGAAACTCATTTAAAGGGCTTGTATACGATCGAAGTGATCGATCTTTTGATCCAGCCCCAACTGGCCGAAGGCGACCAGATATTCGCCATCCCGACTTTGGTACGAAAAGTGCCCGAACCTATACGTAAAATCATTGGAGACCTTTCAAATGAGGAAAAGGTATTAGTCGGACTAGACATCCGACCTGTAAAACAAAAATGACCATGGAAAAAAAACCGGGTTCCGATAAGAAGAAAGGTCGAAACTTCCCTTATATATTTCATCTTTATATTACGGGCGCCTCTCCAAATTCTTCAAGAGCCATTACCAATTTTAAAAACCTGTGCGAAAGTTGCCTGAGCGGTAAATATGAATTAAACATTATTGACGTATACCAACAACCACATATTGCAAAAGGTGTAGATATAATTGCCTTGCCATTATTGGTAAGAAAATTGCCGTTGCCCGAAAGAAGGCTGATCGGTGACTTATCAGATCAGGAGAAAGTGATAAAGAATTTGGGCATTATTAACCTGGAACAATGAAACTATTGAACGGAAACCAAAAGGAACTTATAAAAGAAATAGAAGAGTTACGCTTGCAATTACAGGAAGCGAACGATACGATTCATGCTATCAGGACAGGACAAATTGATGCCCTTATGGTAAGCACTGAGACAGGACCGCAGCTATATACTTTAAAAAGCGCCGATCATACTTACCGGATATTTATTGAGAAAATGAAGGAGGGTGCAGTCACACTGAACAAGGATGAGATCATTTTATACAGTAATTCGCAGTTTGCTGCAATGGTTGATCTGCCCTTATCTGAAGTGATCGGGATCCCGTTCGGCCGGTTCATACCCGAAGGATGCAAGGCTGACTTTAAGAAATTAATGAAAGGTGGCTGGAAAACTGACAGCAAGGGAGAAATACTTTTAAAGAATAACAGGGACAGGATCATTCCTGTTCTTCTGTCCTTTACGTCACTGGAACTTGATGAAGGAATAGCACTAAGTGTGATACTGACCGATCTTTCTGCTCAAAAGGAAACAGAAAACCAGCTAAAATCAAAGAATGAACAGTTGGAGGAAGCCCGGGGAAATGTTGCAAAGATGAATGAAGAGTTGGAGGATATGGTAAAAGAGAGAACAAAAGACCTTTTGTTGAGCAGGGAGTATTTTAAATATTTGGCCAACAATATCCCGGTTCTTATTTGGACCGCAGACATGAATGGAAAACTTGACTATGTCAATCGCCGCTGGTATGAATACACAGGCTTTGATCTTGAGGATTCAAAAACAAAACAAACGGAATTGGTACACCCTGATGACCTTGAAACCAGCTCGAAAGCCTGGAGGTGCGCTTTGCAAAATAAACAGCCCTATGAGCAGGAGTTTCGGTTTAAAAGAAACTCGGACGGCGCATACAGGTGGCATTACGCGCAAGCCATTCCTTTTAAAGATGAGCAGGGCAATATTACTGCATGGATCGGAACATGTATTGATATCGATGATCAGAAGAAGCAGCTGGAAAGAAAAGATGAATTTATTGGAGTAGCCAGTCATGAATTAAAAACACCATTGACGAGTTTGAAAGGTTACCTGCAGCTAATGGACATCCAGGAAGATCTGCCTTCTTCGGTAAAATCATACATTTCGAAAGCCAATATCTCGCTTACGAAGCTGCAGCGCCTGGTAGATGAACTTCTTGATGTAAGCAGGATAAAAGCAGGCAAACTGGAGTTTTCCAAACATATTTTTAACCTCACCGAATTAGTGGATCAATGTGTTGAAAATAGCAGGATCATGTATCCCATGTACACAATTAAAAAAGAATTTGAGGAAAAAATCATGGTAATGGGAAATGAAGAACGGATCGAACAGGTATTTATGAATCTCATCAATAATGCTGTGAAGTATTCATCTGAAAATAGAGATATCATTGTCCGTACAGAAAAGGAAGACAATTCAGCCGTTGTATCGGTGACCGATTTTGGAGTAGGTATGTCGGAGCCGGAACAGAAATTTGTATTCGAACGCTTCTATCGGGTAAACGGGAGTAATCTTTTATCTCCCGGGCTTGGTATGGGTTTGTATATTGCCTCTGAAATCATCAAAGAGCACAAAGGCGAAATTAGAGTAAAGAGTAAGCTCAATAAAGGTTCTATTTTTTCCTTCTCATTGCCATTAGTAAATTAAGGCTGATTGCCGCTTACTCCTTCAGGCCCTTTAAATACGCAATGCTTATTGGCAACTGCTCAAGGATATTGCTGCTCTCATCCTCAATGAAGTAATGTTTGACACCCACTCTCTTTGCTTCCTTCAATATGCCCGGAAGATCCATCTGGCCTGTACCGAAGGCTACATCATTTTCATGAGAAGTACCCCCGGAAAGATCTTTCTTTATGCCTTTCCGCATGTCTTTTAAGTGCATCAGTTTCCAGCGGTTGCCATATTTTTTTAACAATGCTACTGGGTCGCCGCCGCCAAACTGTACCCAGAAAATATCCATTTCAAAAGAAACGTATTCGGGATCAGTGTTTTTAAAAATGTAATCAAGCAAAGTTCCATCTTCATAAGGCTGAAATTCGTAGCCATGAATATGATGACAAAGAGTGAGACCATTATCTTTCAAAAACTTGCCCGCTTTATTGAAATCCTCGGCCGCTTTTTTCGCATTTTCAATGGTCAGCGTGCCGTCATGAGGTATCCATGCACACATCACATACTTACAACCTAATGCTTTTGCCATCATTACTACCGAATCAGGTGATTTTAACAATTGATCATAACCTGCACCGGTAGACGGAATGCTTATGCCTCTTTCATCGCATAATTTTTTGAAATCCTCAGGAGTAATGCGATTACCACCGCCACCTTCTATCTCTGTAAAACCCAACGCCTTTATGGTGTCCAATACTTTCGCGGGATCATTGCCTATACTCCTTCTGAAAGTATAAGTCTGTATTCCCAAAGGAGCAGTATACAAAGGCTTTTGAGCTGAGGTGATTTCATTAATCATTAGAATAGAAAATAACAATGCCAGGATCAGAGTGTTCTTTTTCATTTTGACGTTTTAATTTTTAATTGTTTAGATATATCCTTTCTTCAATTCTTCCACTGCATAATTAGCAGCTCGTGCAGTAATAGCCATAAATGTCAATGTAGGGTTCTGTGTGCCCGTTGAGGTCATGCACGCACCGTCGGTGACAAAAACATTTTTACATTCATGAAGCTGATTCCATTTGTTCAGCAATGAAGTTTTAGGATCGTTACCCATTCTGACCCCGCCCATCTCATGAATGTCAGCACCAGGTGGCGACTTAGTATCCTCCACTTTTATGTCAATACAACCCGCCTTTTCAAACATGAGTTTTGATTGCTCGATATAATCTGCAACCATCTTGTCATCATTCTCACCCCACTCACAGGAAACAACCAGCTGAGGAATTCCATATTTATCTTTCAAATCCTTGTGCAAACGAACATGATTGTTTTCCACCGGCACTGTTTCGCCCATCATCCAGCTGCTGATGTACCAATTATCTAATTTCGGGTGTAATAAATTTTCTCTTAACTCATCTCCCATCAGGTCCGGATCAACAAATGTTCCCCTTCCTCCGCTAATTCCAACAGCATAGCCCCTGAGAAAATTCGTTTCCTGTTTAAATAAATTTCTGAACCTCGGAATATAAGAGTAACTGGGACTGCGCCCATCCGTCCTTTTGTCTTTTAAGCCCTCATAATGTGCAAAGCCTTTTCCCCGGTAGTTGTGCCATGCAACATATTTTCCCAACAAACCATTGCCATTTCCCAATCCATTGGGGAACCTGTTGGACATTGAATTCAAAAGGATTGCATTACTGTTCAATGCGGACGCATTTACAAAGATGACGTTCGCATAAAACTCAATCATCTCTTTTGTTTCGCTGTCTATGATCCTCACACCCGTTGCTTTATTTTTTTTCTCATCATAAATAATCGAATGAACAACAGCATGAGGACGGATAGTAAGTTTCCCCGTTTTCAATGCCCATGGTATAGTTGATGCATTGCTGCTGAAGTAGGCACCATATACACAACCCCTGTTGCACATAGTTTGATTCTGGCATTTGTTTCTCCCTTGTTGAATATGGATAGGCTGAGGATCGGTGATGTGTGCGCAACGAGCCTGGATCAAATGCCGGCCGGGAAAGTTTTTCTCCAGGGTCTCTTTGAAATAGCGTTCAACACAACTCATTTCAAAACCCGGCATCACTTCACTGTCTGGTAATTCCGGCAAGCCATCTTTGCTGCCGGCAATGCCCGCAAATTTTTCAACATAGCCATACCATGGCTCTATGTCTTTATAGCGAATAGGCCAATCCACAGCAAAACCATCCCGCACTGGCCCTTCAAAATCATAATCACTCCATCGCTGTGTTTGCCGTGACCAGAGTAACGACTTGCCACCAACATGATAGCCGCGAACCCAGCGAAACGGTTTCTCCTGGACGAAAGGTTGTTCATCATCACGCAACGCCCAATGCAGAGTTTCCTCACGAAGAAATGCAGAGCCCTGGTAATTTTTTCTTTGCTCAATGGACACTGTTCCCCGGTGTTCAAACTGCCATGGCGCTTTCGAAGCGGTTGGATAATCCTTGATGTGCTCAACGTTTCGGCCACGCTCAAGAATCAATGTATTTATTCCTTTATCACAAAGCTCTTTGGCCGCCCATCCGCCACTAGCTCCTGAGCCGATCACGATCGCATCATATGTCCTGTTTTTTACAGAATCACCTGGCATGGTTAAGCTTTTAGATCAACGCAACCGTAGTAATGACCGGGTGCAACCTTGTAATTAAGATAGTCCTGCATTACTTTTTGCGAAGTAGTAAATCCTTTTATTGTTTCAGATTTTATGAGTGTAAAGAAATCTTTTTCTGTTTTGACATTTGAAGATGACAATGCTAATAATAATTCTTGCCGCTGCGATTGGGAACACTCAACAAATGATTTATTAAATTTAGTTTTCGCAGATTTTCCCAACCCATTTAATTGAAGTTTTACATTATCCTGCACATCTTTCTCATAACAATCATCGATAATTTTTTGAAGATATTTATCAACGCCGACAGACAATGCACCAATGGAGCCTCCGGCTGGAATTATTGTATCGGAAACGCTCGCAAGTAGCTGTTGCTCTATTGAAGAAAACGAAGTGGTATGAACATTTGAATCGGTGATTCCGCAACTTATCATCCATTGTGGAAGTGTGACAAGCCCGCCGGTAGCAATGACAAGTTGTTTCAATACTTTACGGCGATTCATACAGCAGGAATTGACTGTGAATATAGGTAAAATTTTAAGGGGATTGTTTTATCTCGCAAAGTTCCAGATGGACACAGATTAAAAAGGTTCGTCAGTGTAAATCACTGCCTGCCGGCAGGCAGGTATGTAATCTGTGACAATTTACTCGCTTGAGCAACCTTTGTTGTAATACGAAGGGATGTGCCATGCCCGATCAAGCTACAGAACGCTGAAGAGTGCGACGCAACAGAAGCTCAACCGAGCGGTAAATGCCGGTATCATAAAAATTATTTTAAATCTTTTAATGCGGCAATCAGTGATTATTTTTGTGATTCGCTCTTTTAAATTTAGTCCGAAGGACTCCTTCGGAGCTACAAGCCAGGCTATCGTCCCGATTTTATCGGGAAGGAAAGTCCGGACAGTGCAGAGCAATGCACCGGTTAATAGCCGGGTCCTCCCGACAGGTCGGGGGGAACAGACAGTGCCACAGAAAATAACTACCCTTCGGGGAAAAGATGAAAACGTGAGGTAAGAGCTCACGGCTTTTGATGGTAACATCATTGGCGGGTAAACCTTGCATGCTGAAATGCCACGTAGAGGATCATTTGAGAACTGCTCGTTCGACTCCCGATGCAATCGGGACTGATCCCGGGTAGGCAGATCGATCCCGGCAAGTAATTACCGGGACAGATAAATGATAGCCCACGACAGAATCCGGCTTATCGGCTTGTAGCTTTTTTTTCCAACAGTAGGTATTTATAGTTGAAAATTAGAAATTGAACATTAAGGTTAATACAACAATCAATAACCAATATTCAATGCTCAATTTTCAGCGTAAAGCGGCACCACCAATATATCCACCTATCTCCATCATCCAGGCAATGCCGAGGTGCACGATCAACCCTCCATAAATCGATCTTGTATTGAACACGACTATTCCCAATAGAATTCCACCAAAATAAGAGCTGATGCATTCGCCGAGAGGTTTCCCAAAATGGATCGTACAATAAAAGCACGCCATAGGCAATATGGCATCCATGCCTGCCCATTTCACAAATGCCAGGATCAGAAAACCACGAAAAAAAATTTCAATACCAAAGAAATCGCTACCGTATGAAAGCTCAAATAATACTTTGTGAAGCCACGTAAGATGAATTTTATCCCCGATGTGTAATACCGATTTTATTTTCGGATAGATAGCAAGAAAATCTGGTTGCGTCGATGCCGCTGCAATCAATGGAACCATGCACAGTAACATTAAAACATAAGGGATCCATTTAAAATTTTTTATGGCAAGGCCGTAGAAGGGTTGCTCACTATAGAACTTCTTAAATAATAA
>Ga0157374_10001794_pt1 | contig 18065 bp, 13 predicted proteins | sample M25metaG_FD_115308 | JGI IMG/M metagenome (GOLD analysis project Ga0157374, IMG submission 115308) | Miscanthus rhizosphere microbial communities from Kellogg Biological Station, Michigan, USA - M2-5 metaG | ecosystem: Host-associated > Plants > Roots > Rhizosphere > Soil | place: USA: Michigan...
ACCGATACAGTTAACAGGTAATGGCGGTAATTTGATGTTCACCGCCGATGACAACGCAATATTGGTTGGCGGCAACGGCAATGACACGTTGATTGGTTGGGGCGACAACCAAACTCTCATGGCTGGTGTTGGCGATGACAAGCTTTATGGCTATGGTGATGGCGCAACATTGGTTGGCGGCAGCGGCAACACGACATTGAGCGTCAACGGTGGCGGCGCTACGCTAATCGGTGGTTCGGGTAATACCACCTTCGTTATCAATAGCGCCGACGCCGTTATCCTGCAGGCGGCCAACAACGGCAGTAACACAGTCATCACCTCGGTAAGCTACGCCTTGCCGGACCATGTCCAAAATCTAACGCTGACCGGCAGTGATGACCTCACGGCGACCGGAAACGATTTGAACGGCACGCTCACCGGCAATGCCGGTCATAGCACATTGATTGCCGGCAGCGGCAACGAGACGCTTGTCGCCGGCTCTGGCATTACCACGATGATCGGCGGCGCATGCAATAACACGTAGATCGTGAAGCAAGCGCAGGATGTGGTTGGCGAGCAACCGAATGCAGGCAACAACGTAGTGTTCTCTTCGGTGGATTACGTCTTGCCCGACAATGTGCAACAACTTGTCTTGACTGGCGATGCTGCGTTGACAGCAACAGGTAATGCGCAAGGCGGCACGCTTGTCGCCAATAACGGCGACTCAATGTTGATTGCAGGCAGCGGCATCACCACCATGATTGGTGGTGTGGGCGATAACACGTTCGTCGTTAACAACGAGCAGGATGTAGTCGTCAAACAAGCCAATGACGGCAACAATACAATTCTCGCATCGGTAAATTATGTCTTGCCGCAGCATGTGCAAAACCTAACGCTAACCGGAGGCGATGACCTCACGGCGATTGGTAACGATTTGAATGGCACACTCACCGGCAATGGAGGGCACAGCACTCTCATCGCCGGCAGCGGCAACGAAACGCTTGTTGCTGGTACCGGCATTACCACGATGATCGGCGGCATCGGCGATAACACCTACATCGTCAACAACGAATTGGATGCGATCATCGAACAATCGCATCAGGGCATCGACTCGGTGTTCGCATCGGCGGATTACATTCTATCGGCGAATGTAGAAAATCTGACATTGATCGGCACGGGTGATCTCACCGCAACCGGCAACGATCTCAACAACATCATCACCGCTAACAGCGGCAATGACACGCTGAATGGCGGTGGTGGAAAAGACACGCTGATCGGCGGCACCGGTCACACAAACTATATACTCGCACCCAATGGCGGCATCGATACGATTCTAGCTACCGCCGAAGGATTCAATACCGTTGAATTAACCGCTGGTTTGCAATTGAGCGATTTAACCGCAGCCAACGCCGGTAATGATTTGCTGTTGCGAATCGCCGGTTCGAGCGATGGCTTTTTGATTCGCAACTATGGTGCAGGCGACCAATCATGGAACGTCGCAACGGCGGACGGACAAACCATCGCTTTGCCTACGCTCTTGAATCAGATCGCTGCCTCTGTTGCCAATGAAAATCAACATGTCGACAACTACCAGGCAGCATTTCTAGCGGCGCTGAATCAGCAACTGCAAGATACAGAGACACCGAGTTACGTTGATTATTTAGGCGATGTTCATCAAAACAATTCGATTGTCGATACAGTCACGACGATAAGCGACGATGCCGATATCTATGGGCAGACGCAAAACGCTTATGAGGAAAACGAGCAGGATTTAGGCGAACAAACGACAACCACCAGTGAATTGATTACGGCCTATGAGCCGGTGTATGAGTTCATGTCACTCAGTCAATTGGCTAAGGCGGATTCGACGACAAAGCATATTTCCACCGGCGGAAATAGTTCCATGACGATCTCGATTCCTAAAGCATCGATTCCGATAGGAGCGATTCCAGTTTACAGCGCGAGTCCTAACAGCAGCGCCAGCCAAGTATTAATAGGCTACAACGTCCCCAACGGTACACAAGCCCACTCGATTGTAGAAACCAGCAGCGAAACCATACACCATCGCAGTTATTCCTCGACCGATACGACGATGCTTGAAATCATGCAAGGCGGCGCATCGAACAACACCATCCATATTGGCGATGGCCATAAGCTTGTCGATGCGGGCGCAGGCGACGACCTTATTACAACCGATGACTCTACATTCGGTAGCCTAGTCGAAGAAAATTTCAATTTCATAGTTGCCGGTCATGCAGAACAACTAAATAATTTCCTCTACGGCGGCGATGGCAATGACGCGATTATTGCAGGCGGCGGAAATGATAGACCGTACGGTTGGCGAAACAGTGATGTACTTATCGGTGGGCGCGGCGATGACTATTTGAATGGTGGATCGGGAAGCGATCGCTATGTCGTGTTTACCGATACACAGCAAGGCTGGGATGCTATTTTCGACAGCGGTGATTATCACGATGGCGGTAGCACGGACCTTTTCCTTGCCTACGGCGGTAAATTGCCGAGCGATACGGTGCAATTCGATGGCGACGTTCATCCATCGGATCTCCACTTCGGTTGGAACCAGGTAGCTGCAGCGGGTGGACGATGGGCATTAACCATCAGTTGGGGTAATGACGCCGGTATCCGTGTCGTTGTTCCGCGGGCAGGCGATCCGCAAGGTGTTGGTATTGAGCAATTCCAGTTTGCCAATGGCACAACGCTCAGCATGGCGGACATGCTCACCATGGCGCCGCCCCAACCGGTATCCGATGTATTCACCTTCGAAGCCGGCATGGGGCCGCAGGTGTTGGATGGCGACTTTCATCAAATCCATTTTGCAGCAGGCGCTACGCCGGCCGATGTAACGGTTTCTCATGATAGCCTTGATCTCGTATTGTCTTATAACAACGGCACCGATGTGCTGAGCATTCCGAATTGGTACGCCGATCCGGCCGTAACACCAACACTCTCCGTTACATTTGCTGACGGTACAACATGGAATCCCGCCGCATTGACAGCGCAAGGACTGACTGTTCAAGACACCGCTGGCAATCAAACCCTGATCGGCCTTGCCGGCTATGGTAATACGTTAATCGGTGGGCCTAACGATACATTGATTGGTGGCGGCGGCAACGACACATTTGTGTACAACACCGGCAGCGGTGCGAATCACATCATTGATTCCGGTAACAATAATACTTTGCAATTCGGCTCAGGTATTACACCAGACATGATTTCGCTAGGGCTCGGATCATTGTTGTTGCGTGTAGGACCCGGTGAAGATGCGGTTCACATCGAAGGATTCGATCCGAACAATCCGTTTGCTTCCGGCGTGATTCAGAATTTTCGTTTCGCTGATGGCACGACACTAACTTACGAACAGTTATTGGCTAAGGGATTCGATCTCAAAGGCACCGCTGGTGATGATACGTTGACAGGCACCAGCCTTAATAACCGTCTTAATGGCGGCGCGGGTAACGATAGTCTAATAGGCGGTAGCGGATCGAATACGTTTATCTTCAATATGGGCGATGGTAACGATACGGTTGTTGATAACAGCAAAACGACGGCGCAGGCTAGCGCAAACGATGTCATTCAATTCGGTGCAGGCATTGCGCGCAACGATGTCCACCTTACGCAAGATGGCGCTGACCTCGTCATCCGTTATGGAATGCAGGGAGACAGTATCATCGTGCATAACTTCATGCCGGATGGAGAGAGTGGCGGTCCGGTTATTAATCATTTCGCATTTGCCGATGGCAACGTGTACAGCTATGCCTCGTTAATCGATACACCATCTTCCAATGCCAATCATGCGCCCGTCGTCACCGGTTACGATCAAGCGATTGCATTGAATCAAACGATCAATGCGGCAAATCTATTTACGGTATCGGACGCCGATCAAGATGCAATGATGCAATACCAATTCCGCACCGATACAACAGGTGGCGGTTATTTTGCACAATACGGCAATGCTACGGCGGCGGGTGAGACGATCACCATCAATGCCGGCGATTTGCATGGTCTGGACTACGTCGCCGGCGGATTAGGCCATCAGACTCTGGAAATGCGTGCCTTCGATGGCAAAGATTGGGGCAACTGGACCAATTGGAACATGCTCGCTTACACGAGTGAACAGCACGGCATTAATTGGAGCGAGACGTTGTTAGGCGGCGACGGCGCCGATTTGCTCGACGGCAATGGCGGCAATGACTGGTTGTTTGCGGGTGGCGGCGATGATGTGTTTTTAGTGAAGCCCGATGAAACAGGCGCACCGTGGTACAAGGGCGGCGATGGTTTCGATACCATTCTCGGTAGTGTTGGTGACGATACGATCATGCTGAATGAGTTTGGCGCTGCTAACGGTGTTGAACGCATCGATGGCGGAGCAGGGCATAACGTGATCGCCGGCTTTTTGAACGGTAATAACAACATCAATTTAACCGGCATCGAGGTGCGTAATATTGCGGAGATTCAAGGTGGTTCTTGGAGCGATTGGATCATTGGTACCGCAGGTGATGATGTGATTGTCGGTAAAGGCGGTAACGATCTATTGAAAGGTGGCGCGGGTGACGATGTGTTCCTCGTCAATCCTAATGAAGGTGGGGCGGCAGACTATATCGGTGGTGACGGTTTCGATCGAATTCTCGGCAGCGACGGTGACGACACCATTGGCATCAACCAATTCAGCGCGACCAATAGCATCGAGCAAATCGATGGCGGCTCGGGTTACAACACGATTGCCGGTTTCTGGCTCGGTAATAACGATATCGATCTTAGTAATACCGATGTGCGTAATGTTGCCGAGATACAAGGTGGTGCCTGGAGTGATCGGATCATCGGCAGTGTTGGCGATGATGTGATCAGAGGCAATGATGGAAACGACGTATTTAACGGCAGTGGCGGAAACGATATCCTCGAAGGTGGAGGGCAAGACGATACCATGACGCAGGCGACCGGCAACTACGCGTTCCTTGCGGGTGCCGGTAATGATGTGCTCAACGGCGGTAGTGGCAACGGTATTGTTATCGGTGGCTTGGGCGACGACATCATTACGCTCGGCGCGGGGCATCAAGTGGTCGCATTCAATAAGGGTGATGGACAAGACACGTTGAACGTCGCGGCGGGACAGGGTAATGCGTTGTCGTTGGGTGGCGATTGTACCTATGCCGATCTCAGCTTTCAAAAGAGCGGCAACGATCTCGTATTGAATGTAAGCAATGCAGACCATATCGATTTCAAGAATTGGTATGCGGATGCCGCGAATCAAAGCATGGTAACGTTGCAAGCCATTGCAGAAGCGATGGCCGATTTCGCACCAGGCTCGAACGATGTGTTGCGTAACGACAAGATCGAAAACTTCGACTTCCAGCAATTGGTGCACGCATTCGATCAAGCCCGCGCAGCCGATGCGACTCTTGATCGTTGGAGTTTGACCAATGCGTTGTTAGATGCCCATTTGACCGGCAGCGATACGCAAGCGATGGGCGGGGATCTGGCATATCAATATGGAGTGCGCGGTAATCTCACTGGGTTCAGTGTGGCGGCTGCTCAAAGCACGATCACCGATAGTCAGTTCGCTGCCGCACCGCAGACTTTGCAGGCGTGGCCGACATTGAATACCGGCACGGCGCAGTTGAAGTAAACGGCATTGAGGCATAGTGAATAGGAACCCGCTTTTCTGTCGAGACCAGATCGAAGAAAAGCGGATTCTTCGCTAACATTCAGAATGAAGCATTGGCAGCAACTTTCTCTATGTGTTTGGAAATATAGTTATATTGGTCATGACCTTTCTTTTACGCTTCTTTTGTTAATCCACGCACACTGATACACCCTTTCTGCTCTCTACAATACGGTCCTTCTAAAAACTAAATCCGTCACCGTGTCGACAAAATCGAAATCTCTTTCCCCTGAAGCGCTGGATTTCGCGCCGGGACTATTGGCTATACAAGAAAGTCCACCGGCGCGATTACCGCAGGCTGTCATGTATTCGGTGTCGGTGTTGTTCATGATCCTGTTGCTATGGGCATTGTTCGGCAGGCTCGATGTCATTGCCAGCGCCGAAGGTCGTCTCGTGCCGCAGACCTATGTGAAGATCGTGCAGCCTGCTGATGCCGGTATTGTGCAGGAAATATTAGTGCGCGAAGGTGAAGCGGTTAAAGTCGGGCAAGTGTTGATGCGCATGGATACGCAGGTGGCTAAGGCTGACGAGAAGACAATCAAAAACGAACTTGCACTCAAGTCATTACAGTTGCGCCGTATCGATGCCGAGTTGACGGGGCAACCATTGCTTCGTGCGGCTGACGATCCGGATGATTTGTTTCGTCGTGTCGATGCGCAATATCGCGATCGTCGCCAGTCCTTTTTAGATGCGCAAGCGCAACGGCAGGACGCGATGCGTAAAGCTGAGCACGAATATAATGCAGCCAAAGAGGTATTGGCAAAACTGCGTGAGGTGACGCCGATTTTAAAGCAGCAGGCCGATGCCTATACGAATCTGGGTAAGGATGGTTATGCAAGTCAATTGATGGTGCGCGACAAGCAGCGTGAATATATGGAGAAGTCGCGTGACTTGAGTGCGCAAGAGTCCAATGTAGCTAGTTCGCAAGCGGCGATCGATCAGTCCAGAAAGGAACTCAGCCAGGTTACTTCCAGATATCGTAGCGATTTGCAAAATGAACGCATCGAGGCTGAAAGTCAATATCGCAAGTTGGAGCAGGATTGGAACAAGCAAGAACACAAAAACGCATTGCTCGAATTGAAGGCGTCGCAAGCGGGTATCGTGAAGGATCTTGCAACCCATACGGTGGGAACCGTCGTTTCGCCGGGCACAGTATTGTTATCCCTGGTGCCGGAAAATGAACCATTAATGGCCGAAATCATGGTCAAGAACGATGATGTGGGTTTTGTGTACCCGCAACAAAAGGTAAAAGTGAAACTGGCAGCTTATCCGTTCGAGCAGTACGGCATGCTCGAAGGCGAAGTCGTTCACGTGAGCGCAGATGCAAGTGATGCGGGCAGCTCCGCGAAAGAGCAAACCAAGGGAACGCAAGCATTGACATACAAGGCGCTGGTATCGCTAAAGAGTCAGACATTAGACGCGCAAGGTGAAAAACTTAAGCTTGTTCCCGGCATGCAAGTGATTGCAGAGATAAACCAAGGCGACAGGACGGTGATGGAGTATTTATTATCGCCGGTCAAGAAAACCATACATGATAGTGCCCGTGAACGGTGATGATTATTGGAACACTCCGTGAGTGACGATTGCCGATTGCTGCACTATGTGTAAATGCTGAATGACTTCTCGTATTTCCGGCGAGATGGTATCGGTGGGATAGGGAGTGTTGCGATAATTGGCTTTTCCGGCTGCTGTTTCCTTTACCGGTATTTCCATACTATCCCAATCGCACAAGGACAAACGCTGATTAATCGCTGCTATCGTTTCTACCGACTTATCAATCAAGCGATCAAAATCGACAACGACCAAGCGATCTCTCGATAGGGTTTTAACCGCATGCGCAAGACAATCTTCGGCATGACGAAATGCTTGCTGCAAAAATAAGTCCAGCTTCGGCGGTTCCCAGTCCCATAGCGCATATGTATCAAACATCGATGCCCACATTTTTCGATTCGAAAAGAAAACCGTTTCGGGATTGCGCACCATCCATACATACGATGCCTCGGGAAACGCTTTCAACAAAGCGCCAATACGAAAAGTATGGTTAGGCGATTTAAGTAACAAGCGTCCTGTCTTGGCATCGGTAATATTCAGTAAAAAATTCCTCCACACTTTCAACCAATCGTCAGAGCCATGCATCCACATATGTGGATTGAGCCATTGCGCTACTTCGCTTAAACGACGGGGATCGAAAAAAGCTCGATATACCGACGGTACACCCAGTGCGAGCAATGCGAATTCATCTTCCTGAGGGGAAAAAGCATCGATAGTGAATTTATCCATTGGCCGCGTAATCGCTTGGCTGTGAGTCGGCGGGCGACGTAAGCGGCAGGTGGAGGGTGCCATGCATTGCCACGTTGCCGGGTAGATCATGCCGGGACAGGCGTCCAGCAAATCGTGCAGATAAGTAGTTCCCGAGCGCCACAAGCCCAATATAAAAACAGGAGTAAGCGGTTTTGCGGTAAGGGGGGAAGATGCCGTTGCAATGCCAGATTGCGCTCGAACCAGAAACCTTGCCAGCCATACAGGAAGCGATGCCGCAAGCCGCGATGATCGCAATACCTAGTACCGCTCTTGTTTCCCTCAAACCAAGCCAATTGGCAAGATGTAAATCAAAACCCATTAGCCAATCTTTAATATTCATCGCTACGGTGAGCGAAATAAATATGAGCTCTAGCCATGTTCCTGCCCGCACCGCCCAATTCTCAGCGGATTGGCGCATTATCTTTGCCGCGAGCATCGACGGAATAACGAATACTATGCCAGACAGCAATCCGACTAAGGCATAAATTCCCCATGTCATGCAAAAACAATGAGTATTTCTCCCGGACGCAGGTATCTTACAAAAGCATCGATTTGTGCCAGGAAATCCAAAGGCAACACGATAGCCACGCATACCATCAACACTTTGAATGCCGCACAGACACACTCTGTACGCAGCCAGATGCGCAGTTTATGAAGCGTCAAATTAACCCGCATTTTTGCTGCTGCGTCGACGCAATCTGTTCAATACCGCGCCGATGCGCTGACGGAAAACCGTCCACGCGCCTACAACAGCTATTACTAGGGGAAAAAGCAACTGAAAGAGAAAACCGCCTGCGTTAGGGTCGATATACGCATGGCAGTTGATCGGAAAAAAATAAATAACGATGCAAACCAGATAACTTGTTGCTAAACGCGCCATCAGTATGCCCCTGAGAAAAAACATTAAGAACGGTTAAAGAATAATTTCCAGGTTTTTACGTGTTTTTACAGAATGCGTAAAGACGCCCATCACGCGGTATGGTTATTTTATACAGAAGCAACTGGAAAATATCCGTCAATATGGATTTGTTGTGCCGACAAGGGATAAGCGAGCAGAAAACGCTAGAGCGATACCGTGTGTTCATAGTCAATCCGCTTTAATGGTGAAATAATGAAATTTCCTATTTACTGTGATTGATACTTTCGAATGACGCTATTTCGACGCTTAGTATTTCTTTTACTATCGCTAATGGTCTTGAACGCATGGACCATGAGCAAAGCCGAAGAATTATTTATTCAGCCGCCAGCTGCAATTACGTTGAATGGTGTCCCTCCGATCCCCATTGCAATCGCTGCCGATGTCAAACGGTACACAGACTTCAAGCCCGCACGATTCGCCAGTTGGCATCCTCAGAAGCTCGAAATGCTGATTGCGCAACGCCACGAGAACACTGCGCAGATTCATCGTTTAAAAAGTCCCAGCGCGAAACCGGAGTTGGTGACGGATTATCCGGAACCGGTTGCGCGCGCACTGTATCAACCCACGCAGGGCAATTATTTTTTATTCGCGAAGGATAGCGGTGGCAATGAGGTGTATCGCATTTATCGCTATGACATGACTAATCATCAGGTAACCGCGGTGTCGCGTGAAAACAAACGGGCGGAAAACCTGGTTTGGTCGAAGCGGGGTAATCGTTTTCTTTATACGATGGTGCCGGTGAATCGCAAGCAGGCAGATGATGTGGTGCAAACAGAGGTATATATCGCGAATCCACGTAAACCCGGTCAAGACAAACTAGTCGCTTTGCTCGGTGGCGGCGGCTGGTCCGGTTTTACTTGGTCGCCTGACGACAAGCGATTGCTTTATCTGCAATATATCTCGGCGAATGAAAGTTATATATGGTCGATGGATATTGCGAGCAGAAAACGTACTCGTTTGACCGACAAGCGTAACGGCAAACCAGTGATGTATGCGCAAGCCGAGTTCAGCAGTGATGGTAAAGGGATTTATGCGATAACGGACCGTGACTCCGAGTTTCAGCGGTTAGTCTATATCGATCTCGCGACTCGCACTCATACGGTTTTGTCGGCGAGCATTTCATGGAACGTTGAAGCTTTTGATTTATCGCGAGACGGTAAATCCTTGGCTTTCATTAGCAACGAAGATGGGGTGGATGTGTTGCATATTATGCGCACCCACGATCGGCGCGAGATAAAAGTACCTCACTTAGCGTCCGGGTCCATTTCCTCGCTGCGTTGGCACAACAACAATACCGATCTTGCCTTCACCATCAGTTCGGCGAAACATCCGTCTGACGTTTATTCGCTCAATGCGAAGACTGGAGAACTGGTCCGCTGGACCCATGACACGACAGTGGGAATAGATTATTCCGCTTTCGTCGAACCTGAATTGATTCGTTGGAAAAGTTTCGATGGCCGCACTATCTCCGGTTTTCTATATCGTGCGCCTGCCAATAAATTTCCCGGCAAGCGGCCAGTGCTGATAAACGTTCATGGCGGGCCTGAAGCTCAGTTCCAACCAGGCTTTCTGGGGCGAAACAACTATTACATCAATGAGCTTGGTATCGATGTGATTTTCCCCAACGTGCGTGGTTCGACAGGCTACGGTAAAACGTTTTTGGCATTGGATAATGGAAAGCTGCGCGAAGACTCGGTGAAGGACATCGGCGCACTGTTCGACTGGATCGCAACACATGAAGAACTCGATGCGTCACGAGTGATGATTGCCGGCGGCAGCTACGGTGGTTATGTGAGCCTTGCCGTATCGACGCTTTACCCGAACCGCATTGCCGGTGCGATTGATATCGTCGGCATTTCGAATTTCGTGACATTTTTAGAGCGCACGGAAGGCTATCGCCGTGACTTGCGTCGGGTAGAATACGGCGACGAACGGGACCCGGATATGCGCGATTTTCTCGAGGAAATTTCTCCGCTCAATCGGGCGGAGCAGATTGCAAAGCCGCTTTTTGTTGTAGCAGGGAAAAACGACCCACGTGTTCCTATCGAAGAGGCCGAGCAAATCGTGGCCATCATGAAAGATAACGGGACGCCGGTGTGGTATTTAATGGCGGCTGACGAGGGGCATGGATTCGGCAAGAAAATAAATGCCGATTTTCAGTTTTATGCGACGGTTATGTATTTACGCCACTATCTTTTGGGCGAGCCGTGAGTGTGAACGGGAATGATCGCTTGCGGTACTTTTTTTAAATTTGATCAATTGCTATAACAGAAAACATTGAGGACCATGCGTTACTGGCTTATGAAATCCGAACCCGGCGAGGTATCTATCGATGACCTTAAATCTGCCGCACAACAAACCGTGCCGTGGTTTGGCGTGCGCAATTATCAAGCAAGAAATTTCATGCGCGATGATATGAATATTGGCGATAAAGTATTTTTTTATCACTCCAGTTGCGCGGAGCCGGGTATCGCCGGCATTGCGAAAGTGGTCAGTGCCGCTTATCCCGATAAGACACAATTCGATCCGGACAGTAAATACTACGATAGCAAAGCGACGCTCGATAAACCGCGTTGGTTCAACGTCGATGTCAAGTTCGTGAAGAAAACAAAGCTTATCGGCATCCAAGAATTACGTGCTCATCCGGAACTAGCGGAGATGCGCATTCTTCAGCGAGGCAATCGGTTATCGATTACACCGATTGAGCCGTCAGAGTGGGAGTTTATCGATGGTCTATTGTGAGCAGGCTTGAAATAAAGCGGCTGCGCTTGCAACGCTCGTAGATTCCTTTATGGAATATCTTCATATTTATTTATTGGTTGGTCTTTGCGTCGGTTTTCTCTCTGGGTTATTCGGTGTGGGCGGCGGCATCGTGATTGTGCCGGCACTGAGTTTCTGTTTTGCTGCGTTACATTTTCCGTCCGAACTTGCGCTGCATACAGCGATCGGTACTTCGCTCGCATGTATCGTGTTCGGTTCCATTGCCAGTATGCGCGAACATCATGCGCATGGCGCAGTCGATTGGAGTATCGTTCGCCGACTGACGCCGGGGATTCTCTTCGGTACTTTTGTCGGCGCCAAAATTGCTGTGCATATTCCAGTACAGCCGCTAAAAATATTATTTGTCTGTTTCTTGTTTTATGCGGCGACTCAATCGTTGTTGAATTTCAAGCCGAAAGCCGCGCGGGAGTTGCCCGGATTACTCGGTATGTCCGTGGCGGGAAGTGTGATTGGTCTTATCTCTAGTTTTGTCGGTATCGGCGGCGGCGCGATTTCCGTGCCGTTCATGCTTTGGTGCAATGTGAGAATGCATAATGCAATCGGCACTTCTGCGGCACTGGGTTTTCCGATCGCAGTTGCCGGTGCAATCGGTTATATGGTGAATGGGTTTGATCAGCCGGGGTTGCTGCCCTATAGCATTGGCTATGTGTATCTGCCGGCATTGCTGGGCATTACGGTGATGAGTGTGTTGAGTGCCCGCGTCGGCGTGCGGCTTGCGCATAAACTGCCGGTGGCAACGTTGAAAAAAGCGTTTGGTGTCTTACTTTATGTGATTGGTCTAAAAATGGCATACGGTTTGTTGGCGTAGCCGAAAGAATTTACGAAGATTAAAACTGCTGATTAGTTACGTTGAATTGCATAGGGATTCCTTCCCCTTGAAGGGGAAGGAGCAGGACTTGCTCTATGCATCTACATTTAAATGGAAGCCGTATTATTCGACGAGTCGTGTTAGTGCTTCGCGATATTTATCAGCAGTTTTTTGTGCTATATCCGCTGGCACCATAGGCGCCGGCGGTTGCTTATTCCAGGCCGTGCTTTCCAGCCAATTGCGAATGAATTGTTTATCGAAGCTGGCAGGACTTTCGCCTTCGCTATACGTATCGAGTGGCCAGAAGCGTGACGAATCCGGAGTTAGTGCTTCATCGATCCAGAACAACTTGCCGCTGGCATCGAGGCCGAATTCAAATTTGGTATCGGCGATGATGATGCCGCGGGACAGTGCGTATTCGTTGGCGGCGCGATAAAGTGCCAGCGTCGTATCGCGTACTTGTGCTGCTAATGCTTTGCCGAGCAGCCGTTCTGTTTCGCTGAAATCGATATTCTCATCGTGGGTTCCCATTTCTGCTTTGGTAGATGGCGTGAAAATGGGTTCCGGTAGACGGCCGGCGCGCTTCAGTCCCGTGGGAAGCGCGATGCCGCAAATGCTGCCTTTGCTCTGGTATTCCTTCCAGCCCGATCCTTCCACATAACCGCGCGCGACTGCTTCCACCGGCAGCGGCTTATAGCGGCCAACAACGATGGCGCGTCCTTCCACTTGATCTCGTTCCGCAGGCTTCACGACCGACTCCGGTGCAATGCCGGTGAGATGGCTAGGAATAATATGATCTAGTTTTTTGAACCAAAAATTGGATAGTGCAGTGAGCACTTTGCCCTTATCTGGTATGGGGGTTGGGAGAATGACATCGAAGGCCGAGAGCCGGTCTGTTGTCACGATGAGTAGATGTTTGTCATCCACTTCGTAAATGTCACGCACTTTGCCGCGGTTCAATAAACGTAGGCTACTTATGGAAGATTCGAAAACGGGCTGTGACATGGTGATTTGTCGGAAAAATGGAGAGCTTTAAAAAACTACAAATAGGTAGCCCGGATTAGCGCTGCGCCAATCCGGGCTATATCATTTCTGCACAAGCAAAAATAAACGACTTATTTTTCCAGTGCAGAGGACCATTTGCCTTGGCTGGCCAAGCTGTTCATTTTGGCGCGATGATGGAACGCTTGCTGCGCGTTTTTCACATTGCCCGCTTGACCGCTCCAGGCTTTCAGCGCGGCGGCTTGCAGTGCACGGCTATAGGAGTAGGTCAATGGCCAAGGTGCGCTACCGATGCGGTTCATTGCATCGAGGTGTGCAGTGGCTTCTTCGTCGGTTTGTCCGCCGGACAGGAACACTACGCCAGGCAATGCGGCCGGCACGGTGCGCTTCAGGCATTCCAACGTGCGCTGAGCAACTTCTTCCACGCCTGCGCGATTTGCCGCTTTGTTGCCGGATAGCACCATGCTTGCTTTCAGCACAACGTGTTCGAGCGATACTTTTTGTTCCGCCAATGCATTGAACAGCGCGCGCAATGTTGCTTCGCTCACTTCGAAACAGCGTTCGATGGAATGATCGCCATCCAACATCACTTCAGGTTCGACGATAGGAACGATATTGGCTTCTTGGCAGAGTGCGGAGTAGCGGGCCAATGCGTGTGCGTTGGCTTCGATGCACGCGGTGCTGGGAATGTCTTTTCCGATATTGATTACGGCGCGCCATTTTGCGAAGCGAGCGCCCAGTTCGAAATATTCTTTCAGGCGTTCGCGCAGGCCATCCAAACCTTCGGTCACTTGTTCTCCGGGGCACATGGCAAGGGCTTTCGCGCCGCCGTCCACTTTAATGCCGGGAATAATGCCGAGCTTGTTGAGATACTCAGCCATTGGCTCGCCGTCTTTGGTTTTTTGACGCAGCGTTTCGTCATAAAGAATCACGCCGCTGATGTATTCCTGTATGCCGGGCGTCGAGAAAAGCAGTTCGCGATAATCGCGGCGGTTTTCTTCGGTGCAGGGAACATTGACCGATTTAAAGCGTTTTTCGCAGGTGCCGCTCGATTCGTCGGCGGCCAAAAGGCCTTTGCCCTGAGCGACCATCGCGCGTGCGGTTTTTTCCAGTAGTGCTTTATCCATGTCTTCCTCTCATTTGGAAATTAATAAGAATTGTATTAATGAGTTTTAAAGTCGCCGTTTTGCTGTTTGGTGATTTACGCCGCACAGCGTGTCGATTAGAGAATCCGATGGTTTTATATTGCGCTAAGGCTTAATGAAAACATCGGATTCTTTCGATGTGGGTTAATGTCGGCGATGCTGCCCTACCTTTACGATCTTCATCGTATTCGTTCCACCTGCTTTGCCGAGCGGTTCGCCGATGGAGAGGATGATGTATCCGCCATCCTTTACGGCACCCCGACCACGTAGCTCGTCTTCCGCATCGTTTAATATTTGTTCCGGATCGCTCAGGCGCATGGGGAAAGGTATCGGGTAGACACCGCGAAATAGCGTGACTTTCCGTTGCGTTTCTTCCAGCGGCGTCATGGCATAAATAGGCACCACGGTGCTCATGCGCGACATCAACAGTGGTGTCATGCCCGATTGCGTGAGCGCTACCACTGCTTGAATCGGCATCCGCCGGCAAGTGTAGATGGCCGCTTGTGCAATGGATTCTTCAACGGCTTTGTCGCTGGCTTCCTTCGGGGTGCGATCTAAATCGGTGCCGTATTCTTTCTCCGCTTCCAAGCAGACTCGTACCATTGCTGCAACCGCTTCCACCGGATAGGCGCCCGCCGCCGTTTCCGCCGAGAGCATGACCGCATCGGTACCATCTAATACTGCGTTTGCGACATCGGAGACTTCGGCGCGGGTCGGCAACGGCGATGTAATCATCGATTCCATCATCTGTGTGGCGGTGATGACGATTTTGTTTTTTGCTCGCGCAAGCCGAATCATCCGTTTTTGCAGCGCTGGCACGACAGCATCGCCAACTTCAACCGCCAAATCGCCACGCGCCACCATGAGACCGTCCGATGCGTCGAGAATATCGTCCAATGCGGGAATGGCTTCGGCCCGTTCGATTTTTGCAATCAACATCGCTTTGCCGCCTGCCGCATTCAAGAGTGCGCCGGCACGTACCATGTCGATGCCGGAACGGGGGAATGACACAGCAAGAAAGTCCGCTTGCAAACTGGCGGCTGTCTTGATGTCTTCCATGTCTTTGTCGGTGAGCGATGGCGCGCTCAATCCGCCGCCCTTGCGATTGATCCCTTTGTTATTGGATAGCACGCCGCCTTGTTTGACCGTGGTATGCACTTCGGAACCAACGACTCGATCGACGATTAGCTCGAGGCGGCCATCATCCAGTAATAGATAATCGCCTGGGCCCACATCATGCGGTAATTCTTTGTAATCGAGGCCAACGCGCTTTTGATCGCCGAGTGGACAATTGGCATCCAGAATGAATGAATCGTTGGTTTTAAGGGTGATCTTACCGTCGGCGAATTTACCGATGCGAATCTTAGGTCCTTGCAAATCGACGAGCACGCCAACTGTGCGGCCGAGTTCCTTCGCAATGGTTCGCACCAATTCGGCCCGAGCGATGTGCTCGGCTGCGGTGCCGTGCGAAAAATTCATTCGCACCACATCGGCGCCGGTGCTGATCAATTTTTCGAGGACAGCACGGTCATTGGAGGCCGGGCCCAGGGTTGTCACAATTTTCGTTCTACGCAACATAAATACAATGTCCTAAAGAAAGTGAAGACCCGTATCGTTTGCTGGAACGAGTACGCCCATATGTTCCATTAGTAAGTCGGCTATGCTCGCTTTTCTAAAATTTCCACGGCCGGTAATGTCTTGCCTTCTAGAAATTCTAGAAACGCGCCGCCTCCTGTAGAAATGTAGTCCACTTTATCGCCGATGCCATACTTGGCAATTGCGGCTAAAGTGTCGCCACCACCGGCGAGTGAAAATGCTTTGGAATCGGCAATCGCATGCGCAATGGCTTTAGTGCCTTCGCCGAATTGATCGAACTCGAACACGCCCACCGGACCGTTCCAGACGATCGTGCCGGCTTTCGCTAACGATGCAGCGAGCATTGCCGCCGTTTCCGGTCCAATATCAAGAATCATGTCGTCGTCGGCGACCTCGCTTACATTTTTTATTGTCGCGCTCGCGGTGGCGAAGGATTCTTTAGTGGGAACCACATTGGCTGAAATCGGTGCGGTCACTACATCGACCGGTATCGGCACCGATGCACCGCGCTTGGCCATTAGTTCGATAATCGTCCTTGCTTCGCTTACCAAATCCGCTTCCGCCAGCGATTTGCCGATCTTTAATCCGGCAGCCAGCATAAACGTATTGGCGATGCCGCCGCCGACGATTAAGTTATCTACCTTCTCCGACAAACTCTTAAGAATAGTGAGTTTGGTGGATACTTTCGAACCGGCCACGATGGCGACGAGCGGCCGAGCAGGGTTATGCAATGCTTTGCCGAGCGCATCCAATTCGGCGGCAAGCAACGGACCAGCGCAGGCGACGGGCGCGTATTTGGCAATGCCGTGCGTCGTTGCTTCGGCGCGATGGGCTGTGCCGAATGCGTCGTTGACATAGACATCGCACAACTTCGCCATTTTCTGCGCTAGTGTGTCATCGTTTTTCTTTTCGCCTTTATTGAAACGGCAATTTTCCAGGAGGACCACTTGTCCTGGGGCCGTTTCGACACCGTCGATCCAATCGCGTTTCAAAGGCACAGGACGACCCAGTAGAGTGCTTAACCGTTCCGCTACCGTCGCCAAGGAATTTTCTTCCGAAAAAACGCCTTCTTCAGGGCGGCCCAAATGGGACGTCACCATCACTGCGGCACCTTGCTTCAACGCAAGCTCTATCGCAGGTACAGATGCCCGGATGCGAGTGTCTTCGGTGATTTTGCCGTCGTGAATCGGCACATTGAGGTCGGCGCGGATGAATACTCGCTTACCAGCGAGATTCAAATCGGACATTTTAAGAACGGTGGTCATGCTGAAGTCCTGTGGCGGATGTATTACTTTGTAGATGCGATTAGGCGATGAAAAAAGGGTGCACGGATGCGCACCCTTTAGATGGTCTTTATTCCTTGGCGTTCATCAGCGCGACGGTTGTGTCGAGCATCCGGTTGCTGAAGCCCCACTCGTTGTCGTACCAGCTCGATACTTTCACCAATGTGCCTTCGGAAACTTTGGTGAGCGTTGCATCGAAAGTGCTGGAAGCTGGGTCGTGGTTGAAATCGACAGAAACTAAAGGTGCCTTGTTGTAGTTCAGAATGCCTTTCAGCGGACCTTCTTCGGCAGCGGCTTTCATGATGCTGTTGACTTCATCGACCGTCGTAGCACGTTTCGCAACGAAGGATAGATCGACGATGGAAACGTTGATGGTCGGGACGCGAATGGCGTAGCCGTCGAGCTTGCCGTTCAATTCCGGCAACACCAGGCCGACAGCGGCGGCAGCACCGGTTTTGGTTGGGATCATGCTCATGGTTGCTGAACGGGCGCGGCGCAGATCTTCGTGATAAACGTCGGTCAATACTTGGTCGTTGGTGTAGGCGTGGACGGTTGTCATCAGACCGCAGAC
>Ga0157374_10001796_pt1 | contig 18054 bp, 15 predicted proteins | sample M25metaG_FD_115308 | JGI IMG/M metagenome (GOLD analysis project Ga0157374, IMG submission 115308) | Miscanthus rhizosphere microbial communities from Kellogg Biological Station, Michigan, USA - M2-5 metaG | ecosystem: Host-associated > Plants > Roots > Rhizosphere > Soil | place: USA: Michigan...
CAGGAACCCACACTTTGTGATGACTTTAACCCCACGATCTTGCTATAATTTAGGGAGAAATCAACGTTTCAACAGCCCCTATGAATCCGGTTCTCTTTCAAGTCTATTTGAGAGAGAAATCTAAAGAGAAGAATCGCGAAGGAACCGTGCATGGAATTCACCGTCAGCAGGGCCGATCTAGTGCGGGAACTGAACCTCTCGCAAGGCGTAGTTGAGAAGAAAACCACCATTCCAATTTTGTCGAATGTGTTGGTGGAGGCCGACGGAGATCGCATCCATCTGACGGCGACGGATCTGGAATTGGGTATCCGCTGTTCGTGTGCCGCGCGTGTGAAGAAGTCCGGTGCGGGCACGATACCAGCGCGCCGCTTGCTGGATTACGTGCGCTTGCTGCCGGATTCCGATGTGCAAGTGAAGGTGGGCGACAACCACTGGGCGAATTTGGTGTGTGGCCGCTCGAAGACCCGCATCGCTGGCATGTCGCGCGATAGTTTTCCGGAATTGCCGGAGATGCCGGAGATGTTGGCGGAAATTCCGATCGGGGTGTTGGGCGCGATGATCGCGAAGACGGTGTTTGCGATTTCGAGCGAGGAATCCCGCTTCACGTTGAATGGAGCGTTGTTGGTGCTGCGCAAAGGCGGCATTGTGATGGTGGCGACGGACGGACACCGTTTGGCGATGGTCGAAAGCTCGGGCGAGTTACCTGGCGTGAACGCGGCGTTTCGTGCGCTGCTGCCCCGAAAAGCCATGCTGGAACTGCAAAAGCTCGCGAGCGATTCCGATCCCGCCGCTATTGTGCAATTCTCCGGCGACGAAAATCATTTATTCTTCAGGCTCGGCGACCGCTTGCTGCTGAGCCGGAAGCTCACTGGAAACTTTCCGGACTATGAGCGTGTACTGCCGAAGGATCAGCCCAATTCAGTAACGCTGCAGCGTGAGGAATTTCGAGCGGCGATCGAGCGTGTAGCGCAGTTCTCCGATGAACGCTCGCGCGCGATTCGCGTGCGCGTTGGCGACGGTGAAGTGAAAGTGCATTCTTCGGTTTCTGAAACTGGAGAGAGCGAAGAGAGCATCCCCGCGGAGTACAACGGCACGCCCGTGGAGATTGGATTCAACGCGCAGTACTTGATCGATTTCCTGCGCGTGGTGCAGACCGATCAGGTCAGCTTCTGGTTTAAAGATCCCCACAGCGCCGGCGAACTCAGGCCCGGCGGCGACAAGGCTGACACGTATCGCTACGTGATCATGCCCATGAGAATTTGATTTCCAAGCAATAACTATGTCCAGCAAAGTTACCGCGATAGATCCCAACGTTTACGATTCCACCAGCATTAAAGTGCTGGAGGGCCTCGAGGCCGTGCGCCTGCGGCCCGCTATGTACATCGGTTCAACCGGCGAGGCCGGGTTGCATCACCTGGTCTATGAAGTGGTCGACAACTCGGTGGACGAAGCCTTGGCGGGTTATGCAAATGAGGTCAACGTCACCATTCGCGAAGACGATTCGGTGACGGTGGTCGACAACGGCCGTGGCATTCCTGTCGATCTGCACGAAGATGAGGGTGTGTCGGCCGCGCAAGTGGTCATGACCAAGTTGCACGCCGGCGGCAAGTTCGATTCCAACTCCTACAAAGTCTCGGGCGGCCTACACGGCGTGGGCGTGAGTTGCGTCAACGCGCTTTCGGAATTACTGAAACTCGAAATCTGGCGTCCCGCGAAAGGCGAAACCGCGTCGTCGACGTGGGAGCAAGAGTATGCCAAGGGCGCTCCCAAGGCTCCTCTGGCGAGGACCGGCAAAGCTGGGCGGAAGACCGGCACCAAGATCACCTTCAAACCGGATTCGTCCATCATGGACGCGACCAAGTTCAACTTCGACACGTTAGCCACGCGATTGCGCGAACTCGCGTTCCTGAACAAGGGCCTGAAGATCACGCTCACCGACGAACGCGAGGAACCCGCGCGCGTTTCCGAATTCCAATTCGTCGGCGGCATCGCCGAGTTCATCAAGCACCTGAATAAGGGCAAGAGCGTACTCCACGATAAACCGATTTTCATCGAGGGCGTGCGCGATCTGCCCAATGGTCAACTGACCATGGAAGTGGCGTTGCAGTACAACGATTCCTACAGTGAGACCGTGTTTAGCTTCGCGAACAACATCAACACCGTCGATGGCGGGTCGCACTTGAGCGGCTTCCGTAGTGCATTGACTCGCACCATCAATGCTGCGGGACAAGCTGCCGGCTTGTTCAAGGACGTCAAAGAGAATCTCACTGGCGACGACGTGCGCGAGGGGCTCACAGCGGTGATCAGTGTGAAGCTGCCGCAGCCGCAGTTCGAAGGCCAGACCAAGGGCAAGCTCAATTCCGATATTCAAGGCTATGTGGTCCAGCTCATTAACGAAAAGCTGGGCGAGTTCTTCGACAAGAATCCGTCGGTGATGAAGAAGATCGTCTCGAAGGCGATCGACGCGGCGCGGGCGCGCGAAGCTGCCCGCAAAGCCCGCGATCTGACGCGCCGCAAGGGTGCTCTCGATTCCGGTGGCCTGCCTGGAAAACTTTCCGATTGCCAGGAACGCGATCCGGATCGTTGTGAGTTGTTTTTAGTCGAGGGCGAATCGGCCGGCGGCACCGCGAAGGGCGGCCGCGACCGCCGCTATCAGGCGATTCTGCCGTTGCGCGGTAAGATCCTCAACGTGGAAAAAGCCCGCTACGACAAGATGCTGGGCCACGAAGAAATTCGCGCCATGATCACCGCCATTGGCGCGGGCATCGGCAAAGACGACTTCGATCCCGCGAAAATCCGCTACGGCAAGATCATCATCATGACCGACGCGGACGTGGATGGCTCACACATCCGCACGCTCCTGCTCACGTTCTTCTTCCGCCATATGACGGAGCTGATCAAGCGCGGCAATATTTTTGTCGCGCAGCCGCCGCTGTATCGCATCAAGAAAGGCAAGAGCGAGAAGTACATCAAGGACGACAAGGAATTCACGCGCGAGATTCTGCGCCGCGCGACGGAGAACTTGAAAGTGGAAGTGGGCGTGGGCGGCAAGACCTTGCTCGAAGGCACAGAGCTGCGCAATTATTTGATGGCGCTCGATGAACTGCAACTAGCCTGGCGCCGCATGGAACGCCGCCTGCGCGATCCGCGCGTGGTGGAGGTGGTCGCGGACCCGGGGCTGGCGCTCGACACCAAGGCCGACTTCGCCGGCAAGGCGAACCTGCAGCCAGTGTATGAAGCGCTGAAAGCCTTGAAAATCGAAACTGAGATCAAAGCGGAAGAGGAACACTCCGCCTGGATGGTGACCTTCAAAGATCCCACCAACGCCGAGCGCGCCATCAATCTGGAGCTGGCGGGGCAGCCCGAATACCGCCGCCTGCGTCTGCTCGCGAAGCAAGCCGGCAAGTACAATCAGCCGCCCTTCGTGGTGGTGCGCGAAAATCATCGCGAGGCTCTGGCCGGTTGGCGTGAGCTACTGGCGCATGTGAAGAACGAAGGTATGCGCGAAGTCAGCATCCAGCGCTACAAGGGCCTGGGTGAGATGAACGCCGAGCAGTTGTGGGAAACCACCATGAACATCGATACCCGCACGCTGCTAAAGGTGTCGCTCGAAGACATCGTGCAAAGCGATGAGATCTTCACCACCCTGATGGGCGAGAACGTAGAGGCGCGCCGCAAGTTTATCGAGGACAACGCGCTCGACGTGCGCAACCTGGACGTTTAGGCGGCGTCCTGGAGAGCGTCTTCCCGCTGTACCGATACTTGGAACGCGGAGCCGGCGCGTGCCAACTGCAAGGCCCAGTAGCCGAAGCCCGCGAGCACTACCGTGAGGATCTGCAACCGCAGGTAATCGGCCCAGGATTGCGTGAGCCAAGGTACCAGCCACAAGATAATTAGCCACACTTGTAGCCCGGCCTGTTGCCGCTTGTCCGCTCCCGCTAGTGAACACGCCACCAATGCTGCCGCGGGCACCAGAACGATGGTGTCGTAGACCGGCACGTAGATGTTGATCAGCATGGTCCAGCTAAGCGTGGCCGCCCACAAGTAGCGCCGGACCTCATGGGATTCTCGATGGCGTGACCGCCACCAGTGCCACGCCAGTATCAGAAAGGCTGCCGAGGTTGCGAGCGTCGCGATCCCGCGCTCGACCGAGCTTGCGCCCAGGAGCACCGTGAAGAAGGAATTCAGATCCATGTACTTGGTGCGTCGCAGAATGGGCTCATTGCTGATGGCGTAAGCGCTGAAGACGCGCAGCCGCATGATCCATAGCCACAAGCCGTCCACCCCGGCCGTCGCAATCGACCCCAGAATCATCAGCGCCGAACTGACACTCAAGCCCGCGAGCATGCGCCAGCATCCGCCTAGAATCATCACAGCCGCTGGAATCGCGACAAGCGATGGCTTATAGGTGGCCAGTCCTAAAGCCAGGCCGGCCAGAAGCGGCCAGCGTTTTTCGAAGCAGCAGAGGAATAACACCACCGCAGAAAACCCCAGCACCGAGAGCTGTCCGCCGATCCAGGTCTCGAGCGTGTACATAGGCGCGGAAAGCGCCAACATGAACGCGGTGCGGCGGTAACCCTCGCGCAGAAAAGTTCGAAATAGAAGCCACAGGCTCGACGCATAGAGAGTCAGTGAAAATAGCAGCCACGCGCAGTAGGCCCAACGATAAGGCAAGAGCGCGAAGGGGCGGAATAGTTCAGAAACCACCGGAGGGTAACCGAACACTAACATCTGGGTGGGCGCCATTTCGTTTAACACCTCGTGCTGCAGCTTGGTGAACGCGGGGATGTCGTAGATGACCGCCGGCTGATGCTGGTTGAGCAGCTTGCCGGCTGCGTAAAACTGCACGAAGTCGCTCCCCATGGGCCGCCCCATAAAGGTTTCCCCGCGGAAGCCGTAATAGAGCGACAGCCCGCATGCGACCAAGCCCCCGATCAGGGCGAAGGTGCTGAAGGCGCGAGCCTCCCGCTGGCCCGGCAACGGTCCGATTACGCGCTGAATTTTCTCCGGTATGGATCGCTCCATATACGGACCTATCGTCAGAATTCCGGGCGGGAAATAGGAGACCGGATTAGTCGATATAAACGCGTTTGACCCGCGCGTGAATCCCGCACAAGACCGCGTAGGAAATGGTTCCCGCCCACTTGGCCATTTGTTGGGCGTTGATCGACGCGGCGCCGTCCGCGCCCAACAAGGTAACCGCTTCGCCGGCCTGCAGGTCCGGGCAGCCGGTGATGTCGATGGTGGTCAGATCCATGGACACGGCTCCCACCACCGGCGCGAATTTACCTTTGACGATCACCTGGCCGCGGTTCCCCAGGCGGTGGGGAATGCCATCGGCGTAACCTGCGGCCAGAACCGCGATGCGCAGGGGGCGCGCGGCCCGGTGAATGCCTCCGTAGCCGATCAAGGCTCCGGCTTCGACGTCTTTCACTTCGAGCACTGTCGCTTTCCAGGTGAGCGCAGGAGCCACATTCAAAACTCGGGCGGGAGCGCTGCGGGCTGGCGAAACATATCCGTAGATAGCATGGCCCGGCCGCACCAAGTTGCCCCAGGCTTCTTGGCGGCGATAGGCGATGGGGGTAGTGGCCGAAGAGTGCATATAGCGCGGCGTGATGCCGGCGCGGCGCAAGCCCTCGATCACCGCCTCGAAGCGCTCCAGTTGCTGCTCCGTCTGTTTGCTCTCGTAATTTCCAGAGGACGCGAAATGCGTCATCAGACCTTCGAGCGGTGCGGGCGCGGCCTTTACCGCGCGGGCGATTTCATCCGGCTGCGCGCTGGTCCCCAGACGATTCATCCCGGTGTCGATCTTCAGGTGATACGGTACGTGCACCGCGTGCAGGTCTTGGAGCGAATGAATCACCGGCGTCAAGTGGTGTGTCGCTAGCATTTCGCGCTCGTCCTCGAGAAAATCGGCCATGACCACGATGCGCGCCTGGGTACCCGCCTGTCGCAGCACGCAGCCCTCTTCGACGTTCGATACCGCCAACCAGCGCGCACCTTCAGCTTCGAGCGCGTGGGACACGGCAATAGCGCCGTGACGATAGGCGTCGGCCTTCACCACCGGCATTACTTCGACGGAGTCGCCCACCAAAGCCTGCACGGCGCGGAAGTTGGCGCGAATTTGTTGGAGCGATATCTCTACCCAGCTCCGCATGTTGCTTCAGGCCTTGGCCAGTCCCTCCAGCAGTTTCTCATATGCATCGGTTACGGCATCCCAACTGTAGCGTGATCGCACTCTTTCGATAGCGAGCGCCCGCCACGTCTGCTGTTCCACTTCGTTCAAAGCGAGTACGTGTTCGATCACCCGCGAAAGATCCTCGTGCGTGAACGGCAGACCCGCACCGCCGGCGACTTCGGCGTTTTCCGGCGTGTCCAGATACAGCGTAAGCGCGCCGCGGCCCATGGCTTCGATCAGAGCGGGATGTGTCCCTCCCACCTCGGTGGCATGGATGTAGGCGAAGCAGTGGGAACCCAACTCGCGATACCCCTGCCCGTAAATCGCGCCGGGGATGACGATGCGTGGGTCGCCCGTGTCGCGAACTTGTGCGATGTAGTCCGCCGCGTAGGGCGCGTCGCCGATCAGCGCGAGTCTCAAATCGGTGATCACACGCTCGAACGCTTCACGCACCAGCAGCCCGTTATTCTCCGGCTCCATGCGGCTGACGTACAAAAAATACTTTTTTGGTTCGAGTTCCAGTTTCTGCAATACATCGCAAGTCTCGACGGCCCCCAGTTCCGCGCCGTAGGGGATCATCACCGAATCGCGCCGGTACTTCTCGTGATAATACCGGGCGATCGCCTGAGCGTCCGTCACCACGGCATTCGGCATCCAGGTGGCCAGCCTTTCCGATACGCGATACCAGGCCTTCGCCAGCGCATTCCACTTTTTACGATGCCTCTCCAGGCCGTCGACGTTCAAGGCCACCGGCATTCCTAGGACGCGCGGCATCCAGGTGAAGATCGCGTTGGCGGCGTTGCAAAAGAGCAGAGCATCGTAACGCGAGCCCAGCAGGTGCAGTGTCGAAAGAAAAGTGTGCGCGAGAGTGTCGAAGTATTTGTGGCGGATAGTGGGTAAGTATTGCAGGCGCACGCCGCGATAAGACGGCTCAGAGTTCCGCTCGCGGCAATAGACGGTTACTTGGTGACCACGCTCGACCAGCCGCGTCGACAATTCCTCAGCGAAAGTTTCAAAACCGCCATAGCGCGCCGGAATCCCGCGGGTGCCAACGATTGCGAAGCGCACTGGCTGGGGCAGCCCCTACGAACGCGCGCTGCGGACCCGGAGTTTCGCGCTAGCGCTCGGTTTGGGAGCCGGACGGCTCACCGGCTGGAAGGAAAACCAACTTGCCAGATCGTCGTCCTGCACGCGCCGGCGGCTCATGATCTCGCGCCGCTTGGCCATCACGCTCTTCCAATTGCGCAGCACGAAGGCGAAGGCCTTGAGAGAAGAATGCTCGTGCAGGAGACACGCGCCGATCACCAGCAGATCCCGCCCGGTGATGGCCAGCCAGTTCCGCCGGTAGAGATCCGGCGTCATATTCTTCATGCGCATCAGAAAGCGGTTCTTCACCGAGTGCATGTTAATCTCGGCGGGCAGCGCGCGCCGTTTGCCGGGCAGCACATTGCGTACATGATAGCCGCACGCGCGCGGGGTATAGAGACAGCGCCAGCCCAACAACTGGCCGCGCCAGGCGACGTCGGCGTCTTCACGGTAAACGAAAAAGTCCGAATCGAAAAACTCGCCTTTGATCGAAATATCGTCGATCATCTTGCGGCGATACAATGCCGCGGCCGCAGTGGCGCCGAAGACGTATTCGAAATTCAGGTAGTGGCCTTTGTCGGGCTCCTGACTGCCGCGATCCAGATGCCGCAGCATGGGCGTGAAATAGATGCCGGTCGAATCCACCAACTGCACTTCCGGTAAATCGAAGGTGGCGCTGATGCTCAGCAGCTTGCCGCAGACCGTCCCTACTTTGCGATCGACGTTGCCCGCCAGCACCAACTCTTCAATGAAATCCTTGAGCAGCAGCACGTCCGGATTCAAGGCCAGCACCCACTCGCCCTGTGAAATCCCGATGGCCTGATTCTGCGCCGCCGCGAAACCGATGTTTTCCTCGTTGTAGTGGATGCTGCACTTGTCCTCGAACTGTCCCAGAATATCGGCGGTGCCGTCGGTCGAGGCATTGTCTATTACGATGACTTCGAGGTGCGGATAGTTCTGCTCCAGTACCGATTCCAAACATCGCCGGATAAAACTGCCGCTGTTGTAAGTCACCAGGGTGACCGAAACTAAATCTTTGTTAATCATGCTAAGAAGTTAGGTAAACGTAACCGCAGATTTTTTAACATGCCCGGGAAACACCAGGCACAGTCCTGCAAACCGCATGATATTGCAATAAGTTGCAACCGACGACAGAGTCCGCTCCGAAATCATCCCCGCCACCATCCGTGGAACCGAGCTAAGCACAACCGCGGCGCATATCCCCCGAAAAGCCCAGGGGCGGTAATGCTTAGCAGCATATGTTAAAAGGCTAACACACCAATAGCTTGCGCGTCGTTCCGCGGAAATCCGGCTCACCGAGTGCCCACCGGTATGCCGCGCTACCACCGACGGAGCATACGCAATCTCATAACCGGCATCCACCGCCCGCCGACAGAAATCGACGTCCTCAAACCAGACTGGGTAAAACTGTTCGTCGAAACCGCTCAGCTTCGTCCAGACATCCTGGCGGAACATGAGGAAAGCGCCGGCTGGTTGTTCCACGGGACCGGGTTGATCCAAGTCGCGATCCAGGTACCGGTACGCCCAGTTGATCGGGTTCGAGGGCCACAGCCGGTTGATCCCAAACAGTTCGAAGACCAGCGAGGCTGGAGTAGGGAAACGACGAATCGTGAAACCTGCCTGCGTGTTACCGTCCGCATCCACTAAGCGCCCGGCCGACAAACCATGGCGCTCGGCCGATTCCACCAACTTGTCGACCACCGTTAGCAGTTCGGTATCGGGATTCAAAACCAGGAGGAAATCGTTGCCGCCCGCTTCGCGCACTCCCTGATTGACGGCGGCCGCGAAGCCCCGATTCTTTTTGTTAGCGATCAGCTTCATTCCGCTGCGGGCGCGCACCAGATCCACAGTTCGGTCTGACGACGCGTTATCCACGACTACCGTGCTCACTTGAGGCGCCATTTTAGACAACGCCTCCAGGCAAGAATTGATTACAGCTTCCGAGTTGTAGGTAACAATTACAGCCGTGACAGCCAGAAGTAAGCCCTCCAGTAGCTGTCAAAGCCGGTCTCCCGACCCAGAGCGAGGATGTTCGCCTCGCTCGCTTCCAGCACCTCCGCCAGGTCCTTGCTGGTGTATTCATTTGTACTTACCCGCTCTATCCGACGGGCGTCCCGGATCCCGGCGAGCTTCCCGCTAAGGAATGCCGCGCCGCATCCATGCCTGAGGGCGATCAATCCCCAGAGCAACTGTCCGGCCACTATCGGCCACCGCGGCTGACCCTGGAAGTGCTTGGCAGCTAACAACACCTGGTTTCTAGCGATGCGCCAGACTGTGTCTTTACTCCACCCGCCTAGGGTGGCACTGCCACGGTGATACGCGACTGCGGAGGGCACATACACGCCTTCCCTGCCCGCGACGGCGCAGCGCAGTCCGAAGTCGACGTCTTCCAGGTACGAGCCGAAGGTTTCGTCCAGGTCGCCGAGATCCCGAAAAAGCTGCCGCCGAAAAATGGCCGCCGTCATGGGCGCAAACCGGATCCGCCGCGCTTGGTTCCACGCCGGCCCGTCCGGTTTCCCGGACCCGCAACGGCTGGCGCATGCGCCTCGCGAGACTTCGTCGAAGGTGCCATCCAATCGGCTGGGATCGCCTGCTTGCAAAAGTTTTCCGCTAGCAAACCATCCGTCTTCAGGCGCCGCCAGCAATTTCTCGAGCCAATCGGGCTCGAAAGTCACATCGTTGTTGAGGATCGCAACCCAGTCAGCTTCGGCCGATTCGATTCCACGATTCACGGCGGCGGCGAACCCCACATTCTGTCCCAGCCGCAACACTTTCGCACCGGCGCGTTCCGCGAGATCCGCCGAGTCGTCCGTAGAACCGTTGTCTACCACAATGATCTCGTCGAACGGGCGAGTCTGTACGGCCAGGCTGTCGAAAAGATTCAGCAACAGATCGCGCCGGTTCCACGTGGGAATCACAGCGGTGACTCGGGCCGCGGCTGCGGTCGGCATGCTTCACCAGAATAACCGCTGGTGAAGCATATATGATGGACTCATGAAGCAATTCATCTTAGCGGTTGCCGTACTGGCGATTTCCATGAGCGCCCTGGCCGCGGGCTTGGGCGAGGTGAAGACCGTCTATGTGCTGCCGATGTCCAACGGCTTGGATCAGTACCTGGCGGCGCAGCTCACCTCCAGGTCAGTGCTGCAGGTGGTGACCGATCCGCAGAAAGCCGACGCCGTTCTCACGGATCACGTAGGGCCAAGCTTCGAGCAAAGTCTGGCGGACCTTTTCAACACCAAGCTGTCCGGCAGCGACAAAGACGCGGCGAAAACGGATGACACCGGTAACACTTTCGCCCGCTCGGGCATGCAGGGGCAAAGAGGTCGCGGCAACGTTTTCCTGGTGAATCGCAAAACCCACGACGTGGTGTGGAGTTTTTTTGAAGCTCCCGGTGACAAAACTCCCAACGGCATGAAACGCACCGCCGCGAAGATCAGCGGTAAGCTGGCGCAATCGATTAAGGCCAAGTAGCGCGTTTGCGAGACAACTCCGCGCGATAGCCCTCCACCAGACGTTGCGTCATCCCGCGCATGTCACGTTTGGTCACCACTTCTTCGCGCGCCCGCGCCGCCATCGCCGCCGCTTTTTGGGGATCGCGCAACAGTTCGACAACATGCCGGGAGAATTCGGCTGGTTGGTCCGCTAAAGCGCAAATTTCTCCGTCGCGATTCGCCAGGCCTTCGGCGCCCAAGCGAGTCGATACCACCGGAATCCCCGCCGCAAAGGCTTCTAAGAGTTTGACGCGAACGCCCGAGCCACTCAGGATCGGACACACAAATAGCGAGTAACGCGCCAGTGGATCGCGCACGTCTTCGACGAATCCGACCAACTCCACGGCCGCGGCGTGGCGGAACGAACTGAGGGGCGGCGGTTCGGAGCCGACCACTAACACTCTCGTGCGTGGCTCTTCGGCTAGCACCAGTGGCAGCACTTGTTCGACGAACCAGTTAAGCGCTTCCTGATTCGGGGTGTGCCGGAAGCTGCCTAGAAACAAAATGGTGAACGGCTCGCGGTAGCCGGTTCGATAGGTATAGCGGGACGTTTCGATTCCAGCCCGATATCCATCGTCAATCCGCCCCTTCAACCGCGGCAAAAATGACAACAGATACTCCGCGTTGTCGCGGCTGCATACCTGGATGCGATCGAGTGCCGGCAGCATGCGCAGCTCCCAGCGCAGTGATCGCAAGTATTCCCAGCGGGCTGCGATCTTCTCCGTGAAATCCGTCATGAAGGGCAGCCGGCGCGCGATGGATTGGAAGTAGACATCGTGTTCGAACAAGATGCTTGGGATGCAGCGGAACTGGGCGGCGTACTGTCCCAGGACGGTGTATTCGAGCTGCAGGACGTCGATTCGTTTGGTATAGATCTGGCGATGGATCAGCCACGCTAGGTCCGGGATGCGGAATTCGCGAACCGCGTGAGGCTCGATCGAACCCAACTGTTTGGGGCGGCCCACGGGCCGCACCAGGTATTCCGTCGATGCGCAAATGCGATCCAGCTCTTCATGCGCGGGCCGTTCGTGCGCGAAGTCGAGCAATACGATCAGGTGCAATTCGCACAAACGCGCGAGCTCATGTACCGTCTGGTACATGAACACACCGCCGCCGTGGATGGGTGGGCAGATCGGGTACGGAGAAACGAACAACACACGCAAGGGTGTTCCATCAAGCGTGCCAAAAGTGTCGCGAAAATAACCACCCAGCGGCCGCCGGAAAGCTTCTGTATCTGAGACTGCGGAGAGCCGGAGTGCCTGTGCTCGCGAAGCCATGGCGCCTGGGAGCTGCAACGTCGCGCGCGCGATGCCACCCAAACTGGATCGTTCCGGCGAATCGCCCCCCAGCCAACTGAGCAGCGCACTGGCCCACGACGAAAGGAAATTCGCCAGCAAGCGCCGCCATTGGTGGATGTTCTTCCACGTGAACAGCAGGAAATTCTTTTTGAGGACGCCCTGGATGTACGCTTCGCTGAAACGGCGTCCGATGGTACCACGATGTTCGTGATACACCACGCTGGCTGGCTGGTAGAGGTTTTTCCATCCGCGCTTCCATGCCATGTAACCGAGGTCAGTGTCTTCGAGGTAAAACGGGGCGAGGAGTTCGTCGAATCCACCCAACTCCAGAAATTTCCGCCTATCAAACGCGCAGGAGCCTCCACCGCCGTACGCACAGGGATACAGTTCGCGGATTGTGGGTTCAGCGCGATGGCGGACGCGCAGATTCCCGCGTTCCCACCAAAATTCCGTAAGCCCGGTTTCCTCGCGAACTTTGTTGGGATCAGAAAAGAAAATTTGGCACGAAACTGAGAACACGTGTGCGTCGGTGAAGCCATCCAGCAAAGGCTGGAGGAAACCGGGCTCGACGCGCATGTCGCTATTGAGGAGCACCACCACATCGTGTCGAGCCGCTCGGAATCCGGCGTTCGAACCGCCGCCGAAACCGAGATTCTTTTCGAGTGCCACCACGCGGACCTGCGGGAATCGTTCCGCAACGAACGCGGCGCTGCCATCGGTCGAACCGTTGTCGACAACTATTACTTCGCTCCCGGCGACGCGCTCCGCCGCGGCGACCACCGAGGGAAGATATTTCTCAAGCAGATCGCGGCCGTTCCAGTTAGGGATAACAATGGCTGCCGAGGCAGCGTCGGGTTGCGTATCCGTGCTTAGTTTGCGGCGCGGCAGCAGGCGAACAACCAGATCGGTGGCAGCCAAGCCGATCGCTGAGGACAGCAGTAGCAGGGGGGAGAGGATGGCCAGCGGGAGTCCCGTGAGAATGCGCCGCAAAGCGCCGGGCCTAGCTGCCGCCACCGTTTGCATCACCCTTGGTTGGCGATTGGTCGAGGTCCGGCCCCAGATTCAATTTGCGGCCCACCTTAGTCCAGCGCGAAGATCTCCACAGGTTGAGCCGCGCCCGGAAGTCCTCCACCTGCATTCCCAGATCCTGCACTTCGGCGGCGAGCCTCTGTGCCCAATGGGTTCGCTCGATGACCATGTTCTCGGCGGCCGCCAGGTTCTCGAGTACCTTGGTCAAATCGCCGCGCGCGGCCGCAAGTTCTTCCTCAGTTCGCAACGCCCATCGGTTCTGTTGTTCTAGATGAACGGTTAATTCTTCGTGTTTGCCGTGTAAGGCGGCATATTGCTGGCGTGCTTCGAGCAACTCGTGTTGCAGGCTCTCAATGTGTTTCTCGCGCTCACGCAGGACGTTGGAACCTTGATGAACGAACAAGAAGCCCGGTGACGGCGGAGGATCGCGAAGGGAACACACGGCCAGAAAGAAGTGCGCGTCCTGTGGAATCCCGCGCACGCCGTCCATGCGACCCTCGATCGCAGAACCCGCGCCATGCTGGTAAAACGCGAAGGCCTCGACGTGGTTTTGCAGCAGAACCGTGCGGTGCGGGAAAAACTCGCCGAGCACATTACGAAATTCATCGAACTCGAATTCGTGGGTGTGGAAGGGATTGGGCCCGGCTGTACCGCGTGACGCCGTGTAGTATTCCTTATTCGGTGTCGAAACTAGAAACACCCCGTCGGAATGAAGCAGGCGGCGGGCTTCCGATAAGAGCGTTCGCCAATCGTCGAGATGTTCTATCACCTCGAACGCAGTCACCAGTTCGAAGGAGCCGTCGCGAAAAGGTAACCCGGTAGCGGAAGCCGCAAGGAAAGAAACGTTCGCCTGTGAATACGCTGTTTTAGCATGAGCGATCGCCTCCGGCGCCAAGTCAATCCCGATCGCAAAGCGCGCGCGTCCGGCGAGCTCGGCAGTACCGTACCCGGCGCCGCATCCGATATCCAAAACACGCGCGCCGGGAGCAAAGCGCGACGCAAAGGCGTAACGGGAAATATGTTCAGCCCACAGATCGGGATCTACCTGACCTGGGATGACGCGCTCGCCTGTGAATTCGATCACAGCGCGGCGGCTCCCGCGCCGATTCGCGAATTCACTTCCACGCGGCAACGAAATCGGAAGTGCCCGTACATGGGGCCATCGGGCGGTGTCATCTGCAGCACGACGGCGTTATCAATCCAGTCGCACACGTTGAAGCGCTCCAGGGTTCCGTTGGCGACCGCCGGCGAAAACGAGATGGATGTGGAGTAGAGCGTGGGAATGCTGAGGTGAAAGTCCACGGTGCAGACTTCGCCCGCCCTGAGCGGTGAGAGTGGGTAACCTTCACTTTCCGTGTTCGAGCCCGCAAGATCCACCCCGCGTTGATCGCGAAAAGTGATGCCTACGATGGGCCGGTCCAGATTGCTCTTCGCGCGAACGCTGACGCGCACCACCATCGCCGAATCCGGCGCGAGCACGCTGAGGCGGCGGCCGGAATCGTCACAGACGGCGATGCCTAGGATCTCGGCATGACCATCGCCATAACGGTAATCAATGTTCGGAATCTCATCGATGATTTCCACTGGGACCGTATTGGCCTCGTGGGGATGCTGAACGATGTCCAGCGCTTGATATCGGGCGTCTTTCTCCGCCATGGCGGCCAGATATTGGGAAACGACGCGCTCCGTGCTGCCCTGCGCCATGATCTTACCGCGTTCCAACCAGAGCGCGCGGTCTCCAAGCGCTTTCACTTCGCCCGTAGCGTGGGATACGAATAAGATGGTAACTCCCCGCGAACGTAGCTCGTGTACTTTGCGCAGGCAGCGCTGGCGGAAATAAACATCACCCACAGCCAGTGCTTCATCCACCAGTAGAACTTCAGGGTCGACGTTGATTGCGACCGCGAACGCCAGGCGAACCACCATGCCGCTGGAATACGTCTTGACCGGCTGGTTCATGAAATCGCCAATTTCCGCGAATTCGGCGATGTCGGCGAACTTACGATCCATTTCTTTGGCGGAGAATCCAAGAATCGCCGCATTCAGATAGACGTTATCGCGGCCCGAAAACTCAGGATTGAAACCGGCGCCGAGTTCTAGCAGCGCCGCGATCCGGCCGTTGACTTTCACCGTGCCAGAGGTGGGCTGCAAAATCCCCGCGCAGATTTGTAGCAGCGTGCTCTTACCGCAGCCATTTTCGCCGACGATGCAGAAGGTCTCGCCGCGGCCGACGTCAAAGGTCACGTCGCGCAGCGCCCAGTAATCTTGATGAAATTGGCGGCGCTGGAAGGTGGCGAGTTCCTTAAGGCGGTCGCCCGGCGCGTTATAGATGGAATAACTCTTGGATACGCTCGTAAATTCGACAGCCGGTGCTGACACTACTTCAGATTGTAGACCACCCGATGTGGCAAAACCTACAAAGGATATTCAGGTCTTGTTATATTTATACTTGACAGTAGCTCGACGCGCTGCCTACGCTGGTGAGTGCGCCGGTGTAGCTCAGGTGGCTAGAGCGACGGTCTCATAATCCGTAGGTCGTAGGTTCGAGTCCTACCACCGGCACCAACCTAATTTTTCCCAGTGATTTGCTGAAACAGGCGGTCGAGTTCTGCTTGGGAGAAATACTCGATCTCGATGCGGCCCCGCTGCTCGCTCAATTCGACGATCCGTACGCGGGTCCCGAGAGCGCGTTCTAACTCCTCTACGGCCGCCCGAACGTTGGGGTCGACGGCGGCTTCCTTTTTGTGGCCAGTTCTGGGGCGGTCAGACGTGAGATCCTGAACCAGCGCCTCGACTTGCCGCACTGACAGACCCTGCGCCGCCGCCTTTTCAGCGACTTCTATTTGTTGTTCGGCAGTAGGAAGCCCGAGGACCGCGCGGGCGTGTCCCATCGAAAGCCGATGCTCCGCCAGGAGTAGTTGAACCTCAGTGGGCAACTTCAAAAGTCGTAGAGCGTTGGTGATGGAGGTGCGATCCTTACCAGTGCGGCGTCCGATCTCCTCTTGCGATAGTCCCAACTCGCGCCCAAGACGTTCATAGGCGTGAGCCGTTTCGATGGCATTCAGGTCCTCGCGCTGGATGTTTTCGATGAGCGCCAGCTCAAGAAGCAGAGGATCCGCGATCTCTTGAATCACCACGGGGACGTCCTTTAAGCCGGCGAGTTTGGAGGCTCTCCAACGCCGTTCGCCCGCAATCAGCTGGTATTGCCCTTGATGGTGGCGGACAATCAGCGGTTGTATGATTCCGTTGGCTCGAATCGAAGCTGCGAGTTCCTCCAGGCGATCAGGCTGGAACACCACGCGCGGTTGCATCGGATTGGGGTGAATCGCGTCGATCGGCAGCGTGGTCGGCGGCGCCACCGCGCTGGGAACGGCCACTGCTACGGCCGCCGCGGTACCTCCTTGGCTCGATCCCCTGCCCGGCAGCAGCGCCGATAGTCCCTTACCCAGCGCTTTGCGTTGCTTCTCGACTGCTTCGTTCATTTTCCAGGATCTCCTTGGCAAGTCTAATGTAGCTTTCCGCTCCCTTGGAGCGCGGATCGTACATCAGGATGGGTTTTCCATAGCTGGGTGCTTCGGCGAGACGGATGCTGCGCGGGATTACAGTCGTAAGTACTTCATTACCAAAGAAATCCTTGAGATCGTCGGCTACCTGTCGTGCCAGGTTGGTGCGATCGTCGTACATCGTTAGCAGAATGCCTTCAAGCTTTAAGGGCCGCGAAAAGGTCTCTCGAACTCGCTCAACAGTGTCAATCAACTGCGAGATGCCTTCCAGGGCGAAGAACTCACATTGGATGGGAACCAGCACAGAATCAGATGCCACTAAAGCGTTTAATGTCAACAGATCAAGGGCAGGCGGGCAGTCGATGAGAATATATCGATAGCGGTCTCGAACCGACTCTAAAACCTTGGTCAGTCTGAATTCGCGGCGCGGATCGTCCACCAAATCCAAATTCGCCGCTACCAGATTTTTGTCGGCTGGCACCAGGTCCAGGCCTTCGCACTGCGTTTTTACAATCACGTCTTCCAAGGACGCCCCTTGAAGAAGTGCGTTATACAGGGTAAGGGTCTCAGCCTGTTTTTCAATACCCAAGCCCGTGGTGGTGTTTCCCTGCGGGTCGCAATCGACAAGCAAGACAGGCAAGTCGTTGGCAGCTAAGGACGCGGCGAGATTAATCGCGGTTGTGGTTTTACCAACGCCGCCTTTTTGGTTACTGATTGCGATGATCTTTCCCACGGTTCAGATCATAACATGGCATAGTTTCACGTGGAACAGACTTCAGTGTTTCACGTGAAACAATGCCCGCGATTCGCCCCAAGGGAGCTTCTCGCCCTCGGTGCCGAGAACCGAAACATTTGGCGCGAGCTTCAACTTCAGAACATCCTCAGGCCGGACAGCCCGAGAAATCATCCAATCGTAACTCTCTGTAATGTCTTCGGCGCGAAAGCCCAGAACCCGCGTATTTGGGAAATTTCGAGTAGCCTCGCTGAGAAACACCACCTTCCGTTGATGCGACTCCACCAGGTGGACTTCGCAATCCGGGCGGTAGATTGCGACTGGAATTCCCGGAAATCCCGCACCTGAACCGATATCGACGATTCGAAGGGCACCTTTCGGCAGACTCTGGGCGAGATAGAGCGATTCGCAGTAGTGATAGCGAACGGAGTCCGCAAGGCTCGTGATCCGCGTTAGATTCATCTTCTGATTCCAGCGCAATAGTAGTTGATAATGCTGTTCTAAGAGGGCTAGTTGATCGCCGGTGAGCGTGCCGTAGGGGGAGAACTCTAGCCCCAACAGCGACTTAAAGTCTTCCATTTTGGCGGTCAACGCTCAAATAGACATCTAGAACGGCCACTGCGGCTGGGGTTACCCCCGGAATCTTACCGGCTTGGCCCAGCGTCTGTGGTCGAACACGTTCCAGCTTTTCGCGCACTTCGCTCGACAGACC
>Ga0157374_10001797_pt1 | contig 18046 bp, 19 predicted proteins | sample M25metaG_FD_115308 | JGI IMG/M metagenome (GOLD analysis project Ga0157374, IMG submission 115308) | Miscanthus rhizosphere microbial communities from Kellogg Biological Station, Michigan, USA - M2-5 metaG | ecosystem: Host-associated > Plants > Roots > Rhizosphere > Soil | place: USA: Michigan...
GATCAGCATCGCCATCAGGCCGCCGACGAAGAAGAAGAAGAAGGTGGTGCAGATGTACTGGATGCCGATCACCTTGTGATCGGTGTTGAAGCGGAAGTAGTCCTTCCAGCTCTTGGCGCCGTGCTGGGAGTGGTCCTCCGGGATCGTCGGCATGCCGGCCGCCCAGCGCAGCCAGTAGTCGAAGCAACCGAAGCCGAGCAGGAAGCCGAGTGGGCCGCTGATCAGCGGCACGACCACCTGCGGGTAGCCGGTCTGCTCGGTCTGGTAAGCGGGCAGGCCCGAGGCCTTGCGCAGGGCGACGACGAGGGCGAAGCCGAACGCGGCGCCGAGCAGCGCACCCAGTGCGCCGCGAATCCATCCCGGTTGCTTGATCGCAGCCACCATCAGCAGTCCTCCATTATGCCCCTCCGGCGCCGACAGGCTCCGGGTTGGTCTCCGTGTCCTGGGCGATCGACTCCGCCAATGGCGCCGGGACTTTTTCCGGCAGGGCGCCGACCCATTTGCGGAAGTCCGCCGGGGTTTCGACCACGACCTCGGCCCGCATCGTGGCGTGGCCGAAGCCGCAGAGCTCGGTGCAGATCAACTGGTAGGTGCCGAGCTTGTCGGGCGTGACGATCGCCGTCGTCGTGATTCCCGGCACGTTGTCCTTCTTGATCCGCCACTCGGGCACCCAGAAGGAGTGAATCACGTCCTGGGCGTGCATCTTGAACTGGACCTGGCGGTCGAGCGGCACGTGCAGCTCGCCCTGCGAGTAGACGTTGTCTTTGCCCGGGTAGCCGAAGCCCCAGGCGTATTGCTGGGAGAAGACGTCGACGGTGAGCGGGTTCTTGGCCGGCTCTTCGATGTCGCTGAGCACGGACCAGCTGTAGCCCGCGCCGAAGAGCACGATGATCGTCGGGATCACGGTCCAGGCGACCTCGAGCCGGGTGTTGCCGTGGATCGGCTCGCCGTCGGATTCGTCGCCGGGCTTGGCTTTGAATTTCCACAGCGCGTAGAAGAGCATCACCATGACCAGCGAGAAGACGAAGGCCGAGAGCACGATCATCACGTCGAGCAGCTGATCGATCTTCGGCGCGGCGGTCGAAGCCTGCTGGCCATCCCAGCTGATCGACAGCATCACCACCGAGATCGCCGCGGTTATCGCAACGGTGGCAGCGAGCATCTTCACTATCGGGAGGCGGCCGTACATGAGGCGGCGGGCATTCTATTGAAGCGACGGCGGGAAGCTTTCAGGCTCTGGTGACGCCCGGCACTAGCTAGGCGGGCCGGGGCAGCTCGCCGAGCTGCCCGGCCGAAGCCGCCAGCACCCCACGGGCGACGCCCTCCCAGCTCCAGAGCCGCCCTGCGGTGCCCACCAGCGAGTCACGAGCTCCGACCCGCTCCTCCTCGGAAAGCGACAGCCAGCCATTGAGCCGCTCGGCAATCGCCTCGACCGCCCCCTCCTCAACAGGGAACGAGGTCAGCCGCCCAACCTCCGGCGGCAGCGAAGCCATCAGCTGCCGCGACACCTCCAGCATCCCCGAGTGACCCGCGGAGACCGGCAGCACCCCGCAGGCAGCCGCCTCGGCAGCGACCATCCCGAACGCCTCGGGGAAGGTGCTGGGCATCGCCAGAGCTTCCGCATCCGGCAGCAGCTCCGCCACCTCATCGTGCTCCAGTCGCCCGATGAACTCGACCGAACCCGTTGCATCCTCAGCGGCTTGCAGATACCCGGCCGGCGGATCCGCCAGGAAGGCGGACAGGATCGATAGCGGCTTCTCCTCCCCACCTTCGATGCCTCGGCCCGCTAGCGCAACCTCCCGCGCGTCATTGATGTCCCCCCGCTCCAAAGCGGCCTGAAGCCGGCGCAATCCGAGTTCGTACTCGCCAAATCCGGCGATTTCGAGCTTCGCATCCGGGTGCTCGGCCCTGACCAGCGGCCAGGCCGCCAGCAGCAAATCGACGCCCTTCGACACGATCAACTTGCCGACGAAGACGACTCTCCGCGGGTGGCGCGGACTCGGGGGGGCCGAGAACGGAGGCGCAGCCCCCGCCCGCAGGCCCCCCCGAGGCCGCGACGGGTCCCGCGGCCGAAACGCCTCCGTGTCGACGCCCGGAGGACCAAGACGCGTCTTCTCTTCCAGGCCCGCGACCTTTGGCAGCGCCTCCCAGAGAGACTCAGCGGTGTGGCGAGAGCCGACCAGGACGCCTGAGGCAGCTTCCATGCCCTCTTCGGCGTAGGGCAGGAAACGCGGATTGGGCTTGACCGTGTACTCGAGGGCCGAGCCGTGGATCTTGGCGGCGAAAGGGCCGACATCTGCACGGGCCAGAATCGCCGGACCCATTACGAGATGGTTGGCAAGAGTCGCGTCGAAGCCGCCAGCCGAATCGGCAACCTCGCGCACGGCCGAGACGTTGGCGTCGATGTAGCGGTCGAGCTCCTCCTCCGTCAGTTCCGGAAAAGCCTTGACCTCGAAGCCCTCGTAAGGGTCCTTGACGTAGACCGGGAGCAGGCCGTGGATGTCGGGGTTGTGGATCTGGACGCCCTCGATCTTCGTCTCGCGGTCCTGGCAGAGGAGGTGCACCTCGTGGCCCAGCTTGGCCAGGGCCCGGGCCAGGTTGGCGTTGTAAATGTTGCTGCCGGTGCCACGCAGCATGTAGCCGTGGAAGAGGAGGACGCGCATCGCTGCCGCGGAAGCTATTAGTCTTCGCGGCGATGAACGACCGTCAGCTCTTCCGGATGCGTGCACCGGCCTCTGGCCGGGAGGCCCTTGCCGAGGCCGAGCCGGGCGCCGTCTACCTCGACCGCGAGACCGGCGAGGAGATGGAGCCGGTGGCGATGGTGCTGCCGCTCGCCCCCTCTGCCTCGTCCCTCCCCCGCACGCCGGCCAACCTGCGTGCCTGCCGCCGCTGCGACCAGCTGATCGGCCTCGACGTCAGCGACTGCCAGTACTGCGGCCTGCGCCAAGAAGCTCTGTAACTCGGCAGGTCGACGGGACGGGCGTCGGTAGGCCCTCCTCACTCACCTGACTGGCTGAATCGGCTGGCGCCGTCCGAGGATGGATAGGGCCAGCGGCGCAAAACGTTCGGAGGGCCTACCGACCCCCGTCCCTTAGAAGCTTCCAAGGCAAGACGATCCCAACGCCCCGGTTGGAAGTCACCGACATCTCGCTTTAGAAGCTTCGTGATTCGTAACCGCTTGGTTAGCCCGGCGCGTCGGGTGCCCCTGCGAACGTTTTGCGCCGCTGGCCCGCAGACATCCTCGGACGGCCCCGGGCGATTCAGCCAGTCAGGTGAGTGAGCAGGGGTACCCGACGCGCCGGGCCCAACTGCGGCCCTCGAATCTAGGGTTTCTTGACCAGAGTCGCCGTGTAGAGCAGGCGGGCGTTGGAGTAGTAGCAGCCGTAGGTCTTGGTCTTGCCCACGCCCTGCTGAGGGTGGCCGCCCTGGATGTCTTCCTTGGAGGCGCAGTGGCCCTCGATGCGGCTGCCGCGCCAGGTTTCTTCGTCGGCGACGTTGAAGGCGAACATCGGCGCCCAGGTCGGCACGGTAAGGGCGACGATCTGGCCGGTCAGAACCGAGAGCGGGTGATCGAGGGTGAAGATCGGGGTGCTGCCGAAGTAGGGGTTGAGCACCTCCAGCGGACTCTGCCTGACCAGTGTGTATTGGGGGGGCTTGGAGTCCTCGACCGGGCGCAGGATGCCGATCCGCGCCTCCGAGGGGCTGCCGAGGAATTCGTCGAAGAAGCTGACCTCGTTGGTGGTCGTCGCCGTGTCGGTGCGCGACGGCTTCGCCAGGGTGATCGACCAGGCGACGATCTTGCCGTCGAAGGGCGCCTCATAGGGCTGGCTGACGCCGCCGGCGATCGCCTGGAAGCCGGTGACGTGACCCTCGACCCGACAGGGGACGACCTCGACGTTGTTGACGATTTTGCCGGGGCAGGAAGGCGGCGGAGTCGTCGCGGTCTGTCCAAGGGTGACGACGCGCAGCGGCGCCGAGTCGGCGGCGCCAGGCCAGGCGGCCACGACAAGGGCGACTAGAGCGCAGGCGAAGGCGAGCGCAACGGCTGCGCGCGACCCACCGCCATGATTTTCGGCTGCTCTTTGCACGATCTCAAGCTGCAAACCCCGGCCTCTGGTCAGGGTTGCGGCACGATTCTGCCTTCCGGGGCAGAGGAATGCGGCGCTCGCCCACCGCCTGCACGATCCCGGCCAGGCCGCCACTGTAGGGTTGCCCCCCGGAATGGAGGGTCCGGATCGAGCCGAGCAGTTCATACCCGCAGGGCTCGCTGCGCTCGGGATCGAAGCCGACGAGACCGACCTCGCGGTGATGAACGCCGCCCACGCGATGTTCTGGCCCTCGATCCGCGATCTGCTGGCGATGGACCTGGGACAGCTCGAGCCGGAGCCCGACCAGGACCTCTCGCGGGCGCCGGATCAAAGGTGAGCGCGCTGGACCTTTCCCTGCGGGCGCAGGCGGCGGCGATCGCCGCCGGAGAGGCCGATCCGGCCGAGCTGCTCGACGCCGCGCTGGAGCGGATCGAGCAACGTAACCCGGCGATCAACGCCGTGGTCGAGGCCTTCCCCGAGCACTCGCGGGCGATGCTCGAGGCGGCGCCTGACGGGCCGCTGCGCGGCGTGCCGGTCGTGATCAAGGACGAGTGGCCGCTGCCCTGGCGAGCGCAGCGCTTCGGCGCGGCGGAAATGATGGCCGCGACCGCACCTGGAGAGTCCGGGCCCTACCTGGCCCTGCGCGACGCCGGCGCGGTGATCGTCGGGGTCGCCAACATGCACGAGCTCGGCGCAAGCAGCACGGGCAACGCGTCGGTCTACGGCCCGGCGCGCAACCCGTGGGACAGCGAGCGCTGTCCGGGTGGCTCCTCGAGTGGGCCCGGCGCCGCGGTCGCCGCCCGGCTGGTCGCCGGCTCGGTCGGAGCCGACGGAATCGGCTCGATCCGATTCCCCGCCGCCTACTGCGGTCTGACCGGGCTGAAGCCGACCTTCGGCCGCGCGGCGATGGCGGGCCACCACATGGACGGGGTCTCGACCACGATCGTCTCCGGCCCGCTCACCACCGACGCCGCCGACTGCCGGCTGCTCGGCTCCGCCCTCTTCCGCGAGGAGCTTTCAGGGGGCGAGGCGGGCGGGCTGCGGATCGGCGTTATCCGCGACGCGGTCTCCGAAGACGTAGCGCCGGAGGTTCGGGAGGCATGCGAGGCGGCGATCGAGGCGCTGCGCTCGGAGACAGGCGGCGAGGTGCGCGAGGTGGAGCTGGCCGACCTCGACGCCGCGGCCCTGGCGACGGTGCTGATCGCAAACGTCGAGAGCCTCGGCGACAGCACGGCCGGGCGCCTCAACAACCTCGATCCCGAGATCGGTCCGATCAACCGCGGCTTCCTGAAGTACCGCATGCTGCTGCCCGCCGCGGCCGGCGTGAAGTCCCACGGGATCCGCACCCTGATGCGCCGTCGTCTCGCGGATCTCTTCGAGCAGGTCGACGTGCTCGCCTGGCCCACCGTTCCGGCCGTCGCCCCGCCGCTCGAGGCGCCGCTGGTCGAGCTGCCCTCGGGGACGCTGACGGCCGACCAGGCCAACGTCCGCGGCGCCGGCCTCGCCAACCTGACCGGGATCCCCGCGATCAGCGTCCCGGTAGGCCTCGGCGCCGGCAAGCTGCCGATCGCGCTGCAGCTGCAGGCGGCCTGGGGGCGCGACGAGCTGCTGCTCGATGCCGCCGAGGCGCTGGAGCGAGCCAACGGCAGGCGCTGGGTCGAGGCGCTTCCCCCGCTCGCCGAGGCTGAGCCGGCAGGGGCCTGAGCGATGCCGGCAATCGTCGTGGCGGGGCTGGAGCGCGCCTTCGGCGAGGTCTGGGCCGTGCAGGGCGTCGACCTCGAGGTCGACGAGGGCGAGATCTACGGCTTTCTCGGCCCCAACGGCGCCGGCAAGACGACGACGGTGCGGATGCTGACCACACTGCTGCTGCCGACCGGCGGCCAGGCAACGGTCGCCGGCCACGACGTGATGCGCGAAGCGCGGGCGGTGCGGGCCTCGATCGGCGTCGCCCTGCAGGAGGCGGCGCTGGACCCACTGATGACCGGGCGCGAGCTGATCCGCCTGCAGGCGACCCTGCAGGGCCTGCCGGGCGACGAGGGCAAGCGCCGCGCCGATGACCTGCTCGAGCGGGTCGACCTCGCCGCGGCTGCCGACCGCCGGGTCGGCGGCTACTCGGGCGGCATGAAGCGGCGGCTCGACCTCGCCGCGGCGCTTGTACACGAGCCACGGGTGCTCTTCCTCGACGAGCCGACCACCGGCCTCGACCCGGTCAGCCGCAAGACGATCTGGGAGGAGGTGCGGGCGCTCAACGACGATGGCACCACCGTCTTCCTCACCACCCAGTACCTCGAGGAGGCCGACCAACTCGCCGACAGCGTCGGCATCATCGACAGCGGCAGGATCGTCGCCGAGGGCACGCCGGAGGCGCTGAAGGCGCAAATCGGCCACCCCCACGTGCAGCTGCAGCTGGCCGAGGGCTCGGTCGCCGAGGCAGAGGAAGTCTGCGCGCGGATCGGCAAGCTGCTGCCGCCCAAGGACGGCAAGGCGGTCCTGGTCGAGGTCGAGAACGGCGCCGCCGACATCCCCCGCGTGGTGCGAGCGCTCGACGACGCCGGGATCGGGGTCGAGTCGCTGGAGCTGGTCCGCCCCACCCTCGACGACGTCTTCGTCGCCAAAACCGGCCACCACCTCGAGAAGGACGACGAGGGCGATGCCGAGCCCGAGGCGGTCGAGGCGTGAACGAGCTCGCGACCAACTTCAGGGTGGTCCGGGCGCTGGGAATGCGCTCGATCCGACAGACCTTCCGGCGGCCGCAGCTGATGGCGCCGATCGTCGTCTTCCCCACCCTGCTGCTGGCGATCCAGACCGGTGGCGCCGGCGGCGCCGTCGATCTCCCTGGCTTCCCGCCGGTGCAGAGCTTCCTCCAGTTCATGCTCGCCGGGGCGATGATGCAGTCGCTGATGCTGGCCGGCAACAGCGGCGGCATCGCGCTCGCCGTCGACATCGAGATGGGCTTCACCGACCGCCTCTTCTCGGCACCGATCCCCCGCTACACGATCGTGCTCGGGCGCCTGGCGGGGACCGCGGCGCTGGGCCTGTTCTCCGCGCTTTGGTTCCTCGCGATCGGGCTTATCTTCGGCGCCGAAATACACAGCGGCGTGGCCGGCGCCCTGATCGCGATCGCGCTCGTCACCGCCACGGCGATGGCGGTCGGCGGGATCGGCGCCGCGATCGCGCTGCGCACCGGCAGCGCCAGCGTCGTCCAGGGCCTCTTCCCGCTGGTCCTCGTCGTCCTGTTCCTCTCCTCCGCCTTCTTCCCCAACGAACTGATGATCCAGCCGGCCAAGGCGATCGCCGAATACAACCCGCTCAGCTTCGTCGCCGAAGGCGTTCGCGGGCCGATCGTCTCGGGAATCGATGCCTCTGAACTGGGCGAGGCGGTGCTGGCGATCGCCGGGATCGTCGTGCTCGGGCTCGTGCTCAGCGCCCGCGCCCTGCGCCACCGGCTGAGGGTGGGCTGATGGAGTCGGCCGCGACACTGCCGCAGTGGCGCGCCAACCTGGCGACGATCGCGGCGCTGATGGCGCGGGCCAAGAACGAGCTGCTGCGCGTGCCGGGTGCCGCGATCCCGGGCGTTCTCGCGCCGACGATCTTCTTCCTCGGCCTCAACGGTGTCTTCGGCGCGCTGACCCAGCTCAACGGCTTCACCACCGGGTCCTACGAGAGCTTCATCGTGCCGGTCAGCATGCTGCAGGGAGCGGGCTTCACGGGAGCCGCGGCGGGGGTCAACCTGGCCCGCGACATCGAGGGCGGCTGGACCGACCGGCTGCTCGTCTCCCCCGCCCCGCGCTGGGTCCTGCTCGCCGGCACCGTGCTCTCCGCCAGCGCCCGGGCGCTGATCCCGGCGACGTCGGTCTTCCTGATCGCGCTCCTGCTCGGCGCCGGCTGGCCCGGCCTCGACGGGCTGCTGGTCACCTACTTCATGGTCGCCGCGATGGCCGCCGTCGCCGCCTGCTGGGGCTCGGCGCTGGCGCTGCGCTTCAAGAGCCAGTCGGCGGCGCCGCTGATGCAGGCGGGAATGATGGGGCTGATCCTCACCACCACCGCCTACGCCCCGCTCGCCCTGCTGCAGCCCTGGATGCGAAGCGTCGCCGAAGTGAACCCGGTGACGCAGGTGATGGACGCGGCGCGGCAGGGCTTCGTCGGCGGGGTCAGCTGGGCCGAAACCTGGCCGGGCGTAGTAGCCCTAGCAGCCCTCCTGGCCCTCCTCGGCGCCTGGGCCCTGCGCGAAATGCGCCGCACGGCAGTCTGACCGCCGATGGGCCTCAAACGTGACATATAGACACGTTTCAGGCCCGTCGGCCACGGCTATCGCCGAGCGGGTGTTGCGGGGGAACTGGAATGAGGGGGTGCGGGACGGGGTTCGGTTTGGCTATACACGGCCCAGTCCCACTCGCTATCCGTGGCAGTGGTACTGGGACTCTTGCTTTGCGGCGATCGTCTGGCGCCGCTTCGACCCGGCCCGGGCCCGGATCGAGCTGGAGAGCCTGCTCGCGGCGCAGCGCCCGGATGGCTTCATCGGCCACACGATCTTCTGGGATCGCCCCGTCTCACTCAGCCGGCTTGCCTTCTACAACGTCGCTTCGCGCAGCTCGTTCCAGACCGAGACGATCCAGCCGCCACTGCTGGCCTGGGCCTGGAAGATCGCCGTCGGCGACCCCGTCGAGGAGCCGCGGATCGCCGCCCAGATGGACTGGCTGGCAGCCAACCGCGACCTCGAGGGCGACGGCCTACTCTGGATCGTCCAGCCCGACGAGTCCGGCCTCGACGCCTCGCCGAAGTTCGACCCGGTCTGGGGCTGGCGCGCCTGCACCCAGATCGGCTTCCCCCTGCTGGTCCACCACAACCGACGGCTGGGATTCGACGCGCGGCGGATCCGCGAGCGCGGTGGGCCGGTCCTCTGCGAAACCCTCGTCAACACGCTTTGGTCGCTCTCGCTGCAGGCTCTGGGCAGACCCTCGGCGACGCCGGCCCTGGTCGAGCGACTCTGGGACGAGCGCAGCGGACTTTTCCTCGACCGGGTCGAGCCCGGTGGCGTCAGACCGGCGGAGATCACCTGGGCTTCCCTTGCGCCGCTGGCCCTGCCCGACCTGCCGGAGGAGATCGGTCAGCGGCTGGTCGAGCAGCACCTGCTGAACGAGCGCGAGTTCCTCACACCCGTCGCGCCGCCCTCAGTCGCTGCGTCGGAGCCGAGCTATGAGCCCGGCGGGTTCCGCCGCCCGATCCGCCGCTACTGGCGCGGCCCGACCTGGGTCAACTCGGCATGGATGGTTTGGCTCGGACTGCGACGGCTCGGCTATGAGCAGGAGGCCGCTCGCCTCGCGGCCGGCCTGATCGGCGCGGTCGAGCGCGAAGGCCTGCGCGAGTACTACGACCCTCGCACAGGTTCCGGCCTCGGCGCCGAGGACTTCGCCTGGTCGGCCCTGATCGCCGAGCTGGCCGAGCCCGATCCGTCGGCTCTGCGCAGCCACCTGTAGAGGCGTAACGCGCTGCGCCTCCCTTGGAGCCTCAAAGCGTTGCACCGGGAGGGAGAATGACCAATATGAGCTCGAAGCCCCTGGTCAGTGTCGTCATCCCCGCCTACAACTCAGAGCGCTACATCGGCGAGGCGATCGAGAGCGTGCTCGCCCAGACCTATTCCCCGGCCGAGCTGATCGTCGTCGACGACGGCTCTGCCGATCGCACGGCCGAGTTTGCCGGCGCATATCCCGAGGCAACCGTGATCGTCCAGAAGAACGCTGGGCCCTCTGCCGCTCGCAATCGCGGCGCTGCCGCCGCCCAGGGCAAGTTCCTCACCTTCCACGACAGCGACGACACGATGACGCCCGACAAGCTGGCGGTCCAAATCGGTTACCTGCTCGAGCATTCCGGCACCGGATGCGTACTCGCCAAGCAGGAACTGCTGGTCGAGCCAGGCGCCGAGCTGCCGTTTTGGGCCGAAGGCTCGGCGGTGCCGACCGTGATGCCACCGCGCCCCCCCGAGCTGGCCGACGAGCCCGACGTCCATCCGATGACGATGGTCGTGCGCCGTGAGACCTTCGAGCGGGTCGGGGGCTTCGACGAGTCGATGCGCGCCGCCGAGGACGTCGACTGGATGCTGCGGGCATCGGAGCAGGGAGTTGAGATCGCCCGTCTCTCCAAGGTCCTGCTACGCCGGCGGGTCCACGCCGCCAACCTCACCCAGGATGCGGCCGCCGGCCGCGCCGGCATCTTTCGGGCGTTCAAGGGGCGGATCGACCGGCACCGCGCACGCGCCGACGGCTGAACGCGCGGCCCGCGTGCAGCGGCAGCTGCCAGGCGCTGTCGAGCCCCCAGAAGCGCCGCGCGAACGAGACGAAGCCGCCGGGCCGAGGCGCTCCCGTATCCAGATCGCGCAGGCGCCGGTAGCGGTCCCAGGCCATGCGCAGTGTCCGCATCGGTCCATCCGGCCGGCAGGCAGCGTGGAAAGCGGCGTGCTCATGGCGTGAGGCGGGCGCCGCATGAAGGCGGTCGAGGACGGTGGCCGGCACCGCGAGGCCGAATTCCGCGCGCAGGTAATCGAGGGCGGCGGCGCTGGCGACGGTAAGCCGGCGCCGCCCAGCCTCAGATACGAAGCGATCCCAGTCGAGGCTCTCTCCGCTGGAGCGGATCACCGCAGCAGCATCGGCGATCCAACGAAACGGCGGCAGCGGGCTCCACGGCGTGCCGTGGACGCAGACGAGCAGCAGCTGGTCGGCGGGACAGGGCGCCAGCGTCAGCACCCCGGACAGCTCCAGCAGCACCGCGCTATCCCAGAGCGGCGCGTCGCAGGCCGGCTGCCAGAGCGAGAACCAGTGGAGGTCCAGGTTGCCGCCGTCTGGCCCATCGATGCCGATCGAGTGGTGGACCTTCGCCCAGCCCTCGGCATCCTCCTTCTCGAGCCGCCAGTCCGCCGCCCGCATCACCTCCACCGCATCGACCCTGCGCTCGATCGGGACGAGGACGTCGACGTCGTCCATCGGACGGACGCCGGCATCTCCGTAGGCCAGCAATGAGAGCGAAGCGCCCTTCAGCACCATCGTCTCGATCCCAGCCTCGCCCAACTCGGCGATCGCGCCGGCGGCTCTCCTGAAGAGCAACTGGTTGTGACTCCAAGAGCGCCTGTAGATGCCTTTCATCCTTCCCGCGACCTCCGCGTCGAAGGACTCGGCGCCGAGGTTGCGGTAGACCAGCGGCAGCAGCCGCATCGAGCCGTGGTCTACCTGGTCGAAGTCGACCGCCGTCCGCCAGCGCTGCCAGGCCCGCCTCCCCTGCTCCGGCGGTTCCAGCGCGGCCTTGAGGACGAGAGTCTGTGCAGAAGATGGCCGGTTGCCCAGCTCCGCGCTCACGGGGTGGCTCGCCTGCGGTCAAGCGACTGCTTGAGCAAGCGGGCGAACTCGGCTCGCTCGCCGCGGTTGCGGATCGAGTGATTCTCACCGTGCACCCGCCGCAGCATGACGGTCTGCGGCAGCATCGTCTGCTTCAGGCCAAGCTCACGGGCCCTGAGCATGAAGTTGAGGCCGTCGCTGATCTGGACGTCGGGCCAGGGGCCGATGGCCTCGATCGCCGAACGGGTGGCCAGCATCGCGCCGAGGTGGAGGCCGGGCTGTGGCCCGGCGGGGATGCGCAGCCCCTCCGCGGCGAGCCCGGGGCTGGCGATCTGGCGCACGTGGCCGAAGGCCAACTGCAAGGCCGGGTCGGCATCGAAGGCGGCGAGCTGCAACGCGATCTTCGCCGGGTCCCAGAGATCGTCGGCGTCGAGGAAGGCGATGTGGGTGCCCCGTGCGGCCCGCATTGCCGCGTTGCGCGCGGAACCGACCCCCGCGCGTGGCTCGAATACGACCTCGGCCGCAGCGCCGTAGCCCCGGGCGATCTCGGCGCTGCGATCGGTCGAGCCGTTGTCGACCACGATCAGCTGCTCGCAGGGCCGGCTCTGAGCGAGGACGCTCTCGATCGCCTCCGCCAGGTAGGCCTCCCCGTCGCGCACCGGAATCGCAGCGGTTACGACAGGTTCAGTCAAGGTCATCGACCAAGCGGCGCACAGCCGCCGCGTTTGAGGCTGGATCGGGACTCAGCTCCAGCTCGTAGCTGGGGACCAGACGGACGAGATCGGCAAGAGCGGCAAGTGACGCGCCGCCCTGGAAACCCGACTGCACGATCGTGCTCGGCGCAACCGCCCGCAGGCCCCGCGCCGCGGAAATCGCTCGCAAGGATGGGTCGAAGAGGCTGACTTCGCCTTTACTCGCGGTATGCGCGAAAAAAGGCGAAGTCACGGATGGAAGGACGGGGGCTACTACTGCCTCGATCCTTAGCTGGCGCACCATTGCGCCCGGCGCGACGCTGCGGATATCGATCAGGGCCTTGGCCGGTCCCTCCAGGGTCGGCTCGAAGGCGTCGGCGGCGATCGCGTCGCCGCCTAGCCCGAGGCGCGCGGCGCTGTCCTCGGTCAGCTTCGCCGTCGACTGCATCGCGTGGGCGACTGGCGACGGGCCGGTCTCGAGCAAGACGTAGTCGTCGGCGGCGATCTCCATCCCGGCCAGGGCGCAGGAAAGCGCCAGGGTCGACTTGCCGGAACCGCCGCGACCGACCAGGAGGACGCCGCGACCGCCGCGACCGACGGCGCCCGCGTGAGTCAGCCAGCGGCCATGCGACGCCATCAGCAGCTGCAGCGCGTCGCGCAGCGGCGCCGCGCGCTCACTCGGCGGGATCCGGGCGGCGTCGGGGATGTGGAAGATCGCCTCTCCGGCGACGGGCTCGGCGGCGGTCAAGGCACCCGTTCCGGCCGCGGCGAGCACGTAGGCGATCTCGGACCTAAGCCGGGCGACGCGACTCGTCCCGGGCGCCGCCTCCGGCGGATCCCATAGTGGCGCCGGCGCACCGACGCCGCTCGAGGCGGTATCGAAGAGCGAGACCGTCAGCTCCGGGGCGCGGCGCCGCGTAACCACAAGGTGCTCGAAGGGCGGCAGGAGCGCGGCGCGCATCGGCTCCCCGGCGCAGCGCAACCGCAGGCGCAGCCCCGCCATCTCCAGGTCCTGCTCGCCGGCCTCACCCACCGCATCGGCCGCACGCTCGAAGCACGCGCGCAGCTGTTCGAAGTAGGCACCGGCCAGATCGCCGCGCGGTGTCACGGCGGGCCTCTGCCCGGGCACCGCGGATCAGGCCGCCGGCCGCGGCCAGCCGGTGGTGTCGACCTCGTGGATCGGGTCGAGCAGGAAGTAGTCCTTCATATCGGTGTAGCGCTCCAGCCGAGGCGGCTCAAAAGGGGTCTTTAAGTCGTTATTGCTGGCCTCCACCGACGGCTCGGTCCCGGCATCGTCAGTGGAGACGACGAGGCCGCTCTCTCCAAGCCGTCCAAGCAGGGTCGAGACCTCGCCGCGGATCGTCTCGGCGTCGGCATCGAACCTCGCCGCCAGGCCGTCGCAGATCTCCGACTCCGTGGCGCCACGGGCAAGCAGGCCCCAGATCGCCGGGCCGCTTCCGGCCAGGCTGTAGTAGCTGCCGTTGCTGAGGTCGATCGCGATGACCTCGCCGTCGACCATCTCGTGCACCACGTTCTCGGCGTCGATGCGGAAGCGAGTCTCGCCCACGCCGCTATTTGTAGCGGTAGGTGATGCGCCCGCGATCGAGGTCGTAGGGCGAGAGCTCGATCTTCACCCGGTCGCCCGGGAGGATGCGGATGTAATGGCGACGCATCTTTCCGGAGATGTGACCGAGCACGTCGTGCCCGTTGTCCAGTTTGACCCGGAACATCGTGTTGGGGAGGGCCTCGGTGATCTCGCCCTCCATCTCGATCTTCTCCTCTTTCGCCATGCGGCCGGGAGCGTAGCGGACCGTTCCTTCCCTGGCTCAGCGCCGTAGGCGCCGGGCGTGCTCGACCGCCTCGTCCCAAGCTGAGATCTCACCGGCGTACTGCGCCGCCTCGAGCTCTGCCAGCAGCTCGCCGACCTCGGGGCCCTGGGGAATCCCCAGCTCGATCGCGAGCTCGTCGCCGCGCACGAGCGGCCTGGGCGGACCCTGGCGCCGCCAGTCGAGCGTCGCCGCCAGCATTTCCCGGGCGAGCGCGAGGTGGGCCTCGATCGCCTCCTCGCTGGCGAGCGGGCCGGAGCCGCGGGCCGAGAGCCGGTCGGCCACCGTGAGCAGGGTCACGTCGACTCCCACGGGTTCCGTCGCCCGCAGGTATTCGTGGATCCGCCGCGGCGGCAGTGGCGCCTCGCGGACCATGAAGCCGAGCCGCAGGTGGTGCAGGGTCAGGTCCTGGAGGTGGCGGGTGAGCGCGCGGCTCGCCCGCAACCTCTCGCAGAGCGCGCCGACGATCTCAGCCCCGTCGCGATCGTGGCCGATGAAGGTGACGAAGCCGTCATTTTCGGTCCGCGTCGCCGGCTTGCCGATGTCGTGCAGGAGGGCGCCGAAGCGCAGCGCCGTGGCGCGGTTGATCTCGTCGGCGAGCGGCTCGGACAGCAGAGCCTCCAGCTCCGCGGCGCGCTCGCCGCCGAAGCGGCCGAGTTCGGCCTCGACCTCGAGCGTGCGCTCGAGGACAGCGATCGTGTGGCCGTGGACGTCGAGGTGGTGGTTGGGCCCCTGTTCGACCCCGCGCAGGGCGTCCAGCTCGGGCAGCACCACAGCCGTGAGGCCGAGCTCGTCCAGCAGCCGCAGCCCGCGCAACGGGTCGGGCCCGCCGATCAGCTGGCGCAGCTCGACCAGTTGGCGCTCCCCCGCCGCCTCGGCGGCCCGCGGAGCTTCAGAGCGGGCGAGGGCGACAGTGGCGGCGTCGACCTCCAGCCCCAAGCCCGCGGCGAGCCTCGCCGCCCGCAACAGGCGCAGCGGGTCGGCGGCGAAGCTGCGCTCGCCGACGACCCGCAGGAGGCGGCGGTCGAGATCGCCGAGGCCACCGTGCGGATCGAGCGGCTCGCCGCCCGCGAGGGGCACGGCGACGGCACCGACCGTGAAGTCGCGCTCGGCCAGATCGGCCTCGATCGTCTCGCCGCGCAGCGCCGTCAGGTCGATCTGCCAGGAGCCCTCGGCGGCGACCGCACGCCAAGTCGCGAACTCGGCCGAGAGCTCAAAGGAGTGTCCCTTCCCCTCCCTGGCAATCGCCTTTGCCGGGGCGGCGGGATCGCCGGCAACTGCCAGATCGAGGTCGACCACATCGCGGCCCAGCGCAGCGTCACGGACGGCGCCGCCGACGATCCAGACCCCCTCGTTGCCGGCAAGCGCTCGCCGCGCCAGGGCAACCGGCGGCGCCGAGGCGAGGTCCCCGGCGACGCTCATGACGATTCCCGCGGAACCCTGGCTGAGATCCCGCAGGTGACCTCGTAGTTGATCGTTCCAATACGGCGGGCGACCTCCTCGGCCAGAATCTCCTCGTCGCCCTGCGAGCCGATCAGGACGGCCTCATCGCCCGGCTCGACCTCGGTCTCCGGGCCGAGGTCGATGGTGATGTTGTCCATCGAGACGGTGCCGACCAGTGGATGGCGCCGGCCGCGAATCAGGACCTCGGCGTTGTTGGAGAGCGTCCGCCGAACCCCGTCGCCGTAGCCGAGCGGCAGCACCCCGACCCAGGTGTCGGCCGGCGCGCGCCAGGTCTGACCGTAGCCGGCGCTGTCGCCCGCCGAGAAGCGCTTCAGGTCGGCGACGTAGGAACGCAGCGACATCGCCGGCGCGAGGCCGCGCTGCGCCGGGTCGCCCTGAAACGGGTCGAGGCCATAGACGGCGACGCCGCAGCGCGCCATGTCGAAGTGAGCCCGCGGATCGCGGAAGACGGCGGCGCTGTTGGCGGCGTGGACGGTGACGCCGGGAAACTCGGCCTTGAGCACGTCAGCCACCGCCGAGAAGCGGCCCAGCTGTTGATCGAAGAACTCGGAGTCGGGTTCGTCGGCAGTGGCGAAGTGGGTCCAGACACCGGCCAGGTCGAGCTGCGGATCCTCGGCACAGGCCCGGGCGAGGGCGAGGACGGCGGCGGGATCGGGATTGCCGAGCCGGCCCATGCCGCTGTCGTGCTTGACGTGGACGCGCACCGGCCGGCCCTGGGCGCGGCCACGGGCGCTGAGCAGCTCGCGGAAATCAGGCCGCCAGATCGCCACCTCCGACCCGGCGGCGAGCGCGTCCTCAAGATCATCGGGCGCGAGCGCCCCCATGGTCAGCAGCGGGATCTGGGGAAAGCGCCGGCCGATCTGCACTGCCTCAGCGCCGGTCGCCACCGCCAGGCGCGTCGCACCGCCGGCCAGAGCCGCCGAGGCGCAATCGTCGGCGCCATGGCCGTAGCCATCGGCCTTGACCACGGCGCAGAGCTCGGCGCCCCCACGCAGCTCGGACTTCAGCCGCGCGCAGTTGCGCTCGACAGCGCCAAGGTCGATCCGGGCAACTGCCCGCGCCATCGGACTAGTGGTCGGCGACGAGCGCGGCCAGCGCGTCGGCCCTGGTCACCATTCCGGCAAGGCGGCCCTCGCCGTCGACCACCGGCAGGTGGTTGTGGTGCTGCTCGGCGATCGTCTTGGCGACGGTCTCGGCGTCGTCGTCCTCGCCGACGGCGATCGGGTCCGCCGTCATCAGCTCCGACACTTTGGTCGCAAACGCCTTGTTGAGGCGCTTCTCGAAGCCCTTCATCGAACCGACGAAGACGACCCCGCCCATGATGTTGAGGTAGTGCGGCAGGTGCAGGTCGGCTTCCTCGTCGCCGAGCACCAGGTCCGACTCGCTGACGATCCCAACCACCTTGCGCTCCTGGTCGATTACCGGGATCGCGCCCATGTCGGTCTTCGCCAGCAGCTCGATCGCGGCGCGGGCGTCGGCGTCGGGAGAAACGGCGGGCACATCGGCATCCATGATTTCGGCGGCGGTCTTCATCGGCAGCGAGATTATTCGACCGGAGCGCCTGGAGCGATCCCGAGGGGAATCGAGTCGATCACGTCGCTGGCGATCACCGACTCCGCCGCGCCGATGCGAGCGGCCGCATCGCGACCGGCGCGAGCGTGCGCGAGGACGGCGGCGCAGGCCGCCGCGAAGGGATCGAGGCCGCGAGCCAGCAGGGCCGCGGTGATGCCGGAGAGCACGTCGCCGGTGCCCGCCGTCGCCAGAGCCGGCGCCGAGAGCGCGTTGACCGCGACCCGCTCGCCATCGGTGACGATCGTGTCGTCTCCCTTCAGCACGACCACGGCTCGGGCCGCCGCCGCGGCCCCGCGCGCCGAGGCGAGGCGCCGGGCGGCGATCTCCTCCGGAGGACAGCCGAGCAAGCGCCCCAGCTCCCCCGCATGGGGGGTGAGGATGGTCGGCGCCTGGCGAGCGGCAACTCGCTCGAGCTCGCCGGCGAAGGCGTTGAGGCCGTCAGCGTCGATCACCAGCGGCGCCCCGATCGCGGCAGCGGCGTCGCGGGCCAGCTCGACCGAGCCCGGGTCGCGACCCAGCCCGGGGCCGAGCACCCCCGCCGCGGCGCGCTCGAAGGTCCGCAGCACCGCCTTCAGCGAGGCCGGCGCCAGGCAGCCGTCCCCTCCTGGACAGCCAACCGACATCACCTCGGGCTGAGCCGCCTCGAAGATCGGCTCCAGCTCGGCGGGCACGGCGACGGTCGCGTAGCCGGCGCCCGCCCGGATCGCGGCCAGAGAGGACATCTGGACGGCGCCGGTGAGGCCACGCGAGCCGCCGGCGATCGCCACCTGTCCCGAGCTGAACTTGGTCGACCGCGAGCCGCGGCGTGGCGCCAGCGCCAGCACGGGAGGCTCGATCGTCCCAGCCGGCGGTTCGCCGGGCGCACCCTCGGGAATCCCGATCGGCGCCACCCGCAGCTCGCCCGTGTGCCACTTGCCCGGCGCGATCCGCTGCCCGACCTTTGCCGCGTGAAAGCTGACGGTCAGGTCCGCCTCGACCGCGACCGCGGCGACCTCGCCCGTCGACGCGTCGACCCCGGAGGCGATATCGCAGGCGACGACCGGCGCCCCGCAACGATTGATCGCGTCGATCGCCGTCGC
>Ga0157374_10001802_pt1 | contig 18033 bp, 16 predicted proteins | sample M25metaG_FD_115308 | JGI IMG/M metagenome (GOLD analysis project Ga0157374, IMG submission 115308) | Miscanthus rhizosphere microbial communities from Kellogg Biological Station, Michigan, USA - M2-5 metaG | ecosystem: Host-associated > Plants > Roots > Rhizosphere > Soil | place: USA: Michigan...
CACCAGCTGCGGCACCCGTTCGAGGAACTCGCCGAACTTGAGCGGCCGGTTGTCGATCGCCGAGGGCAGGCGAAAGCCGTAGTCGATCAGCGTCTGCTTGCGCGAGCGATCGCCCTCATACATGCCGCCGATCTGCGGAATCGTCTGGTGGGACTCGTCGACGAAGACGGCGAAGTCGTCGGGGAAGTAGTCGATCAGCGTGTGCGGCGGGCTGCCCTCGGGGCGGCCGTCGAGGATGCGCGAGTAGTTCTCGATCCCCGAGGTGAAGCCGACCTCTTTCAGCATCTCGATGTCGTAAGCGGTGCGCTGGCGCAGCCGGTGTGCCTCCAGCTGCTTGCCCTCGGCCTCGAGTTCCTCGGTGCGCGAGTGCAGTTCGGCGCGGATTTCCTCGACCGCCCGCTCCAGGGTCTCGTCGCGGGTGACGTAGTGCGAGGCCGGCCAGACCGAAACGTGATCGATCGTGTCCAGCACCTCGCCGGTCAGCGGGTCGAAGTGCTGGACCCCCTCGATCTCATCGCCGAAGAGGGCGATCCGGTACGCCGACTCGGCGTAGGAGGGCATGATCTCGAGCACCTCGCCGCGCACGCGGAAGCTGCCGCGTCCAAGAACCGAGTCGTTGCGCTGGTACTGCATCTTGACCAGCTTGCGCAGCACCTCATCGCGCTCGATCGTCTCGCCGACTTTGAAGAGCTGCATTTTTTCGTTGTAGACCTGGGGCGAGCCGATCCCGTAGATGCAGGAGACCGAGGCGACGATGATCACGTCGCGACGGGCGAAGAGCGCTGCGGTGGCAGCGTGGCGCAGGCGGTCGATCTCGTCGTTGATCGAGGAGTCCTTCTCGATGTAGAGGTCCTGGGCCGGGACGTAGGCCTCTGGCTGGTAGTAGTCGTAGTAGGAGACGAAGTACTCGACCACGTTGTTGGGGAAGAACTCGCGGAACTCGTTGCAGAGCTGCGCGGCGAGTGTCTTGTTGTGTGCGATCACCAGCGAGGGCCGCTGCACGGCGGCGATCGTCGCCGCCATCGTGAAGGTCTTGCCGGTCCCGGTCGCCCCGAGCAGGGTCTGGAAGCGGTCTCCCGCGGTCAGGCCTTCGGCGAGGCCCGCGATCGCCTTCGGCTGGTCGGCGGTCGGGGTGTAGGCCGGATTGAGTTCGAACTCGGGCACCCGCTGACCATAGCGAGCGGTTTAGACTGCGCCGCCGATGAGCCGCTCGCAAAAAGCCCTCGCCGGCTTCTTCGCCTTCGCCGGCACGTTGCACTTCGTCATCCCGCGCAGCTACGAAGCGATCATGCCGCCGTCGCTGCCACGCCATCGTGAGGCCGTGGTCGTCAGCGGGGTCGCCGAGATAGTCGGTGGGGCCGCCGTCTGGGCGCCGTCGACCCGGCGCTTCGGACGCTGGTGGCTGCTGACCCTGCTGGTCGCCGTCTTCCCCGCCAACGTCCACATGGCGCTCAACCCCGAGCAGGTCAAAGGACTCGACCTGAAGCGGGTTCCGCGCTGGGCGCTCTGGGCGCGCCTGCCGCTGCAGCCCCTGGCGATGTTGTGGGTCTGGCGCGCCACTCGCGACTAAGACGTAGGATAAACGCGCGGTTTTGTCTGTAAATGTTTTGGCTGTAGCGCTTCTGTCTTCGCAGACAGAGAATCGCCGGAATGAAACCACGCGAGAGATTTGCAATCAATCTGCGCAAAGCGCGCAAAAAGAAGGGCGTCTCGCAGGAGGAGCTGGGTTTTCGCTGCGACCTGCACCGGACGGAGATCTCGCTGCTCGAGCGCGGCGGCCGCGAGCCGCGGCTGGGCACGATCGTCAAGCTGGCCGGGTCGCTCGACACGACGCCCGAACAGCTCTGCGAAGGCGTTCGCTGGTTGCCCGACAAGGGCAAATTCCAGATCAAAAAATAGCCGGTCGCCTTTAGGGCAGGAACTGTTCTAGGAAGTCCTGGGCCGGGCCGAGGAAGTTTTCGGCGCTGTCTAGGAGAGAGCGGGCGTTTTGGATCAGTTCGATCGCCTGGTTGAGCGGGATGCTTCGTACCGTGTCGCGCAGAGGTGAGGCGAGGAGGGGACTTAGGGCTCCCGCTTGTTCGGCGTCATTGATCGCGCGTAGAAGGCCGGCGCGGATTGCCCTGGCGAGCTCGGCATCATCGATCCCGTAGCGCTCGCTGAATTCCTCGCGGGCCTCCGGCGTGGCCAGTGCCTGGGCCAGGGTCTCCCTGCTCACGCCCAGCTGACAGGCGGCGCCGTCGAGGGCCGAGAGCGAGAACTGCTCTGCGATCTGGTCGAGCCCTTCCGGGTCGCGCCAGGGCCGGTGTTTGCACGGGTCCTGGGTCTGCGCCGGGGCATACGAGGAGCCCCCCGCCGCGAGGTAGATCCCGGCCAGGGCGACCGCGGCGACGATCGACCCCACCACCAGCACCCGCGATCGCGTCTCCGCGCTCATAGATCGATCCTCCGCGAAAGGCCGATCGGGATCAGGGCGAGCAGGCCGAGGATGGCCGCTATCCCGAAGGAGGGGCTGAAGGCGTGGGTCGCGCCGCGGTCGAGCTGGTCCTGGAGTTCTTCGCGCAGCTGGACCACCTCGGAGCGTTCCTCAGGGTCGTCCGGCAGCGGCTCGAAGGCGGCGCCGATCGTCGGCACCTTGCCCTTCTCTTCCTCCAGGTGCGACTCGATCTGCCCGGCGAGATCGAGCTTGACCAGAGGAGACACGCGCGAGTCGAGGATCACAGCGGTGCCGGCGTCGATCGCATCGTCGCGCTGCTGAGCGATGTCATGGGTGAAGACCGGCGTCAACGCCAGCAGGCCGATTACGACGCCCGCGTGCCGGGCGGAGATCGTCCAGCCGCCATGGATCGCCTGTGGGGCGCGGCCGGCCAACGCCGTCTCGGTCAGCGCCGAGAGCACCAGGGCGAGCCCGATCCCGACCATCACCTGCGGCGGCACGGTCAGGGCCACCTCCGCCTTCGGCAGCAAGGCCAGCCCGCCCAGCCCGCCGGAGACGAGGATCGCCCCCCCGGCGGCGCGCGCCTTCGCGCTGGGGACCAGATGGTCGAAGCGACTGGCCAGGAAGGCGGCGAGCGGCATCACGCTGACCACGATCGCGGCCCCGATCGGGCTCAGGTTCCAGCCCTCGATCAGCAGCAGAACGAGCAGGAAGAGGGCGGCGGCGATCGCCGCCGAGACCATCGCCAGGGCGAGGTTGGCGAGCACGTGCGGCCGGCCGGTCTGTCGCAGCTCGGTCGAGAGCACGCCGGTCGCGGCCTCATGCTTGGCAACGGCGAACATCGGCACCGCGGCGATCAGCGCGATCGGCACCTGGATCAGGAAGATCGACTGCCAGGAGATCAGCTCGGTGAGCAGTCCGCCGACCGCGGGCCCCAGCGCCGCGCCGGTCGCCCCAGCCGTCGCCCAGAGCGCCGTCGCCCGGCGCTCCGAGCCGACCGTGGCCGGCAGCAGCTCGAGCACGGCGGTCACCGCGGCGGCGCCGCCGAGCGCCTGCACGCAGCGCGCCGCGATCAGGGTGGCGAGCGTCTCCGAGGCGGCGCAAGCAAGGCCGGCGCCGGCGAATATGGCGAGGCCGACCGCGGCGGTGCGACCGGGCCCGACCCGGCGGGCGAGGTGCGCGGCCGGGACCGCCGCCAGCGCCATCACCAGATTGAAGGAGATCAGGACCCAGGTCACGCCGGCGACGCTGGTGTCCAGTTCGCGGTAGATCTCCGGCAGCGCCAGGACGACGATCGAGGAATCGGCCAGCACCAGGCCGACGGCCAGAGCCAGCGCCGTTACGCGGGGTCGGGGGGCCTCGGGGTTCAGTAGCCCAGCTCCTTGCCGTACTCGTCGCGGTAGGCGCCTTGCTTGTCGAGCACCTCTTCGACGTAGGCACGGGTTTCGGGGAAACGGATCCCCTCCACGGTCAATTCGCTGCCACCCCAGCTGTCGACGTTGGTCGGACCGGCGTTGTAGGCGGCCAGAGCGGCGACCACGTCGTCGTCGTAGCGGTCGAGCAGTTCGCGCAGGCGGTAGGTGCCGTAGCGGATGTTGATTTCAGGGTCGGAGAGGTCGCCGAGCTTGAAGGTCGTGCCGCCGCTGTGGCGCCTGACGTCCTCCGCGGTCTCCGGCGTGATCTGCATCAGCCCGCGCGCCCCGGCGCTCGAGGTGCGATCGCTGAACTTCGACTCCGAGTAGATCACGGCGGCGATCAGCGCCGCGTCGATCCTCTTTTCCCGCGACTGCTGCCGGATCACATCCTCATGGCGCAGGGGCAGGGTGAGCTCCTGAATAGCCCGGTCCAACGTCCCCACCAATCCGAGAGCCACACTGGCGACGATACCGACGACGACCACCGCTGCGCCAACGGCGAGGCGGCGCCTTCTCCGTTTCCTAATCAGGCGGTTTCGCCCCGCGCTCATCCCCTCAGCTTCGCGACCAAGGCGGACAGCCGCCCCTCGAGCTCCTCGACCGTGCCGTCGTTCTCGATCACGTGCTCGGCGCGGTCGGCCTTCTCATCCTGGGACAGCTGGCGGGCCTCGCGCTCGCCGACCAGGGTGTGCCCACGAGCCTCGGCGCGCGCACGACGGACCTCGTCGGCTGTGACCACGGCAACGGTGGTGTCGAAGACCGGCGCCATCTCGCCCTCGAAGAGCAGTGGCACCTCGACCACGGCGACCTCCGCATCCTCGGGCAGGGAGCCGAGCCAGGCGCCGATCCGCTCTCCCACGAGGGGGTGGATCTGCGACTCCAGCCAACCAAGCTCATCAGGATCAGCAAACACGATCTCGCCGATCTTGTTCCGGTCGACGCGGCCTTCGTGCGCGATGTCCTCCCCCCACCGCTCGGTCAATCGCCCCAGCAGCGGTTCGGAATCCAGCAGCTCGTGCACCACAGCGTCGCTGGAGATGGTCGCGGCGCCGAGCCGCTCAAACGCAGCAAGCGCGGTCGACTTACCAGCCGCGATACCACCGGTCAGCCCGATAGTGACCGGCAAAACGAGCTAAGACTCGGAGGAATCCTCAGCAGGCGACTCGGCCTCGCCGGACTCGCCAGCGGCCTCATCGGTGTCGTCGGGAGAATCAGGACGCTCCTGCACAGATTCACCCTCCTGCTCCTCAGCTTCCTCAGGCGCCTCGGCAACCGGCTCTTCAGCCACCTCGGCTGGAGCCTCCTCAGCGGCCGGAGCCTCCTCAACCTCAGGAGCCGCGGCCTCCTCGGCGGGTGCCTCTTCGGCAGCAGGCTCCTCGACGGCCTCGGCCTCTGAGCCCTCACTCGAAGCCTCGCTGGCCTCTTGAATCTGCGCGCCGAGGTCGCCCATCGGCATCCGCTGCTCCTCAACCTGCTTGATGCTGAGTGAGAGCCGCCTGCGCTCCTCGTCGATCTCGAGGATCTTGACGTCGAGCGAAGCGCCCGGCTCGACGACCTCGCTCGGGCTCTCGACGTGGTGGTCGGCAAGCTCGGAGATGTGAACCAGGCCCTCGACCCCGGGCAGGATCTCGACGAAGGCGCCGAAGGCGACGACCTTGGTCACCTGGCCGCCGAGCACGTCGCCGGGGCGGTGGGCGCTGATCACCCGCTGCCAGGGGTCCTCCTGGGTCTGCTTGAGCCCCAGTGAGATGCGCTGGCGGTCGCGGTCGATGTCGAGCACCTTGATCCGCACCGTGTCGCCGATCGCAACCACCTCGGAGGGGTGGTTGACGTGGCTCCAGGAAAGCTCGGAAATGTGGATCAGGCCGTCGATGCCGTCGAGATCGACGAAGGCGCCGAAGTCGACGATGTTGGAGATCTTGCCCTCGACCACCTGGCCGGGCTCGAGGCGGCCGAGGATCTGCTCGCGCACCTCCTTGCGCTCTTCCTCCAGCACCGCGCGGCGGGAGAGCACGACGTTGTTGCGGCTGCGGTTGAGCTCGATCACTTTGCACTCGAGCGTCTGCCCCATGAACTCGTCGAGGTTGTGGACGCGGCGGATGTCGACCAGCGAGGCGGGCAGGAATCCGCGCACCCCGAGGTCGAGGATGAGACCGCCCTTGACCACCTCGATCACGTTGCCTTCAACCGGTTCGCCCGACTCGGCGGCGGCCTCGATGCGGCGCCACGCCTTCTCGAAGCGGGCGCGCTTCTTGGAAAGGACCAAGCGGCCGTCGGAGTCTTCCTTGGTCAGGACGAGGGCATCTACCTCTTCGCCCTGCTCGACCTCATCGGCCGGGTTGACCGACTTGCGGATCGAGAGCTCGTGCGAGGGGATGACGCCCTCCGACTTGTAGCCGATGTCGAGCAGGACCTCGTCCTTGTCGATCCGCACGACCTTGCCCTTGACGACGTCGCCCTCCTCGAAGGAGACCATCGTCGCCGCGTAGTTGGGCACGACTTTGCCGTCGATTTCCAGCAGCAGCCCGTTGGATCCCTCGACGGGCGTGCCAGTTGGCGCAGGCGCGATCAATGTGTCGGTCGGGGACACGGCGGCGAATAATGGCAGAATCGAGCGCGTGCCAGTTCGAGCCACCAAACGGGGCGTCGAGAGGACTCCTCTCGAGGGCAGCCACGACGTCCTGATCTGCGGCGCCAGCTTCGCCGGGCTTGCGGTTGCGCGGGAGCTGGCGGGCTCCGGCGCCGACGTGCTGATCATCGACCGCTACGAGATCGGCGAGCGGCAGACCTCTGCCTGCGGCATCCCGACCGATTGGCTGCGGGCGATGGGGTTGATGGGGTCCGAGCGCCAACGCTTCGACTCGCTGCTGATGCACACCCCGCACGGCGACGCGCGCTTCCGCCTCCCCTTCACCTTCTCCACCTTCGACTACCGCGAGCTCTGCGAGCTGCTCTGGCGCGACTGCGACGCCCGCTTCGAGACCGCGAAGGTGAACGGCCGGGCGCGGCCGGCCAACGGCGACGGCTCGATCGCGATCGAGACCGACCGCGGCACGATCACGGCCCCGCTTGTCGTCGACGCGCTCGGCTGGCGGCGGATGCTGGCCAGCGGCGACGGCTTCCAGCCTCCCGACGCGCCGCTCTCGCGCGGACTCGAGGTCCACCCGAGCGGGAGTGGCGAGGACCTCGAGATCTGGATCGACCGCCGCTACGTTCCCGCCGGCTACGGCTGGTCCTTTCCGGCCCGCGATGAGCTGCGGATCGGCGTCGGCTCCTTCGACCCGCGCTTCCACGTCCGACAGACGACCGAGCTGCTTGCCGAGGACCTCGACGCCGACCGGGTCCGCTACCAGGGCAACTGGATCCCCCACAAGATCCGCCCCGGCACCGAGGGCGGCATCTTCTTCGCCGGCGACTCGGCCGGCCACTGCCTGCCGCTCAGCGCCGAGGGCATCCGCACCGCGCTCTACTTCGGCATCGCCCTGGGACGCGAGCTGCGCGGCGTCGTCGACGGCTGGCAGGACCGCGAGCAGGCGGCGGCCCGCTACGCCGAGTTCAACGACTCGCACGAGTGGAAGTTCCGCTGGATGCTGCGCGTCCAGCGCCTCGTCCCGAAGATCCCGCCGCGGGTGCTGGGGCCAATGATCAAGCTGCTCGGCAACAAGCGCTTCATCGGCTGGTCCTTCAGCCACTACCTGCAGATCGCACCGCCGGCCTTCGCCGAGCGCTCAGCGCACGATCAGAACGGTTCCGGCCAGGAGCAGGACGACGCCGGCCACGCGCTCGGGGCTGAGCGCAACCTGGTCTAGGCCGAAGAGCCCGAAACGGTCGATCACGACTGAGAAGGTGAGCTGGCCGGTGATCGTCGCCGCCGCCACTCCCCCGGCCCCGATCGCGCTGACGGCGACAAGCGCGTTGGCGACGTAGACCGCGCCGAGCAGGCCGCCGAGCAGGTAGTACCAGCTGACCTCGAAGGTCGAGTGGAGCCCGCCCGCCTTGCCGCTGAGCACGACGATCGCGGCGAGGGCGATCGTGCCGACCCCGAAGGAGACGAGCGCCGCCGGCAGGCTGCCGGTCGACTTGCCCAGGCCGGCGTTGATCGGCGCCTGCAGGGCAATCAGGCCGCCGGCACCGGCGGTGAGCAGGACGGACAGACCCCTATCCATGGCACCGCGGCCTCATCTGCGTGACTCTCGTTCCATCGGCGTGATTTTCGTCTCGGGCATGTGTTGAGTAACTGAGCAACCAGATGCTGACTTCGTCTTTATTCGCCGTATGCGCGACTAAACACGAAGTCAGCGTTGAACCGCTCCGCTGTCATATCAGTAACCCAAAGGACTATCGAGACGCAGATGCCGCCTCCGGCAAGACGCAAGACGAGCACGGTGACTCGATCAGCGGCCTGGTCACCGAGCGGACCCGGATCAGGTGCGAGGACGAGCACTCCCCCGACCTCACGACGAGGTCGAGCGGCCGACTGAGCTACTTGGCGTCGAGCCAGTCTGCGCCGACGCCGATGTCCACCTCGAGCGGTGGGTCGAGCTGGTAGGCGGCGCACATCTCGCGCCGCACCAGCTTGACTGCGCCCTCCATCTCCTCCGGCGGACCCTCGAAGAGGAGCTCGTCGTGGATCTGCAGGACGATGCGGGTCTTTCCCCCGGTCTCGGCCAGCGCCCGGCGGCAGCGCACCATCGCGACCTTGATGATGTCGGCGGCGGTGCCCTGGATCACGGTGTTGACCGCGAGCCGCTCGCCGAGGCGGCGGGTGTTGGGGTTTCCGGAGCGCAGCTCGGGAATCGGCCGCCGTCGCCCCATCAGCGTGGTCACGTAGCCCTCCTCCTGCGCCCGCTCCACCACCTGCTCGCGAAACGCGCGCACGGCCGGGAAGCGCTCGAGGTAGCGGGAGACGAATTCCTCGCCCTCTTTGCGCGGGATGTTGAGCCGGTCGGCGAGGCCGAAGCCGGTGAGGCCGTAGACGATGCCGAAGTTGACCATCTTCGCCTTCGAACGCTGGCCGACGTCGACGTCATCGCGGGAGATGTCGAAGACCTCGGCCGCGGTCGCGGCGTGGACATCTTCTTTGGCGCGGAAGATCTCCTTCAGCACCTCCTCCTCGGCGACGTGGGCGAGCACCCGCAGCTCGACCTGGCTGTAGTCGGCGGAGAGCAGCTGGGCGCCCTGCTCGGCCACGAAGCAGGCGCGCACGGGGCGGCCGATCTCGGTGCGGATCGGGATGTTCTGCAGGTTGGGATTGGTGCTGGAAAGGCGGCCGGTGGTCGTCGCCGCCTGGTTGAAGGTGGTGTGGACGCGGCCGGTCTTGGGGTCGATCAGGTCGGGCAGCGAGTCGAGGTAGGTGTTCTTCAGCTTGGTCAGCTCGCGCCATGACTCGATCTTCTCGACGATCGGATGCTCGTCGCTGATCTGGGCAAGGACACGGGCATCGGTCGAGTAGCCGGTTTTGCCGCGCCGCTTGCGGGTCAATCCCAGCTCCTCGAAGAGGATGCGGCCGACCTGCTGAGGGGAGCCGATCGTGAACTCCTCCCCGGCCAGATCGTAGATCTCCTTTTCCAGCGTCGCGATCCGCTCGCCGAAGCCGGCGCCGACCTCGGCCAGGCGCTTGGCGTCCAGCTTCAATCCCTCGCGCTCCATCGCGGCGAGGACGTGGACTAGCGGCAGCTCGACCTCGGTCAGCAGGTGCTCGAGCCCGAGCTCCTCGATGCGCGGACGCTGCGCTTCGGCCAGGGCGGCGACCAGTCGCGCCTCCTCAGCCGGGTCGAGGCCGGCCTCACCCTCCTCGCCGTCGAGCGAGAGCTGACCGTCGTCGGCATCGGCCGCTGGAGCGGCCCCGGCGGCGATGCCGATACCGGCGTCGGCCGCCAGCTCGGTCAGCTCGTAAGTGCGGCGCTGCGGCTCGAGTAGGTAGGCGGCCAGCATCGTGTCGTGGTCGAGCTGCAGATCGACCCCCTCGCGGGCCGCGGCGGCGAGCAGGCCATGACGACCGCCGCCGAGCGACTTGGCGTCGTGGGCGACGAGTGGCCGAGGGCCCAGGCCGACGGCCAACTCATCGTGGGTAGAGGCGCCGGCGAGGATCCGCTCGCCGTCGGCCGCGGCCCAACGATCGCCGTCGATCGCCACGGCGACCGGACTCGCGCCGCCGAGATCCGCCGGGGTCCCCTCGACCGCCTCTACGTCTAGCTCGGTCTCGACACTGCGACCGGGCACCGCATCGCCCTCCGGCAGGGCTTCTTCGAGCCGCTCCAGCACCGCCCGCAGCTCGAACTCGCGCATGAAGTCGCGCAGGGCGCCGCGGTCGGGCTCGGACCCCATCACCGCCGAGAGGTCGACCCCGGCGTCGATGTCGTACTGCAGCGTCGCCAGCTGCTGCGACATCCGCGCGTCGTCGGCGTGCTCGACCAGATTCTGCTTGCGCTTGGCGCCGGAGATCTCATCGACGCTTTCAAGCACCTTCTCCAGCGAGCCGAACTGCTGCAGCAGCTGGGTCGCGGTCTTCTCGCCGATGCCGGGAACGCCGGGGATGTTGTCCGAGGTGTCGCCGCGCAGGCCCATCAGATCGGTGATCAGCTCTGGCGGCACGCCGTAGCGCTCGGTCACCGCGTCGCTGTCGTAGATCTTGGTCTCGGTGATGCCGCGCGAGGTGCTCATCACCCGGATTCCGTCGCCGACCATCTGGTAGGCGTCGCGATCACCGGTGACGACCATCACCGCGATCCCCTCTTCGCGCGCCTGGCGGGCCAGCGAGGCGATCACGTCGTCGGCCTCATAGCCCTCGACCTTGACGTTGGTGTAGCCGAAGGCCTCGACCAGCGGCATCAGGTGGGGCCACTGCTCGCGCAGCAGGTCGGGGCGCGGTTTGCGCTGGGCCTTGTAGAGGTCGTAGGTGACCTCGCGCCCCGACATCCCCGCGTCCCAGGCGACGACGACCCCGGCCGGCCGGTGCTCGTCGATGATCTTGACCAGCATCGAGGCCAGCCCGTAGATCGCGTTCGTAGGCCTCCCATCGCTGGTCCCGATCGACTCGGGCAACGCGAAGAACGCCCTGTAGGCGAGCGAGTTGCCGTCGATCAGGAAGAGCTCGGGCCGGTTCTCGGTCATCGCCGCAACTCTATGTGCGGCGGCCCCTGGCTTCGCTCCGCTCGGGACCCGTGCCTAGGCAGGCGAAGCGAATCTGATTCGATAGCTGCCTATGGCAGTCAGCGCCCAGTACAGCGTCACGATCCGGGTCGAGCTCGACGCGCGCCAGGAGCCGCTGGGCAAGCTGACCGCCGTGATCTCCGAGGCGGGCGGCCAGCTGCAGGGCGTCGACCTCGTGCCGGGGGCCGGCGGCGAGGGCAAGCGGGTGCGCGAGTTCACGATCGACGCCCAGGACCGCGAGCACTGGGAGCGGATCCTGCGCGGGATCGGCTCGACCCGCGGCGCCAAGGTGCTCGACTACGTCGATCGCACGATGCAGATGCACCGCGGCGGCAAGATCTCGGTCGAGAACAAGTACCCGCTGAAGACCCGCGACGACCTCTCGATGGCCTACACGCCCGGCGTGGCCCGGGTCTGCCAGGACATTCACGACGACCGCTCCAAGGCCTTCGAGTTCACGATCAAGAAGAACACCGTCGCCGTCGTCTCCGACGGCAGCGCCGTGCTCGGCCTCGGCAACATCGGCCCCGAGGCGGCGATGCCGGTGATGGAGGGCAAGGCGATGCTGTTCAAGGAGTTCGCCCAGGTCGACGCCTTCCCGATCTGCCTCGACACCCAGGACGCCGAGGAGATCATCAAGGCGGTCGAACTGATCGCCCCCACCTTCGGCGGCATCAACCTCGAGGACATCTCGGCGCCGCGCTGCTTCGAGATCGAGGACCGGCTGAAGGAGACGCTCGACATCCCGGTCTTCCACGACGACCAGCACGGCACCGCAATCGTGACCATGGCCGCGCTGTTCAACGCGCTGAAGATCACCGGCAAGCCGATCGAGCAGCTGCGGGTGCTGATGGTTGGCCTCGGCGCCGCGGGGGTAGCGGTGACGAAGATGATGCTGGCCTGTGGCGTCACCCACATTGTCGGTTGCGACCGCCAGGGCGCCCTCTCGACCACCCGCGCCGACTACGAATCGGGCGAGATGAGCGGGATCAAGCGCTGGTACGCCGAGAACTCGAACCCCGAACAGCTGAGCGGCGGGCCCAACGAGGTGATCGAGGGCACGGACCTCTTCATCGGCCTCTCCGGCCCCGGCCTGATCGAGGCCTCCTCGCTGGCCAAGATGAACGACGACGCGATCGTCTTCGCGATGGCCAACCCGACGCCCGAGGTGATGCCCGAGGACGCCGCCCCCTACGTGCGGATCATGGCGACCGGGCGCTCGGACTACCCCAACCAGATCAACAACGTGCTCGCCTTCCCCGGCATCTTCCGCGGCGCCCTCGACGCCGGCTCGCCCAGCATCACCGAGGAGATGAAGCTCGCCGCGGCCAAGGGCATCGCGATGGCGGTCTCCGAGGAGGACCTCTCCGAGGACTACATCATCCCCAGCGTCTTCAACCGCGAAGTCGCACCGAAGGTGGCGGAAGCCGTGGTCGAGGAGGCCAAGCGCGAGGGCATCGCCCGCTTCAGCGAGGAGACAGGCACCTTCTCCACGGTGGAGGTCACCTAGCTTCGTGAAGGTCCTCGTCAGCGGAGCCAGCGGTTTCATCGGGTCGGCCCTATGCGACTCGCTGCTGGTCCGGGGCGACACGGTGGTCGGCCTCACCCGCGACCCCAGGCGGGCGCGCGGCACCAACCCGAGCATCAAGTGGCACGCCTGGGAGCCGACCCTGGAACGGCCGCCGGCAGCGGCCTTCGAGGGCGTCGACGGCGTCGTCAACCTGCTCGGCGAGAAGATCAACCAGCGCTGGACCGACGAGGCCAAAGCGCGGATCATGGAGAGCCGCCGCAAGGGCACGCACAACCTGATCGGCACGCTCGCGGGCCTGGAGCGCAAGCCGCGGGTGCTGGTCAACCAGTCGGCGATCGGCTACTACGGCGACCGCGGCGCAAGCCTCGTCGACGAGTCGAGCGAGCCGGGCGAGGGCTTCGACGCCGAGGTGGTGCGCGAGTGGGAGAAGGCCGCCCACGAGGCCGAGGGGACCGGCGTGCGCCTGGTCATAGTCCGCACCGGCCACGTGCTCGACCCCCGCGGGGGCTTCCTCAAGCAACTCCTGACCCCGTTCAAGCTGGGCGTCGGCGGGCCGCTGGCTGGCGGCAATCAGTACGTCTCCTGGATCCACGTCGATGACGAGGTAGGCATCCTGCTCTGGGCGCTGGACAACGACAAGGTCGACGGGGTCGTCAACTCAACAGCACCAAACCCGGTGACCAACAAGGTCTTCTCGAAGGCGCTTGGCAGGACGATCAACCGGCCGGCCGTGCTGCCGATCCCCGGGTTCACGCTTGATCTCATGTACGGCGGGGAGTTCGGTGAGGTCTTGAAGGGTGGGCAACGGGTCATGCCCCGAAGAGCGCTGGACCTGGGATACACGTTCAAGCACCCAGATCTGGACGAGGCGCTTAGAGATTTGCTTTAGCGGGGGAGGGCCGGGTGCCCCCTCCCAAAACGAGCGGCAGGAGCCGCTCTTGAGTGTTTTGGGAGGGGGCACCCGGCCCTCTATTCGGCTTCAGCTAGCTCTCGTGGAGTTCTTCGCTAAGCGACTGGCGCAGGGAGCCTGAGCCTGAAGCTTCTACGAGCTCGAGTAGGCGGGCCATGACGGTTTTTCCTGAGCTTCCAGCGATCCACGGCACCTCAGCGGTTTCCAAGATCGGGCGAGTGAAACGGGCGGCAGCAGGGTCGGAAGCTTCCAAGTAAGCCACCGTGGTCGAGTCCTCCGTGGCTCTACGCGCATTTGCGCCAAGAGTCGCGAGATCGAGCTTGGCTTGGCTCCGGGCGCTCGGGAGGCAAGCAGCCCGCACCCGAAGCTCTCCAGCTCGCCCGCCTTGTCTCGCAAGCTCTTGCTTCGCCCCTGCGCAGAGAGGCGCCGCCACGTAAGCAGTAACGGTCGCATCCTGAGCAACACCTTCCCCCCCGCCACAGCCAGCTATCGCCGCTATGAGCACCACGCAAGCAGCCGCTACAGCGGTCTTGCGCAAGACACAAGAGGGACGGGTGCCCCCTCCCAAAACACTCAAGAGCGGCCGCAGGCCGCTCGTTTTGGGAGGGGGCACCCGTCCCTCCCCTGCCTAGCCCTAGCCAAAGAAAACCTCAGCCTCCGAGTAAAGGGATGCCGGAACGGTCTTCAGCTCGGCTGTCGCCTCGCTGAGCTCGACGAGCTCGATGTCGGTCCCCCGCAGCGCGGTCATCTTTCCCCAATCGCCGGCATCGGCAGCATCGATCGCATGCAGCCCGAACCGAGTGGCCAGCACCCGATCGAACGCCGTCGGCGTCCCGCCCCGCTGAACGTGACCCAGCACCGTCGCCCGCGTCTCCTTGCCGGTCCGTTTCTCGATTTCGCCCTCAAGCCAGTGAGCAATTCCACCCAGGGCGACGTGGCCGAACTGGTCTAGCTTCTCGTTTTTGGTTTCGGGCATCCCGCCGACCGGCTGTGCGCCCTCGGCGACGACGAGGATCGGGGCGTAGTTGTGGTCGAAGCGGCGGCCGACGAACTGGCAGACCCGCTCGAGGTCGAAGGGCAGCTCGGGGATGAGGATCACGTTGGCGCCGCCGGCGAGGCCGGCGTGGAAGGCGATCCAGCCGGCGTGGCGGCCCATCACCTCGACGATCAGGACGCGGTGGTGGCTGTCCGCCGTCGTGTGCAGGCGGTCGATCGCCTCCATTGCGACGTTGACCGCGGTGTCGAAGCCGAAGGTGTAGTCGGTGGCGCCGAGGTCGTTGTCGATCGTCTTCGGTACGCCGACGACCGGCACGCCGTGCTCGGAGAAGAGCCGCGAGGCGGCCCCCAGCGTGTCCTCGCCGCCGATCGCGATCAGGCCGTCGACACGGTCCTCTTTCAGCCTCTGCGTGATCCGCTCCGCGCCGCCGTCCTCCTTGAGGGGGTTGGTGCGCGAGGCGCCGAGGATGGTGCCGCCGCGGGGCAGGATGCCTCGCACCTCGGGCACGCCGAGCGGGCGACTGTCGCCCTCGAGCGGCCCGCGCCAGCCGTCGCGGTAGCCAACGAACTCGTGGCCGCCGTGTTCGACCCCCTTGCGCACGATCGCCCGAATAACCGCGTTGAGACCTGGACAGTCCCCGCCACCGGTGAGCACGCCAATCCGCATCGGCCCAGATTAAAGCTGTCGGTCTCGCGGCAACGCGGTAAGTTCGGATGAAACTGCGAAGGGAGCGAAGATGAGCGACGCGGTGGATTTGGGCGCGGTCAGGCAGGCGCAGCAGAAGACCTGGTCGGAGGGAGACTTCGCGATGGTCGCCGGCATGGTCGAGATGGTGGCCGAGGAGCTGGTCGAAGCGATGGACATCGTGCCCGACGAGCGGGTGCTCGACGTCGCCTGCGGCAGCGGCAACGGCGCGCTTGCGGCGGCGCGGCGCGCTTGGGGCAACACCGTCGGCGTCGACTTCGTTCCCGCCCTGCTCGAGCGCGGGCGCGAGCGCGCCGTTGCCGAGCGCCTCGACGTCGAGTTCGTCGAGGGAGACGCTGCCGAGCTCCCCTTCGGCGAGGCCGAGTTCGATGTGGTGATTTCGATCTTCGGCGCAATGTTCGCCCCCGAACACGAGAAGACCGCGGCGGAGCTGCTCCGCGTCTGCAAGCCCGGCGGCCGGATCGGGATGGCCAACTGGGTGCCGGACGGCGGCGTCGGCAAGATGTTCATGACGATCGCCAAGCACGCGCCGCCACCTCCGGGCGTCGTCCCGCCGCTTCTCTGGGGCACCGAGGAGCACCTGCGCGAGGTCTTTGGGGACGGGGCCTCAGACCTGCGGGTCGAGCGGCGCAAATCGCGGCAGACCTTCCGCTCCGCCGATCACTTCCTCGAGTTCTTCCGCACCTACTTCGGGCCCACCAAGGTCGCCTACGAACGAGTCGGGCCGGAGGGCGAAGCGGCTCTGACGGCCGACATGAAGGCCTACCTCGAGGAATTCAACCTGGCCGGCGACAGAGCGGCGCTGGTGCTCGAACCCGAGTACCTGCAGGTGGTCGCGACGCGCGCTTAGTCGGAGCTCGGGGTGAAGACCCGAATCGTGGCGCCGATGATGAGGATGCCGAAGAAGATCAGGCCGGCGACCCCGCCGCCCTGGCCGAGCACGGCGTAGGCGACGGTCGTCGTCGCCAGGGCCAGAAAGAGGGTGATCACCATTCCCATGCGGCGGGAATCCTATCCAGCCTGCCGGTTGAGGTGGATCTAGGTGCCGGCGAGGGCCGCGCGCGTCTCGCGCAGGAACGAGCCGACGGCTTCCCCGGCAGCAGCGGGGCTGCCGCCCTCGCCGGCCGCACGAACCAGACGACTGCCGATGATGACGCCGTCGGCGACCTCGCCGACCTGGGCGGCCTGAGCCGCGGTGCCGATGCCGAAGCCGACGGCGACCGGCACCTCGGCCTCGTCTTTGGTCGCGGCGACGAGCTCGGCAAGCTGGGCGGGAACCTCATCGCGCTCGCCGGTGGTGCCGACGGTGGAGACGAGGTAGACAAAACCATGGGCGACGGCGCAGATTCGAGCGCGGCGCTCCGGCGGCGTGGTTGGAGCTACGAGCGGCACGAGCGCAAGCCCGGCAGCCGTAAAGACCTCGCGTACCGGTTCCGCTTCCTCCAGCGGCAGATCGGGCACGATCGCCCCCGCGGCGCCAACCGCGTTTGCCCGCTCCGCAAACTCAGCCACGCCTCCGTGAGCGAGCACCATGTTGGCGTAGACCATGAAGACGACCGGAACCCTCTCCGAGATCGCCGCGCAGACCTCGAACGCGGTCTCCAGCGTCGCCCCCGCCTCCAAGGCAGCCGTAGCCGCGGCATGAATAGTCGGCCCATCGGCAAGCGGATCCGAAAACGGAACCCCAAGCTCAACCAAATCGGCCCCATCGACGGCATAGGACTCGGCCACCGCCAGCGAGCTCTCCCGATCGGGATACCCGGCCATCATGTACGGCATCAGCGCAGCCCGGCCCTCGTCCTTCGCAGCTTGAAAAGCCGCCTCGATCCGCTCGACGCCCCTGACCGTCAGCTCAGCCACCGGTTCGCTCCAACACCTCAGCCAAGTCCTTGTCTCCCCGTCCAGAAAGACAGATGACGTCGTAGCCCTCGCCGCCGCCGTTCTCGAGCAGCCAGGCGATCGCGTGCGAGGACTCCAGCGCCGGGATGATGCCCTCCAGCCGGCATAGCTCGGCGAACGCGGCCAGAGCCTGGGCATCGGTAACCGAGAAGTAGCTGGCCCGCCCGCTGTCGCGCAGGAAGGCGTGCTCGGGCCCAACACCCGGGTAGTCGAGCCCGGCGGAGATCGAGTGGGCCTCGAGGATCTGCCCCTCCTCGTCGGCGATCACCGAGGAAAGCGAGCCGTGCAGGACGCCGGTCGAACCGGCGCCGAGCGAGGCGCCGTGGCGCCCCGTATCGACCCCCTCCCCCGCTGCCTCGACTCCGATCAACTCGACCCCGGCGTCCTCGACGAACGGGGTGAAGATGCCGATCGAGTTGGAGCCGCCGCCGACGCAGGCGATCACCCGCGCCGGCAGGTCGCCCTCGGCGGCGAGCGCCTGCTCGCGCGCCTCTTCGCCGATCACCCGCTGCAGGTCGCGAACCAGGGCGGGAAACGGCGCCGGCCCGACCGCCGAGCCGATCACGTAGTGGGTGGTCTCGACGTTGGCGACCCAGTCGCGGATCGCGGCGCTGACCGCCTCCTTCAGGGTCCGCGCCCCGGCCTCGACCGGGACCACCTCGGCGCCGAGCAGGCCCATGCGCTCGACGTTCGGGCGCTGGCGGCGGATGTCCTCGGAGCCCATGTAGACGACGCACTCGAGGCCGAAGAGGGCGCAGGCGGTCGCGGTGGCCACCCCGTGCTGGCCGGCGCCGGTCTCGGCGATGATGCGTTCCTTGCCCATCCTCTTCGCGATCAAGGCCTGGCCGATCGCGTTGTTGATCTTGTGCGCGCCTGTGTGATTGAGATCTTCGCGTTTCAGGAAGAGCCGGAAGTCGCCTCCGCACAGCGACGCGAATCGCGACGCTTCGGTGAGCGCGGTGGGTCGTCCGACGAAGTCTTCGAGGATGC
>Ga0157374_10001803_pt1 | contig 18025 bp, 14 predicted proteins | sample M25metaG_FD_115308 | JGI IMG/M metagenome (GOLD analysis project Ga0157374, IMG submission 115308) | Miscanthus rhizosphere microbial communities from Kellogg Biological Station, Michigan, USA - M2-5 metaG | ecosystem: Host-associated > Plants > Roots > Rhizosphere > Soil | place: USA: Michigan...
CATGGATCTTGAGCTCAGTAAGAGCTTCAGCAATGAGCTTTTCTTTCTCAGCCACCGATTTCGACTTTTCGAACCGGTCGAATAGGCCCTTGACTGTGTCGTGATCCTTTAGAAGGATCGAGATGGCATGTTTTTCAGGTAACAGCAAGCGTTCGAGCATTACTCCCCCTATGAATGCCGAAAGACACCGGTGCCTCTAAATTCGGCTGTCTCTTAGTTTCCAGAAATGTGGAAAGGGATGCATGTGACGACACTAGCGCTGAAATAACCGCTGAAGCTCTGCCCATGGGAGGCAGTTGAGAACACCGGTCTTCTCCAGGCCGGCGCGACGCGCCTGGTCGATGCCGTACCGAATCAGATTCATCTCTCCTGTGCTGTGTGAATCGGTTGAAATTGAGATCAGAATGCCCACTTCTGCCGCCCGGCGAGCGTTTTCGGCCGAGAGGTCCAAACGGTCTGGGCTCGAATTAATTTCAAAAAAACAACCATTTTCGCTGGCGTGCACAATGACCCGGTCTATGTCGATCTCATAGCCCGGCCGCTTGAGCAGCAGACGGCCGGTTGCATGACCAAGAATGTTGAAATAACGGTTGTCCATCGCGCGGAGGATTCGCTCCGTTTGGGCTTCCCGGCCAAGAGCGAAGCGGGAGTGAATCGAGCAGACGGTGTAATCGAGTTCTTTCAGCAGCTCGTCGGGATAGTCCAACGACCCGTCCGCCAAGATGTCCACTTCGCTTGATTTGAGAACCCGGAAACCGCGGAGTTTGCCATTCAATTTGTCAATGAAACGAATCTGTGCCCATAAATCATCGACCGATACACCGCTCGCGATTTTCAGGCTCTGTGAATGGTCCGTGATGCCGATATAACTGTATCCGCGCTCCCGCGCCGCCTCCGCCATATCCTCAATCGAATCGACGCCATCGCTTGACATCGAGTGGGCATGAAGATCGCCCCGGATGTCTTTGGCAGTAACAAGGACAGGGAGAGCACCCGCCTTCGAGCGAGCGACCTCATCATGGCCCTCCCGCAGTTCGGGCTCCATGTAGCGAAGGCTAAACTTGCGATAAAGCGCCGCTTCTGACTTGAATGTTCCTGATCTTAGATCACGGAGGGGAGCCGTCGCAGCGGTCAGCTTTTTGAGGTGAGCTTTGGAACCCGTGCAGGCCACCATGTGAAATCCCCAGTCGTCTTCGCCGGCAAGCTGCAGCCGTAGCAGAAGACCGGACGAAAGCGAAAATAGCGCGTGGTCCTTTCCCGATGACACGAGAGGAGTACGCCCTCCATACCGCTGCACGCGCGCGACGACAGCGGGAAAGTCGTGGGTCTCAATAACGAAGATAAGTTGCTCGATGACATCAACCCGGCGACGGAAGTCGCCTGCGGCCGCCGCTCTGTTAACAGCGCACGGCCCCAGGAGAAACGCCTCGATCGCTGCGCTCAGATCATCTGCCCGATATAGCAGCATCGCGCGTGTGTCGGTCAGACCTTGCTGGATGTGCTGCGCCATCCGTGCCCCGAACACCCTTTCGATCTCACCGCTTTCAAGCCGTTGACTTAACTCGTCGACGGAGCAAATGCCGAACTTCTTGTAAACACGTATGACGCGCTTCGGATCCAGCCGGGGATGGCTGGCAATACTTGCGACGGCCGGTGTGACCTGAGCACGTAGTTTCTCGAGTTTTTCGAGAGTTCCAGTTGTGACGATTTCTCGGATAGCGCTCGCAATCGCCTCGCCAATGCCTGCAAATTGTGTTAAGTCCTCTTGATCGCGGACCATTTCGTCCAAGCTTTCAGAGAGATTGCGGATTCGTGCCGCTGCCCGCTGATAGGCTTTTACCTTGTAAGGATTTTCCTTTTGCGATGACAGGAGCTGCGCCAGGCTGGCGAGACGGTCGGCAACCTCAGCATTGCTGAGAACGGGTAACGATGCGGAAACGGAACCATGATCACGACGCACTGCCAAGACGCCTCTGGTTTGATTGTCGCTTAACAGCCATCCAAAGCCAACGCTGTCCAAGAGCATAAAACCGGTGCAGTGTGCTCGCTATCTTGAGGGGCTACAAAAACGCGTGGGCCCGGTCAAAGTCTTTTTTAAACACCTGTTAAGCGTGGGGCGCATCATCCATAGCAGGCTAGCCGCGTGCTCGCAAAGCTGGATGAATTGATGCACCAACGCTCCGGGCGTGAGCGGGCTTATCGGCGCGTGCTTCCTCAGGCAGATCCGTAGGAAAATCTTACGGTGCTAGCCGGACTGTGTAGTCCCTTGGAAGTGAAGATGCTTGGCGGTGGGGGCGTTTTGACGGACCTGTACGCCTTTAGCATCAATGAGTGAAATGGCGATGCTATGCGAACCTTAAGCTCCCCGCCACTGTCCATTAGGCGTGACTCTGTATTGACTCACCGATGCCAGTTGAGGCAGGGACAGGCAAAGCCAAACCGGCTCACAAGCATGTAGGCATAGTGCGAACGTTTTTGGTACGATTCGTGCACAGACCGTCATCCTTCGGCCGATGTTGTCCGTGCGCAAGGAAACTTGGTGAAGGCTCCTATACCGCAGAATGAAACAGAGCGTCTTGCTGAGCTGCACCGCTATGGTGTTCTCGATACGGCTCCTGAGTTCGCGTACGATCAGTTGGCGGAACTGGCAGCGAGCATCTGTGGCACTCCGGTGGCTGTTGTCAGTTTGATCGATGCGGACCGCCAATGGTTCAAGTCGAAGTTCGGTTTAGACATTCATCAAACCTCCCGAGATGCCGCGTTTTGCGCGCACACAATTCTCGGAAGCGAACTTGTCGTGGTGCCAGACGCGACGGCAGACGAACGTTTCGCAGATAACCCGCTTGTAACCTCTGAACCGCATATCCGTTTTTACGCAGGTGCTCCGCTGGTCACAGTAAATGGTCATGCTCTTGGTACGCTCTGCGTTTTGGATTATGCAACTCGCGATCTTAGCCAGCACCAACGCGACGCATTGAAAATGTTGAGTTCGCAGGTAGTTGGGCAACTCGAACTTGGAAAACATAAGCTCGACCTGAAGAACGCGGAAAGCAGTGCCAATTCCGCCGCCACTGCACTGCGTGCGAGCGAAGAATTCAAGAGCCGCTTGATTGCATGTAGCCGCGATTGCATCAAGGTACTCGACCTCGAAGGCCGCCTCGTATTCATGAATGAGGGCGGAATGCAGGAGCTTGAGATCTGCGATCTTGCTCAAGTTTTAGGAAACTCATGGATTGATTTCTGGCAAGGCGCTGATCGCGAGGCTGCGAGGGCCGCGGTCGATGACGCTCGGCGCGGCGATATTGGTCGCTTCACGGGTTTCTTTGCCACTCGCATCGCGGGACGACCACGGTGGTGGGACGTAGTGGTAAGTCCTATTTTGGACAGTAAAGGCCAACCTGAACGAATCCTCGCTCTTTCGCGCGATGTCACCGCACAAAAACTAGGCGAGGATGCTCTGCGCGAGGCCACACAGTTCAACAAAGAAATCATTCAGGGCGCGGCGGAAGGCATCATCGTCTATGACACGGAACTGCGTTACCGGGTGTTCAATCCGTTCATGGAGCGCCTCACCGGAAAGAAGGCCGGGGAAGTCCTGGGCAGGGTTGCTGTCGAAGTGTTCCCACGACTTCGGACAAGCGGGGTCGAAGAGATGTTGAAACGAGCGCTTGCCGGAGAAGTTGTGCAGATGTCCGATGTGATGGTTCCAAAGCATTCTGCCGAAGGGCGGGATGTGTGGGAGTCGTGCACATTCGCGCCCCACTTCGACGCGCACCAAAACATTGCAGGTGTCATCGGTTTGGTTCACGACATAACCGACCGTCACCTTGCAGAAGAAACGTTCCGAGCGATTGTGGTTGGCACTGCGTCTTCTACTGGCAGCGATTTCTTTCCCTCGCTTGTTCGGCACATGGCGACAGCTCTGCATGTGCGCTACGCCTTCATCACCGAGTGCGATGATGGGAAACACGCCAAAGCGCTTGCATTCTGGAACGGCAAGGGCTTTGGAGATTATTTCGAGTTCGATGTCGCGGGGACTCCCTGCATGAAGGTTGTGCAAGGAGAGGTCTGCCATTATCGCGAAAACCTCGTTCAACTTTTTCCATTGGACACGCCGCTCGCCGAGATGGGTGCGGAAAGCTATCTCGGAATTCCGATGTTCGACCTTGGTGGAAAAGTGATTGGTCATATCGCGATCATTGACGACAGGCCGATGGAGAGGGATGAGCGCTCTGTCGACTTGTTAAAGATTTTCGCCGCGCGGGCCGCGGCTGAGCTCAAGCGTCAACGTGCGGAAACCGAATTGCAAGGAGCGCTGCTGCAAGTTCAGGCGCTCCAGAAAAAGCTGGAAGCCGAGAATGTTTACCTGCAGGAAGAGATCCGTAAGGAGCACAATTTCGACGAGATTGTGGGGAATAGTCCCGCGCTGCTCGACGTGCTGCGGCAGGTGGAAACGGTCGCCTCGACGGATTCCACAGTATTGGTTCTTGGCGAAACCGGTTGCGGGAAGGAGCTAATCGCCCGCGCGATTCACAACCGCAGCAAACGAAAGAGTCGTCCACTCGTGAAAGTGAATTGCGGGGCGATTCCGACCGGACTCGTCGAAAGCGAGCTGTTCGGCCACATGAAGGGAGCCTTCACGGGCGCACTCGAGCGCCGCACAGGGCGGTTTGAACTTGCCGACGGCGGAACTCTCTTTTTGGATGAAGTGAGTGAACTGCCACTGGATACACAAGTGAAGTTATTACGCGTATTGCAAGAGCATGAATTCGAACCGCTCGGTAGCAGCAGGACTGTGAAGGTAAATGTACGCATCATCGCAGCCAGCAACCGCGATCTTGAAAAAGCAGTGAAGGAGGGCCGCTTTCGGGCCGACCTCTTCTATCGCCTGTACGTGTTGCCAATGACGCTGCCACCTCTGCGCCAACGTCGCGGTGATATCGCCTTGCTCACCCATTTCTTCGTTGATCGCTTCAGCAGACAATTTGGCAAGCGCATCACCGGAGTCGCGCAGGACACGATGGAAGTCCTCTCTGACTACGCTTGGCCCGGCAACATCCGAGAGTTGCAGAACGTGATTGAGCGCGCTGTGGTGCTTTGTCCCGGGACAGTTCTGAAGCTCGGGAAAGACCTGATACCCATCACCGGACCGGGATATGAAGAAGCCGCAACCATTGCAGGCAATGGCTCACACGCGACGGAACCGTCCGCCTCGTTGGAAGACGTCGAACGATCGCACATCATCCAGGTGCTCAAGCAAACGCAAGGCATCATTGAAGGTCCGAGTGGCGCAGCAAAAATTCTCGATCTCCATCCCAGTACTCTCCGCAGTCGCATGAAGAAGCTCGGTATCGAGCGCTACTCCGTCTCCGTTTAGCCCGCGAGATCTCGTGGCCACGATGTGGTCTGTGGGCTGCCCCACGACAAATCGTGGAAATCGCGCAAGTCAACTAAGCCCAACAATCTCATAACCCTAGATTAATCAATAACGTAGTGGGCTCGCGGATTTTCTCTTGGCCTGGCACACGGCTTGCCCTTCGTGAAAGCGGGAACTAGGGGGAAAGCAGTGCTGAGAATTTCCATCCGCGACGAATCAGAAGAAAACATTCAGCTAGCCCTCGAGGGCTGGCTGGTCGGCCCATGGGTCGATGAACTTCGACAACAGAGCGATCGAGCGCTGTCGGATCCCAAGCGCGTGACGCTCGATTGCGAGAAGCTCTGGTTCGCGGACCCTTCCGGCATCGCGCTCTTACGTGAACTCGCGAAGCGGCGAGTAACCCAAATCAACTGCTCGACCTTCATCAGTCAACAACTGAAGGAGTCCACCGTATGACAAACGCGAATTTTGTTTCTCAGGGCGGGACCACAAAACAAACTCTCGATGCGAGTACTCATGCACTGGAACCAAGAGCTGCGCTGGAGCGACAACTCATGCAGCGAGTACTCAACGGAGAACCCAATCTATTTTACGAATTGATTAAACCGTACGAGCGCGCGGTGTTTCTTGCTGCCGTATCGATCGTTGGGAACGACGCCGATGCTGAAGAGGTCGCGCAAGAAGCGGTCTTGAAGGGCTTTAAGTATCTTTCGCAATTCAGGCAGGAAGCAAAATTCAGTACTTGGCTGATCCAGATCACAATCAACGAAGCCAGGATGAAGTTGCGAAAGGACCGCCGCCACTTGTACGAATCACTCGACAGCACTCGCGAGAACGATGAGGGGGAATATATCCCGACTGATTTCGCCGATTGGCGTGAAATTCCTTCGGAAGCTCTAGAGCGACGCGAATTACGCGACGTTTTACAAAAGGCCTTGAGCATGCTTCCGGAAAAGTACAGGACCGTGCTCGTCCTGCGTGATGTACAGCAAAGAAGTATTGCGGAGACGGCTGCGATTCTGGGGATCAGAGAAGAAAACGTTAAGACCCGCACGTCACGGGCCAGGCTACAAATGCGTGATCTGCTGGCTCGAGACTGGGGACGATCCTGACAAGACAACTGAAACTGCCGCAAAAATCACGGAAGGCCAGCGCTACTAATTAGAGGCCTTGTTGAGCTTATCGCGAAGACGCTGACTGAATCCTGCCGGCAGCTGAAAGCTTCGACCGTCGCCGATCAAAGTGATTGTGTTCCGCAGCCCGTCGTGGATCGCGGTGCAGTGCGCGCATTTTGGCAGATGTGCTTCAATACTGGCGCGAAGCTGCGGAGGCACATCTTCATCGATATAGTTGGAAAGCTCCCGGATCACCTCCAAGCAGCTAATCTCCATAATCTCTCCTTCCGGGAACCCGGGCCGTGGCTGGCTTCAGCTGCGGACTACGGCCTCCAATACCCATCCGATTCGACCACGTTGGAAAGGTGACACGAAAGCGCGCGGCCCCGATCCGTGGAATTTAGCTGAAACAGTTGTTACCTACCGCAGGCGTGCGAATCGGATGGGCCATGCAAACATCGGCCAAAGACGATTTCGTGATCGATGCGACGGTAGATCTGGCGGCGCACTCAACCGCAGCGGCCGATCCGATCGCGACGCTAGCGAACCACTGGCCGGAATATTTGATGGAGGGTGCAAGCCTTGGATTGTTCATGATCTCAGCATGCAGCTTCACCGTTCTGCTGCAGCATCCCGGTTCGATAGTACGGCAAATGCTACCAAGTGGTTTCGAGCGCCGATTCCTGACGGGGGTGGCCATGGGTCTGACGGCCATTGCCCTCATTTACTCCCCCTGGGGAAAGCAATCGGGCGCACATCTGAATCCGTCAGTAACTCTAACCTTCTTTCGCCTGCGGAAGATCGAGCCTTGGGACGCTGCATACTACGTTTTGAGTCAGTTCATGGGCGGGGCAGTGGGCGTGATGTTGAGCAGCGTTGTATGGGGGCACGCCGTCACGCACGAGAAAGTTCAATATGCCGCGACACTGCCTGGCAGTAGAGGGACGGAACTCGCATTTCTCGCCGAGCTGATCATCTCTTTCCTGATGATGACAGCAGTGCTAAACGTCTCGAACACTCTGAAGATTGCGCGCTTTACAGGAGTCATCGCCGGCGCGCTGGTCGCAACCTTCATCACACTCGAATCCCCGTTGTCGGGCATGAGCATGAACCCGGCGCGCAGCTTCGCGTCCGCATTTCCAGGGCGACTCTGGACAGCGTTGTGGGTGTATTTCACTGCGCCGCCACTCGGAATGTTGATGGCGGCAGAAGTTTATCTGCGTCTGCGAGGGAAAAACGCAGTCTGCTGCGCCAAGCTGCATCACCACAACGACAAGAGATGCATTTTTCGCTGCAACTACAAACTTTCACCCATACCACTCACACTCAAGGAGATGAATTAAATGAAACGTAAACCTTTGCTCTACGGTTTGATTCTTGTGGTTGTCCTCGCCGCCTGGGCTGCATTCCGGCCCGAGCGGTTGTTCGTCAACGCCAGAGTCAACGAAACCCTTCCGACCTCAAATGCAACCGCAGCCAAAACGTCGGAAACTGTAATTCAATCCGGTACCTTCCATGATGTTGCCCACAAAACTTCCGGTACTGCCAGTGTCTATCAACTTGCCGATGGCAAACGCCTTTTGCGCTTCACGAACTTTGAGACGTCGAACGGCCCTGATGTTCGGGTTTATCTCGTTGCCGCCAGTGATGCCACCGACAGCGACACGGTAAAGAAGGCAGGCTTCCGCGAAATCGGCATGTTGAAGGGGAACATCGGGGATCAGAACTACGAAATTCCTGCCGACATCGATCTTGCCAAATATCGCGCGGTATCAGTCTGGTGTCAGCGTTTTGGCGTGAACTTTGGGACCGCGCCGTTGTCGTCTGGCATGCAGCCGTCCGCCGGCATGGCGCAGGTGCTTGCATCCGGGAAGTTTCACGATGTAGCGCACAAAGGAGCCGGTGAGGCTTCGATCTATCAACTTGCTGACGGCAAGCGCGTGCTTCGATTCACCAGCTTCGAGACGTCGAACGGCCCGGATGTCCGCGTCTACCTGGTGGCGAGCAACGACGCAACCGATAGCGACACAGTCAAGAAGGCGGGCTTCCTGGAGGTAGGCAATCTGAAAGGCAACATCGGGGATCAGAATTACGAACTCCCGTCCGATGTTGATCTCAGCAAGTATCGCGCTGTCACGATCTGGTGCAAGCGATTCGGTGTGAACTTCGCTACCGCGCCACTCAGTTCAAACGGCTCGCCGATGGCCGCGATGAACTAATCAAGCTTGAACTCTGAAGGGAGACGTCATGAGCCGTGACAATCATTTCGATGTGATCATTATCGGAACGGGAGCCGGGGGTGGCACTCTCGCCTACCACCTGGCTCCCTCAGGCAAACGGATACTGATTCTCGAGCGCGGCGACTACGTGGCTCGCGAGAAAGACAACTGGAATCCGCAGGTCGTTAATCTCGAAGGCAAGTACAACACGAAAGAACAGTGGCGCGACGCGGCTGGCAAGGAGCTACACCCGCATACCAATTATTACGTTGGCGGCAACACGAAGTTCTATGGGGCGGCGCTGTTTCGCTTGCGGCAACGCGATTTCGAAGAGGTTCAGCATTATGGGGGCGTCTCTCCGGCTTGGCCAATCAGCTACGACGACTTGGAACCCTACTACACAAAAGCCGAACAGCTTTATCAGGTACACGGAAGCCGAGGCGAAGATCCCACTGAACCTGCTTCGAGCAAACCATATCCATGGCCGGCAGTAAGCCATGAGCCGCGCATTCAACATCTCGCCGATGACTTCGCCGCCATAGGGCTGCATCCGTTTCATACGCCACTCGGCGTGATGCTGGACGAAAAGAACCCGCAGATGAGCCCTTGCATTCGCTGCAACACCTGCGATGGATTCCCATGTCTCCTCCACGCGAAATCGGACGCGCAAGTTCTGTGCATTGATCCTGCGTTGCAGTATTCGAATGTAACGATGCTCACGAACGCGAAGGTCACGCAACTCGTTACCGACAGTTCCGGGCGCGAAGTGCGGCAAGTGATCGTAGAACGGGAAGGCGCGAAGGAAGCCTACTCGGGCGATCTGGTGATTGTGTCGTGCGGCGCGATCAACTCGGCCGCACTCCTGTTGCGTTCCGCCAACGACAAGCACCCAAACGGGTTGGCAAACAGTTCGGATGTAGTGGGGCGGCATTACATGGGACACACGAACTCGGTCCTGATGGCCATTTCGAAGTGCTCAAATCCGACAATTTTCCAGAAGACTCTTTCGGTAAACGACTTTTATTTCGGATCAAACGACTTCGAATATCCGATGGGTCACATCTCCTTTGTCGGAAAGTTGGATGCAATCACGCTGCGGGCTGGCGCGCCGGCGATTGCGCCCGGTTTCACACTTGAGCTGATGGCAAAACACTCACTCGACTTCTGGTTGACTTCGGAGGACCTGCCCGACCCGAACAATCGCGTCACTGTTAATCGAGCCGGGGAGATCGTCCTCACTTACACCCCGAATAATTTGAAGGCGCACGAGCAGTTGAAGGCCCATCTACAGAAGGCGATGAAGCAGAGTACCTGCCCCATCCACGGCAATGAGTGCCACCAGGGGCTCTTTGCACGCGACCTTTACATTGGGCAGAGAATTCCGCTTGCGGGAGTAGCGCATCAGAACGGCACAATACGGTTCGGAAACGACCCCAAAACTTCAGCTTTGGATGTCAACTGCAGGGCCTATGACCTGGATAATCTTTATGTGGTCGACGGCAGCTTTTTCCCGTCAAGTGCTGCGGTGAACCCGGCACTAACGATCATGGCAAATGCGCTGCGAGTCGGTGATCATCTGCTGCAGCGTCTGGGCGTGCCGATCGCAGAGTATGCTGCGAACCCAATCAGTCCCATAGAGACGGAACTGCTCGCTGGATCGCGATGACCCACCTAATCTTAATCCGCTGGCGAGTGATTCTCGCTGTCTGGTTATTGGCTGGCACGCTCGTATTCGCGCAGCAAACTGCGCAGTCCCTGGCTGCCGCGGTGGACGCCGTCAACATGACGGTTTCAGACATTGACCGAGCAGCTGATTTTTACTCACAAGTTCTGCAGTTCCAAAAAGTTTCGGATGTGGAAGTCGGGGGTGAACCATATGAACGCCTGGAAGGCGTGTTCGGGTTACGCATGCGGGTTGTTCGCATGCGTTTGGGTGAAGAGCACATCGAATTGACAGAGTACCTGGCTCCGAAGGGCCGTCCTGTGCCGGCGGAATCGCACAGCAACGACCGCTCCTTCCAGCATATTGCCATCATCGTGTCCGACATGAACCGAGCATACGACTGGCTTCGTCGCAACAAAGTTGAGCATGTGTCGCCAAGTCCGCAGCGCCTTCCTGATTGGAATAAGAATGCTGCGGGCATACGAGCGTTCTATTTCAAAGATCCCGACGGCCATCCGCTCGAGATACTCCAGTTTCCTGCCGACAAGGGCGGGGAACAGTGGCACCGAACATCTAACAAATTGTTCCTCGGCATCGATCACACCGCGATTGTTGTGGCAGATACGAATGCCAGCTTGACGTTTTATCGCGACGCGCTGGGAATGCGGGTAACCGGCGAGAGCGACAATTATGGAGTCGAGCAGGAGCGTCTAAACAATGTTGCCGGAGCGCACCTGAGAATCACCTCGCTACGACCAGGCGCAGGGCCGGGAGTTGAGCTTTTGGAATACTTAGCCCCCCTGGATGGCCGGCCGTATCCCACAGACGAACGCGCCTGCGACATCGTCCACCATCAAACTGAAATCATCACAGACGATGCTGAAGCGGCCGCTCAAAAATTAGTCTCGGCTCATGCGAAGTTTGTATCTTCTGGCGTTCTCACCGAATCGGATGGCCAGGTGGGATTCAAGAAGGCATTTCTTATCCGAGACCCCGACGGGCATGCAATTCTGCTTGGAGAAAAATGAGGAAACGAATATGGGCAATGGCATCCTGCAACTAGCGGTCAGCAGAAAAGCGCTGCTCGAACTTGAATACCGAAGCCTGGACTCAAGCTTCCAAACTCAAGAGAACTCTACACGCCCTACCGGGGCGTGGCATTTGCCGGTTGATCTAAAGCAAACAATTGACGGAGTTGAAAGATGAAAGCCGTCGGAGTATTTCCGGGGAGACCGAATAGTGTTCACCTTGCTGAGCTCGCCAAACCTTCTCTGGAGGATGTCCCGAATGGCCGTGGCGTCCTTGTAAAAGTTCTGCAAGTCGGCGTAGATGGAACCGATAAAGAGATCAACGCGGCCGACTACGGGGCTGCGCCTTCCGGATTTGAGTTTCTTGTCGTGGGCCACGAGGGATTCGGACGAATTGAAGCTGTGGGCCCAAACGTAACTGAGTTGAAACCGGGAGATTTTGTGGTAGCCACAGTTCGTCGGCCGGGCCGAAGTATTTACGACCTAATCGGCACCAATGACATGACAACCGACGATACCTACTACGAGCGAGGTATCAACCTACGGCACGGCTTCTTGACGGAGTACTACGTTGACGATGCCGAGTTTATCGTAAAAGTGCCACAAGGGCTGAAAGACGTGGGCGTGTTACTTGAACCCTTCACGGTGGTCGAGAAGGGTATCCATCAGGCCTACGAGATTCAGCGCCGTTTGAAGGTGTGGCGGCCTCGCCGCGCGGCCGTTATGGGCGCGGGAACGATTGGCTTGCTGGCAACTCTGGCTCTTCGCCTACGAGGAATCGAAGTCACTACATTCGCGCGCAACGCGAAGCCGAATCTGAACGCGGAACTGATTGAGGCTCTTGGGGCACGTTACGTGATCACGCAGGAAGTGCCCGTTGTTGAGGGCGGGAAGCAGTTGGGGCCATTCGATCTGATTTTTGAAGCGACCGGAAACTCAGGTGTGGTCTTCGAAGGCATGCAAGCACTCGGAAAGAATGGCGTGTTGGTGCTCTCTAGCGTGACCGGTGGTGACCGGATGGTTCAGGTCCCTGCTGATCGCATCAACCTCGACTTTGTTCTGGGCAACAAAGTCATGGTTGGGACGGTCAACGCGAATCGCGAGTATTTCGAGATAGGTGTCCGCGACATGGCCCAGGCCGAGGCCGAATATCCGGGTTGGCTCAAACGACTGCTGACGGATCCTGTTCGCGGATTGGAGAACTATCCCGAACTGTTCAAGAAACTTGTGAGTCCAAACGGATCGATCAAAGTGTTCTGCGAAGTGGCGGAGTTTTAGTCGCAGACGCTAGTTGCGCGGAGGATTCTGTGACAGCAGGGATGAAAACACGGATTGTGATACTCGGCGGCGGCTTTGCTGGGCTGCACGCGGCGATCCACCTGGATGACACGCTAGCTCGCGATCCGAATGTCGAAATTACGCTCGTGAACCGCGACAATTTTTTTCTGTTCACCCCCATGTTGCATGAGGTTGCGGCCAGCGACCTCGATCTCTCAAACATTGTAAATCCGGTTAGAAAACTTCTGAAACGCGTAAACTTTTTTGCCGGCGAAGTGGAGAGTATCGACCTCGAAAACAAAATCGTGCAGGTCTCTCATGGATTCAATCATCATCATCACGAGTTACCGTACGATCATCTTGTGATCGGCCTTGGATCGGTAACGAATTTCTTTAAGCTTCCCGGACTCGAGCAACGAGCATTTACGATGAAGTCGCTGGGCGACGCGATTCACCTTCGCAATCGTTTGATCGCCCATCTTGAAGAAGCCGCCACTGAATGCTCCGCTGAGCTGCGCCGCCCGTTGTTGACATTCGTCGCAGCCGGAGGAGGATTCGCCGGCGTGGAAACGATCGCGGGCATTAACGATTTCGTCCGCGAAGCGGTGCGTTTCTATCCCACATTGAACGAAGACATGCTTCGAGTGGTGCTGGTTCATCCTGGGAAAGTAATTCTGCCGGAACTCGGCGAGAAGTTAGGCCGCTACGCGGAAACAAAACTCGCCGAGCGAGGCGTGCACATTCGTGTGAACACTCGTGTCACAGCCGTTACTGACGGCCACGTCGAACTGAGCAATGGTGAAACGATAGCGAGCAAGGCCCTCATCTGGACTGCCGGTACATCTCCGAATCCCGTGCTGGAATCGCTCTCTTGTATCAAAGAGCGCGGCAGGTTGAAGGTGGATGAAATGCTGCGCGTGCCGGGTTGGCCAGGTGTTTGGGCGCTCGGGGATTGCGCCCTGGTGCCAGACGGGAAAACCGGTCAATATCACCCGCCAACAGCGCAACACGCCTTGCGCGAAGGCAAGACTCTCGCCAAGAATCTGATTGCGAGTGTCCGTGGTGGGAATCTCAAAGCATTCTCGTTTTGCACGATTGGTCAACTGGCAGCAATCGGGCGTCGGACCGGGGTCGCCAACATCTTCGGGGTAAACTTCTCTGGTTTTCTGGCGTGGTGGATGTGGCGCACGATTTATCTTAGCAAACTGCCCCGGTTCGAAAAGAAACTACGGGTCGCGCTGGACTGGACTCTCGACCTGCTGTTCACGAAAGACCTGGTTCAATTCCAAACCTTCCGTGCCCCTACCGTTTCACACGGTTTGATGGAGGATCGAAAGGCATTCCTGACAACTGCCGATGCCGCCTCTGTGCCTGTGATGGAGAGCGTGTCCTGATTCGCTTTGGTCAAGGAAGCGGGGCACTGGGGGGTAGTGTAATTGGGTACCACCAGAAGTAGTTGGCGCTCACCAAACATCTCCTTTCCAGAACTGTGGGGCAGCCGCTCTCAATATCGAATCGGCATACCCGATTATCTTCGCAAGCTAACCGTTCGATTTGAGGAAAGTCTAAAGCCAAAGCTCTGTGAATATATTTCGCCTATGACGAACATGAGGCCACGATGAAGAACGCGCTCGCCGTCGGTCTGCTTTGTGTATTTTTTCTCATCTTTCTGGGAGTAGCTTCTGGTCAAGAAACCTCGGAGCTATCGATGCCTCCCAACGGTGATAACGAACAAGCAGAAGTTTCCCAAGGGATAGGTCCTGTCAAGATTTCCATCAAATATCACAGTCCCAAAGTGCACAATCCGCCGGGGAGCGATCGGACGGGACACATCTGGGGCGAGTTAGTGCATTACGGTTTCTTTGACGAGGGGTTCGGACCGACCAAGGGAGCGCCTTGGCGTGCTGGGGCGAACGAGAGCACCGCCATCACTTTCTCGAACGATGTTTTGGTCGAAGGCAAGAACCTTCCAGCTGGCACGTATGCGCTGTTTCTTGATGTGGAAAAGACCGGGCCTTGGTTCTGGATTTTCTCGAAGAATCTGGGTTGGGGAAGCTTCCAGTACGATGCCAAAGACGACGCCCTGCGCGTGCCGATCACGCCGCAGGACGCACCCTTTACAGAATTCCTGACTTACGGGTTCGATGACCGCCTACCCGCTTCCGCTGTGGCCTATTTACAGTGGGAGAAGAAGCGGATTCCATTCAAAATCGAAGTTCCAAACGTCAACGAACTCTATGTCGCCAAGATGCGGCAGGAACTGCAGTCATGGCCGGGGTTTAACTACCAAAACTGGCAGAACGCGGCGCAATTTTGTGCGGACAATAAACTTAATCTTGACGAAGCGTTGGTTTGGGCGGAGAAAGCAATCAACGCTCCCTTCCGCGGTGCAACCATCGGTCACGAAGACTTCTCGACTTTATCCACGAAGGCCGCGGTCTTGGTGGCGATGGGACGTGAATCCGATGCTGATGCTGTGATGGAGAAAGCATTACATCTGGCGAGCGCCGATGCCTATTCGATCTACGCCTACGGCATGGGGCTGCTCCGGCAAAAACGAAACTCGAAGGCAATGGAAGTCTTCACCTTTAACCAACAGCACAACACAAGCGACACATTCTGGACTTCTTTGGGAATGGCTCGTGGCTACACTGCGATGGAAGATAAGAAAAGCGCCATTGCAAGCTGGAATATCGTTTTGCAGAATATTCCGCCGAACCTGAGCAATCGAAGAGTGGCTTACGAGGCGGCGCTGAAGAAGCTTAAGGAGCCTAATTAACGACTTCGCTTTGGGCTTTTCCTCGCCAAGGGAGGCTCGGGAAGTCGCAGTTCTCCCCAACTACCTTGACGGCGGACTCAGCCTCTTGCCAGAACGACCTGAAGCTTGACCTGGGGAGCTAGAGCTGCGAGTACCGTCTCCGTGACCGCTCGCTGGCTGATCTTTGAGCCCTGCACCTCTACCAGCGTCACCGCGGAAATCCCAGAGTAAGTTTGGCCGGCCGCGATCAATTGCACTACGGCAGTCTGCAGCGGCGAGAGACTGGGATTGAAGGCGACATTCTCAATGTAGCAACCTTTAAAAATGCGCCCGCCAGTTGTGCGAATGGCGACTCCCGCTGGCGATTTGCTGTATGGCGCATAGGACCTGCACGCCGCGTCTAAGGCTGCGGCGCTCAGGGGGTCGGAAGGTCCCCTAATGATGCGAAGTTCCGCTTTCCGGATGGGCAGAGCGCCTTGCGTTGCTCCCAGAGCAGCTGGTCCGAAAGCCGCAGGCAAGATCGTCGCCAGCTTCACCGGCGGTTGATTCGGGATCAGAATCAGAATGTCGCCGGCAGGCGATATTTCTTCCATGAACTGACGGCAGTGTCCGCAGGGCGCGCCGCCCACGACTGCCAGAGAGGTGACGGATTGCTCGGAGTTCATGTACGCATTTGAGAGCGCCGATTGCTCGGCATGCACGGCGAACCCCAGAGATTGGCCGGGAATCTCTATGTTCGCTCCCAGATAGAGGCTTCCGCTGGCCCCACGCACGACGACACCAACGAAGAAATTCGAAATCGGCGCATGCGAATAGGTTCGTGCCAGCGGCAGCAAGCCCAACATCAAGTCGTCGACGCTGGCGTGCTCACTTTTGGCAAGGGCTTCGACTGCCCTGGCAGGAATCCGGCCGCTGAACTTGGGATCTTCCAGGACTTGGCTCAGTAGAGCGCGCGAGCGCTCGTCAAACTTCGGCAGTACCGTACGGAGAGTCTCTTCCTTTGTTTCCGAAGCGAGCCGTGAAAAGTTCATAAACGCCAACCCCAGGGCCGATACACCCATACGATTGAGAGCCATTCGGCGGCTGATGCCGTTGTCAGCGGACGGAGAGCGCATCTTGCCTCCAAGCATTAAGAGAAGTCGCGAATGAGTATATCTACCTGCTGCTTGCTCGAACGGCAGAAATTAAGGCCCCGGACGGCAACACTAATGGATTCTGTCGGAGAACAGCTAAATCGCCGTGCATTGTTTCGGCTAGAGATGCCTTAAGGGAAGTCAGCAAAATCCGCCCGTTCACAGATCTGAATGGCCCCCGGTAATCTTCTCTGTCCTTGGCATTTTCGATAGAACTAGGGATCATGGCGAAATCCGCGGCAAAAAGCGCGACTCTTGTGTTGCTGATAGCTCTCGCCTTGCTGGGGTCAGCACAGGAGAGACAGAAGCACGGGCGCCTAGTGAAGGAACCACCGGTACCGAAATTGGCGCGGCTAGTCAGTCTGGACGAAGGCATGGCGATCATCGGAGCGGCTCTGCAAGTCCGGTATCAAAGGCATCCGAAGGAAGACTGCTCCCATTTGGTTCACGACATCTATGAGAAAGCGGGCTTTTTTTACCCGTATGCGGACTCGGAGGAGCTGTATCAAGGAACTGACAGCTTTCGCCAGGTTATGCATCCCCAGCCCGGGGATTTGGCCGTGTGGAGAGGGCACGCTGCAATTGTGGTTAATCCAGCGCAGCACACATTTTTCAGCTCGACGCGAGCTGGACTGCAAGTTCAATCCTATGACTTGAGGTATTGGAAGCGACGGGGTACACCGCGCTTCTTCCGGTACGCGACCTCAGCTCCCCCGAGTTTGCCTACGATCATCCAGACGGTTGAGGCTGAAGATAGCAATTAGCAGACTGGCCCAGAGAGATCGGCTCTCCATTGCGGGCGCGAGGAACTTAACGTTTATATTTCCGCTTGGAGCAAGCTGACTCGGTGAGTTCGCTCTACCGAACGTCCAAACTCAACCTGAGCCTGGGACGTTTTGTTTCTGCACCTCAAAACGCCGCGAACCACTTTTTACAGGTTCGCACCTCCGAACTGTCGAATTCCGAAAGTTTGGGGACGGACTACAGTATCGCGGGGGAAAATAAAGCGTCACTGTAGACCGTCCAATGCCGCCGAGCCGTATAGGGTAGATAGGAAAGTTCACGGCGCAGCGGGCGTTTTGCTACCCATAGTCCTGCACTTTTCCCGCCAAGAACCCACCGATATACTGAAAACTGTTCATTACAAATGCGAAAAAAAGCACACCCAGAAGAGGAAGCAGGCATAAGCAGGTAGTTTGGAACGTTCGACTCGACGATTTTACCTCCCCGCAGGAAATCTCCTTTGTTTGCAATAAAGACTACAAAATACCGCCAAAATCGACACATTTTCCTTTCACATCGTCTGAGTAAAGTTTCCAAACGCATCGAATTCTCATTCACCCACCATGATTTGGGAGTGTGACGATGCACGAATCACAGCCGGGATTCTTGGTCTCTCTCGATTGCGCTCTTTCGTTTTCAGGCGGCCGACCTCATCAAGATCGTGGGTATAG